>Ga0272441_10001851_pt1 | contig 44334 bp, 34 predicted proteins | sample SSMProp6N_FD_193582 | JGI IMG/M metagenome (GOLD analysis project Ga0272441, IMG submission 193582) | Marine sediment archaeal communities from Little Sippewissett salt marsh, Falmouth, MA, United States - SSM-Prop-6N | ecosystem: Environmental > Aquatic > Marine > Wetlands > Sediment ... | reverse complement strand
GGAATATGGCTTTCGGGGAACCCATCGAAAGCGATTCAATGCTGGCTGCCGATGTTATTGCCGTCATATACACAGGCTACCTGTCAGCTGAAAGAAAAGGAACAGAAGTACCTGTAAAATTATTATCTTCTTAAAAACTTTCACAGAGAGACACAGAGTAGTCACTGAGAAGCACAGAGAGTTCCATTCTAAAAATATCTCTGTGGAACTGTGTCTTCCCTGCCTTCCGGCAGGCAGGTCTGTGAATCTCTGTGTAAATTCAAATAATATCAGCTTTTTACTATTACACGGTAGGTGCTATTCCGATCACCGGGACTTCTTCCGGGATGCCCTCCACTGGACCAAAAGCATATGTCTTCGGTCCGAGATATAGATCCGAGTTCAGCACTTCGTCCCATGACACATCTTTACCGGTATATGCCGACATACGTCCCATGATAGTAATCAGCGTTGAATTTACCTGTGCTTCAGCGTCATTTACGGCATTACCGGTCCGGATACCCGTCACCAGGTTTATGTGTTCCTGTACATATGGGTCTATAACTACCCATGTATCATCAGAAGATCCCTCTTCAGGTTTGGGATATTTCCAGATTTCCTCTCCATTAAGGTTATACAGGGTTCCCCTTGCATCTGCAAATCCATTTGTGCCGGCAAAGAACTGTTTTGTAAGATTACTGCATCCTGATATCTGCCGTGCAGCACAATGAGTGTGCATACCATTATCATAAACATATTCTATACTGAAGAAGTCATACTGGTCGCCTGTCACTCTTCTCTGTCGTCCTCCCCACCCGATGGCTTTAACAGGTATTTTTTGCAAATACCAGTTCATCACATCTATTTCATGTATGAATTGTTCGACGATATGATCGCCGGAAAGCCAGCAGAAGTTAGCCCAATTACGCAGCATATATTCCATATCTGTCCATCCGGGTTTTCTCCTGATAACCCATAATGAACCTCCGTTACGTATGATATGGGCACTTACAATATCTCCTATTTCGCCATTTATGACTCTCCTTCTTGTCTCCATAAAGTCTTTCTGAACCCTTCGTATTGTACCGCTTACCATGCAGAGTCCTTTTTCTTTTGCTCTTTCGACTGACACAAGTACTGACCGTGCTCCTACAGGGTCGACAGCACACGGTTTTTCGAGAAAGATATGTTTGCCTGCCTTTACTGCAGCATCAATATGTATCGGGCGGAAATGCGGTGGAGTACAGAGCAATACCACATCAACGCCTGAGTCAATTACCTTTTCGTAACTGTCAAAACCAATAAAGCAGTTCTCATCAGCAATCTCAACATTCCTCTGTTCTCTCAGCTGTTCCCTGCACTGATCAAGCTTGTCGCGGAAAACATCTCCCAGGGCAGTAATGGTGAGATCAGAACCTGCATCGATGAAGTTTATTGCAGCTCCTGTCCCTCTGCCTCCGCAACCAATCAGTCCTGCCTTCAAAGGCTGACCATCGGGTGCGCGGTCAAGCAGAACAGGAAGCTGTTCTTCCTTTTTTCCGGATGATTTATCACTGCATGATGCCATTACTCCTAATGAACCAATGGCTGCAGCCGTCAGCGCAGTGTCAGTAATAAATTTCCTGCGTTCAATTTTCTTTCCTCTGTGTGCTATTTTATTTTTTTTCATTGCATTTATTTTATTTGGAATTAATGATATAATATGTTCTAATTAATCTCAAGTTCGCGCCATTCAGGTATCTCAGGGAATTTTGCATGAGGTTCAGTCTGGTACCAGAAACATACGGATGCTATGTCAGATTTCTGGGCAAGGTATCTTCCTCCCTGTCTCCAGCCAAGATCCTGGATAGTTATCTTCAAGTCTTTTTCAAAACGTACAGGATCGGGTATATGCCAGCGGTACATCCCGAAACGCTGCATTACATTATAATGACCGTCACCTCTTATAACCTGGTGCAGACCTGTGTAGGGTGTGCTGAACTCAGTATAATTAACCTCCTCCACACCGTATTGATTTTCCTTTCTTGTATCAAAGTCATATGAGCCGCAGAAATAATCTTCTGTTCCTGTACCACAGATCGTGGGAAATTTCGTATCTCCATCCATAAAGAATTTTATCTCACCTTCGCCCCACCATCCGTTGTTATGTACACCCCAGGCCATATATACACCGACATAATGTCCTTTACCCTTAATACCATCGACAATTGTATAATCAGATGTTATATTCGGATTCAGCCTGCGGAACTGTGCATGGAAATAGGCGGCATCGTCAGGTACATCGGTAAGAGTATAGTCGATCTGGTAAAACAGTGTCATCCGGTCGGCATCTCCGGTATTCTCCATTGTTATTTTACATTTCTTCCTGAAGGGCATTGTCCAGTAGCAATTGAATGCACTTCCGGGATTAACGCACACAGCCAGTGAATTGAGCTGGGCATAACTTCCCCATCCCATACAAAAAAAGTCGCCGACAGGGCATTCTACTGACGGTTCAGACTCATCATCCCAGTAAATACGGAGAATATTGTAACGCCAGTTTCCCGCCGGAGTCATCCAGATATGCTGTATTGCTCCGGGACCTTCAATTTCAGCCAGCGTGAATGTTTCCCCGGGATTTATCCGTATATAAGGATTAACCTTCCAGCCCTGACCCAGATCGCGGGCAGCATTGTATGCATTTGCCACATTGGGTTTATCCCTGTCGGCAGGATCAGCTATACCTCCCTTACCCTTTTCTCCGGTAAAGTTTTCCGGACTTATCGAACGGGTTTTCGCATCGGATAACCTGTAAAGGTTACCCATGTTCATGTCGAGCCCATTGAATTTACCCTGGGCCTGTGAGACCAAGGGCAAAATACATATTACAAGAATAACTGCAAGAATTCTCTTCATATCATTAATTCTAGGTTGATTATCAATACAATCTAAAATTAATAAATATGTGTGAATTGAAAGATTAATTCAGGAACAATATGTTTAGAAAATATATCTCAATGAAAGAGCCCCGCCGTCGGCAAAGAAATTATTATATCCGAAATCAAAGGCCGGTTTCCAGTCGAGGCTGATATTTATTGGTGCTTCCTTGAAATTATATTCCAGTCCCAATATGCCATCAATACCAACAAATGTTCCCGCGCCTCCACCATAAGTGGATCCATAAAAGCCGACATGTGCCCCGGCCCCAAAGTACCAGTTAAATCTGTCGATATCAAAGGCAGAGTTATGAATCTCATACAAGCCTGTTATTTCAAAACCGCTCCATCTGGTGGCCAGAAGTAATTCAAGGGCAGATTTCCCTGACATAAAATGTTTAAAAGTTAATCCCTGATTGAATCCGGCCCTTAAACCGATTCCATTCCTGTAATCCTGGGCATTAGTTAAAGCAATAAAACATATTCCCAGAAATAATGTTAATATAAATCTCTTCATAATAGATAAATAATGATTGAGACATTAAATGTAAGAAAAAACATTCTCACTTTTAATGCAAAAATTTTTACTGCTTATGTTTCTGTAATAATCAAATACCTGCAACCATTTTATCAAAGTCCTTTACAGGAATAGCTTCTGATGTGGCAAAAGCAATTCCTGTTAATTTGCTTATTGCCAGTGAAGCTTTCATTACTTGCTTTGCGTCAGGGAATTCAGCAATAATTACAAGATCTGCATCACCAAGCAATGCATAAATTGATATTATTTCCCCTTTGAATTTCTTAATTAACTGGTTAGCCTTTTCAGTCCTGCTTGCGCTGATACCTTTTTTAGCATCAGGGGAATATTTCCCAAATAAAAAATAAGTTGCCATTTTTCCCTCCTTCTTTAAAAGTAAGACTTTGTTTATTAATATCTCGGAATTTTGTATAAAGATAATAATTAAGTTGCTGGAAGTCAAATGATATTGAATAATATGCCTCAGGCAACAATCAGATGAGTATTATACTGATGCCAGTACTTATTTTTCGGATGCCATACATTCCTTTATACCTGCTTGTCAGATTATTCATATTTGTCCAGTAGCATCTTTAAATCCGGTGAAGACCGGTCCGTAAGCCTGTTGATCTCCATAATTCCTGCTTCCTGATTATAATTCCTTATATACTCCATATCCGTGCTGTTTACTTTGCCGCTATTAAGATCTAACTCCATAACCCTGAATGGATCGCTACAAAAAAGAAGTATTATGTTTTCATCTTCCCAGCAGATATATACAGGTTCTGTATCGAGAGTATATGTAGATATCAAAGATCTGTCAGAATAATTTTCAACCGACAGTATTGTATCCTTACAATAGGCTATCCGTGTACCGGTTTTTGACAGTGTCGGAAAAACACCTTTTTCGGAATATTTATAAAATCTTTCCGATTTGAGATTATAGAAGTATATACCGTTAACCGAATCAGGGAAACTTATATTTGCTATACCTATTGTAATATCTGTCCCGTTATTTTCAATTCTCGTTTTAAATCTTGAAGGCCATCCTCTTAAATCTCTGATTACAGCTACTACTTCTGTACTGTCTGCCAGTGTATCTGTCCTGAAAAATCCGAAAAGTTGCCTGAGTTCCTTTATTGTTCCACCGTCAGGGAACCTGCTGATACCTTTCGGCCTCCTGAATTCCTTTACCTGGGCCAGATAATAGCATGAGTTATCTTCATACACTCCTCCACCTGACCTGTTAAAAGAATAAACCAGTTCCCTGTAATAACAGGAACTCAAAATCATCGTAAGAATCAATATCAAAATCCAAATTTTCGCTTTCATAACCAGGAATTAATTGTCATTTTAACCAATAAATAGTAAAAATATTAAATTGTTTTGTGAATTTCTTTGTAAATTGAGTTCAATTTCAGGCAATTGTGTCTGATATACTAATAAACCGGGAGGTACATTATGAAAAAAGGTCTTTACTATTACTGTATTTCACTTCTATTATTACTTACACTATCATGTGGAAACCAGGATAAGATTATTATCAAAAACGTATATGAAGGGGAAGATGGGAAAGCTGTATATTATGATACTGATGAAACGGAAGGCAACCTGTTCATTTCACATACCTTATATTTTTATACGATACTTGATAAAACGGAAAATAATACTTGGATAATTGTAGAACAGGCTCCTGTTATTGCAGAGGTAGGAAGAGTTGAAACAGAGCTTCAGCTCTATAACATCCCCGAAGAAAAACAGATCTTCCTTGAAGATATTGATCCCGCCTGGTCACTATATGGAAGTACTTTTGTGAAACAAGGAGGAAAAGACTGTCTTATGATTGCCTCAGCAGAAGGTGATGAAGAGATAACCGTACCGCTTGATGAACTTCTCGAAAAAGCAAAATCTGCCAAATCCGGAGCCGGAGAACAGCAACCTGCTGAAGAAACAGAACAGGTGCCTGAACCGGAACCCGTATCTGAGATTGAATCAGGAGTAGTGGTTTCGCTTGTCTTCGGAACAGAGGAAAACCAGATAGGCCAGGGAATGGCAGAAAAACGACTTGAAGGCGGAAGATCTCTGGATGCTGTACCATCATTTGCCGCCTATAAGAACCAGTTATATATAATTGACGCAATCAATTTCCGGGTTCTCGTATATGACTATTCGGGTAACTTTGTAAAAAGTATCAGTTATCCTGAGAAATCTGAAGACGGGTCTGTGAATGTGGTAAGGGATATTTGTGTTGATGAAGGAGTACTGTATCTCGCTGCCGTATATTCCAATGTAGTATATGTCGAAGATTCGGAAACCGAAGATATTATAGAAATAATTACCGGATCCGATACGGAAAAAGGTAAATTCGGATACGTTGATATGATTACACTTGATAATGAAAAAAACCTTATAATATCTGATTTTGAATACAATATTTATCATGTGTACAAAAGAGAAGCAGATGGTATGCACCTGTTAAGAAGTCTGCCCTACCAAAAGACAGATGAGTTTATATTTGACAATGAAGGTAATAACTATTCAATAGTATCAGAAGGACAGGAGGCAACACTTTTTGATTCACAGGGGAATAGTATCACCAGTTTTATGTACAAGTCTCCGGCAGGTTCTTCACATATAATTGACATTGACCACAATAACTATTTTTATATACTTACAAACGAAGAAGAAGCGCCCGGGGCCCAATACAGTACAGCTTCATATATTAATGTAATACAGGACGACGGTACAATAGTAGGCGATATCCCTGTACCTGGCTGGCCGGGTGGTCCAATGACAAAATACATTGTTGTGGATAACGAGGGTAATATATGTATCGGTACTTTCGATTTTGAAGGATCAGAAGATGACCCACCATCGGGTTTCGTAATCAATATAGAAAGATGGTAACAATTTACTCGCTGCCTCTAAAATAACATCATTTGATGTTATTGATATTCAGCCCTATATAAAATACTTAAAATATTATCCGGGTTATTTCGTCTATACTGGTAAAGAGCCTTTATTATGAGTCCGAAAGAGTCAGCAAAAATCACATCAGCTTATAAAGACGAGCGAAACAAGTTGCTCGGCTATATAAGAAAAAGGATTCCCGACAGGCTTGAAGCCGAGGATATCCTGCACGATGTTTTTTATCAGCTGACAGTTGGATTTAATGATATAAGGAGGCTTGAAAGTCTGACAGCATGGCTCTACAAGGTCACCGATAACCGTATTAAAGACCTGTTCCGGAAGAAGAGAGCTGATACCTTCAGCTACCATGATCATGCAGCTGAAGATGATGAGGGGCCTCTTAAACTCGAGGAAATATTGCCCTCGGTAGGATCAACTCCCGAAGACGAGGAACTTAAGGAACTGATATGGGAAACGATCGAAGAGACACTGTCGGAACTGCCTGAGGAACAACGCAGCGTGTTCATTGAGAACGAATTTGAGGATATGACCTTCAAGGAGATCTCTGATATAACCGGTGTTGGAGTAAATACACTCATCTCAAGGAAACGCTATGCTGTGCTTGCACTCAGGAAAAAATTAAATGTATTGTATAAACAACTAAAAAATTACTAGTATGAAAGCGTTAAATGTTTTTAAGTATGTAGGTTTCGGAATTCTCGGCGTAGGATTCATGATCGGAGTCATTTTCGGTGTTCAGGCCCTCTGGAACTGGCTGATACCAACAGTGTTCAACGGTCCGGCACTAACCTTCTGGCAGACTGTCGGAATATTCTTCCTGTCAAAGATTCTCCTTACAGGTGTTTCACCAGGATCGCATAAGAAGCCTGATGATAAGTGGAAGAAAAAATTTCACCATAAATTCAGACAGGCACCTGAGGAAGATAAGAATATTGTAACTCCTGAACAGGCATAAGATGGAACGGGAAGAAAGAAATAACAGGGTATATCCTGTTGAAAAGGCAGAGAGCCTCGACTATAAACTGAGGAAAGTAGTTCAGAATCCCCGGACGATATTGAAATCCTTTATCCGGCCGGGGATGATGATACTCGATCTGGGCTGCGGCCCAGGATTTTTCACCATCGAAATCGCAAAGATGCTGAACGACAGTGGAAAAGTAATTGCAGCCGATCTGCAGCAGGGAATGCTTGATAAAATAAGGACAAAGATCAGTGGTACCCTGATAGAAGAAAAAATTGAATTACATAAATGTGAAGCCGATACGATCGGATTAAAATCTAAAGTCGATCTCATCCTTGCTTTCTATGTTGTTCATGAGATAAAAGATCATGACAGACTCTTTGAAGAAATAAAAGCAATCTTAAAGCCGGGAGGTAAATTTTTGATTGCTGAACCTTCATTCCATATTACCCGGAAAGCTTTTGAAGAGATGACCAATAAATTGATGAAGGCCGGCTTCGAAGTGAGTCAGGCACCAAAAATCCTTTTCAGCCGTTCAATAACGGCTACTGATCCCTTCAGATCATAAGACCACTCCTTACCTGTATTATTTTTATGCCATTATGATTCCTTAGTAATCAGAATGGCATATTTTTTGAGATTTATTTTGTAGAACATAACTGATATCTCATTAACAATTAACAAGAATGGCAAATTTTTACTCATTGTCAGAGATTAAGAAATATTATTTATGGCTTCGTACATACGACATACCAAGTTACGTTGGATATATGAACCCAGGTTTATTATACTTGCGGTAATAACTAACCTTTTTTTTGTCGTAAACTCACATGCACAATATTTTGGAAGAAATAAACCCGGGTACAAAACCTTTGAGTTTGACGTATTGCAAACTCCTCATTTTGAGATATATCACTATCTCAGGAATGATTCATTGATAAATGCTCTCAGCCAGTGGTCAGAAAAATGGTACCAGGCACATCAGAAGGTTTTCAGGGATACTTTTGACCTTAAGAATCCAATAATATTCTATAATACACATTCTGATTTTCAGCAGACTAATACTATTTCGAGTCTTATAGGTACAGGTACCGGAGGTGTTACTGAAGGATTGAAGAACAGGGTAATAATGCCGGTTGCACCATCGCTTGCACAAACTGATCATACCCTGGGTCATGAGCTGGTTCATGCTTTTCAGTATAATATGTTACTGGATCCTGATACATCGAAACATTATTCAATAAACGAAATCCCGCTCTGGATGATAGAGGGTATGGCAGAATACCTGTCACTTGGAAGCATTGATCCAAATACTTCTATGTGGATGAGAGATGCACTGTTAAACAATGATTTTCCGACTATAAAACAACTGTCAACAGATTCAAAATACTTCCCTTACCGTTTTGGCCATGCATTGATGGCAATGATCGGAAAAACATGGGGAGACACTATATTGCTGCCCCTGCTAGAAAAAACCGCTCTATATGGATTTGAAAAAGCTGTCGATTCAGTATTCGGATACAATACCGACAATCTTTCAGGAATTTGGAAAAGTGCAACAGACCTGTACTATAAAAAATATTTAAAATCGGAAACTGACAATCTGGCAGGAAACCAGATTATATCTGAAAAAGATGGCGGAAATGTAAATATCTCGCCATCAATCAGTCCTGATGGCAAGTATCTTGCCTTTTTCTCGGAAAAAAATCTTTTTACACTCGATCTTTTCCTGGCCGATGCAACTACCGGAGATATCATTAAAAAACTATCCAGTATCGTAAAAAACGATGAAATAGACGACTTCAGTTTCATTGAGTCATCAGGCACATGGTCACCCGATGGCAGACAATTTGCTTTTGTGATCTTCAGTAAGGGAAGAAATAAACTTGCTGTTCTGGATATTGAAAAAAGTAAAATAATCAGGGAATATGACATACCGGGGGTATCTTCGTTCTATAATCCTGCCTGGTCGCCCAATGGTAAGAAAATCGTTATGACAGGGATAGTAAATGGTATCAGTGATCTGTATCTTTTCCATCCCGGATCAGGCCGCGTTGAAAGATTAACCCACGATTTCGAGTCAAATTTACATCCTTCCTGGTCATCTGACGGAAATTACATTGTCTTTTCCCGGGAAATAATAAATGAGCTTACCAATAAAAAGAAATACAGTTTCAACCTGGCAATCCTTGATATAAACAGCAAAAAGGTAGAGAAGATTGATATTCTTAAAGATGCATATAACATGAATCCGCTGTTCTCGCCGGATGACAGATATATCTATTTTCTTTCAGATGCAGACGGTTTCAGGAACCTGTACAAATATGAACCTGAATCAAAAAAGCTTTTCAGGCTTACCGCGTATATGACAGGTATTTCAGGTATAACTCCCTATTCACCGGCAATAAGTATTGCGAAGAATAAAGATCTGATTGTCTATAATTACTATTTCGATAGTAAATACCAGATACTGGCTGCCAGTGATAGTCAGTTTGAATCTGTGGAGGTCGACAAACATCAGACTGATTTCAGGGCAGGCACTTTACCACCCCTGGAACATTATTCAGTTAACCTCGTGGATAGTACAATCTACAACCTTCAGGAATTACAGACCCTTCCCCCTGATTCGATAAAAGAGGTACCTTACAAATCAAAATTCAAGCTTGATTACATTTCAAATAATGCAAGTATAGGTGTTTCATCAGGTATATACAGAAATAATCTCGAGGGAAGTGTAAACATGATCTTCAGTGATATGGTTGGTAATAACCAGCTATACTCATCTTTAGCCCTCAACGGAGAGATATATGATTTCGGAGGGCAGGCAGCTTACATAAACCAGAAAGGAAGGATAAAATGGGGTGCTGCTCTATCACATGTGCCATACCGTTATGGAAATATGTTTGTTACAACTGACTCCATCAATTATAACGACAACAAGATCGAGGTTACAAACCTTGTCGTGGATTATATTAGGATGTTCGAGGATAACATCTCATTTTATGCTTCATATCCCTTATCACAGACACGCAGGTTTGAAGCTACCCTGTCATCATCATGGTATTATTACCGTATAGACAGGTATAATAACTATTACCTGCCCGGAGGATATCCTCTGGGAGGAACAAAGGAAAAACTTGATGCTCCTGAAGGAGACAACTACCAGCAGATCTCACTGGCCTATGTAGCAGATAATTCATATTTCGGGATGACTTCCCCGATGAACGGACACAGGTCGCGCTACCAGGTCGAAAAATATTTCGGTGATGCCAATATCTTTACAACCTTAATCGACTACAGGCATTATTTCTTTATCAAGCCCCTGGGCCTGGCATTCAGGTTATACAATTACGGGATGTATGGCAGCGATGCCGAAGATGGAGTGATACCGCCACTGTATATAGGATATCCGACTCTACTGAGAGGATATGAAAGATTATCCAGAGGCAATAAAGGGTCTTTTGACGAAAATACATTCAATATTTCATTGCTCAGCGGATCAAAGATAGCTCTGGCGAATGCGGAAATAAGGTTGCCGCTCACAGGCCCAGAACGACTTGCCCTCATCAAATCAAAATGGCTGCTTACTGATCTGAACATGTTTTTTGATGCAGGTCTTGCCTGGAACAGCGACAGTAAAATTACTCTCGACCCGGAATCTGTATCGAATATGGATAATAATGTCCGTTACCCGTTGTTAAGTACCGGGGTATCCATAAGGATAAACCTTCTCGGATATGTTGTCATAGAACCGTATTATGCATTTCCTCTTCAGAATGGAGGATTCTCGAATGGTGTATTCGGACTCAATTTTGTCCCGGGATGGTAATAAAAGAGGGTGTCTCAAAAGTCAAAAAATATTAACCGCAGAGATCGCAAAGTCTTTTACGCCAAGTGCGCTAAGAATTAATATACAGAATTATAGCTTAGCGTACTTTGCATAAACTTACCGTACTTTGCGGTTAAAATTTACTTTTGAGACACCCTCTTTTATCCTTAAAAACATCTGATCAGAAAACTGTAAGTTATTTCTGACCGCTGTGTTATTATTCAAGGTCTTCAATATCTATATCCTGGTGTGTTGTTTTCCTGCTTTCAACGGTAACATCCTCTATTATTCCCAGAACCTCACCGAATACACTCTCATTTAATGAGGTAATTACCAGGTCATAATTACCGGTTGCCAGGTAGGCAATATGATATACCCCAAGACTATCGACCCGGTCAGAACTAACGGCATTCGGAAAGCGGCTCAATGTAGTATCGGCCGGTTCTTCTGCTTCTTCAGGCTGGTATACTCCATCCTCATAGGCATATACAACAATACCGGTATCTTCGGGGATGTTTGTAACATTACCACGTATTGCACCTGCCTCGTTATCAACAACAAGCCGGATAACAGGCCGGAGAATATAACGTGGAGAAGCGGATCCTGTCATGTGTACAGATTTCCGTACATTAAAATCGGCTGTTACTTCAACAGTTCCATTTACGGGAACCTTGAAATTTCCGACACCTTTGAATCCCGATTCATTACCACTTGGAACAAACAAAGGATGTGAACTCCCGTCTTTGAAGTCAATACGGCAACCAGGATTAACTGGTTTTGATTCACCCAGCTCAGGTGCATCAAGCATAAATCTTATCTGGGTATAATTGCCTCCTTCAAGGTTAAAAGCACCCAGCAGATCGGATTCGCCTCTTGTAAGATCGAGAAGATCAAACTCCTGCGGTCCTTCAAAATCTTCCATTGTCACCCAGCCATCATCACTGGTATGTAGCTGAATCTCATTAATGGTAATAAATACACCGGTAACACTACTGCTGTCGACAGGTGCATCAGTGAGGGACAGGATCATTGTTCCTGAACCAGATTCCTTCTCACATGATTATAAGAAAAACAAAGGCAGTGCAAATACTGCCAGCATAAATAACACCTTTTTCATGATTTCAGAATTTTATTTTTCCTGTTAATTATTTTCATTATGCTAAAAATATAACAGGAAAGATGAAGAAATGATGAATTCTACCCTCTAACACCTGAAAATGCTTTTAAAGAATACAGATAGGATTACCATTTATCAATACTTATTTACGTATCAGTTCATATATATCGTTACGCCTGTCTTTAAGGTTTCTGACACTACCGAACTCATTCAGCTCCCTTAACAGGTTAAGATCAACATCAGCAATGAGTATCATTTCAGTATTCGGAGTTGCTTCTGCTTTAATTCCATCAGCGGGAAAAGCAAAATCACATGGTGTAAAAACCATTGTCTGGGCATAGTTAATGTCCATATTATGTACCTTTGGCAGGTTGCCAACACAGCCTGCTATTGCCACATAGCATTCATTCTCTATTGCCCTTGACCTGGCACAGTTTTTCACTCTTGAAAATCCGTTTTGCGTATCTGTGAGAAAGGGAACAAAGAGGATATTCATTCCTTCGTCAGCGAGTAATCTGCTCAGTTCCGGGAATTCAATATCATAACATATCAGTACTCCTATCTTTCCGCAGTCGGTATCAAAAACCCTGAATTCATTACCCCCTTCCAGACCCCATACCTTAACCTCATCAGGGGTGGTGTGCAGTTTCTCATATCGTTCCGTAGTACCATCCCTCCTGCAAAGGTATCCTGCATTATAGAGCTTATTGTCGCGTAGCTCAGGCATGCTTCCCGTAATGATATTTATGTTGTATGAAATAGCCAGCTCAGAAAATTTCCTGGTAATGACAGATGTGTATTTTGCAATTTCCCTGATAGCATCCGGTTCAGAAAGATGATTGTGTTCGGCCATAAGGGGTGCATTGAAAAATTCGGGAAAGAGTGCAAAATCAGAACGATATCCTGAAACCGCATCAATAAAAAACTCAGCTTGTTGCATAACATCGTCAAGTTTGGCATAAGGACGCATCTGCCACTGTATCAATCCTAACCGGACCATGCTTTTTGTTTTTGCAATTTTATCTGAATCCTTTTCATAATAAATATTATCCCATTTCAGCAATACGGCATATTCATTTGATGCCTTATCTCCCTCGAGATATTTCTTTAATATTTTCGAAGGGTGAAAATCGTTTGATATCTGAAAGTTAAGTACAGGATCGTCGATTTCCTTCTTTCTTACCTTATCAATATAAGCCCTGGGTGTTAATTCCCCGGAATATTTAAAATAATTGGGAATCCGTCCGCCAAATATTATTCCTTTAAGGTTCAGTCGCTCACAGAGTTCTTTCCTGTAGTCATAAAGTCTTCTTCCCAATCTCATTCCCCGGAATTCAGGTTTAATAAAAATATCTATACCATATAGAATATCTCCATCGGGATCATGTGTGTTAAATGAAAAATTCCCTGTTATCTCCTTATAAGTATGATTATCGCCGAATCTGCTGTAATCGACAATAATTGACAGTGCCACACCAGCTACCTGGTTATTTGCCTTAACCACCACCTGTCCTTCAGGGAACAGATCTATCAATGTTTTTATGTGATGCTCTTTCCAGTATGAATCCGGCATCAGGGTATATGATGCTATCATTACCTCTTTAAGCTCCTGGTAATCATCAAAACTAAGATGAGCCAGTTCGATATTTTCTATCTCTTTCATATAGTCTTATTCAAACTAATGTAAGTAAGTAAAGAATTACTCTTTCTTGAAATATTAGCAGGAAATGATATTCAGTTTTTACCTTTTCTGTAGCGATATTTGAGGATCTGTTTCATTTGATCTTCAATACTGTCGAACAATTTTTGGGCCTCATCAATATCTATCCGGCCTGTTTTAAGCAATTCTTCCACTTTAGTCTTTTCATTATTAAGGAGTGTCTGGACTGCCTTTTTTGTAGCTACCTCTACATAAATATCATGATAGAATTTCTTGAAATTTCTAAGGAATGTCTGTCCGTGTATTATGTTCTGGCTTATTTCATCACGCAGGAGTTCAATGTTAGCATCATCCTCAGGGGTGGCATTTAATTCCTTAAAACTATCTATCAGTTTCAGGTTTTCGTTTTGAGCTTCAGCGAATCCCATTCCGAAATCATAACTAAAGACAAGCTTATTATAGTTCAGCTGACGATAGATATAAAAGAGCCATTTAACACGCTGCAGTCTGTTCAGGAATTTTGAATTACGCAACATCTCCTCAAGGTCGCTCCTTTCATCAAGTGGCATATTGCCGTTACTGTCAAGCATTTCGCTTATCGACTCACTGAGTTTTATCACTGTATCCGAACTGATAATTCCTTTGTTAAACTGTTCCCAGTAAGTCGCCTTTTCTTTCTCAAGAACCCGTCTTCTGAGTTCAGCCAACTCGTTACTTTCCACGGCTGATTCAACTTTTACTGTTTTAAAATGAGGCAGAAAGCTTTTTATGACATCAGTATCAGCATGCTTATAATATCTCTCTGCCGATATCCTTTCGAAGTCTTTCTGCATTTTATCTGTCACTGTCTTGAATGTCTGGTTCAGTATCAAGGCTTTTGACGGGGCAATTTTTGTCAGACCCAGTTTATTTACAATGTACTTTATGGTGGTAGCATTAACAAGAAGAGTAAGCATTACTATACCGGCTGTAAGGAAAAGAAACTGGTCTTTTATTCCGACAGGTATTAATTCCGTTCCGGCCACAATAAGGGCAAGAGCCAGTCCAACTGCTCCTCTTAAGGATCCGTACCAGGTCACAACAAGATCTTTTAAATTAAGACCATAACCCGATCTTTTCATGAACGGATAAAGGATAGCCAGCATGATAGCCCTGGCTACGTGTATACCTATGTAAAGTAATATAAGAATTATGAAATCTCTGCCGGTAAAATTTACCCTGCTTGCAATCACCACTCCTACTATTATAAATATCAATGTGTTAGCTAAGTATACGGCTAATTCCCAAAACTCATGAAGAAATTTTACAACCTCGGGACTTATACGTGTTTTTCCTACACTTGCCATAGTTATACCCAGTCCGAAAATAGCGAGTACTCCCGATACATGTAAGAAATCCTCTGCAATAAAGAAAGTGAGATATGCTGATGCAAGAAGCACCACTATCTCCACCATGGCATCCTTGAAGACTTTCTTTAGCCAGAACATTACAAACCGTGCCATTATCAGACCGAAAAGTGTTCCGCCAATGGCCACCTTTAAAAAATCGAGAAATGGATTCAATTCAGCTGTCTGTCCTGATAACGGAAGATAAAACACCATAAACAGAACAATAGCTGTTCCGTCATTCAATATTGCTTCTCCATCAATTAACGTTGAGAGTTTTTTGCTGGCCCCCATTTCCCTGAGAATGGCAACCACGGCAACAGGATCAGAAGCCGAGATCAGGGCCCCGAACATAAAGGCTATGGGCCATGTCCATTCAGATAATCCGATATTCAGAACTTTAAGTCCCATCAGGAACACTGCAGTGATCCCTAAGGATATAATTATACCCGGACCCGCAAGCAATGTCGCATTGACTGATGTCTTACGGAATGTATGCCAGTCCATTCCAAAAGCTGCTTCAAAAATAAGAGTGGGAAGGAAAATGAAAAATATAACATGCGGATCAATTGATCCTGCCCAGGAAATCGATTCAAGTACAACGGAAAAAACCGATTCTGATGCTACATGATATCGCGATATTACTCCAAGGATCACTCCTATAACTACCAGCAAAACGGTATAGGGAACAGGCATCTTCTTGAGCAAATGCCTTGTAAGTGTACCGAGTATCAACGCAACAATTATAAAAAGTAGTGGTTCCATATACAATCAGGTTTTAGGGCAATTAAGATATGAAAAATGGATTATATTGATGTCATCTATATTTATAATTAACTCATTGAAGAAGGATTTTTTTCCAGACCTCATGTTTTATCATTATTACTGATGTTTTTTGACAGCATTAATTATGACATAGTTTAAACCAGCTTTCCCCGTGTATCTTCCATGGCCGTACCAGTAGCCATTATATAAAGCACATACCCTGTTCTGAGATATGTCTCTCCATGAGGGATAAATTTATTTTCACCACTCCTGGCCATGATTAGTATGGCATCCTTATGAAATGCTATTTCCTTCACCTGCCGGCCATCAATCTCCGGATTGGTAATGGTGATCTCATCTACCGTAAAGTTCTCAAATGTCTCAATAAGAGCATGATAGGTTGTCGGCCTTACAATCAGCGTTTCAATCGTTGTAGCTATTACCCTCGTTGCATCAACAATTTCTACATCAAGTTTCTTAAGCTGCTGTTCAATTTTTGAAGACCTGGCCATGGATATTATTCTTTCATGGTTAAAATCTTTCCTTAACATATCACATATTCTTATATTAAGATCTTCAGAACCCGTATCGACGACAACAAAACTTGAATCCGTCAGTTTCAGTTTTTTATATGTGGAAGGATCCATACCATCTGATAATAGAACTGTTAATCCTTTGGAAGCAATATCTTTATATCTTTTCTCATCCTTCTCTACAATAACTGAGGTCTTATTGTGAATATTCAGTCTTCGCGCCAGCAAAACACCTTTACTGCTGCCACCGACAATAATTGTCGTTCCTGCAGGGAATCTGGTCCTTGAACGTGTGGCATTGTACAATACAGGCCCCATGAAACACGTTGCAACCGCCATTATGATAAAACTGGCATTTATGCCGGGTGTTATTACCCCTAACTCAAGCCCTATTGCCGATGCGGCGATTATAAGACTGAGACGTGATGAGAGAAGAAAACCCGCCGAAATCGTTCTTCTGAGTCCAAAAATTTTTACCATCAGAAAGGAGGGAATGATTTTTACGGCCAGCAACAAAAAGAACAGAATAAAAAGAAAAGGAATCAGGTTCAGTTGAAATTCCCTTAGAGCAGACGGATCAAATTTTACTCCGACCATGATAAAAAATATCGGTATAAAGAAACCATATCCCAGTCCGTCAAGTTTCACCAGCAAGAGAGATCTTCCCTTATGAAGAAAGAGAGACATAAGCATTCCGCTTAAAAAAGCTCCGAGCAAAATGACTTCAGGACTTATATACTGACTTATCACGACAAAAATCAGCAACAGCAGAATAGTACCGCGTACACTGAGCTGGGAAGCAGCATGGGATAGCTGGAATGATATCTTATTCAGCAGTTTCAGATTTCTGAATCGGTTTCCAAGCCTGTAAAAGAGATAAAAGAGCAGGAACAGCAACAACAGGAATGTAATTTCTATCCTGAATCCGTTTTTAATAATAAATGCCGTAAAAGTGAATAGGATTATGCTTAAGATATCTGCCACTGCTGCTGAAATGATCAGCATCTGCCCGTATGATCCCGATGCTTCGCCGTTATTTTTAAGGACAGGCAGGATAATACCCACTGATGTTGTTCCCATTATCAGTGCAAAATACCAGTAGTTTGGAATATCAGCTATCGATGATAACAATCTTGCTCCCAAAAATGCAAGAATAATGGTAAAAGCAAATGTAAATATGGCTATCACCAGGGGATTACCGGTCAGATTTCTGTTTCTGTGCTTACTGCCGGGAAATGAATAGATGACCTGGTCCATATCTATTTCCAGGCCACTCAGGAACATTAAAAAAATAAAACCCGTAAGACCCAGAAATTCAAGAATCCTCATGCTTGAAGGATCTGCATTCATAAGAAGGTAGTGCCCTGCAAAATAACCCAGGAAAATTTCGACAATGACAGACGGAATTCTTTTAATCCTGAAAAAGGATAGTGCCATGGGTATTAACCATGCCAGCCCCATTACAACCAGTAACGGGAAATAATCGAACCTTAAGGAAATACTCATGAAATGTGTCATAAGCTAAATTCATGAGGCATCAATGCAATATAGTAAAATTTCAATTGCATTCAGGTTTAATGAATGTGTTTTAGGATTAAAACATCATTCCATCCCTTGCCAGCATATCTATATTGGGTGTTTCAATCTTTGTCTGCCCATACACACCCAGATCACCATATCCCAGGTCATCGGCAAGTATAAGTATTATATTAGGTTTATCCTCCCGGGCAGCAGGCGGAGTACCCGATTTGCACTGTACAAGCAAGGTGCTTATACCAAGAAGTTTAAAAATCAAAAAATAATTTTCAAACATGATACGGTAGCTTTAATAATTCATAAATTTAGTATCTGTCAGAAAGATTCTCATCATGACGGATTAATAATCACACTAATAATTTATCAAATCCTGTTTGGAGTATGAATACATAGGGGAAAAAAGAGTGCTCACACTCGCTCCCAGTCTCAGTCTTTTTAAAGTGGTGCCACCAGCACCACAAACTTCAGAATACTAATCCTTGTATATCGCCGATTTACAAGGGTTTTTAAATCACCCAAACTGTCCACTAAGGTAGTTTATTAATTGTATCTTTGACATTATGAAAATTTCATATATAGGAACGTATCCTCCAAGGGAATGTGGTATTGGTACTTTTACCAAGAACCTCTACAATTCCATGGTAATGAACCCTGCCACACGGCAGACAGGCAATAAAACAAAGAATGCTTCAATTGAAGGATTCGTTATAGCGCTGAACGATCATGAACAAACCTATGATTACCCCGAAGAAGTAAAACTTACAATAAGACAGGAGCATCAAAGAGATTATTTATCAGCGGTTAAATTCATTAATCTCAGCGGTGCTGACCTGTGTATTCTGGAACATGAATTTGGTATTTTTGGCGGACAAAATGGGGTATATATTCTTCCTTTGCTACACCGGCTTGAAATTCCCCTGATTGTCACTCTTCACACAATTATCAAGACCCCCTCTTACAACGAAAAAGCTGTTTTGGTTGAGATATGCAAAATGGCCAACAAGATAATCGTAATGAGCCATAAAGCCATTGATTTTCTTACAACAATTTATAATGTTGATAAAAAGAAAATTGTATATATTGAACACGGTGTTCCTGATATTCATTTCAACCAGTACCAATCCAAAAAAGAGTTTAACCTCGAAAATAGAAAGGTCATAATTACCTTTGGTTTTATCAGCAGGAATAAAGGGATCGAGACGGTGATAAAAGCATTGCCAAAGATTATTAAAAAGTATCCTGAAGTTCTATATTTGGTATTGGGCAAAACACATCCGAATGTTCTTCGGTATTCTGGCGAAGAGTACCGTATGTTTCTTCAACACTTAGTAAAAAGTCTTAACCTGAGAGAACATGTTTTTTTCCTGAATGAGTTTATTAACCAAAAAGAATTATTTAAATATTTATCCGCATCAGATATTTATGTTACACCCTATCTGAATGAAGCCCAGATTACCAGCGGTACACTTACTTACGCTATAGGAGTTGGTTCAGCTGTTGTTTCAACACCTTACTGGCATGCAACAGAATTACTGGCGGAGGGAAGGGGAAAGCTTTTTGACTTTAATGATTCAGATACCCTTTCATCTATTTTAATGGAATTGCTTGATAAACCGGATGTATTGAAAATGCTCCGGAAAAAGGCATATAATTATGGCAGAAAAATAACATGGCCCAAAACCGGGGAAAAATATATAGAAGTTGCAAAAAAGATTCTTACAAGTAAACCTATTGTATTTACAGAAAAAGAAACCATTATTGATCCGCTTGTTCTGCCTCCCTTTTCGCTTGCTCATATTATTCGGTTGACAGATGACACAGGGATCATTCAACATGCAAAGTTTGGCATTCCAAATTTAAAGGAAGGGTACTGCCTGGATGATAATGCAAGAGCGTTGCTTATGGCACTAATGGCATACAGACAAAAAAAGGATTCTATGGCCTTGAAATTATCTCCCATATATCTAAGCTATATCCATTATATGCAGAACAAAAACGGGACATTCAGGAATTTTCTCAGTTTTAACCGTAACTTTCTGGATAAGATTGGTTCGGAAGATTCCTTCGGAAGAGCGGTATGGGCACTCGGATATCTGCTTGGCAATGCACCTAATGATGCGTATTACCAAACCGGCAAATTAGTATTCTTTAATGCATCTCCAAATTTTGAAAAACTTCAATCTATAAGGGGCATTGCAAATACCATGATAGGTATCAGTTATTACCTCAGAAGTAATCCGTATGATGACTCAATGACCGAAAGATTAAGAAATCTTGCCTATAAACTAATCAGTAAATATGAAGAACATAGCTCCGCCGACTGGAAATGGTTTGAATCGTTATTAGCTTATGATAATGGTATATTACCACTCTCTCTTTTACATTCGGCAGAAATACTTAACGATATTAAAATAACTGAGACTGCTTTGGAAACCATGAACTTCCTGACAGGAATCACACTTAAAGATGGTTATTTATCGATCATTGGTAATGAAAAATGGTATGAAAAAGATGGTGAACGTTCCATTTTTGCACAGCAGCCGGTGGATGCCCTGGCCATGATATTAATGTATCACCAGGCTTTTCATCTGACCAGGGATAAAGAATATCTCACTAAATTATTTGCCTGCTTCATGTGGTTTCTGGGAGAAAATGATCTCAGAATGAGTTTATTCGATTTTGAAACCAAAGGCTGCTGCGACGGTTTTGAAAATTACGGGGTGAACCGGAACCAGGGCGCTGAAAGTTCACTGGCTTATTTAATCTCACACCTGACAGTTCTGCAGGCATTTGAAGAATATGAAGTATAGACCTGATAAAACTACCAGTTCAGGTGAAAGTAAAAGTAAACTGTAAATCATGTTAATAAAAAGATATCAGCATAACCCAATTCTTACAAAGGATGATGTGCCTTATCCGGTTGCTACAGTACATAATGCAGGGGTTGTAAAATTTCACAACAGATATATAATGATTTTCCGGTCTCATAAGCTTAACGGGAGAAGTATATTAGGCAAAGCAGAGAGTGTTGACGGGTTTGTTTTTAAGGTCGATAAAGAACCTTTCATGATCCCTGCCACTGAAGGAATATTCAAAGAATATGAGGAGTATGGTGTTGAAGATCCCAGGATTATTTATCTTGATGGTGAATATCTTATAACCTACAGTGCCTATTCCCGGCATGGCGTACGTGTTGGTCTTGCAAAAACCAAAGATTTTATATCCATCGAACGGTTTTCACTCATCACGGAAGCGGATTACCGTAATGTTGTAATCTTTCCTGAAAAATTTAACGGTTTATACGCACGGCTCGACCGTCCTCATTCTGAAATATCGCCCTGGTCAATCTGGATATCATATTCTCCCGACCTTAGGTATTGGGGCGAATCAAAACTAATTATGAAGCCTGTTCAGTATCATTGGGATGAAATGAAAATAGGTCCCGGAGCGCCTCCGGTTAAAACTACACGTGGATGGTTAAGCATTTATCACGGCGTATTCCCTACCATGAACGGATGCGTTTACAGATTAGGTGTTGCGTTACATAATCTTGAAGATCCTTCCCAAATTATTGCTGTTGGCGATGAATGGATTTTACAACCGGAGGAAGTATATGAAATAACAGGTTATGTACATAATGTAGTGTTCACCTGCGGTGCTGTTCCTGAAAAAGACGGGAGTATTAAAATCTACTGGGGCGGAGCCGATAAAGTGATTTGTGTGGGAACTGCAAATATTGAACAACTTGTTGATCATTGCTTGAATAACACAAGAAAAGCAATCTAGCTTTCTGTTAAAAGTGATAAGGCAGAACATAACCCTTTTTGAACTTGAAGATGAAGATAGCCGTATTATCACCTGTTGCATGGCGAACTCCTCCCAGAAATTATGGACCGTGGGAACAGGTTGCTTCAAATATTACCGAAGGCCTGGTTAAAAATGGAATTGATGTTACCTTATTTGCAACAGGTGATTCATTAACAAAAGGAAAACTGGAATATATATGCGAACGGCCTTACTCGGAAGATGCCGAACTTGATCCCAAGGTTTGGGAATGCCTGCATATAAGCCATTTAATGGAGCAAGCAGATAAATTCGATTTGATACATAATAACTTTGATTTTCTCCCGCTGACTTATTCCCGTTTGATTAAAACACCTATGCTAACTACTATTCATGGATTTTCTTCTCAAAAAATTCTTTCAGTTTATAAAAAGTATAATAGTACCAGTCACTACGTTTCTATCAGTAATTCTGACCGGAGTCCTGAACTTGATTACACAGCTACTGTTTATAACGGAATTAATACCAGAGAATTTACATTTTGTTCTGAATCAAAAGATTATCTGCTGTTTTTCGGCAGGATTCATCCCGAAAAGGGCACTTCTGAATCCATTCAGATCGCAAAACAATCCGGGAGAAAACTAATCATTTCCGGTTTAATTCAGCATCAGGAATATTTTGACAATAAGATTAAGCCATTCATTAATGACGATGACATTGTATATGTCGGTAATTCAGGACCAAAGGAAAGGGACACACTCCTGGGCGAAGCTTATGCGCTGTTACATCCAATTAGTTTTGAAGAACCTTTCGGATTAAGTGTTGCAGAATCAATGATTTGTGGAACACCCGTTGTCGCATTTAACAGGGGATCTATGCCGGAACTAATTCTGGATGGGAAGACCGGTTTTCTCGTCAACAGTGTTGGGGAGGCTGCAGAAGCAGTAAAAAACATCCGGTCCATTGACAGAAAACACTGCAGGACATGGGCCCTTTCAAAATTTACACTTGAAAAAATGATCGAAGGATATCTGGAAGTTTATAAGAATATTCTTGGAATAAAAAAGTAGCAGTCATATCAACTGCCGTTACAATACTGTTATTTTGAGTTTTTCAACTCTTCCAGCAGTTCCTTTAAATTTATAGAAGCGTAATTAGATGCGTAGTCTGACATACCATAAGGAACAATCAGATTACCATTGTGGATAATAGAACCACAAGAGTAGACAACATTGGGCACATATCCTTCCCTTTCTTCGGCATTTGGAGACAATAAAGGTGTCTTTAGCCTGCCGATCTCTTTTTCAGGATCATCAAGATCATATAATGATGCCCCTAATACGTATTCCCTCATGGGGCCCACTCCGTGTGTTATAACAAGCCAACCGTCTTCTGTCTCGATTGGAGAACCGCAATTACCAACCTGTATAAGCTCCCAGTTAAATTTTGGTGCCTGAATAAGTTTGGCTTCACGCCATATATTCAATTTATCTGAATATGCTATATAATTATTCACTCCATCTACCCTGCAGAGCATGGCATATTTACCTTTAATCTTTCTGGGGAACAGCGCCATACCTTTATTCCGGGCAATTTCACCATGAATAGTCAATGCTTTGAAATGGTAAAAATCCCTTGTCTCAAGTAACTTTGGTAATATGGTTATGCCATCATAAGCAGTATAGGTAGCATAATAAATTACTTCACCGTTATCTTCAGTGAACTTAACAAAACGGGCATCTTCAATGCCATTTTTTTCAGTTTCAGAGGTAGGAAATATAACTCTCTCGGAAATTGCCGAATCAAGCGAAAAGTCAAGTTCGTAATGAGATTTCGCCAGCCACATCATTTGATTAATGATCAATTGTTTACTAGCTGAAAGATCATATGTTTCTCTGGTCTCTTCTACGGCTCTTTTCAATTCGCCATAAGTAAACCTGTCACCTAACTTTTCCAATACAAAAACAGGCGAGATTTTATTGTCGAAATCACTCATTTCATCAAGTCTCTTTATAAATGATTTCTTATTATAAATATGCCTTTTTATTCGTTCTGCTTCTGCCAGCATTTTGCCGACGGGTTCAACAATCAGGTTATTGTCCCTATCAATAATACCTGAACGAAAAACAATGGATGAAATATGCCCTTCACCGGTTGCCCTGAAACTAAAAATCACTCTTTTCTCCTCCGGACCTAATTCCGACTGGTCGGGATCTTCTACAATAGATGGATTAAAAAAAGCTGCCGATTCAATCGAATACTCCATTGTGAAATACGAACCTATAAGCACTTTCCGTGATTTATTATTATCACTCTGCTTTATTTTCAGCTCTTTAAACAGACCATCCAATTTATTAAAATGCGTTTCAAATATTAATGAAATATTCCTGTGACGTCTGGCGTAACCTCTCAGCACCTGACTTAATGCTGTATTTACCTCATCATCAGACATAGCCATCACATGACGAATAATATCTTTACTTCTTTCATCGGAAGTATAATGGAATCGGGCGATTACCCTACTGGGATCAGGGAGAAACTTACTATTCTTTCTGGTAACGGGAACTTGCATACTCCAAAATTTATCATTACTCTGCAAATATAATTATATCGACCAAGAATAAATCAGAATACTTATACACTAAATGATTTTATTACCAACCGAATAATCAATAAGTTGCATTAATGGCTTGAATTCATCTGTATTTTTAACTATACTAACCAGTTAATAAATATCCCCGAAAAGCTTCAGGGATTTTCAGGTTTTAGTTACTTATAGGACTGGTGGCATCACTAAAGAGCCAGCAAGGGCTTTTTTATTTGGATAGTATGTAAAAACATTCAGAATAAAAAGTGTTATAGGTAAGAGTCGGGCAGGCAAGAGGCATTTAAAAGCTATACTGATTTCTCAATACTCGCTATCATTCTCCAGGTTAAAAAGAGATACAATTTTTAAAATTATTTTACTCCTGTTTTTAAACCATTGTTTTACTGGATATACATCTTCCTGTTTTGAAAAAATATCAGATATGGAAAAAACTGTCAAGCCGGTTTCCCTTCTTAAGCCGGTAATGGTAGAAGAAAATTATCAGTGCTACCGGAAGAATTGAGACAGCCGCAATGAGTGACCATTTCAATCCTTTAGTTATCAGCAGGTCAACAATTGTACAAACAGTAATTCCGGAAAAAGCGATTATTCCACTTAATTCCCAGATATGTCTTCTTTTTTCTTTCTTATGAAGCTGGATGATATCAGATGGATAATTTTCTAGAGCATTTTTCTGATCGCCATTATCCCCCTGATATTTACCACATAGAGGACATGTCTTTATTCCATCATCCAGTTCAATTCAACAATTAACACATACTGTCATAGTTTGTGTTTTTAGTTGTTATTCATAATTTTAACACGAATACCGGCATCTGAAAGATGCCTTAGAATATGCCGTTCAAGTTCAAATGACTGTGTTATATTGCTAAAACATATTCTGAGCTTATTTTTATAGGAAATCAGAGCGCTGCATACTTTTACTTTTGGATTGGGAGGAGGCGGAATAAGTTCAAAAAAAATCGACCATGTCTTCCATTTCTCGTGGCAGAGTCACTATTCCAAGATTTGTAACCATACCAGTCCAGCGCTTTGAAGCTAATCCCCTGTAGACGGAAGCTATCACCATTTTTTTTATGAAAAGAGGCAGTATCCTGATGATTAAAAGCTTTTCATAACTTACATTCGATGACAGAAATCTTGATATTTGCTTACTATCAGTATCTATTTGTAACTGGTGATGAACTGATCTGAGTATTTCTTCAAATGTATAATTTCCGAGCCTCAGGTCTATTTCCGGTAATACAAAAAGTGAAAAGTTACGCATTGTCCTGCTGGGGAATATTTTTCTCATATTCACCGGCACTTCAATTCTAAGTACTTTAGGTTTTTTCTTCTTCCTTTTTTCTTGCCCGGAAATATAGATTTTCTGGAGTAAAAAAAAGTAAACAGACACAAAATATTCAGAAACAGACACTTTATACATCCGGGATACTTCAAGAATCTTATTAACATCGACTTCGGCACGAATTATTCTCAATTTTGGTTTTTCATTAAGCCTGAACGGAAGATGCCAGGCTTTAACAGTTTTGGATGGGGAGGTAATTTTTGAAAGAATTTTATATAACCATCTTCGAACTCCTCTAGGGATACTGGTGTGGCCGGTACTATTATTTCTCCATGAGAACTGATATGTTTGCCAATAAGTGTCAGGTAAGTATAAACCAGGGTTTTCAGATATTCCATAGCTCCTGCACCATCGGTTAGTATATGAACAAACTCAACAGAAATCCTATTACCTTTTAGTAACACCCTGTACAAAGGTTCATTTTTTCTTTTTATGGCAAATGCAATACATGGAATTTCTTCTTCAGCATGGATACAGGGCAACTGATCGTTAAACTCAAGGAAATGCCAGAATATTCCCATCCAAGGGAAACACTGAAATATGGAAATCTCTTTGAGGTTAATGCTACAGCTTCTTTAATGGCCGAATATCTGACAGGTTCCTTCAGTGATACAGTTATTCTGAATACTGTTGTTAGATCATCAGATATTATTGCCGGAAACAGTTTCGCAGCATTATCAAGCTTCAACCAGCCTCTCTTTTGAAAAGATTTTATACTAATAGTATCTCTGAATTAATATTATTAATGCAAAGATACAGTGTTTATGAAAATAATTTGTTCATATGAAGAATGAGTTACTTTATTCTCCTTGTTGTGTTTCTGTATTTGTAGCGCGTTTTTGCTTCCTCAATATCTGCATCAGGAGCTATATATATTTTTGTCCTGTAGTCAATTATTACTTCCTTCAATTTTGAAATATCAGGTGATTTATATGTGTTTGTTTTTTTTCCGTACATAATTTTATTAATTAAAATAAAAAGTCCCGCTTCTTGCGGGACCAAAAATCTTAAATGATTATAATAGTAAAACTAAGCACGTTTAACATTTACTGCATTTAATCCTTTTTTACCCTGTTCCAGATCAAAGGTCACTATATCATTCTCTTCGATTCTATCCCTTAATCCTGATGAATGCACAAAATACTCTTTTGGTGAATTCTCCTCTTTAATGAATCCGAATCCTCTTGATTCATTATAGAATTTTACTGTTCCTTTACTCATAATATGATTTAATTAATTTGGTGCAAGATACGGTTTGTTTCCGGAATATTTCATTTATAATCAGTAAATTATATATTATTATAAAATTACTGCATGTCAATTTTATCTGAAGGTGTGTACCAATGGCTATTATAGATCATTTCCTCCTTTACATAATTTTTCATGCAATGATCGATAAAATACTTACTATGTAATATATAAACAGTAAATATGTGAATAACTGTACTATGGAATCAGGTTAATTTATGTTAATTATCTCATTTCCGGTTATTTTCATGAGTAATGGATTACCTTTGACATTCCAAAACATATTAAAAGACAAAAAGATGAAAGCATTAAGAATTGGAAATCTTGGTATTGCAGTTCCGGTAATCCAGGGAGGCATGGGAGTAGGTATTTCTCTTTCACGACTTGCCGCAGCAGTAGCAAATGAAGGAGGAGTCGGTGTAATATCAAGTGCGGGGCTTGGCCTGCTTTACAAGGATTTTTCAATGAACTACCTTGAGGCCAGTATATACGGTCTTAAAGAAGAGATACGCAAAGCAAGGGAAAAAACACTGGGTGTTATAGGAGTAAATATTATGGTCGCCATGACCAACTTCGTTGATATGGTAAAGACAGCTATTTCAGAAAAGGTTGATATGATAATAGCAGGGGCAGGTCTTCCCCTCGATCTGCCTTCTTTTTTAAAGAAAGACAGTCTTACCAAACTTGTACCCATAGTATCCTCTTCGAGAGCAGCAAGAATAATATGTGAGAAATGGAAATCCAATTATGATTACATACCCGATGCCATTGTTGTTGAAGGACCAAAAGCTGGTGGCCATCTTGGTTTCAAAGCCGACCAGATTGAAGATACTGATTATTCATTGGAAAAGCTTGTCCCGGGGATAGTGGATGAACTTAAACCTTTTGAAGAAAAACATAAAAGGAAAATACCGGTGTTTGCAGCAGGTGGCATTTATAACGGTAATGATATCAGGAATATCATGAAACTGGGAGCATCAGGTGTACAGATGGGAACGAGGTTTGTAACCACTAATGAATGCGATGCTTCAGAGGGATTCAAGCAAGCATATATTGATGCCGGTGAAGAAGATATTAAAATCATTAAGAGCCCTGTTGGATTACCTGGCAGAGCTATTTTTTCGAGTTTTATCCAGAAAGTCAATGATGGGAAAAGACAACCTTTGAAATGTCCTTTCAAATGCATCAAAACCTGTGATATCTCCAATAGTCCGTACTGTATAATTATTGCACTTATAAATGCACTTAAGGGAAATTTCGAGAATGGGTTTGCATTCGCCGGCAGCAATGCTTTCAGGGCAACCGGCATTACATCAGTAAAAGATGTATTCAAGTCCCTGCTGAAAGAATACAGGGAAAGTAAATAAGTTCTTCAGAATTGAATTGTTCTGTAAACCGGAGAAATGGCGGATATCTCCCTGACAATCCTCTCGGGAATACAATATATACCCTGAATTATTCCAACGTAGAGGCCAAATATTACACTGTCAAATCCTATTCCGCTTTCAAATCTTGATGGATTGAGCGTTAATTATAACGTTATATTGGGTAATGAATACAATGTCGTGTGGCATTGATATAAATGAATCCATTCTTTTTACTTACAAGAGCATATACATAAGCCTCCTCCAGGCTATTATTGATATATAGTCCTTGAGTTGGGGCAATAGGTAAAATTGATTTTTGTTAGTTAAAATTTGTCGCTATTTCAATCTCTGAAAATAATTCCGCTTTTCTTATTAAATCAATGTTGTGTTTCTCTTTCAGATATTTATCAAAAAAATTCAGGACCATTACATTCATAATCTCTATTGCTTTACCTCCTTCAATAGATCCTAAAAGAGTTTTAGCCACTGGAACAGGATAGATGGAATAATCAGTGAAATTCATGTGGTCTGAATTTTTAACAGTAAAAGAGTAACAATCCATTTCCGACCTGCTTGTGAAAATGTTACCGTACCCTGAATACTTATTACTATTAAGAAACATAGCAGGTATCTTAATCTCACTTTTTGTTATTAAACCGCCATCCATATTTACACATGCCTTGACCCTGTTATCCAACATACTTACTTCATTTGACGCTAAACCGCCTAAAGACATTCCGAAAACTCCAAGTTTTTTCAGGTTCAGTTTATTTTTAAAAAGTCTGTTTTCATTGTTTAATCCGTTTAATTGATCAATGAAAAAAATAATGTCTTCTGCCCAATACTCTGGACTTTCCGTAAGACCCACAGGTATTGCTTTTTCCAGGTCTTTAAAAACCTGAAGACGTTCTTCGTCATTACCTGCATCAGGAAACTTTTGCAACAGAGCCAAAGCTTCAGGACTTGCCATTTCACCCATAATTTTTTGTAACCTCGGGCTATTCATATCAATATAGATGAATCGTCCGTCAGGGAATGATGTAAACTTACATTCATAATGGTGAGAAATGCTGAAAACAATATAGCCATGACTTGCGAGCTCCTCCATCAGTACTGAATTCTGGGAATAATGTTCACCCCATCCATGGGAAAATATCAGTACCGGGTACTTGCTTTCTTGGGAAGATACAGGCACATCACGGCTTGAATTTGATTTTAGTATTCTGAATATTTCAGGAAATTGAAGATACTTAACTGCAAATTCTGATTCGGACTTTAATAAATATGGTTCAAAATCAGAAACGATATCAGAAGGATACCATGTCTTAACTGTGATTTCCCTGTTTTTTTCCTGATTATTATCAAATAACTCTTTCCGGTTATGATCAACAAAACTAAGGTAGCTTACTCCAACAAAATACTTTCCTGTTGGTTTTGGTAATGATTCTGTCTGGCTTTGACCGATAGCCAGGATGTTGCTCAACAGCAATAAGATAAATATGCGTTTCATAATAAATAATTTTTTATTTATCGGTAAATTACAGAAGATAAAAGGGCCTGCCAATTATTTGTGGTGTCTTGCAAAAAGATGTGGCAAGTTGCAGATAATTAATCCTCAGGGCATGGAATAACAGATTCAGGAAATTTATCAATTTATGCCAAAAAATTGCTTGAATTCCTGTGTCAACTGTCGTGAAACCGGTATGATTTCTTCAATGTTATCAAAATGAAGTTTCAGTCCCTGTGCATTTCCGCTGACCTTTATTACCTTATCAAGGTTTACAATATAGCTTTTATGACAGTGGAAAAAATTGGGATATTCATTCAGATCCTCTTTGGTTTTCTTTAAAGTTGTTCTAATTACCTCTTTCAGATAATTTGAATCCCGGGTAAAATGAATAATAACATAATTATCCAGCGCACTAAAAAACAAGATATCACTGCACCTGCATGAAAAATCACTTTTTGGGTTTTGGGCCGAAATGACAACTAAATTATCATTCCTGTCATCTGAAGATTTCCAGTTTGCCTTCCTGTTTATTTCTTCTGCTTCTGCTATATGCCTTTTAAGCAGTATATTTTGTCTGAATATTGTAATAAGGATAATAGGAAGAATGCTGACGGCCAGTGCTTCTGCCTGAAATTCTATCAGGTCAACAAAAATAAGTTTCTGAGAAGAATAGAATGAATGATACAAATAATTACATAACCCGATCATTGTAATTATTATCAGAGTATTCAATATTTCTTTCCCGACTGTCCAGTTTTTCTCAGTAAGAATGATAACAATTATTAATGAATGAATCGTCAAATATCCTGCTGTTACTAAACCATAGCCACTTGTAACTGTAATCAGATCTTTATCTGATAATACCTGCAATCCGAATGGCTTAAAAATAATTAGAAAGAAAAAGACAAAAGCACCAAAGGTTACCGAAGCAATAATAATATTTACAATATTAAGGTGCAGAGGAAGTGGCTGTTTAAGTATTTTATAAAATTTATTCAGGAATATCATTTTCTGTCTTTCTGCTTTCATAATTCACCTGGTTAAAGTTAATCAAATGATATGAAATCCTGAGCAGCGCCTCCTCCCGCTCTCACTTTGCCCTCCGAAGCTTCAGAGGAGGAGGTCTCTTTTTTATGTGGTGCCAGACGTGTCAATATGCCTGAGATGACATTAATAAACTCATATTAAAAGTATTATTGATAAAAACCACAAGCATAATAATGTGGAAAAGGTGATTAATAACTACCTTGGCTGAAAACACAACTTAATGAATAATCTGCTTCAAAAATTCATCATCCTTCTGTTACTTATTCCATCTTCAATTAAAGCACAAACTCCGGAAAGGCAAATTTCTTTTGCCAGAGAGTCTAAAACACATGAATACTATGTGAAACAGTCTGAGCTCTGGTGGAAAGAAATTGAAAAAGACAAATCATCAGAGGAAAACTGGTATAATTACTTCAGAGCTTGCCGTAATGCTCAGGGAACAGCCAACTGGAGAGATGATTTTGTAAAAGAATCTCCGTACTTAAAAACAGGACCGGATATTGTTTCATTAATGGAACAATACATACCAGATAGTTTTACTTTCAATTATGTTGCTTATAGCATCCGGGGGATTGACCCTTCAAAAGGAAATTATTTATTGAAAGCTTATGAAATCAATCCAAAGTATGAAGGAATTAATGCGGCAATGGTTACCTACGCTGTGAGCATTCTGGATAATGATCTTAGAAAAAAGGTAAATAATAACTGGTACCCTCTTAACGAACTTTCACCCGGGCTTCTTAATTATGGTTACAATGTATTAATGTCTGTCAGGCCTAACAGCATATTACTTACACAACACGACAACGATTCCTATCCAGTCTGGATGCTTCAGGATGTTAAAAATATCAGGCCAGATGTTATGGTAATAAACTTTGATTTTCTTCGGCTTGATAGTTTCAGAAACGCAGTTTTTGATCAATTGGGTATTAAACCTCTGGATTTCAGGTATAGTAGCGATTATGAATCAGACTGGATGATCATTCTGAACCATGTCCTGGCCAACTACAATAATATCAGACCATTGTATATTGCCATGACAGTTTCCGGGGACTATTATAAGGACTATGCCGCCAAGATGTCTGTTTCCGGTTTAACATACAGATTTTTAACAAGTCCGGAAGATCTAATTAAGCTTAATAGAGATATGATTGAAAATGACTTTCTTCTGGATTATCTTAAGGTTCAATTATTGCCCGATCCAAACCAGAAAAATGTTAATAACCAAAATATCAATTATTTAAAAAGCTTTAAGCTTGTATTTGATTACTACCAGTCAATTGGGGACGAAAAAAAGGCTGAAGAGATTAAGAAGCTTGCCATTAAAATATCAGGCAATTCGGGAGACACATTAATAATAACCACAACTGACAGAGATTTTAAATAATAACTGGCACTAATACGGACAATGCTGCTATGAAAAACAGAGGCTCCCGGACTGATATTTAATTTGAGATTCTACGGCTTTCATTATATCTCCTTTCTCAAGTATATTCAACTGAAGAATGAATCTATATTGAGAATATTCAGATAAAAAATGCCCTGAATAAGGAATCTGGCAATCCGTGCAATACCAAACAGAAGATAATACTTAAATGGGTATCTTAACAGACTTACTGAAATAATTACAAGGGAAAAGGGAGAAAATGGGAACAGTGCTGCAATTATTATAAATGCACCTCCCCATTTCCTGAAAAACACTATATATCTGTACAGGACACGTTCGGAGTAGGATTTTATCACAGGTCTGTTTGAGAGCCAGTATCCAATCAGGTATGATATGGCTCCTCCAATGTATGAAAGTATGCCCAGTAAAATCAAGAGTAAAAGTGGTGAGTTGAATTTAGAAGACCAGATCACGAACAGATCAGGAGGTATCATACCGAGGAAGCTCTCAGAGACAAAAAATACACCAAGAATAAATCCATCTGAATGATTCTGAACAATATTTTGAAAAATATGATTAAAGTCGATCAGGTGCCTGGCGATCAAGACCACCGGCACAACTATCAGCGCGTAAATGGCAACAATTTTTAATGCTGACCACCCCATATATGCATATAACCCCCTTTGTTTGTTACTGAGATGATAACCTTTCAACCTGGTCCACAAGTCCCTTAAACCTGAGTTTTTCTTACACATAAATTAAAAATACGTAATCTTAATACAAAAATGTGATTTATTCACAAAAACAGGAAAATGTAAATCAAATATCACGAAGAACACTCAGTGCCGGAGATGATAAGTAACGTGATCGTTGATGTAAAGAAGTGATATTATTAAGGTTATTATATAAATAGAATCCCGCAGATCATCGGTCTTGCAGGACATAGTGTTCATTTTTGTGCAATCCTGTATAAATACTTTTGTGTTCTTACTACAATTGAATTTCTTAACACAGCAGGTGTCGCCCAGATACCGGATTCCATTTTATTATTGGCAATAACCTCAAATTTCCGTCCGGCTTTTATTGTCAGGACTTCACCTTTTACAGAAAAAAACCAGATATTTCCATTTACATAAACCGGAGATGCATCATAATTTGACCTCAGATGTTCCGACCAGACTTCTTCACCGGTAGCTGCATCAATACACATCAGTTTGTTTAATGTATTTACAGTATATATCAATCCATCTTTTATTACGGGTGTCAGGCTATGGTTTCTTGACAATTTATCCCGTTTTTTCCAAATGACATTGGTGCCTGTAATATCACCGGAACCATCAGGATTGACTGCAAGTAAATTAGTATATCTGGAGCCGTCGCCGGCAACCATAAATCCAGTGTACCAGAATACTACCCCATTCTCTGTAAAGGGCATGGCTATTGTTGATTCTGCACCATCCACCACTCTCCATATTTCTTTACCAGTATTTGGATCATATGCGATACATACAGCTGCACCGTTAGAGATCAACATATCACGACCTGAGACATTTATTATTATAGGAGTAATGTAGGCTTTCCTGCCGATTGCCGGTAAGGGCTTATAAGGCTCTTCCGGTCTGTCACTTCTCCAGATAGTCTCCCCGGTAGTCTTATTCAGGGCAACAATGAACCTGACATCAGTTCCTTCAAAATGAAGAATAAGCATGTTCTTATAAATTATCGGAGATGATGCCGGACCCTGTACATGCTTACATTTCAGATCAGTACGCTTCCATACAATTGAGCCATCAGCAGTATTAATGCATGCCGTTCCCATGCTACCGTAATGAACGTATACCTTATCCTTTTCGATACATGGCGTCGGGGATGCGTAAGTATTTAAAGAGTGCTTCCCTTCAACTTCGTCCGGAGTAAAAACCAGTATATCATAAATTATTTTACCTGTCTGATAATCAATACAAACAGCATATAACTTTTTTCCATCGGGTGTTGCTGTTGTTAACCAGATCTGACTGTTGTAGACAACCGGTGAAGAATAGCCTTTGTCGTGAATCTCAGTAAACCATTTTATGGCAGAATCATCCCATTTCAGCGGAATGTTTTCAGCTTCTGCCATACCATTCAGGTTGCTTCCCCTGAAATGAGTCCAGTTTTTCTCCTGAGGGATGGCCTGTTTGGTGATAAAAAGTAACAATACAATCAGGAGACTATGAAGGAGTGCAGGTCTGGATATCATAATAGATTGTTTAAACTATTTAACTAATCGTGATTTGAAGAAAATGATATTTCTTTAAATTACAAATAAAAGAATTAATTCTTCTCTCTTTACTTTGCTTGCCTCATATTTCCAAAATATTCTGATTTCCCGGAATTGTGTAACTTGTATGTCGAAAGGGAAACTACTGTCAGTCACAGTGTTAATAGCAGATCTATGTATAGTACTATATGTGTCATTACTATTGATGTGACTGACGTGGTTGTACTGTAAGTTTGAGGATAGAATAGACTGATTTTGGATAAAAACTACAAGATTAATAAAATGACAAAAGGTGAACAATAACTATTATATAGGCTATTTATGCTTAACTTAATTATACATTTAAACGAGTTATAAGCAAGCCATGCATATAAAAAGGGGCATAGTATAGTCAATTCAATTGAAATTGATTAAATTTAGTAATCCATTATCCATCAATACAAATAACATGGCAAACATCATCCGTGATTCAGAATATGACGTTCCCATCAACTTTCTTCAAAAGAACTACGGTCATAATCTATGTGTCGGTTAAAGGATTAATTCTATTAATCAAAATACAAGCAGATGACCCATGATATATTCATCAGTTACTCCAGCATCGATAAAGAAGCCGCTGATGCTGCATGTTCGATCTTGGAAGACAACAGTATTCAATGCTGGATTGCACCTCGTGATATTACTCCTGGTGTTGCCTTTTCCGAGGCTATAATCGACGCTATTAAATCCTCAAAAGTATTTATCCTTGTCTATTCTTCAAATTCTAACAACTCAGCCCAGGTTATCAAGGAGGTGGATAGAGCAGTTCATCACGGATTGTCGATCATCAACCTGCGCCTTGATAATGAGCCCTTATCAAAAAAACTCGAGTATTACATCAGTGATGTTCATTGGATGGATGCTACGACCTCACCATTGGAACAGCACCTGAACAAGTTGCTCGAGGTGGTGCAAACACTTTTAAAGCCGGAGGAGGTAAAAGATATTGAAATCGCCGAAGCCCTCAGGAAAGGAATATTAAAACAAAATGAATCAACTCGAATCGGCATTAAATCACGTAAAGCAAGGCGTTGGAAAATTCTGGTTTCAGGTATACTACTGGCCGTTTTTATTGGAATACTAATCCTCGTCATTTTTGACATAGGCGGCATGAAGCAGGCCCGGGCTGGTTCAATTGAATCAGTTGTTGTTCTGCCTTTTAGAAATTTTACCGGTGATGAAGAAATGGAAACGCTGGTTGCAGGAATGCATGCCTGCCTGATAACTCATATAGGAAGGCTCAGTGGCCTTCATGTGATCAATTCAACCACTTCCAGGACATACAAAAACGCCGGTATGTCTGTGCAGAATATCGCCAGTGAACTAAACGTTGATGCAGTGATTGAAGCATCAGTACTGGGAATTCAGGACAGTATCGTCATTCAGACAAGTCTGATCAGGGCATTCCCTGAAGAAGAAACACTTTGGACAACTGAACATAAAGAAGAAAAAGGACAGATATTGAACCTATACGACAGGATCACAAAGCAGATTGCTGATCGGTTGAAAATCAATTTAACAGCAAATGAAGAACTACTGCTGGCTCAATCCAGGACAGTTGATCCTGAAGCATTGGTTGCTTATATGAAAGGGCGGTTTCATTGGGAACGACTCGGCTTGGAGGATCTGGACAGCGCGTTGCATTATTTCCAGGTTGCCATCGACAAAGATCCGGATTGGGCAGATCCATATGCAGGAATGTCCCTGACCTGGCAGGTTTTAGGAAGCTTTGGATATGCACCCCTGAATGATTCCTATGTAAAGGCATCTGAATACATGGACAAAGCCCTTGAACTGGATCCAAATACTGCCAATTCACATTATGTTGAAGCTATCACAGCAGTATGGAAGGATTGGGATTGGGAAAAAGGTGAAACAGAGTTCTCAAATGCCCTTGAATTAAATCCCAGCGATGCATTGTGCCGGATATATTACGCACATTTGTTAATGATATTAGGAAGGATTGATGAGTCAAAATATCAGGCTAACCTGTCGCTGGAACTGGATCCCTTTATGCCACTGGTCCTGGGATTATATGCAATAATTATGAATACTACAGGAAATTACCAGGCCGCATTGACTCAGGCCCAAAAAGCCCTTTCCGTTGACCCGGACAATAGATTTGCTATCGAGCCTTTGGCAGAAGCTTATTTAGCAACAGGCGATACATTGAAATGGCATGAATTTATGAAAAACAGATGGTATTGGGCTGACGATAATTACCTTGTACATCTTGATAGCATTTTTCAGAAGGGTGGCTACCTGGCCGTTATAGAAGACAGAATTAGGATTAATGAGGAAGTACTCAGCACAGGAGGTAGTATATCTTATACAGGGCAGGCAAAAAAATATCTTATAATGAAAAATATTGATAAAGCAATGGATTATTTAGAAGAAGCGTATGAAACACAATATGGATTCCTTGCATACGTATCAACATATTACATTGTGTATCCTCAATTGAAGGACAATCCACGATATATTGCTTTATTAAAAAAAATGAATCTTCCCCTACCATAAACATAAAAACCTTCCATTATGGTTTAACAGAGTATGATAATAATTAAAAAAAAGTGATTGTGTTTGTTAATCTCACACTCGCTCACACTCTCACTCTTTTTTATGTGGTGCCACTCGGAATCCCTGCCTGTCCTGCTGACGCAGTCAGTCAGACAGGCCTGCCTGTCCTGCTGACGCAGTCAGTCAGGCAGGGAACCAAGGACACTCTTAATTGGAATTCAGAATTGCTTTCAATCTACGTTTCCCAGCTGATGTCTTGAAATAATTCTCCCTGGCTCTTGCTGTAACTGTATCCCCAACAAATTCAGTATAAAACAAACGCCATGGCATATGTCCTTTTGTGTATTTTGATTTACCTCTGTTATGCTCTTTCAGCCTCTCCTGACAATTCCTGGCTATCCCAACATAGATTACACCATCTTTCTCACTTACAATTGCATAAACATAAAAACCTTCCATTATGGTTTAACAGAGTATGATAATAATTAAAAAAAAGTGATTGTGTTTGCTAATCTCACACTCGCTCACACTCTCACTCTTTTTTATGTGGTGCCACTCGGAATCGAACCAAGGACACCAGGATTTTCAGTCCTGTGCTCTACCTACTGAGCTATGGCACCTTAATTTCGGTCTGCAAATATATATTGCAATTTTGAGTAAGCAAAACATTGAGATGAAAAAATCTATTTGGAATCATTTATCCCTTATGATACCTTTGCATTCTGACTCAGTATATTATGAATCTCCTCCACCATACACTGCCAAACGGAATACGACTTGTCCATTACCGAACCAATGGAATGATAACACACTGCGGATTGATAATAAACACAGGTTCACGCGATGAAAAAGATTCAGAACACGGTATCGTCCACCTCATCGAACATATGCTTTTTAAAGGAACCCGAAGACGAAAAGCCTATCATGTACTTAGCTGTCTCGATGATCTGGGGGGAGAACTCAATGCCTATACAACAAAAGAGGAAACAGCAATACATGCATCTGTACTTAACCAACACATAGAAAAGGCTGCAGATATTATCAGTGATATTGTCTTCAATTCAGTATTCCCCAAAAAAGAGATAGAAAGAGAAAAGGATGTTATTATTGATGAGATCAATTCATATCTCGATAATCCCGCTGAATTGATTTTTGACGAATTCGAAGAGATAATATTCGAAGGCTATCCTATAGGCCGCAATATTCTCGGAACACCTGCATCTGTTAAATCCCTTTCACAGGATAAACTGATCAGGTTTGTCTCGGAAAGATATAATCCCGAAAAAATGGTTTTTTGCTCCGTGGGAAATATACCCGACAAAAAAATACTGCATATTTTTAATAAATATTTCGGATCTGTACCGTTTGTAAAAAAGGCCATCCGTAAAAAGGAAAAAATCAACTACAAACCTGTATCGGTTACAAAAATCAAAAAAACATACCAGAATCATTGTGTAATAGGCAATGTTGCCTATAATCTTAAAGATAAGAGAAGGCTCGGCATGTTCCTTCTCAATAACATTCTTGGAGGTCAGGGACTTAACTCAAGACTGAATTTGTCACTCCGTGAAAAAAACGGTCTTGCCTATAATGTCGAATCCGGTTATAATGCTTATTCCGATACAGGTGTCTTTACGATTTACTTTGGTGCCGAAAGCAGGAACCTCGAAAAATGTATAGCAATGGCAGAAAAAGAGCTTGCCAGACTACGCCATGTCACACTTGGGACAATGCAGACCAGAAAAGCGAAGAACCAGATAAAGGGCTATCTTGCAAGAGGTTATGAAAACCACGAGAGTCTTATGCTAAGCCTTGCCAAGAGCATGCTCGTATTCAACAGGATCGACACCCTGGAAGAAACTTGTAAAAAAATAGACAAGATAACATCAGCACAGCTCCTTGAAACAGCAAATGAGGTATTTGAACCCTCTCAACTTTCTATGCTGATTTATAAATAGACTATGAATAAAGAGCTTGAGAGATATATAAATGAACATTCCTCCCCTGAAGATCCCCTCCTGGCAGAATTGTACAGGGAAACCCATATAAGGTTTGTGAATCCTAATATGTCAACAGGTAGTATGCAGGGAAAGTTGCTGGAATTCATATCCGGGATGATAAATCCGGGAACAATACTTGAGATAGGAACCTTTACGGGTTATTCTGCCATTTGCCTGGCAAAAGGTTTAAGGAAAGGCGGAAAATTATACACCATTGAAATTAACGACGAACTGAGCGAATTCAGCCGGTCATATTTTATCCGTGCGGGATTTAAAGATACAATTGTGCAGCTTACCGGTTCTGCAATAAAAATAATCCCTTCTCTAAATACCACTTTTGACCTGGCCTATATCGACGGAGATAAAAGGGAATATATTGATTACTATAAGGTTATCATAGGTAAAATGAAGCCCGGAGCATTCATAATTGCCGACAATGTGCTATGGGGAAAGAAGGTTCTTGATGCTGATACCCGGGATAACCAGACAAGAGGAATTATAGAATTCAATGAGATGATCAGGGAGCAAAAGAATATCGAAAAAGTTATTCTTCCGATCAGGGATGGAATAATGTTGATAAGAGTAGATTAATAATAAACCGCTGTACCGTTGCACCGCTGTACCGTTACACCATTTTTTCACCACAGATTACACGAAGAACACGGAATTTACACGGATTAATCTTATCTGGTATAATTTTTGAGCTATTGAATAAAACTATTACCATGAAAAAAATATTTCTCTTTTTCATTTTTGTTTTTGCTGCCGTCTCAATAAATGCACAGCAAGATAAAGCCGAGTTACTCCAGGATCTTGAGAATGACCATGCTTTAAATCCGGTTAATGAAATTCAAACAGATATTTCAGAAGATCAGGATGTAATGATGATAGCTAAACTGAAATCAGCAGCCAGGCTTTTTGGTGACAAATATGACCTTACAAGTGTCATCATGGTTCTTCCTGCAGACACTGAGCTCGAGATACTTGATTCCGACAGTACATATCTGCATGTTATTATTGAGGATTACAAAGGTTATATTTATGCAAAACATGCAATAATCAGTGAGGCTGCCAGGCCCGTATCGCCTGAACCCGAGGTTGTTGAAGAGCAAGCTGTTGTGCCGGAGCCAGAGCCAGAGCCTGTTCAGGAGACTGTACAGCCTGTTCAGGAAAGAGAAGTCAGCAGGTTTACCTATCTTGAGAATAAATATGGTTCAAATATGGCAGCCAGGCTGATGGCAGGAAAGATATGGAAAGGAATGGAAGCAGAAATGATTTTAGACAGCTGGGGAAATCCGGGGAAAATAAACAGGGTTATCAGCGGTAATGTTATCAAGGAAGAGTGGATCTTCAGGAACACCTGGCTTTATCTCGAGAATGATATCCTTACCGAATGGGGACCGATAAGATAAGGATTGAGGATTTTGGAATGAGGATTGCGGATTCAAAAAAAAATTCTAATTTTGCCATGATTTCGCGGAAGTAGCTCAGTTGGTAGAGCATAACCTTGCCAAGGTTAGGGTCGCGGGTTCGAGTCCCGTCTCCCGCTCAGATTAGACCGTTCATTATTAATCCATATGAACGGTTTTCTTATTTTATGTAAATTGCACATGAATACTAATATCATCAAAAAACTTAAAAAATGAAAAAACTATTACTCCCCATTCTCATTATTGCAATTACAGGAATTTTTTCATGTAATGAAAAAAATAAGGCAGATCTATCAATTCCATTTGAGAAATATACCCTATCAAATGGTCTTACTGTTGTTCTGAATGAAGACCATTCAGATCCCATAACAGCCGTGGCTATTTACTATCATGTAGGCTCCAGCCGTGAAACACCAGGCAAGACCGGTTTTGCACATCTTTTCGAGCATATGATGTTCCAGAGATCCGAGAATGTCGGTGAAGACCAGCTCTTCAGGGAAATACAGGGTGCGGGAGGAACACTGAACGGCAGTACCAGCCAGGACAGAACGAATTATTATGAAGTGATCCCGAAAAATGCCCTGGAAATGGTACTTTGGCTTGAATCAGACAGGATGGGTTACCTGACCAACACTGTTACAAAATCCTCCCTTGTTAACCAGCAAAATGTTGTCCAGAATGAAAAACGCCAGAGTGTTGATAATGCACCGTACGGGTTCAACTATGAAATCATAGCAAAAAACCTTTACCCGAAAGGTCATCCATACAGTTGGACAGTTATTGGAGAAATGGAAGACCTTACAAATGCAACCATTGATGATGTAAAGGCTTTTCATAAAAAATTCTATGTTCCCAATAATGCCACCCTGGCAGTCTCTGGTGACATAAACAAGGATGAGGTTAAGGAATTAATTGAGAAATATTTTGGAGAGATACCCGAGGGCAATCCTGTCGAAAAAAGAGAACCGATGCCGGTTTCACTTTCAAATACAATCAGACTTTACCATGAAGACAATTTTGCCAAGGCACCACAGCTGACTATGGTTTTTCCTTCAGCTGAACGGTATTCAAAAGATTCCTATGCTCTCAACTTCCTTGCTACATTGCTTTCCAACACCAAAAAAGCTCCCTTATATGTTGAGCTGGTAAAAGATAAAAAGTATACTTCAAGAGTATATGCACGAAATTCAGCCAGCGAACTTGCCGGGACATTCACAATAACAGTAGCCGCTAATCCCGATGTTAATCTCACTGATGTTGAAAATTCAATCTTTAATGCTTTTGTGAAATTCGAAAATGAAGGCTTCACTGAGGATGATCTTACGAGAATAAAAGCACTTTATGAAACCCAGTTCTATAATTCACTGGCCAGTGTTCAGAGAAAAGCCTTTCAGCTTGCTGAATATACCATGTATACGGGGGATCCCGGATACTTTAAAAAGGATCTTGCTGCTATACAGACTGTTACAATGGATGACATAAAGAATGTCTATGAGAAGTACATTAAAGACAAACCTTTTATTGAAACAAGTTTTGTACCTAAAGGTCAAATCAATCTTATAGCTGAAGGATCAGAAAACGCAGGAATTGTTGAAGAGGATCTTGCAAATGCAGCTGAAGTCATATTAGAAGCTGTTGCTGACGAACCATATGAAAAAACACCAACAAAAACAGACCGTTCTGTAAAACCTCCGCCTGGACCGGATCCCACTATCAATCTGCCGGAGGTATGGAAATCCTCGCTAAGTAACGGGATGGAGATATGGGGTATCGAGCAGAATGAACTGCCCCTTGTTCAGTATACCATTTCGTTTGATGGGGGACATCTGGCTGAAGAATTATCAAAGGCAGGACTGGCAAACCTTACTGCTTCTCTGATGAATGAAGGAACAAAGAATAAAACTCCTGAAGAACTCGAAGATGCAATTGGTCTGCTCGGTGCTTCAATAAGGATTTATTCAGGCAATGAGGATATCATGATAAATGTCAGTACCCTGAAGAAAAACTTTGAGAATACTATTGCTCTTGTTGAGGAGATGCTGCTTGAACCGAGATGGGATGAAGAACAGTTTGACCTGGCCAGGAGCCGAATCATTAACACTCTGAAGCGAAACCAGTCCAATCCAAGTTACCTGGCATCTACAACGCTTAACAAGCTTATCTTCGGTGAAGATAATATCCTGGCTGTTGAATCATCCGGCACAGAAGCTTCTGTTGAATCTATCACAATCGATGATATGAAGGATTACTATAACAAATATTTTTCACCATCAAAGGCCAGATTGCTGATTGCCGGTAATGTAACACAGAAGGAAGTAGAGGCTGCTTTTGCAGGACTAAGTGAAAAATGGCAGCCAAAGGAAGTATCATTGCCCGAGATAAGCCTTCCTGAACCACCGGAAAAATCTGAAATATATTTTGTTGACGTTCCCGATGCCAAACAATCTGTGATATATATTGGTACACCATCATTGCCTGGAACAGATCCTGATTTTTACCCCGCATCTGTTGCCAATTACAAACTCGGAGGGTCATTTAACGGAATTTTCAACCTTATACTCCGTGAGGAAAAAGGATTTACCTACGGAGCAAGGTCAAATTTTTCAGGCTTTGAGAATTATGGTGTGTTTACTGCCTCATCAATGGTCAGGACAAACTCAACTCTTGAATCTGTGACTATTTTTAAAACCGAGATGGAAAAATATCGTGAACACATGGCACAGGAGTATATCGATTTTACAAAAGATGCAATGATAAAAAATAATGCCCTTAAATTTGAGACTCTAGGGGCTCTTCTGGGTATGCTCGATTATATGACTTCGTTTAATCTGCCAATGGATTATGTAAAACAGGAAGAAGAATATATCATGGGACTAACACCCGATAAGCAGCTTGAAGTAGTGAGAAAATATATTGATCCATCCAGGATGTACTATGTTGTTGTCGGTGATGCCAAAACACAGTTAAAACCACTAGAGAAAGTAGGGCTTGGCAAACCGGTACTTGTAAAAAATTGACAGATTGTTATATATTTGCAGCCAGTTAGAACGGTGTAACGGTGTAACGGTGCAACGGTGCAACGGCACAGCGGCACAACGGTGATTACTGGTTCATGAAGATTAGAAGTATTAAGGTTTAACACCATTGTGCCTTTGCGCCATTGAGCCGTTGAGCCGTTTTTCGCCCGGATGGTAGGGGCGAGCGTAAAAAAAACACCCGGTGGGTGTTTTTAGCGAAGCAGCCAGCCTGCAGGGGTGGCCAGGGTCCGACACGAAGGACTTATTTTGACGTATTGATAATATTAGCCCGGATGGTGGAATCCCCGATAGATCGGGGCAGGGTCCGACACGAAGGACTTATTTTGACGTATTGATAATATTAGCCCGGATGGTGGAATGGTAGACACGAAGGACTTAAAATCCTTTGGGCTGAAAAGCCTGTGGGGGTTCAAGTCCCCCTCCGGGTACAGAAAAAGAGTGAGAGTGAGAGCGAGTGCGAGAGCAATCGCGAACACTCTCGTCTCTTTTTCCTCAAAACTCACACTCACACTCACACTTTTTTTGTACTTTTACCCTACAAGTCTCGTTAATAATTTTAACCTGGTGCTAATTAAATATTTTTGTTCTTATGTGGGATTTTCAGAAACTGGAAGTATACCA
>Ga0272441_10001850_pt1 | contig 44341 bp, 42 predicted proteins | sample SSMProp6N_FD_193582 | JGI IMG/M metagenome (GOLD analysis project Ga0272441, IMG submission 193582) | Marine sediment archaeal communities from Little Sippewissett salt marsh, Falmouth, MA, United States - SSM-Prop-6N | ecosystem: Environmental > Aquatic > Marine > Wetlands > Sediment ... | reverse complement strand
AGAAGAAGTATGAATGGCTTCAAGCTGCAGAAAATTACAAAAAAGCTAACAATTTTACTCTTGCAAAGAATGATTTGAAAAGGTCTGTTGAACTCGATGAAAAAATTGGTTTTTGTTTTTATAGAAGTGCACGTCAAGCCCAAAATAAAAGCGAATTTAACAAGTGCATAAAATTGGCTTTGCAAGCTTATCAGAGTTCGGCTGAAATTATCGGATCTTTTGAAGAAAAACATGACAAAATACGAAAAGCGCACATCGATGCTTGGATAATCTATATCCAAGCTTGGCTAGAAAATGATTTGAAAAAAAAGAAAAACTTGTTGGATCGATGGTGGGAGCTAGAAAATCAAGTACTAAAAAATTATGAAATTGAAGGTGATTTACATTCATATGTGGCAATTTGTAACAATTTACTTGAACAAAATAACTCTGATCGTTTTTGGCTTATCTCATCTGGTTTTGAGCAAAGACAAATCTATAAAGAATGTCTGATTTTAGGGGACAAAGCAATAAAAATTGCCAAAGAATTAGATGATGATTATGAATTAGCAAAAATCTACGCTTATGTTAGTTGGTATTATATTTTCAGCTATTGGCTCATTGAATCAGACGTTGAATTAATTGAATTACTTAAAAAAGGAAAAATTTATTCTCATAAGGCTTTAGAATTAGCTCAAAAAATAGATGATGCTTGGCTATTAAGTTGGTCAAACCATTCGAGTTCAGTATTAGTTGGTGTTGATTTATTTGATTTCAATTTAGCTAAAGAGCATTCAGAAAAAATGCAGAAGTACAGTGAAATTACACGAGACAAATATTTAGTAGGCATGGCACAACATTTCACAGCAAACTTCATCGGTAGATTGTCAAAAGTAAATGAGGACCCAGATAAGCAGCGAGAAGGATTTGATAAAGCTAAGGCGTTAGCTGAAAAAGCGATAAACAATATTCAAATATTAAATAATATGGAAGGACTAAGTGTTATTTATCCCGGCTACATCAAATCACTATCCAATTTAGCTTCAATTGAAACCAATCTACAGAAAAAAAGGAAGATATTGGAAAATACAACTGACATAATTCAACAAGGAATAGAGGTTTTAGCAGGTTGGACTAACCTTGGCTATTTATTTGGTCCGTTGGCTGAAAATCTTCTTCTACGTTCAGAGATCAATGATGAAAATGAAGAACGGAAAAGATTGCTCCAAGAAGCTCAGAGATATGCTGAAAAACAGATTGAAATTGTTGAAAGAATGCAACCCTTTGCCTACAGAGAACAAAGCGATGGGCATTTCTTATTAGCGTTGACATACACTGGTCTCGCAAATATACCACTAAAAAATCTTAACAAAATCGAACTCCTGAATAAAGCAATAATTGAAAACGAGAAAGCTATCGAGTTAATGAAAAGAAGAAAAAAAATGCAGAGCGCATTAGCGATTGGTTTTGGGTTAGTTTATGCAAAATATTACAGACAGCTTGGAGTAATTCGAAAACAAATCTATTACATAACAAAAGATGAAACTGATCTTGACAAATCAATAGAAGCATACAAAGAAAGCACATACTATTACAAGAAAGCAAAAACACCCACATCCGTAGCTGAATCATATTGGAGCATAGCTCAGCTTTACAATCAAAAAGGGGACTTCAAAAATTCTTCACTTCATTATCAATTAGCATATGAAGCCTATGATGATGCAAGTAAGAACCTTCCAAAGTTTGCAGATTTCTACTATTCCTATTCTAAATACATGCAGGCTTGGAGTCAAATAGAACAAGCAAGACATTCTCACGCAATTGAAGATTACGAAGAAGCTCGGCTACACTATGAAAATGCTGCTGAACTTCATAAATCAACTAGTACATGGAATTATTTGGCTCCCAACTATTTTGCTTGGTCGTATATGGAAGCTGCTGAAGGTTTAAGTCGAAAAGAAAGCACTCAACAGGCAAAACAAGTATTCCAAAAAGCACATGAACAATTCTGCAACGTAGAACAATTATTGGAACAAAAAGTTGAGGAAATCACATCTACCGACGAAAAAGAGATGATTCAGAGGCTATCAAAGTCCTCTGAGCTTAGAAGTAAATATTGTCAAGCAAGAACCCTTATAGAAGAAGCAAAACTGCTGGACAGAAAAGGAAAGTATCTGCAGAGCTCAACAAATTATAATGAAGCATCAAAAAGAATTGCATCCATAACTGAAGAGATGGATGAAGCTGAACGCAAAGAATTGCAATACCTAGCGATTCTTTGTCAGGCTTGGGGAAAGATGGCTAATGCAGAGGAAACAACTTCTTCGGAAGCTTTTCTGGAAGCTGCAGATCTTTTTGAACAGGCAAAGGATTACTGTTATACTAGACGGGCAAGTCTTTGGGCGTTGGGCAACAGTAGTTTTTGTAGGGGTTTAGCTGCTGGAATAAGATACCAAACTAGTGCAGATTTGACGGAACACTCAAAAGCAAAAAGTTTATTGAAAAATGCTACTAATAATTACTTACAAGCAGGATTCAAGCATGCTTCAGAATATGTTAAAGCCACTCAACGTCTTTTTGATGCATATTTATCTATGAATCAAGCTGAAATGGAAGCAGATCAAGAGAAACGAGCAAAACATTATCAGATGGCAGAAAATCTGCTTCAGATCGCTGCTGGTTCTTTTCTGAAGGCTAAACAACCTGAGAAGCAAGCTCAGATTCAAGGCATTTTATCGAATGTTAGAGAGGAGAAAGCATTAGCTATTTCCCTAAGTCAAGTAATGCATGCTCCCTCAATAGCTTCAAGTACCCTGTCTTTTGCTGCTCCCACACCAATCAGTGAAGCCTCAGTTGGTCTAGAAAACTTTGAGCACGCAAACGTCCAAGCTAACCTAGTCACTACTATGAGGCAAGTTAAGGTTGGAGAATCCTTCTGTTTATCAGTTGAATTTGTAAACGCTGGACGGGAGCCTGCTTTATTGATGAGGGTGGATGACTTTGTTCCTCAAGGTTTCATTGTTGTTAAAAAACCTGAAATCTATAGATTAGAAGAATCCTGTCTTAATATGAAAGGAAAGCAAATAGCTCCATTGAAACTGGTTGAAGTCATATTAACTCTTCAAGCTTCAAAGAAAGGGAATTATCGGTTGAATCCTCGAGTTCACTATTTGGATGAACTGGGACAGAATAAAATCCTTGAATTGAAAACATTAGAAATCAAAGTAAAGGAAACGATTCTTGAAGATAGAGTTTCCACGGGAACACAAGAACTCGATTCTCTATTGCTAGGTGGTATTCCAAAAGAATATGCAGTTGTTTTGTCTGGTACTCCATGTGACGAAAAAGAGATAATGATAAAGAATTTCTTAGAAGCTGGAAGCAAAGAGAGTATTTCTTTCTACATATCAACAGAAGCTACGGGATTAGAGAGTTTATTGGAGAATCCTAATTTCTATCTGTTCCTATGCAATCCTAAACCAAAAACTCCAGTTCCTGACCTTCCAAATGTCTACAAGTTGCAAGGTAAAACGGATATTACCAATCTTGGAATCGCATTAACCAAAGCCTATCGAAGCATAAACAAGTCTATAGACAACAAGAGAATCTGCGTTGAGATTCTGTCTGATGTTCTGGTGAAGCATGGAGTAAATACAACAAGAGAATGGATTTCAGGACTGATTACAGATTTGGGAGCTAAAGGCTTCACAACATTGGCAGTGTTAGATACAGAGATTCATGCTCCTGAACAATCTAAAGCAGTTTTACATCTTTTTGATGGAGAAATCAGTATAATCCAAAGTGATGACCCACTAGACTGCAAAAAATCGATACTAGTAAAGAAACTCAGAAACCAAGACTACATCAAAAACCCAATATGCCTAACAAACCCGTATGATTTTATTTGATGCGCGCGCGGGTTAAAATTTAACCCTTGAATATTTTGGAGATTTGAAGATATAACAGAATTTAGGATTTAAATCAATTCTTAACAGAAACTTTATTTTCCAATGAAGTGTCTATATGGAAAACGTTACAGAAAAGCGATTTCATGAAATAAATCTCTCACAAAAAACTGAGTTGATTTATTAGTGAGAACCGAACTTTTCCTGTAGGAAGACAAAAAATTAGCCCGGTGGTGTAGCGGTCAATCATGGGGGCCTCTGGAGCCCCTGACGGGAGTTCGAATCTCCCCCGGGCTACTAATGCTTCACAAGTAAAAGGAATATTTGGGTTGTTGGGTTTGGGTAAGCGTAAGTGTGTCTGTTGTGGCGCCGAATTGGGTGATGAGGATTTTATGAAGCTAATTCTTGAGGATGGGTCTTGTGAAGTGTTTCCTTTGGATACTTGCCCAGAATGCTTCAAAAAAGCGTTGGCAAAAAAGGCGCAGCGATAAACAAAGAGAAGCTTAACTGGAGTGTGAAAAAACGAAAGTTGAATTCGAAACAGCCGAGTTCCTCCACAACAACTGGCTAAATTACACCAAAAAACACAACGTCGACAAGGATATCAAAGTAGTATACAGGCTACTGGATTCTTCCCAGATTGCACGAAGCGACGAAGAAATTCTGGACATCCTTTATGATGCAGCCCTAGCTGTTTTGGATTCGACACCACAACTAGACAGTGAACTGAAAACTCGTGCACTCTACAGCTTTTCATGCAACCTGTGCACGTGCGAAGAATGCCAAAAAGAGGCTGCAGCCCACACTAACAGGAAAGGGCAGATTCGAATATCAAAAAAATACTTTGATGCTGCAATGAATCAAGAGGCGCCTCCGCCAATGGGGCTTCTTGAAATAATGTACACAATTGTCCATCAACTGTTGCATGGCATTTTCCCAGAACTTGACGAAACAGCCATCAACAAAAAGACAGAGGAAGTATGGAAGAGTGGCATCACCGAATTAGCAGACGAAAAATGAATGACTCTCCTGTGCAGTGCTGGAATTGCCCATAATCCTTATTTGCCACACGCGGCATGGTGCACTAATTCAAGAGGAAAAAATCATATGGGAAACTTAACTGTCGCAGTTCTCGGCAATCTAGGCTACAGCAGCGCCTTAGCCAAAAAAGGCACATCATCAGACATCACCCTCTACAACCTCAAGAAGGGCGAAACTAACATAACATTCATAGAGCCCACGCGTTACCCCGACCGCATGGCACCACTGTTTTATGCCTGCTCTTTAGCCAAAAAAGCCATCGTAGTCGTAGAGGAATTAAACGCCAAGTTAGGCGAGATGCTTGTGATGCTCCAATGTTGCGGAATAAACAACGGCTACTTCGTCCTCAGAAACTACATAACCCCAGAAAAGGTTCAGCCCCTCCTAAAGGGAACAAATTTGGAGAACTACAAATTTGTCGCTGACGAAACAACCACACTAAGAGAGGAACTCGTAGCTGAAGCAACAAAAACAGAGGCACCAAACACAAAAAAGGAAACAGGAACAGTACCAGTTGACCACGCCTTCAACGTTAAAGGTATAGGAGCTGTAATCTTGGGTGTAGTAGCAGACGGCGTAGTCCAAAAACATGACACCATGAACGTTTTTCCTGGAACAAAAACCACACAAATTCGTTCTATCCAAAAACACGACAATGAATTTGACTCTGCAGAAGAAGGCGACAGGGTAGGATTAGCCCTTAAAAACATCAAAGTAGGCGAAGTAGACAGGGGTACAATATTAACAAACGACCCTACATTAAAATCATCTATCAAAATTGAAGCCCCAGCGTCCATAACCAAATACTGGTCCACACCCATAAAGGAGGGAATGGTGCTCCACTTAGGTCATTGGATGCAAATTCTCAACTGCAAAGTCAAAGCAGTCAATGAGGAGGACGACTGGCGCAAACCCACATTAACACTGAGTTTAGAGAAAGAAATTGTTCACCACCCTAACGACAGGGCTATTTTGATGTATCTGGAAGGCGGAAAACTACGAGTAATGGGCACAATAGAACTGCCCTAAAGTTTTATTGTCGAGCTTGAAGCCGTTTCCGATATAACATAACCGCCATCAGCGTTGCTACCATGAACAGGGGCAGAAGCATCCATGCCTGAAACTCAGGAATAACCTGAGAGCCTACGATTTCGATTGTATGGCTACTGTGGATGTAAGGAATTTCAAACTTGTAATATGCCCCTTCATATGTTATGGAGTAGCCATCACCTTCGTTTATAGGATAGCCATCCAAACTCAAAGAGAAACTGCCCGAAAGCAAACCTTCAGGAACCCAAACACCACAGTGTCCAGAGGTTCCGCTCAACCCGCTTACATCCAAGCTAATCTTTTTTTCTGTTTGATTGAATTCGAACCCTAATAGGGTGGAACTGCTGTCCACCTTTACTTGATATTCGTCGTTGTCAATGAAGGGACAGAATTCATGCTGTAGACCAACTCTTTGAAAATGAATGTTCAAAGTTTCTACCGAGTCGTCAACATCTTCTGAGCCTTTAATTTCCCATTTAAGCATTAAACCTGTAGACTTTTCCCAATAATAATCCGCAGAATAGTTTCCATACTCGTTCACGTAGCCTAGATGACATGCTTCTATAGGTTCACCCAAATACATCAAGGAAACAGTGTCGTTAGCCACAGGGGCACCTTCAGTAGTAGAGTAACTATTTACCCAATCAGGATACAACATTTCACCTGTACCAACGTTTGCTGAAATAACAACAAAATTTCCAGTGCCATTTCCGTTGCTTAAATCCACCCATGACGTGCCTTCCTCAGTAGTTTCATTAAGAAAATCCCTATAAAACTGAAAAGTAACATTGGTTCCAATGACTTGCATAATTGTGATCTTCTCAGTGTATGCAACAGTGTAGGGCACGGTCTCAGTTAGGGTATCGTTGCTGTCTCTTGCAGTTCCACTTAATGCATAAGTGTAATCAGAGGTTATTCCACCAACTACACCAACGCTTCCTGCAGCTGAAGTAAATTGTACACCTGAAAATAGTGTGCCAACAAGCACGAGAAATAGTGGTAAAATGATTTTTTGGTTCAAAGCAAATGACACCAACATTGCCAGTGATTTCTGTATGTAGAGTTTATTATAGCTATTAAGGTTGCTATAAGACACCCAAAATAATTATAAAAGGATAAAAAGGACAACGCGTCCTTTGCGCGCGCAGACGTTATGAAATCGTCAATTCTTCAAACTTATCAAGTCTTGACCTTTCGTTATTACCGGTTTTTTTGACGTTTTCAGGATAGAAACTTTGATCTGGTTAATCTGCTCGTTGGTTCGGAATGCCTCCACAAGTTTTCTGATTTTTTCTGCTTCTCCTTTCACCACAATCACCTCTATGCAGTAGTCTTCTTCTATGTGAGCGTGGAGAAAGGTTGAGATGATGTTTCCAAAGCTGTGCTGGATTTCAGATATCTGTCCTTTTTTTGCCCCTCGTTCGTAGATTATTGTTATGGATGCGGCGATTTGACCCTCAAGTTCCATGAGGCTTTTGCTTTCCCTGATGAAGGCACGTATAGCCTGCCTGATGATCTCTGATCGGTTGGCGAAGCCCTGTTCATTGATGCAATTTTCGAGGTGTTCTAGGAGTTTTTCTGGAACTGAAACACTTATGACGGTCATTTCATGCACCGAGTTATTAAAATCTACGCTCTTGCTTAAATATATTTTATTAAAATCTTGTAAAAGTTTAATAAATTCTTTGTTGTATACACCAGATAACAAAAAGGTAAAGCAATATGAACAGGCGACAACAAATCTTTGTAATAACAACAATTATTATCATTTTGATTACAGCATCAGCTACTGTTTTCTATGCATTCCAAAACAACACAGAAGACAACAAATTGAAGGTTGTAGCCAGCTTCTATCCCCTGGTAGTCTTTACCCAAGAAATCGGGGGAGAAAAAGTGACAGTCAAGCAGCTCATACCAGATAACACAGAGGTACACAATTGGCAACCGTCATCCGCTGACCTTTTAGCCGTAGAAGACGCTGACGTAATCGTTTATAATGGTGCATCCCTTGACCACTGGTTCGAGGATGACATACTGCCGGTAATTGATTCAAGTGGTAAAGTCATTGTAGAGACCACAAAGGGAATACAGCTTCTTGAAACAGGACAGGAAACGGATGAACCGGAGCATGAACATGCAGGTAACTATGACCCACACACTTGGCTAAGTCCCTTCATAGCGAAGCAACAAGCTCAAAATATTTACGAGGCACTACTCCGGAAAGATCCAAACAATGAGGGTTATTATAGTGAGCGTTGGCAGAACCTAAAGGCTCGGTTTGAGGAATTGGACAATGATTACATGACTGGACTCTCAACTAAGGGTAAGGATGAGATTTTTGTTTCCCACTCTGCCTTCGGGTACCTTGCTGACAGGTACGATTTTGATCAGCATGGAGTTATAGGCATCTCCGCTGACGAGCAGCCGAGCACCCAAGTTTACACGAACATAGTTGAGATGATGATTGAGCATGAGATATATGTGATGTATGTGGACCCTGTTTACGCAGATGAATACGCACAAACCCTTAAAAATGAACTGCAACGTCTTTCGGGTCAGAATGTCCAGATTTTGGAGCTCTACCTTATGCTTGGCAAAATGAACAGCTTAGATTACTTTGGGCAGCAGGAAAAAAACTTGGAAAACCTGAAGATAGGATTGGAAGCTTAACTATAATAAGAAAAAGTGAAATTTGATATCATAATATATTCAGTTGGGCACCATGAAAGAGAAAACTCCAATATTAGAAGTTTCAGACCTTCAGGTTAATAGGTCAAATTCTGTGGTTATCGAACATGCCAATTTTACGATTCACAGAGGGGACTACGTTGGTTTGGTTGGTCCCAATGGCGGAGGCAAAACAACCCTTATTTTAGCTATCCTGAACATTCTTCCGAGAATAAATGGAACTATCCGCCTTTTTGGTCAAGACATAAAATCCTTTTCGGATTGGGAGAAGGTTGCGTATGTGTCTCAGAATGCCATCAATTTTGATCCTCAGTTTCCGTTGTCGGTTAGAGAGTTGGTAGCATTGGGCAGAGTGAACAGAAGCAATCTGGGAAGAACCTTGAAAGAGGAAGATTGGAAGGCTGTGGATGATATTCTCGAGTTCATGGGAATTTCTGATGTTGCAGATAGGAGGATTGGGCAACTGTCGGGGGGACAGAAACAGCGGGTTTTCGTGGCCAAATCACTGGTTAGGAAGCCTGAAATTATTTTGTTGGATGAGCCCATAGTTGGAGTTGATGCTGAAACTCAGGAAAAGTTCTACAAGAAGCTTAGTGACCTTAATATTGAGAAGGGAATCACTATCCTGTTGGTAACCCATGACCTAACGGCTGTGTTCTGCAGAATGTCCAAAGTTATGTGCGTAAACCGGTTAGTTAACGTGTCCGAAATAACAGAATCACTGAAACCTGAAGAGGCTCTAAAAGAGGTGTACGGCGACCACTTCCATTTTGTTTTCCACAGACATGAATGCAAGCGGGTTTTCAAAGATGAATGAACTGATTGATGTTTTCAGGCTTTTTGGTTTCCAGTTCTTCCAGAACGCACTGTTAGGCGGAACCATAGCGGCTTTGGCTTGCGCCTGGGTTGGACTTTTTCTGATTCTACGAAAGGAAGCTATGATTGGGGATGGAATCGCGCACACCGCCTTTGGGGGCATTGCTTTGGGACTGTTTCTAGGCATCAATCCGCTGTTGACCTCGTTGCTGGTTTCGGTTCTGGCTGTATTAGGCATTTCTTACATGAGACGGAAAGGGTTGGCTCAGTCCGATTCCGCAATAGCCGTGATGCTTGCTGTCGGCTTCTCCACGGGCTTAATAATCATAAGTTTGGCGGGCGGATTCAATGTTGAGCTTTTTAGTTATCTTTTCGGCTCAATCCTGACCATTGACCAAACCGACCTTATCATAGTATCAATTCTTGGAGTATCAACAATAATTGTTTTGGGAATCTTCTACAAGGAGCTGCTGTCTATCACTTTTGACGAGGAAGGCGCCAGATTGATGGGAATTCCTGTCAGGTTGCTGTCTTTTGCTTTCAATTTGCTTGTGGCAATAACGATTGTGCTTTCGATTAAGGTGATTGGGGTGATTCTGGTTGTTGCTCTGTTGGTGTTGCCTGCTCTCTCTGCCCTTCAACTGAATCTTTCCTTCAAGGGAACAACGTTGGCTGCCATACTCTTCGGAGTACTAAGCATGACCACGGGTATACTGCTCTCAGCAATCTACAACGTGGCAACAAGCGGAGTCATAGTCTTCACCGCAGCGGCAATCTTTCTCTTCACAGCAACATACAGAAAACTAGAATAACAAGACACTAACCAAATTTGCTCAAACCATAGGTCAGATTGTTATTTCGCCTTTTTCGTTTTGGAGTAGGAAGGAAGCTTCTTGAGGGCTGATTTGGTATGCAACGACTTTTTTCCAGAGATTAAACAAACTTAAAGTGGTCAAGAATGATACTTTATGTGCTTCAAAAAACAGTTTCATCGGAAAATCAACATGCTCTTTGCCTCCTCGTTGATTTATGGGTAAGTTCCTGTAAGTGTTAGCTACAAAGATGACTTTTTCGTTTCTGTTCGGTTTTTCCACAAACTTTGCCACCTGATTGACTGCTGGATTTTGTGCTTCAACTTTTTCGTCCATTGAAGTTGTTTTTACTACAATGTTGCTCTTCAAGCCTATCAGGTCTAAATCGGCATTGGGAAGAGTTTGTATGCCCAAGTCTTCCAGAATCAACTGAACGGCTTTCAAGAAATTTTTGTGGTTTAATGAAAACAAGTTACGGTACTCGTCAGGAGCAACATTGCGGTTCCATTGGTCTTCAGCTTGGCGCAGTTGTGGAATTTTCACCGAAGCCAACCATGGAATATCTCTTGGCTCTTCTTTTTTGGTTAAATCAACCAAAAGTTCTATGGATTTAGAGTGGTTGATTGTTGTTGCTTTTGGCAGGAAATGGATTTTTCCTCTATCATTTATTGTAAGGGTGGCAGCGATAGCATTCTGACGTTTGTTAACGGCGATAGCTTCAAAACTGTAGTTAGTCGTATCTTCCCAGAACAGTTCACTATACCATCTTTCAACAGTTACCATATATTCAGAGAACCGTTCATCACAGAGCTTCTTTGATTTTCCCAACAACATAGGATTTATCTTAAATTTTTCAGGATATGGAATCCAGGAATAGTTCAAAGGTATTTTCTTGAAAGGAACTCTGAAGCGCTTGTCCAGTATGCAAAAAATTTCCTTATAGTCCCTGATGAAGATGCGAGCAGTTCTCTTCAACACACCAATATTGTTGAAGAGGGTTCGAGGATAATCTTTCGGAAACGAAGAAAGGTCAATTATCAGGGCATCATAAGCTTCCAGGTCAGGAAAAGGCTGTGCCCACTCAATACTATTCACTTTGTCGGGAGATTCAGACCCTATGACAAGCAATCTAGTCATGAATTGTTTTGCCCCTTCAAGAGTTCTTACCCTGAATACAATGTTTTAATTATTAAAAATTTGGAGAACAAAAAAGAACATAATAGCTGGTAAAGTCGGTAGTCAACTCGACTTTTCAGGGAGAATCCTTTCCACCTTTACAATTGCTTTACTCACGCCAGCAAGAGGAGGCAAAAGATGTGACAAGGTTTGTTCTGCTGTACATCGTCTAACTATTCCCTTAGAACTAATTTGAAACCAACCTTCTCTATCTCTTTGAAAAGACTGCAGCACCCTTCCCTCAGCATTAAGAAATTTAATTATACATTCATCATTACGCATAAACTCACCAACTCACACTCCACTTTCGCTAGCACGCAACTATGAGCAACTTAGAATTAAAATTTGGGCTTGAGAGTTAACTGTTAACTCTTAATGTGTAAACCAAAAAAGTTTGAATTTACAAAGAGAACGATTTAATCAAATAGTAACTTATTAAGAAATCGAGTTGTGCGGCTTGCCGTAGCCGCAGATGTTTACACTTTTACTCTGAAGTCTTCCTTAACAACATTGAGCACAACGTTTGTGACTGTTCTGCTTACATGGGGCATCTTCAGTGCTGATTTGATGAAGCTATTCAATGTAGTTCTGTCTTTGAACCGTGCAACCACAGCTACGTCATAGTCTCCGGTGATGTCATAAATGCATATAACCTCATCCAGCTTGGCAAGGGCCTTTTCAACGTCGGGAAGAAATCGTCCCTCAGCCTCTATAAGTATTAGGGCAGTTAGACCGTAACCAAGTTTAGCGGAATCCAACATTATGGTGTAACCTTTCAGGATTCCTTTGTCCTCCAAGTTTTTTACGCGGTTGTATGCTGTTCCAACGGCTATTCCTAAGCTGTCAGCTATTTTGTTGAAGCTTTTTCGGGCATCCTCTTGTAGAAGGCGTATGATTTTTTGGTCGACTTCGTCTACTTTATGGGGTGATTCGCTATTCAGTTTAGTATTTCCTCCTTTTATTGAATAATTGGTCATAACAAATTTTGGGTTTTTGTCTCACCATGAACACTTGTTCATTAACAGAAGATGTATATAAGCTTTCCTTCAATGTATTAGAAACATTTATATATAAATTTGTAATATTCTCAATTTAAGTTGAATGAATGGTGAATAACATGGAGGCTATTACAAAAGCCAGAGAAACACTAAAGAAAAACAAAATCAGGTGGGTACACACAGCCTTCGTAGACATCCGAGGTCTAATGCAGGACGTAGTGATACCCGCAAGACACTACACGGAGGGACAAGCACTAACCGCAGGCATCGGCTTCGACGGATCATCAGTGAGAGGATTTAAAACCATCGAAGAATCAGACATGATCCTCAAACCAAACCCTGACACACTAGCAATTATACCATGGACAACCGACGACATGCAGAGAAGCGCCATAATCCTAGGAGACATCTATGAAGCCTATGGAGGCACAGAAGCTTCTGATGTAGACCCAAGAGGATACGTAGCTAAAAGAGCGGTCCAAGCAGCAGCAGACATGGGTTACACAGGTTTTTTCGGTCCAGAACTAGAATACTTCGTCTTCAGCTCTATTGATCCAACAAACCTTGTCTGGGACATGTGGGTTAGCCCGAAAGGCGGCGCAGGAGACTCATGGGGAGCACCCCGAGTTGTACCAAAATCACCAGAAACCACTCCAGGAGCTCATATATTAAGACCAAAAGAAGCATACTTCAGACCGCCACCAGAAGACACAACTGTTGAGTACCGAAACGAAGTTGCTACACTGCTGGAAGAAAACTTTGACACAGAAATCGAAATGCACCACCACGAAGTCGCAACTGCAGGACAAATTGAAATCGACTTCAAATATGGCGAATTGGTGAAAACTGCTGACAGAACACTCTACTACAAGTTCGTGGCCAAAAACATTGCAAAGAAGCATGGATTGATTGCAACTTTCATGCCTAAACCAGTTTACCTTGACAATGCCAGCGGCATGCACGTTCACGCGTCCCTGTGGAAGGGAAAGAAGAATGTGATGTATGACGAAGCTGACGAATATGCCGAAATGAGTCAGACAGGCAGGTACTTCATTGGAGGATTGTTAGAGCACGCTAGAGCTATAACCGCAATAAACTGCCCAACAGTAAACTCCTACAAGCGACTCGTGCCAGGTTTTGAAGCACCCATTTTCATAATGTGGTCCCGCCGCAATCGGTCAGCTATGGTACGTGTTCCGGTATACTTTAAAGGTCCAGAGTATGCTGCAGCCAAACGTGCTGAATTACGTGCTGCTGATCCATCATGCAACTCTTACCTATCTCTTGCGTGTATACTTATGGCTGGGCTTGACGGAATAAAGAACAAAATTGATCCGGGAGACCCCGTTGACGAAGACGTTTACGAGTTGAGTTCTGAAAGAAGACGTGCATTAGGGATCAAAGAGTTGCCTACAACATTGAGAGATGCTCTAGAGGCTATGCAAAGCGACGAAGTTGTTCATAAGGCACTTGGCAGTCACATATTCGATGCCTTCATTGATTACAAAACCAAGGACTGGAACCAGTACTGCCTCTATGTCACTCCGTGGGAAATAATGAAATATCTAGACTACTAAACTGTAAAATATGGAGAGGTGAATAAGCATGAAAGCATATCTGTTGATTGAAACTCGACCTGGAACATCTGAAGATGTAGTTAAAGGTATCCGAATGCGGTTCGAAAACGTTCTACATGCCGACTCTGTTTACGGCAGACATGACGTCATTGTTGTGCTAGAAGCTCCAGATCTAGAAACACTCAACGACTTCGTATACAAAGTAATTGAGAAGGACCCCAACATCGTCCACACCGAAACTGCGATCACGCTCTTCTAGAGAGGAGAGAAACATAATGACTACTAAAGATCTCCGCAGCAAAAAAATAAGGGCTTTCGTACTCTTGACTATGAGACCTGGAACGTCAGAGGAGATCGTACAGTCCAGAAAGATAAAGGGAGTAACGCTGGCTAATTCTGTTCTGGGAAGATTCGACGCAATTGCAATAATAGAAGCAGACAATTCAGAGCAACTGACAAAGATTATCTACGAGATGATTGAGGCACATCCCAGCGTAGTTCGCACAGAAACGTTACTGTCGATGTTCATTCCATAGCTAGTTCCAACTGGACGAAACGAAGTTCAACAGTCAGTTACTTAATCGGGTCAACTATGGACCCGCCAACCATCTTTTTTTATTGTTCAATTATTCTTGAAAACGGCAGATTTTTGTTAGGCTGTCCAGTACGAGAAAATTTTTAGTCCGTTTATTTCCAGTTGTGTTTTAAGAAAGTCTATTACATCTTGGTCTGTGAGGAAATGGTTTCCTTTATTCCCAGTGCGAATGGGTATTCCTGTTCTTCTCATTTTTTCGCCTTTAGCCGAGTCGGTGAAGATGTACTGTGTATGTTCGGCAGGTAAGATGAGTTTTAGTCCAGTGTGGTTTCTTGCGGGTATGCCTTGCGCGATAACATAAACAACAGTTTTTGCATTCTTTTCGTGGGCTAACTCCTTGAATTGTTGCCACGTTTTTACTCGAAGCGTTTCTGGCATGGGTTTATCTCTCTTTAATGTCAAGTTTGTGGTTTGCTACTTCTTAATTGTTGCTTTCTTTTTTTGTACCCATTTTGTAGAGGATAGAAAAGTTTTTGTTTAACTAAAATCTCACAATCTCCTCCATAAATGGAGTGTACCAAAGTTCCAATGTTCCTAACAGCAGACAACTCAACAGTAAATGAAGGATTCTGGACCAAAATATTTGGTCAATTGACACCAACGGAGGAGTTAGTACTTGATGTAGGTGTATTAATAATTATACTTGTTGTTGCTTTTGTTCTTGACAAGGTTCTTCGCAGGTCAATAGGCAAGTATGGAAAACGGGTGGATATGGAGCCTCATGCAATCAACATTATGAAGTTGGTTGTTAGATTGCTTGTTGCTACAGGTGCCGTGATTTCGATTTTGGTTCTATTTAATGTACCTACTGATTTGTTTCTTGCAGGTGGAGCTTTAACAGGAACAGCCATAGGTTTTGCATCAACTCAAACAATAGGTAACTTCCTGGCGGGTTTCTACATCATGATTTCCAGACCGTTCATGGTTAGGGACTACGTGAAAATAGGAGATGTTGAGGGCGAGGTTAAAGAGATAACCATCAACTACACCAAAATCTACACGCCAACCTACATCATTACAGAGATCCCCAACAAGAAAGTGTTAGATAGCATCATACTCAACTGCTCTGGAAGAAAGAATTTAATTGACTACTCCTTCAAAATGGGATTTCCACATCTCGACCATAGAACAAACAAGCAGATGATTGAAGATTGCATTAAGCCAACAATTAACAAATTCTACGAAAAATACAAGGATATTCTACCAAAGAAGCCTGAGGCAAGTATGCTAAGCATGGATAGGCTTGGGCGGGAAGTTAACATCAGAATGTTCTTTCCAGAAGGAAGAATAAATGTTTTCTATGATTTGCAGCCAGAGTTGATGAGGGATATAGTGCACTGCTGGGATAAATTCAAAGCTAACAATTGCGATGAAAAATGCTTATCTTAACATGGTTTCTCAGTCAGGCAACCACTTTGCGTGCGCACAAGATACAACTCAACTGAAACCGCTTCTATGAGTACGTGATCAGCTAAAAACCTTAATTTATTCCGCCATGATGTTCCTTAAACATCGCAAGAGTTATGAAGCCCTTTTCAGGGAGAATAACAAACTAGAAACTGGAGAAGAATGTCATTGAAGAAATTTGATGTTATAGTTGTCGGCGCTGGAACAGGAGGCTGTTTGACAGCCAAAACTGTTGCCAAAGCCGGACTCAAAGTCTGCATGATCGATCAGAAGCCAGAACCAAAGATAGGAGACAAGGTCTGCGGGGACGCCATAGGAAAGCATCATTTTGACAACATAAATCTGGCTCCTCCCTCAGGAAAGGAACTGGAGCAGAAAATAGACGGAATTAAAGTTTATTCACCGGACATGGAAACCGTCGTCACTGTTCAGGGTGAGGGCGTCCACGGATATCTAGTTAATCGTCAACTTTTTGGTCAAAGACTATTGAAAGAAGCAAAAGACACGGGGGCAACCCTGATGGACTCCACCATGGTGACAGATTCAATCATAAAGGACGGCTTTGTCGCTGGCGTCTCAGTTAAGGACACAAAAACTGGCGAAATCAACGAAATACCTGCTCAGGTTGTTGTGGATGCAAGTGGACATTCAGCAGTTTTAAGAAAAAAGCTTCCTCCAGAATTTGGCATAGAAGCAGAAATTGCAGACGAGGATGTGGAGATTTGTTACCGCGAAATCCGCGAAGTAAAAGAGCAGGTTTCTGAGCCTGGATACTGCAAAATCTACCTTGATCTGCAGCGGTTTCCAGGAGGATACTGCTGGATTTTTCCCAAAAAATCAAACATTGTTAATGCGGGCTTAGGTGTAGCCATGACCAAAGGTTTCCCTAATCCGAAGCAGCTGTATCATGAACATGTTTTGTCTATGGCACTTTTCAAACATTCACAGCTCTTAACTGGCGGTGGAGGTCTTGTTCCTACCCGAAGACCCATAAGTCCAATGGTAGCAAACGGAATCATAATTATTGGCGATGCTGCTTGCCAAGTTAATCCGATTCACGGCGGCGGAATAGGTTCCTCGATGATGGGGGGAGTGAAAGCTGCAGAAGTCATCGTAGGCGCGTTAGAGAAGGGGGATGTGGGCAAAGAGGTTCTTTGGCCTTACACGGGCATGTTCATGGAATTATATGGCGCTAAACAGGCGGGGTTGGACGTTTTTCGTATGCTTCTTCAGCGGTTGACCAACGAGGAAATGAATTATGGAATGCAGCACCATCTGATCACTGACGATGACTTACTTAAGGCAAGTATGGGCGAAGACCTGAAACTGAACATAACCGAGAAAACTGGCAGACTCTTCAAGGGACTTGGATGTTTGTCTCTTCTAAGAAAGTTGAATACTACCGCTAAACTCATGAGAGAAACCAAGGAATTGCATAGGAATTATCCGTCTTCCCCTGAAGGACTTGCAGAGTGGGAAGAGAAAACCAGTCAGATAGTTGAGAAAGCAAAGAATATGTGAACTGAAAATCGGGCAGTAGAGTGCGTAGAAGTTGCGGTTGGCAGCATTAGTTACTGGCGGAAAGGATTCGATTCTTGCTCTTTATCGAGCCCAGCAGATGGGGAACATCATCGAAGTTTTAGCCACCATGCTTCCCAAACGCTCTGACAGCTACATGTTCCATGTTCCCAACATTCACTTGACAGACTATATAGCTAGGACGCTTGAGATTCAATTAGTTAAAGCTGAAACCTCTGGAATAAAAGAGAAGGAACTTGAAGACCTCAAGAAGTTGCTTGCGTCCCTTGACGTGGATGGAGTAGTAACTGGAGCGGTGCAGTCTGTATATCAGAAAGAACGAATCGACCGATTATGCGATGAGTTAGGACTCAAGTCGGTTGCTCCCCTTTGGCATCAAGACCCGCTGGAAATAATGAAAGAGTTGATTCGCCTCAAATTCAGGGTCATACTGGTTGGAGTGTATGCTTACGGTTTGGACAAGACTTGGCTGGGTCGAGAAATAAACACAGAAACACTAAAGAAGCTTGTGGAACTCCACGAAAAATATCAGATTAGTTTGGTAGGCGAAGGCGGAGAATATGAGTCACTGGTTCTGGATGCTCCAATCTACAAAAAACGCCTCCAAATAGTAGACTCTGAAACAAACTACGAAAACAACAGTGGAGTCCTCACAATCAAAGAAGTTAAGCTCGTGGATAAAGCTTGAAAAAGGTTTATTAACTGTCTTTGTTTCTTTTGCTACAAGTTCCTATGGGATGTGACCCTACATAGGGTTGAACCGAACGAATGAGAGGAATGAAATATGGCATACAAGTATATTGCAAAGGCTTGGAAAAAGCCTAATGAATCCTTTGTCAAGGAGCTAATGTGGCAAAGAGCCATAACTTGGCGCAAACAAGACTCTATTGTAAGAATCGAAAGACCAACCAGACTGGACAGAGCAAGGAACCTTGGATACAAAGCCAAACAGGGCATTGTTTTGGCTCGGGTGCGGGTCAGACGTTCTGGCTTCAGAAAAACAAGACCAACTGGTGGACGCAGACAGAAACGGTTGGGAGTAAACAAAATCAAACTTTCCAAAAACATGAGACTAATCGCTGAGGAGCGGGCAGCCAGAAAGTTCCCGAACTTGGAAGTTCTGAATTCGTACTGGGTTTGGGAGGATGGGCGCTTCAAATGGTACGAAATCATCATGGTTGACCCAGCAATTCTGCCTGATCACCCAATAGCAGACCAGACAGGACGAGCATTCCGCGGAATAACTAGCGCAGGCAGAGAAGTGCGGGGACTCCGCAACAGAGGATTGGGAGCAGAAAAATTCCGACCAAGCCGCAATGCAGTTATGAAACGGAGAGACAAGCAGTAGTCTCGGTTTATTGGAGGCACTAAACAAACCCTTTTTTCCTTTTTGTTTTCTTATTTTGCATTTGAGATAATTATATCAACTTGTGTGTAATAGAGTTCAGAAAGAGTGTGAGATAGGTTTTGTCTCAGCTGCCCATAGCCTATGTTGATGTTCGTTTCTGTGCCCACGCCACAGAAGACTTGGACAAGGTAATGGAGGCAGTTCAGAATATTCTGCCAAATGAATATCTTGAAGAGATAGTTTTTAACCGAAGCAGCTTAGAGGGTCATTACGGTAACCCCATAGCCTTTTTTGAAACCAGAATCAAAGACAAAAAAATAATTAAAGCTCTGGTTGAACAGCTTGCAGTCAACCTTAGCGACTTGGATAAGGATGAATTGGACAGAAGAATACATCTTTGCATTGAGAAGGGCAGTTTATACATCAGACTTGACAAGCAGGCTGCATTCAAAGGCAAGACTAAACTGGTTACGTCCGACCCTATCCGCATACGCATAAGATTCAGGAAATCCAAAACCGAAGACGTAATAGCTGTTTGCAAAGAAATTGGGATGATAAATTGAAACGATTCGCTGACCTAAATCTCAGGGCACCAATAGAAGACATGAATAAAACCGAGAATATGGTAAGGAAAGCCTCGGAGCTAGGCTATAGTCTAGTTGCCATACCTCTCCCTTTTAACATTGCCAAAGAACAGATCAGCCAGCTCAGAAAACTCTGCAGTGAAGAAAAACTGCATTTTGCTGCAAGAGTGACATTTGCTCCCAAAAGCTCTAACGAGCTTCTTCAAAGTCTACGGCGTTACCGAAGAAAATTTGAGGTCATAGCCGTAAGATGTGACACAAAGGATGTTGCTAGACAGGCAGCCAAGGACAGGCGAGTGGATTTGCTCCAGTTTTCGGTTACAAGCCTCCGCAAAAGATTTTTTGATGAAGCCGAAGCCGAGCTTGCATCACAGGCTCTTGCATCTCTTGAAATCGAATTAGCACCCCTCCTGCAGTTAACAAGTATTTCTCGAGTCCGCCTCCTGTCCCGCCTAACAAGGGAAGTGGCGACGGCAACACGATTTAAGGTGCCAGTTACAGTTACCAGTGGCGCCACAGAGGAACTGCTCATGAGAGGACCTCACGACTATGCAGCCTTGACAACACTCTTTGACATGCGATTATCATCAGCTTTAGGGACACTGTCAGACAATCCGTGGGGCATAGTTGAAAGGAACAGAAAGAAACTAAGTGCAGATTATGTGGCTCCGGGAATACGCGTTGTAGGAAGGCTAGCTGATGATTAAACGCGAAAAAAGACGTTACTTGGCGCTAACAGTCGTAACCGAACAGCCTCCTAGTGAAGAGGCGGTACTGGATGCGGTTCAAGCATCAATTCACAGGCTCTTCGGCGAATACGGCGCTAGCAGAGCAAACCTAAGGTTGATAAAAAATCGTACAGAGAAGGGACAGATTGTTGTTTGCTGTTCCCACAAGGCTCTTGAGCAGGTTAGAGCTGCCATCGCTTCAACCACGGTAATAGATGGAAAAGTTGGAGCTGTTCATATGTTGGGTGTCTCTGGAACTTTGAAGGCGCTGTCCAAAAAGACAGAAACAAACTGACGATTTTATTCTGGTTCTAACCAGTTTTTTGATTTGTAGATTGTTTTGCCAGCAAAGTCCATCTTAAGGCAGTCTTCGTAGGGGCACATTTCTACGCATCGAACGCAGAGCATACATTTTGAGGGGGCAATGTTTCCTCCTGTTTGGTCGTATACTTCTGTGACCTGTGTTGGGCAGACTCTTTTGCAGATTCCACATTTTGTACATTTTTCTTCCATCTTGTTTATGCGAAGGAGGGGCGCCCACTTGAAGGGCCTAAACCGGTTCAGGACAGATAATGTTACGCCTACTGGACAAAATCGACACCAAAGCAGTCTGACCATGAAGGCACCTACCGTGAATACAAAGAAAACAATCCAGGTGATGAGAATAAGTTGGTCGCCGTTGAAGTAGTGTATTGTTCCGCTGAGGTCATGAAAGCTGGTGCCCCAAATAGGGAATCCTAACGCGTCACCTATTTGGGTAACGTATGGTTCCACGGGACTCATAAAAACGATGATTAGAGACTTGAATGGACCCATAAACATTATAATGAAACGCCACAAATCGGGATTTAATGGACCTAAGACAAGAACCAGAACCAGCATGGCAGCCAAAAGCAAATACCTAAAAATGTTGAGAGCGTTGTTGAGTTTTTCAGGAAGATTCAGGTACGGTATCCTTAGCACCTTTCTGAGGCGAGTAAGAAGGTCCATATACAGGGCAAATGGACAGAGCCATCCACAGAAGAAACGCCCAATAATGAGAGTACTACCGATAATCAAGATAAAAATAGCTGTTAGCCTTAATGCTATAGAGAAAACGAGACCAGAAAGTATGGGGTTCCATGGAAGAGGCAAGAAAAGAAGTGTCACAAAAATTGCGACCGTAGCTACTATCTGAACAAAGAGGCGCAGAATGCTAAGTTTTCGGTTCAGAGTTCTTACCCAAATCAGTATCGCCAGTATTCCAGCTGAAACTAGACCTCCAGCGATTATTATCAGCAGGATTTGAGTTATCAGCGCCCACATTCCATTTTTCTCCTCGCTAATCTAACTCCATAGTTTATGGGCCAGCTATAATTCTAGTATTGTATTCCGTGAGGTAAGTTAGGTGTGCTGCATCGTATGGATAGCTTTCTTTTTCTGAATAGGGGAAATAGGTCATGTCATGGAAGGGCAACGGGTCAACAACGAAGGGCACGTAAGGAAGTCCATCAACTTTGAACCAGACACTAGCAAACAGGAAACAGTCACGTTCCATTCCTTCTGGGACATCACCCACATCATCAGCTGAGAATAGGATTTGTATTTCGTCGCCATGTCGCATTATCACAAACATGTCGTCTGGAGCGCCCATGAGTTCGGTTACGTCTCCGTATCTAGTGAAGTTGCCTGTTGAAGTGGATTCGGCTGCGAAAGCTTGGGACAAAGTTGCAGAGCAAACTGGTACCTCTCGGATTGTTATTTCCTGCTGGGGTGTTGTATCCACTCCAATGTAATCGAATCTGGTATTGAAGAATGTGTGTATCCTAAGGGAGTAATCATCCGTCGGGAAGAGTCCAGTCAAGTTAACAACGAAACATTCTGGTGTAACATCCAGCAACGGGAACTGACGGTTATCTGCAACAGGAACCCAGTTGCCTTCAGCGTCTTTAACTTCCATGTAAGGAGGCGGAAACGGTTGCTCACCAGGTTTATCCCAGAACTGCCCAGCCCATGCACCCTGTTCTTCTCCTGTGGAGTAGATTATTGTTCCAGAAACTACAAGCTTGATTTCTTCTGCCCCAGAGAGGTCACCTAAATTCAGCTCTAGGGTGTCCCACGTGAATTCTTTGCCTATAGTGGTGATTCCGTCACGTTCCGAAACTAAAGATAACACATCGTGTCCGGTCCCGTTGACGCAAGATATGAGAGAATCAGGATTTTTGCTTACAGTGTAGATTGTTCCTTGTCCTTCAAGCTCATACAGGTATGTGGCTTTGGTTGAATACACATCCACATCAGGTGAGTGGTCAACAATCACCAATGTAGCAGAATCCACATATGAGATTTCATCCCAGTTTTGTCTCATAGTCATGTCATAGTATTCTCCGTTTGGTTGGAGCAGGCTCGCATCTAACTTGGTATAGTCCCAAGGAACACTGTAAAGGAAGGCCAGGCTTCCGTCCTCGCGGAAGTAGCCAAAGATTCCCAAGTAGCCTGTGCCGTCGGAGATTTCAGCTGTGTACAAATATTCGGTTCCATTCCAAACATATAACGAAGGACAAGATTTACAGTTCATAAAATCGGCAATAAGAGAAATACGCTGGTCTAAATATATAGTCCTAGTGAGGCTTGTGGACTTATCATCATTCCAGCTGGTGAAGTTCCAGAAGGTGCCTCCGCCCTCAACACCATCAGGTATGGTTATGGTATAGCTTCCCTCTGGCAAGAGTTTACTATATGGCACGGGCTCAGTTCTGCCGTTGATAGTGAATTCTAAACCAATAGCATTTGTAGAAAATGAAAAAGTGTGGAAACCATCAGGTGCAACCATGAAAAATCCATTCAGGACGTCGCTTTGATTGCCGAGATTTATCACCTCAACGGAGTACCCTTTCACTGTTTCAGCGTTTGCTGGACCAGCTGCGAATGTAAATTCAAGAGCTTCTTCAGATTCCCCTGTAGGCAAAGTAGCCGTTTTTGTATCTACTACTTCGCCATCTACAAGAAGCCTTGCACCAAGAACTGAGTCCTCGTTTGCCAGGTTGTTAGCTTTAACTATGACTGTAACAGTTTCCCCTTCCACTACTTCATATGGTGCCACAAAAACTCTCTGTAAGTCGATTTTGTCTGATGCAGCAACAGAGGCTTCAACAGTGAAAGTTCCTAATTGACCGCCGACTTCAACATTGTGGGTACCTGCGGCTGTTTCAGTTGTACTAAAGTCAATAATTTGGGTTGCGGCGCCAGACAATGTGCCAGTTCTTGTGTCTGCTATTGTGCCGTCAATTGTTAGGTTTACAGTATAGCTTCCTGATTCCTCTCCGACATTAGTTACCTTAACTGAAATTGACACAACTTCCCCAGCCATGACTGATGAAGGATTAATGGTTAAGTCGGTTACTTGGAACTCGGCTGGTTTAGCTGGCTGGGCATTAGAACTTACTTCGAAAGATTTGGTTAGACCTCCAATCTTAATCATGTAAGTTCCTTCCGTTTCCTCATTGATGCTGAATTGTACGGTTGTGGTTTTTTTACCGTCAAGCTGAATAGGTTGAGTGCCCCGTTTTTCGTCATTAACAAAAAGGTCTAAATCAAAACTGCCACCTTCGTCTCCAACGTTTTTTACAGTAGCTGAAACAACTATGGTTTCTCCAGGCTCAGCAACAGTGCGACTGATACCCAAATCAGTTACTTTCAGTTCAGCAGGCTTTGAAGGAGCATCCGACGTAGCTTTCACCGAGCCGATTAAGTCGCCCACTTGAACAGTGTGATTACCTTCAGTCATTATTGTTGCAGTGAAATCCACTGTTACGCTTTCTAACCCTGAAAGCTGAACAGTTTCAGTTGTTATTGGTTCACTATCAATTGTAAGAGTTATAGAATGGTTACCAGTCTGGTCTCCAATGTTAGTTACGTTAACAGACAGTTGCACTGATTCCCCAACTTGAATCCAATCAGAATCAAAAATCAAATCTGTTACTTGGAAGCTGGCGGGGTCGGGAATTTGTGACCCAGCATAGAAGTAGCTGGGAAAGGCAACAGCCACAATTATTACGTTAACAAAAAAGGCAATTTTTAGTTTATGTCTAGATGATTGAGACACCAAAGGATTATCAACTCACCAGATTGAAGTTTGTCATCCTTAAAATGATATTTAAGACCTTCGGAAAGATGTATTCAAGAAGAAGTTAGAAAAAAAAGAGAAAGGGTTGCGCCGTTGTGGCGCTATAGAGTTTATTTGTCTTCCATCATGTCTTCGGGGTATGCTAACGTCTTGTGGATTGCGATGTCTAAGCCATATAGTTCTTCGTCCCTTGTTGCCCTCAGCAGGTTAAATTTCTTGAGTATACTGAACATTAGCAATCCCATTACAGCTGCCCAACCGAATATTGCTACTGCACCTATTGCCTGTATTCCGATTTGGCTGATCCATGTACCTACGTCTGTGAATCCATAGATTGGGTGTGCTCCAAGAGCGGTGTAACCGAATATTCCTGTTGCGAGTAGTCCCCAAATTCCACATGCTGCGTGAACTGGGAAACATCCCAATGCATCGTCGATGTGTAGCTTGTGATCTATGAAGCCTATGGTGAAGGTTGTGATTACTCCAGCGATTATGCCAATCACGAATCCTGCTAGCGGATGAACGATTGCAGCTCCGGAACATATTGCGACAGCTCCTGCAAGCAAGCCAACCATGCTTGTTAGCACGTGACCCCTTGAGGTAATTGCTGCGCCGAACATGCCTCCAGCCATACACATTGCTGTGGTCAGTGAGACCCATGCAAGTTCTACGTTGATTGTCATTGCATCTCCAGCCACGCTTGACCCGACGTTGAAGCCGAACCATCCGAAAGCTAGTAGCCATGCACCGAGGACAGACAATGGAATGCTATGTCCAAAGAATGTTCTTGGTATTTTCTTGTCTCCGACGAACTTTCCGATCCTTGGACCAATCACGTATGCACCTGTTAAGGCAAGTGTTCCTCCAACTAGGTGGACTACGCCTGAACCTGCGTAATCGATGAATCCGATTTCCGATAGCCAGCCTCCACCCCAAACCCAGTGTTCAACTACGGGATAGATGAAACCTGCTATGCCTGCTGCAGCAAGTATCCAGCCCCAGAACTTGTCACGTTCTGCTAAGCCTCCGGGAACGATACCTACAGTGGTGATAGCGAACATCCCCATTTTGAACCATGTTGCAAGGTCTCCAATACCCGAGGGGCTTGCGGGTAGACCATAAGCGCCTGTTTCAGACAACAATGGCGGCAACGGGTTAGCTATTGTGGGAATGAACTGTGGTAACCCGAATACTGGAGCCGATACATAGTACGCAAGTGGAAAGCCGATGATGAAGTAGACAACAAAGGCTAGTGTCCATCCTACGTTGATTTGAAGTATCGTGTGGGTGACGTTCTTTTTGCGGACCATTCCTGCATAGAACAGGGCGAAGCCTGCAGTTGCCATAATGAAGATGGCTACTGGTGCCCATCCTACGAAGAAGTTCTGCTGGAACGCTGCCCATGCTTCAGTTGCTTGATCTAATGTCATCATTAATCACCTTTCTAGTCACTGCCGAACCAAACAGGCTTAAGCGAGAAGGGTATCTCTTCTACGGACAATCCACCTGCTTTGATGTTCAGTTTCAATACTTGAGGTTTCATGGGTACACTTCGTGCCTTCCGCAGAAGGAAAACTCTTGTCCAGACGACGTCGTGTTTTCGGTAATCAAGGTAAATCAAGTGATCTACAAGGTATTCGGTGATTCCTGGAGCTGCGGGAATTCCTTCAGCGCTGAATAGTGTTGTTGCTCCTCTGCCTTTGGTTTCCATTAGTATTTTCATGAAGACTTGGCGGAATTGTTCAGAGTTGGATAAGCGCCTAGCCAGTGAAGATAGCGAGTCTATTACGATTCTTGAGGCATTAGGTTGTGCCCTCAAGCCTTTGAAAACGATGTCCATGGCTTCTCCTTTGTCAACGAGACAGTATTCGCTGGCGTAGCTTGCAGTGATTGAAAGGTTGACGACTTTGATTGTTCCATTTTGTATCAGTTTAGGGAAGTCGGACCAGAGTTCTCCTCCAGTTCGCATTACTGTTTCAGGGGTTTCTTCTGTCGTAATGTACAGACATTTCTCTCCTTGTTTTGCTCCTTTGTAAAGGAATTGTAGACAGCAGATCGTTTTGCCAGTACCTGGTTCACCTCTTACCAGTATTGCGTCGCCTTTTGGAATGCCAGGAATAAAGTTTTCCAAGCCGTCCAATCCGATGTCGATCCATTCAATGTTTGATGGTTTTTGCATTGCCATACTGAATCACCTTATATTCAATTAAACATCTGAATATTGATTATTTGTATATAAATATTTTCTTTTTACTGAATGTTTAGTTATCAAATTGTTTAACTCTGAACGTTTATTCAACATAGCATCAAAAACTAAACTTTAATCTAGAAAGTTTTTAATTGATTAATTCAGAGACAATTTATTGCCAAAAAACAAACCCAGAAAAATTCTGTTAAACTAAAGAATAACTTGCGGACAAAATATACACATTCATGCCCATCTAAAAACAGAAAAAATAGGCGGGGGCGAACAAACGACAGAAAACTCAAAAGAGAAACCGACAAAAAAACAAAGCTTGAAGCCAACCACTCCAACTCCAGAGTTCATCCACCGCCAACAATCAGCAGTTAGAATACAATTTGTTATGCTTTCTTCTTCAGATCCAAAAAGTCAAATACAAAAACGTCATACCCAACAGGCAACATGTCCTAATGGATGTAATACAAACTCGTGCGTACTTGTTAACGTTTAACAATCGTAGGTGTTTAATAAAAAAAGGATAGCCCTCACAGTTGATGTGAGGCGTAGCAATTCTTTACTTAGATTTTGCTTTGGAACCACACAGGATTTAGCGCAAATGGTGTTTCCTCTACTGATAGACCGCCTGGTTTGATGTCTAACTTCAATATCTGAGGCTTCAAGGGTACGCTTCGTGACTTTCGGAGAATATACACACGTGTCCATTCATTGTCTTGTTTTCGGTAATCAAGGTAAATCAAGTGATCTACAAGGTATTCGGTAATGTCCGGAGTCAGGGGAATACCTTCTGCAGTAAGCATCACAGTTGCTCCTTTGCGTTTGGTTTCCAGCAGCAACCTCATAAAGACTTCTCGGAATTCTTCAAAATCAGACAGTCGCCTCTCAAGAGAAGACAGCGAATCAATTACAATTCTGGTTGCCTTGGGTTGTGCAGCAAATCCTTTTTCTGCAATACTCATTGCTTCTGCTTTTTCAAGTATACCATATTCGCTGGCGTATTCTGCACTTATTGACATATTGATGACCTGTATTGTTCCATCTCTAATTAGGTCGGGAAAGTCGGACCAGAGTTCTCCTCCAGTTCGCATTACTGATTCAGGGGTTTCTTCAGTGGTAATGTATAGGCATTTTTCTCCTAGTTCTGCTCCTTTATGAAGGAATTGTAGACAGCAGATTGTTTTGCCAGTACCTGGTTCACCTCGAATCAGAATTGCGTCACCTTTTGGTAGACCGGGAATGAAATCGGTCAATCCCTTTACTCCTATGTCAATCCATTCGATAGCTTTTGTTTTTGGAATTGTCACACTAACCACCTCTTATTCAATTAATCTGTTGAATACTGACAATTTATATATAAACCTTTTCTTTTTACTGAATATATAGTTATTAGTATTCAATTAAGTGAACGTTTATTCATTTAACCATTGAAATCAATTTTTAGCCAAAAAAAGTAATCAAAAACTCAAATCAAACAAAAAAAGCATCAAAAAATAAACAAGAAAAATCTAATACAATTCCAAAAAAACCCACACAACCAAACAGACACATTCATTACAAACACAAAAGCGGCGGAAAGAACCAGAACAAATTGGGAACCTAATAGCAACAGACTGTTGAAAACAGAATAATTTTCAGAAACAATAAACGAAAACGAGGGTTAATGTTATATACCAAAATAGAGGATAGGTTTGTAAGTTGCTGTGTAAAAAATTACACATCGAAGAATGTGTCAAAAGGTGAATAAGATGATAAAGCTATCAGCACGTGACGTAGCCTTCGTTGGAGTATTTGCTGCTCTGTCAGTAGTTGTAATCAGAGTCATACCAGGCTTCCCAATCATCGGTCTATCCGAATCCCAAATCAAATTCGACGCTTCAATAGCCCCAATCTACGGCATGATTTTAGGACCTTACCTAGGGGCCCTAGCCGCATTCATCGGAGGCATAGTCCTAGCTAACAGTTGGTTCTCTGTTCTTACATCCTTTGCTCCAGCAGCCTCAGCGCTAGTTGCAGGGCTTCTGACACAAAAGAAATTCGCGTCAAGCCTCAATAGATTTCCAGGATGGGCAGCAGCCGCCATAGTTGTTGGTTTGCTGATTTTAGGGTGGTACGCAACGTGGGTAGGACAAAATGCTTTGCTTTATCCGGTACTCCACATTGCAGCATTAATTGTGATCTTGATCTTCAAAGGACGTATCGCAAACGCATTCAAAAACAGTAAAGAAACACAGAAAATTTGGAGCTTTAAGCCAAACTACATTCTCCTCGGCATCGGAGTTATTATTCTAGCGTATATTCTTCCAAAACCATATTTGAGCGATCTGGAAGTCCTTTCATACCTTTCTCTTCCCCTCTACTTTATTGGCGCAATTCTAATATTACATGGAATTTTCGGCGGTGAAGAAGGAAAAATGAACTTTGTGGTTGCCGTTGCCTTATCAAGTTATTGTGGGATAATAGCCGATCATATGGTTGGAAACTTATCATACATAAGCCTAATTGGCATAGTTTTTCCTCCGGAATGGTTACCTGACACCCCCGCGCTCTTCATGTCAATTCTACCCATTTCTATTGTTGAAAGACTAGTATTCACTGCAATCGCAACAGTTTTTGGGGTCGGTTTGATTCTTGCTTTGCGTAGATCGGGATTGTTTCCCCGAAAATTAAATGCTGTAGATGAGAATGATAATTAAAGCACGGGAAGGCGACCTTATAGAATCAGTGGACGGCATCGTTTTTGATGTTAAAGGGTTAGTTCATCCTCCGGACAGGGTGGTTGCCTTCATCCGTTACGTTCCCGACCCCACGGGCAGCCGAGAAAGAGATGAAACACGATACAGCAAATTCTACAACCTCTCCAAACGCTACGCCCTACTGAAACAGAAATACCCTCAATACCTCGTAAATGATCCCGTCTTCAATACACTACTATGTGAGGTCCCGATAGAAGACATTAAAACACATTATCAGCCAGCTCAGGGCTTACAGGAACTACGAAACAAAAACAATTTGGACCCTGCAGAAACAGCAGCTCTACGTTTCACGGAAATTCTAAAAGAAATTTCTGGGGTTAAATGGAGCAAGCTGGGTGTTTCAGGGTCAATCCTTGTGCGTCTTCAGGAGACAGCCTCAGACATTGACCTCATTGTTTATGGAACCGAAACAGGATACATGGTAGCAGAAACCATGAAGAAACTGTTCGCGAACAAGGATACCCCCATCAAAGCATACGATTTAGATGGGTTAAGAGAGTTGTTCGATTTCCGTTCGAAGGACACCAACGTATCTTTCGAAGATTTTGTTCGAACCGACTCACGAAAAGTTTCCCACGGCAAATTCATGAACAAACACTTCTTCATCCGCTTCGTAAAAGACCTGAACGAAATCAGTGAACAATACGGCAGCATCATCTACAAGCCAGAAGGCAATGCAAAAATAATCGCCACAATTGTAGACGACTCAGAATCTCTCTTCACGCCATGTACATACAAACTAGCTAATGTTCAAACAATTGAAGGAAAAAAAACAGAACCAATTGAAGAGATCGTGTCTTTTCGAGGAAGATTCTGTGAACAAGCAAAAAGTGGTGAAACAGTGATTGCAGAAGGAAAACTTGAACGGGTTCAACAAGAAGGAAAACGTGACCACTTCAGGTTGCTGCTGGGAAGCAAGCCCTCAGATCACATGATATTGAAAAAACAATTGTCTTGATCATTATTCGGAGTAAAGATCTACAAGATTTCTTGTAAAAGAAAAATTAGAGCAGATTTCCTTCCCTGTCAATTTCCTCGAACCAGATGCGGGTAGACGAAATCGGATAAAGGTCTTCAGAAAGAACCATCTTCACCGCAACAATCGGCAAAGATGCCATCCCAAGACTCTTACGTTTTTCGTTAATTTTGTGAGCCCGCGGCTCCGTTTCCGCACTCACAACTATGGCGTCAATCCGCGTATCTGACAACGTGAGCCCATACTCATCATCTAAGGGTAAAATCTCCGCCCGCTCCAACACTCCTTTCTTCTTCAGTAGCTTTTCCAGCTCTTCAAGACGTTCAGCATAAGATGCGATTCCATGAGGCTTTCTCATCTTCTTCACAAAATCGTCGGAACAGAGACCAATGAGAACACGGTTTCCAACTTTGAAGGCCTTCCGGAGTAATGCACGGTGTCCTTTATGAAACAGGTCAAAAGTGCCGCCAACAGCCACTGTCTCAAACTTTTTTTTCACGGTGTTTCATCACCCAATACGTGCACCTTGAGAGTCAATTTTGGCGATAATAATCTTTTCTTCAGGCAAAACTGTCCTGAAAGCATCATAAACATCATCCATCTTCTCAACTGTAACCAAAGCATGAACCGCCTCCCCCAACATATTCTGTGCTGCACCAACAGCTCCAGCTTTCTCAGCCAATTTCATCAGTTTCTGAACGCGGTCTGTAACAAAGCCTGTGCCCACAGCAAAATTTTTACACGCGTCCATAAACGTTTCAAGAGATGGGTCAGCAAGTATTCGTTTGAGGGTTTTTCGTCCCCACTCGTTAATTATTTCCCGAGATTCTTGAGAAGAAAGCAACTCATTGGTTGGGTAGGTTCGAAATGTGCCTACAACGAGTCTGTGGTCAGAAGAAATAGGAATACGATCTAAGCGGGCGATTCCTGGCGCACCTGGCTCAAGGGTTAATCCGCATCCTCCAAACAATAGTGGACCCACTGTTCCTAAACCTGTTTTGCATTTCACTTCAGCTACGTGAGCTATTCTGCCCAACTGATTATACGTAAGGTTAAGACCCAAAGCTTTGCTCAACGCCAAAGCAGTTCCTAATGCACCAGCAGCGCTAGAACCGAAACCCGCACCAACAGGTACATCCACCTGATGAATGACGTTTATGGCAAAGTTTTCAGAAACCTTGGAAGTCAACATTTCAACAACCGATTTCGTTGTTGCAGCCTTTGAACAGTTTTCTCCATTAATGACAACTTGCACATGATTTTCTTCATCCTCAGTCACGATAACTTCAGTTGTAACTCCTTTGTCAGGAGAAAAGCCTCCACCCCGAGCACCAACACGTTCAGTGTCAGCAATCAATTTCCCATCAGGAGTCCTGTCGCAAATTTCGAAAAAGCTGCTTATTCCAGCGGGACTGAATGCTGTTGCACGCTTGAGCATTTCATTTTCCCCTACGTTTCAGGTTTGGGAGCTAACGATGGAAACGCCTTGTAACATGCCTTCAATATCGGTGGACCTAGTGTTATCAGAAACGGTATCTCCGTTGCAAATGTCCATATGAACCATACTGCAGCTGTGGAGATGGGCAAATTGGAAGTTGCACTCACTTTAGCGGGCAACAGAAAGACGTGACTGTATACCCATACGCCTATGCCTATTATTGTGCTTGCGACGCCAAGACCAACCATTGAACCTAGTCCATAACTTCTCCAAGTAGGCCACTTGAATCCGACTAAAACAGTAACCAAGTAAGTAGCAATAACTAAACTAAGGAACAGGATCATGGCATTAACTGAGACGAAAATTAACAACACATACCCCATGGTTAATGAAAGCAAAACTACAACTACACTTGAAATTTCTACAGTTTTTTTCCAATTAATGGTTTTTCGGGAAATTAAACCAATAAGATAGAATCCTATAAAATTTGATGTAACCCCAACAGTTAAACTCAGTAAGGGGTCATTGTGAATTAACGTATCGCTGACGAAAATTCCTAGCGCTCCTCCTATGCCACCAACCTTTGGTCCGAAGAGGACTGCGAAGACTGCAGGGATAACAAGTGAAGGCCAGAACCTAACAACACCTATTCCTGGAGCGGTAATTGGTAGAAGATTGTAGATTAGAATTCCTGCTACTGCATACAGTGCGCCACAAATTCCACTTAACACAATATCTCTTGGTTCCATGTATTTTTCACCGAGTTACGTTTTCAATTAAGGATTAACAAAGTCATATAATTGTTCTGTATGGTTTGTTTTAACATATATAGATTGGTAGAACAATCTAAACCAGGAACCAGTAGACCATTAATTTTCTTTCAGTTCTCTTAGATTTTCTGAAAAATACTATTTTCAACAATGAACATTTATTAGACTACAAATATGGCTAATGGTTGTTTGGACAGCAAAAACTTTATTGTTAAAACACCGAACTTCTAGTGGTGGATTTTATGAAATATAAGATTGAGATTGAACGCGAGGGATGCATAGCCTGCGGCACCTGCTACAGTGTTGACCCATCTCACTTTGAACCAGACGATGAAGGAAAGTCAACTGTGATTGGAGGAGACACTGACGCTAATATATCTTCAGGAGTTTTTGATGATGAAGAGATTGAAGGCGCCAGAGAGGCAGAAGATTCCTGTCCAGTGTCAATAATTACTGTAACTGAACTGTGAATGAGCTGAAATTAGCGTAAAGTTTAAGGGTTTGCAGACAGTTTTCCCTTTAAATATCTATCTAGCTCGAGGAATGAATATTTGAGTTCTGAAGAAACGTTGGTGGAGAAGAAAACCGCTGTGCTCATAAAGCTACGTGGTTATAAGCAACTAAAGAAAGAAGACATAAAGAACGCCATCAGCTACACCGTCAAAATGAAAGACGGAAACAAAGCGATTATCTGGGCTGTTACCACCGACGGGACAGTAGGCGTCGCTTACGTTACTCAACTCAAAAAAGCCATGGACGATGCCGAAATTAAGAAAGGAATAATCACTACAATCGGAAAATACACTCACACAGCAAAAACCCGCGCTAAACAGAACAGAATCGAACTGATTCCCAAAATCTTTCCATCCTTCCAAATTTTCGACCACGATTTTGTGTCAAAGCATGAACTACTCACGCCAGAAGAAAAAGCACAATTTCTGGAAGAACATAAAGTGAAAGCTTACCAGTTGCCCCGAATCAACGCTCACGACCCTGCCATAATAGCTGTAGGCGGCAAGCCAGGCGACATAGTTAGGGTCATCAGAAATAGCACAACTGCAGGAAAATACGAAGCATACCGATATATCGTATAGCTCACCATGCCAGTTGGGGGACAACCCCATTTTTTTGTCAGACAACAACCAGAATGTCTAGTGCTGTTTATAACCCAGGATATTTTGTTGCACTTGATTTTAGTATTCTGTGCAATATTCTGCTTATCGGAATATGTTCTCTAACGAAGCACAGTATTTAGGCGTTTAGATGTACAGAAGAAGCGTACTGAAAAAGATTAGAGATGAAATTTAATGAATTGTAGTAATGCTCAACCACTTTGGGACCGAAGAGACCGGTTGCATATAATGGCAGAAATAATGGAAATAACAAAAGGAAGCCAACTGAAAACGCGGATTATGTACAGAGCAAATTTGAGTTTCAGCCAAGTGAACGAGTACCTTTCGTTTCTGACGGAAATGGGTTTCCTGAAAGTTAACGAAGTGAATGGACAGAAATTTTATAAAACAACCACCAAAGGCGAGCGTTACATCGACAATTATATGGAAATGTCAAGCCTTCTCAGACCAGAAGAGCTTGAAGTCCCGATGTTGGTGAGGTGATTCTGATGGAGACCCCACAAAACCAAGATTACAATATCTTCACTGCATTAATTGACAACATCCAAAAAAAAGATCGTAAAAAACTCCGCTTTGCTAAATGCCAGAACTGCGGACGCCTAGTACCTTTTAGGTTAATTTCTGTGACCGGTTCTAATCTTAAATGCAAAAAATGTGGAAACAATGTTCCCATAAACACAGAATAGCTTCCTGAAGGAGAAACTTTAGTGTTTGTGGTCAATTGATTCAAAGTCTTGCTCATTTTTTTCTTATTTCTGTGCACAAATTTATAAGTAACTTTAATGTAAGATGTTCAGAATTAGTGTTCTGAAGAAACTGATTCTCTTAATAGATAGGGAGGTGCAATCCGAATGTCTTATGGTAGACCACGCGAAATGCACGACGCAGTCTGCGCTGAATGTGGACAAAAATGTCAAGTTCCATTCAAGCCTGACCCGAACAGACCTGTATACTGCAGAGAGTGTTATGCGAAACGAAGACCGCCGAGAAGAAATAGATACTAAGCTGTAATCAGCTGGAATCTACTTTCATTTTTTCAATCTTTTTTACACAATTTTTTTGTTAAGTCCTCCCGAATGGGAGATGTGAAAAGCAATTATAAGACTTGCATGATATGGTAAGCATATGGGAGGTTCAATCTTGAGGTATGTTAAGATTAAGGCCTTTGATTGTCCAGATGCTTGGTACAAGGTTTTGAATGAAATCTGGTATGATGGAGACCGTTTTGAGGTTGGGTATGGCTCTGAGGTTTCTGAGACCAAGAAGTTGAATGTGAGTATTGAGATTACGAACCCTGCCAATCGTCCGTTAGTTGATTTTATGGCTCCCTGTGATATGAAGTATGTTAATTGGTATGCTTTGAAGTATTTGTGGTCTGGAGCAATAGAGGAAGAAACTTACACTTATGGGAGCCGCATGAGAGAGCCTGTTGATCAGGTGGAAGAAGCCATAAAGAGGTATGTAGAGGAACGAAGAGACAGGCAGGTTACCTTTGTGATTCGGCTACCTGAAGACATCAAAAAGAGTATAACGTCTCATAAAAAGCATGAGCCGCCATGCCTGAGTTTGATTGACACAGAAATATTGGATAACCAACTAAATCTAACATGCTACTTCCGTTCATGGGATGCCTACGCAGGACTGCCCGCCAACATCGCTGGAATTCAGATATTCAACGAAGCCCTTGTTTCAGAAATTAACCGACGAGGAAACATTAACCTAAAAACGGGCACATTAATTTTCCATAGCAAGAACTGTCACATTTACGAGAGACAGTACAAGATGGTAGAGGATACTGTGAAGCCTGGAGAAGACAATAGAAGAAAAATGCTTGGGTCTAAAAGGTCTTAATCCAAAAAGAAGGTGAGATATCCAATCGGAGATTCAAGATTTGCTTATGTAGCATTCTTCAGGATTTTCGATGCGGGACTCCACCCGTTCCTTCCTATTCTTTGCAGCAATAATGCGGTTTACCTCCAATGCCTCTTTTGGTGTGCTGAAAGTTTCTGTTTCGCCACTTGGGCGCTTTCGGGTGACTTTGATGCAATTGTCTACACAGCAATTGAAAACACAAGCGGTACAATGTACACATAAGTCTTCTTCTATTCCGATTTCTCCAGCCCGCCAGTAGAGGGCGTTGGTGGGGCAGGATTTCACGCATAAATTGCATTCTATTCCTCGGCAGGTTCGCATGTCAATCTTGATGGTTCCGTCTTCAAAAAGGTCCTCTACGTCTATTGACTCAAGAAGTGCAGCGCGTCTGTTTTTCTTTTCTTCTTCTATCTTATCAACTTCGTCGGATAGGAGATCGTAAATGTTCACGCTTGGTTCTTCGCTTTTTTTGGGCAAACCGGCTAATCCCCTCCGATACTTCCGTTATTTCAGAGTTGCTTTATTCCTATAGAATATTATGTATTTTTTGGATAAACCCTTAGAAAACAGGATGTTAATGCAAATTGCTATTTAATGTGGCTAGCTAACACTAGCACCAAAGCCAGAAAAACAAAAGAGTTGGTGTGGAAAGTTATTTCCACTTGTCTTGAAGGAATTTAGCTATACCTGAAGAGTCTTGAGGTCCAACCAGAACTTCCCAGTTTGACAGTTCCTCGATTTCTCCGCTGATGCGGGCTGCTTTACCTGGGATTATCAGTTTTCGGTGCTTTACCTTCTTTTCTACGTTACTCTCTTTGATTGCATCCGCAACAGTTTCTGCGGTAAGTTTCCTGCCAGCGACTCCACTGTCTATGGCTGTTCCTTCAGAATCAACGACAATGAGGTATGCAGGTTTGCCTGTGGATTCTATGTCTTGTTCTACAGTGTAGTATGTCAACGCAAAGTTTGATGTCATAAGCACTGGAGAGTTCTCATCAGGAGTTCCAATAGCTCTCAGTCCTGGTTCTACGGCAACAGGTTTTCTCGGGTCAGTGTAGATGTTCTGCCTTAGCACAGTCAACGGGAGAAGAGCCCAGCCTTCGGTGCCATGCATGACCAAGATGTCTGCGAACCGTGTTATGAGCATTGAAGCCACATGTGCTTCTGCCCAAGCATTCACTGTCGGAGATTTTGCTGGTTCAGTCCATGCCGTAATTGGAGTTCCTAATAGCGGATAGCCTACCATTTCGTCACCCATCTCGCATGCTGCTCTGCGAAGCATAGTGAAATTGTTTATTGTGTCTCCAAGACCTACGCTGGTGAAGGTGCCGGGGTCTAATACTAAGTCTTCGATGCCGTATTCCTTCATGGTCTTAACCATTGATCGAAGGAGATCAAGGTCGTTTGGAGCAGAAACAGCCAACGGGCACTTATACATCAATGCCAGCTCCGCCATTTCTTTCCAGTTATCCTTTGTTGCGGCGTAGATAAGAGGTCGAGCTTTAGGAATAGCCATCAAACCAGCTTCCATGACCGATGAGTCAGTGGAACACAGAATTAATGGCAGCTTAGTTAAGTCTGCAATCTTCTTAACTGCGGCTTTGAATTTGTCGGCGTCGCCGGAAGTGGAACGGACTGCAATCATTTGGAGTTTCAGGTCATTACCAATGTATGTGTACGTAAATTCTTGGGTCTTCTTCACACGTTCAGACATTGCCTTGTCAGACATTTCGTCTGTTACGTCTATGGCGATGGCTGTTGGATTGAAGTATGTGAACTCATGACGATACATGACCAGCTTTCCGCCAACCTTGATTGCACTAGCATCAGCACCAACAACCACCTCTTTTACTGCTGGCTTAAGCATCTCCTTGAGCTTCAGGTAATTCTTTTCGAACTTTTTGGTCAAAAGTGGAGGACACTGTTCTACATTGATTTCTCTGTTCACCACTTTTGTGGCAAAAGCCATACAGTTGCCTTCTCCACATTCTTTGCAGTTAGTTTTTGGAAGCAAAGTATAAATGTCGATTGGGCTAAGTTGTTTCATTCCGCCCTTTGTTTCTTTTCCTGACATGCCATATCACCTTTTAGAATTTCGCTGACACCCAGTTAGCAAACTTTGCAGCATCTGCGGTGCCACGTTTTTCTGTCAATCTTTTGATAGTGTTTCTGAGAGTTCTGACGGCTGCGGGATGCAACATCATGAACAAGTCAACTCCAGCCAGCAACAGGGTTAAGCCAGTCACCGCTTCCCATAAAGGTCCACGAAGTTCTCTAGCGCCCCATTGAGGATCCATCTTTTTCCAAGCTTCTCTTGCTGCCCAAGCGTTGGTTGTTCCAGAGGACATGGGTTGCTGAAGCTCTGGGTCTCCCATTAAACCAGCTAATCGTGCACGTTCCATGATAGTGTAGGCGTAGTCAAGTCCATAACCTAGCGCCGCTGTTGTTGTGTCCATAATTATTTGATCTTTTGGCAGATATTCGAGAAGGCGCCTGTTCAGTTCTCTTGCCTGATTCAGGTCCATTGGAGAGAACGCCAAAGCAACATGCCCATACTTCTTGATCAGTTTAGCAGACTTTTCGATATCCATATCCAACGTAACTGTGCTGATCAGGAGTCTTTCTCCCTCAGCTGCAGCAGTAACTTTCTCAAAGACAGCCAAATCTTTTTCAGGGTCACCACATCCGCCGACTACAAGCGGCACATCAACGGCCTGAAGAATATCTTCAACAGTTTTTGCGGCTTCGGCAGGTGTTGAAGGCTTCGGATTCAGTGGGTCAATGCTGACCAGATGTAAAGTAATCATTTGTGCTCCAAACTTATCAACAGCAAATTTTGCCCACGAAACAGGGTCTTCCATTGCGTCGTTGAAGTTTGTTCTAACTGCTTTGGGGATAGGCACTTTGGAGTCAAAGACGTCAAGAGATATTACAGGCGAGTTAAGGGTAGAATTCTCGAAAGTGTAGAAAGCTGGAGATTTCTCTCCGCCAATAGTGATAGATTTTCCGCGGGTTCCGCCTTGGCTTTTTGTGGCTCCAAGCGTGACTTCAACGATTTGTCCCGGATACTTCTGGACAGGAAGCGAAAATGGAGCATCCAATAGTGATGTGGGCTTTGCTTTTGCTGTAACCATTCTTTTGAGAGCAGGCAGAAATCCTGGTTGATACGCAAACTCCAGTTCATCAACTGCTATGTCGACATCCTCAAGTTCCAACTCATGGGAGCCGGTAAGGAGATTCAATATTTCTGGGGGAAGTTCAATGTCAGAGTCTTTTTCCGCCCTTTTGGACACGGTTTTCACCTTTTTGTTTTGTCCCGTTTGATGATTACTTTTTCTGCGTGGATTTTAGCGTTCTTGAAGATTATCTTGAATCCGCCAGCGGCAACAGTTGCTGATGAAACTGGAAACACTGTTCCTTCTGCTGCTTCTTCGCTTTCAGTGGCAACTGCCTCTTCAGGTTCTTCTTCTTTCCATCTTTTGAGAACAGGGTGATTCTTCTCTTTCAGGAATTCCTTTAGCTCATCAATTGTTTTTGCATCATTTTCTGTTGCCACATTTTCAATAGCTGCTGTAGGCATGAATTCTTTGACGCGGTCCTTAACGCTCTGTGGCATCCAGACGACTCTGTCCCAGCCGCCGTCTGCTTCTAGGAACTTGGGTGACCTTATGTATTCGATGGATATGCCGTGGAAACCATCGACCTGTCTGCCTCCAGCGGTGGAGTCAGCTAAGGTTGAGAAAGGTAGTCCATTTACGGCTACTCCTTTTGTTCCTCGGTCAATTATACCATAGCCCTCTACTTCGGGAATGTAGAAAGCAAGCCCCTCGAAACAGCCGCAGGAAGTGTGCGGATAGCCGAAGCCGGTGTACATCCATACTCTGTTAACTGCACCCAAAGTCTTCTGTTTGATGGTCTCGTTGATTCCAGACCATTCTCCCTTTTCTGCGTCAAGCATTTCTCCTTTTTCGATAGCAAAAACTGGACCTTTTGGGTCAACTTGCGCAGAGGCTCTACCGTCGAACCAGCTGATTGAACCACAGTTTGAATATCGTTGAGGAGTGATTACGCACATGTGGGTTGGCGCGAATGATTGGCATAGTGTGCAGCCGTAGAATGTGTCAACTTCGTCGTCTTTCATTCCTCTGGCTTTAGCGTCTCGGGCTTCATAAACTTCCATTGCATTGTCATACATTTCTTTGACTTTCGCTGGGTCAGTAATGAAGGTAATCTGAATTTTTTCGATGAAAGGCAACTCGCTCTTGTAGAGTCTTGCCAAAACTTTTCCAACAATTGTGAAAGAGTTTAGTCCTTTCTGGAAGGATTTCTTGCTTACACGTATCCAGATGTCATATCGCTGGTTCAGGTGCATGATTCCTTCAATGAAGTTCATGTATTCGTGGATTCGGCGCTCGGTTACACCTTCAAGGTCTTCTTCGATGTCTTTGCCTGCAACCTCTACGTAAATGCCGAAAGGAACGTTGCCGCCTTCTGGCAAGTCTTTGAGATCTGGTCCAATAATAGTTACTTTTTCGTCTTCGATTTCGTCCATTTTCTTTGCGCGCACTAGCTCAAACTTTGCTGGCTGTTTTGGTCCGCCTAGTTCTATTTGCATGTTGTTTCTTCGGATTCTTTCTCCTTCGTAGATTACTCCAACATCCACGGGGATGTCTTCAAACATTGACATTTTTATTTTTCTCCTTTAAATTTTGAAGTCATGACTGTGAGATTTTCCGCCCACACTTTAGGTGATGCATTTGGAAATGACCAACTGGCATGTGGGTGAAATAGATTATCTAAAGTCATTGTTCTAAGGTCAGGGGCAAAATGTTTCAGTCCAGACAGAATCAGAGACTCCATATAATATGGAAGCCCCACGAACATTGCCAAGTCAGGGTGTCCTTTCCCGTCAATTCCTTGCCAAGTCGGATCAACAATACGATTGCCGATGTCCATAGCAGACATGAAGTCGGCTGGTTCATAGCCTCTTTTTAGGAATTCACTAACCATATGAGCTGTTGCAACCACCTGAACGTTTGATGCTCTGGCAAAGTCTATTATGTAGTCGATTAATAGTTTCCCTTCCAAAGAACGTTCTGTAGCATTGCTACCCACAACAAGAAGGGGGTGGGCAGCCCGCTTTATCATTGCAACTGCTACTTCAGGTTTGTTTATGGGGTGTGCTTTTTTTGTTGCAGCTATTTCTGCACATTGCCAAGGTTCACATGACATTATTCATTCACTCCTTCCTTTTCCTGATCATTCTTGGAAGCATTGTGGGATCCGGAATAACGGATTCTTTCCAGCCCTTAGCGTCCAATATGTCTTTGATTTCATCCTTCATGGTCATTGGCACATCAGCCAGTGTGCGCACGAATAAATGAATGTCCTTTGGCATTCTTCCATAATGCCGCTTGTGCAGATCAATATAATGCGAAAGCTTAATTGATCGACCTTTCCAAGTGTCGTTAGGTCTTATACATAGTTTTGCTATAGCAACCATGGCTTCTTGCGGAGTTTCAACCGTTTGGAACAAATGCTCAGGTGCTGGTCCAACGTTAACCACATCTCCTGTACGAGCATCATACACTTCCCAGTTTTCCGGCTTATCAGTTCTGCCCAAAAGCATGCGTCTGTATTTGCTTCCATGTGGACCTACAAGAACAGGAACGCCTAGACTCCAGAAACCTGATGCAATAGATGCAGCTTTCTGTGAATATGCACCCCAAGCTAAGCCTACAGCACCAATCCGGTTGTGTACGTAATCAGCGATTTCCTCATAGTTACCTCTCAAGTTTCTTTTAGCAAATATGTTAGCAACTTTAATTGCTGCACCTGCGATGTGAGGGTTAGAAACACAAGAGCCAACATTAAGCACGCCACCAGCCTCGAAAGAACCCGGAAATTCTTCATAGAGTGTTTGACCTTCTTCGTTTCGGTATGAACCAGCAGACATAGCTGAACATCCACTAGTCATTACGATGAACCGGCGTTTAGCAAACTCACGGCATATGTCGTAAACGTCTTTACCACCGTGGGGATAGTTAGCGCAACCTACAGCAGCTAAGATACCAGGGATTTCACCGAGTACAATCGGACCGCCAACAGATCGAATTTCGATGTCTTGAACTGCTCCTCTGCCAGCACGACAGAAGTTTGTTTCTTCAAGCATGGACTTTTGACCAGCTTTTAGTATGAAGCTGTGGATTTGGAGTTTGATTGGACATGCTTCTTCGCATCGTCCACATCCAATACACTCCTCATACAAGTCGGTTAGAGGTTTGAGGTTACCCTCGGCGGCTGCTTTCAGAGCGGTGGGGATGTTGAGATCTTGTGGACAACTTCTTTGACATAAATTGCATTGCCGACAGGTTTTCGCTAGCTTAACAATTTCTTCAACAGAGGGCAAGACGTGTATTTTCTTGCGCATGGGCGCCATTTTCTGTGCTACTTTAACTGCAACTTCACCAACTTTTTCTGGGTCTAAAATTAAGACTCCAGGAACTTTTCGGCTTACCAAATCTTTGACTATCTCGTCAACTGGGTCGTTTGTGCGGTCCTTGTAGCCTATACAGTTCTTTTCTGAGGCAGCGATAACTGGCGCGTTGACACGTTCAGCTTCTAATGAACAATCCGTTCTGACACATTGTTCATCCAAAACCAATACGTCAACAAGACCACTTCTGATAACACGTAACTCCCATGAAATTGGTCCAACAATTTTTGCTCGATCAAAGTATCTTGAATTGTCAATGGCAGTACAACAGAGACCTACAACTTCCAGTTTATCGTCAAGTCTATTCGCTTTCATGTAATCTATAATTCCAACCGAAGGAACAACGTTGTGACCTATGCAACAAATGACTGGTTTTGATTTGTCGATTGTTCCCAGCCCCATTTCGATGAGAGGAGCTTCAGGATCAGCCTTTGGAAAATCAAAAACGGAAATTTGAGCCAAATCTGCGATTTCCATACCAACTTGATCGACTCTGCCAGCGTGCAATGCTTTTGATTCAAAGTCCAAGTTATTAGATTCTTGACCGGTGTGAGCTGCTGAGAGTAGATGAGTGACTTGTGTTTCACAATAAGTCAAAACTTCGTCTAAATCTCCAAGTGTTTCTGGTTTTATTCCAGTAACAAGTCTAGTTACTGGAGCCTCAACATCAACGTTTAAGCCACCTACATCAACGGGATGTTTTCGACCATATTTTTCGATCAAGTGATCGACAACGTGTCGTGCATGTCCTGTATGGGTTGCAGCACCAATGCTACAGGCAATAAGGACTATACGAGCAGATTGATCAGCGATGTTTAAACCACATGCTCCGCGCTTTCCTGCTGTCAAATCACATTTGCCGTAGGTGCAGAGACAGCAGAGGTCACAGTCGGGCAGGTAAAAAGGTTTGTATTTGTTGAGAAGTTTCATGTCCCAATTGCGTAAAGTGGATATGTGGGGCATTGGTGTGGGACCCATGGGTTCTTCCCACGTGTCATCCACAATTTTGCCGATGGAGAGTTCGAGGTCTTTTACAATTGCGACGTCAGTCTTCAATTCTTTTGCTTTTACGCGCAAACCTTTGTTGGTCAAATTTTTTATCACCTTTAAGTTGTTAGGAATGAAGGAAATTACGAGCAGTCTTATTTAACCTTTCGGAAAATGACTATTTAAAAGCTATTGAACCTAAAAACAGTTTATTTTTTAAACAAAAGCTAGTTTGCGACGTTCTGTTTAATAGAAATGGATTCTAAAAAACAAAATTTGGGTTAAAATAAATAAGTTTATTCGTTTCCGTCCATTCAACAGGATTAGTCGTAGTATATCAGGTCTTTTTCTTCAAGGTCTTTGTGAAGGTTATCAACTGCGATGTAAACGTCTTCTTCTTTTGTTGCGCCAGTGCAAACCAGTTTTCCGCTTGCAAAGAGAAGAATCACAACTTTTGGATTATCCATTCTGTATATGAGACCTGGGAACTGTTCGGGTTCATACATGGTTTTGCCTAGGGAGTAAGCGCAGTCCTCTAGCTCTATTCGTCCTAGAAGGTTTGCTGAAGCAACTATGTTCACCACGTTGATTTCAGGTTTGCCAACGATAACTATTCCGCTTTTCTTCAATTCCTTTACGACCTTCATAACTGCTCGTTTGGATTCCTTCTCAGATTTGGCTCCAGTGCAAACCATCTTTCCTGTGCTGAAGATTAGGATTGCTGTTTTAGGTTTCTTTAATCTGAAAACTAAGCCTGGAAACTTTTCTGGACGATACTCAACTAAGGGATTCCCCTTAACAACGGCGTTGAGGTCGATTTTCTGGTTTAAGGTAACAGATGATACCACGTTCTCGATTCGGATGGAATCTCTAAGGTTCGGCATTTTTTATCCGCCTTACACCCAGCATCATTTTTTTGGAGTTATTTAAAGAGTTCTGGGCGTATTGTCTTTTTAAATGTAGAAGCCAGTAAATAACTGTATCCCATAGAATGTCCCATCAGCCAAACAAGTTATGATGTTTTCTTCAATTTTCATGCGTGAGCTTCCATAAACTGCCCAATGTTGTTCTGTAATGGGCATATATATCAAAGTGCACGCCGTTGCGGATAGAACGGCAGCTATGAGGATAGTGAAATTTCCTAAGATGTGAAAACTGTAGAGAAATGAGGACAGGAACGTGATGAACATGTAAACAGAGATAATCACCATACCTAACCATACACCTTTCTGGTCAACGAAGCGCGCCAGCTTGTTGCTAAATTATTTTGATTGACATTTTCGTGCTTAACATATTTGTTCCTGATTGCATTCTATGTCTATTATGGAGAAAAATGAAAGCTATTGCTCCATTTTGCGCAGCATAAAC
>Ga0272441_10001849_pt1 | contig 44358 bp, 41 predicted proteins | sample SSMProp6N_FD_193582 | JGI IMG/M metagenome (GOLD analysis project Ga0272441, IMG submission 193582) | Marine sediment archaeal communities from Little Sippewissett salt marsh, Falmouth, MA, United States - SSM-Prop-6N | ecosystem: Environmental > Aquatic > Marine > Wetlands > Sediment ... | reverse complement strand
CAATATCTGGAGGGGACCGTATAGGTGCGGTCAATGCCGATGATGGCATAGGGCATGGTGTCCCTGCCCGCATAGTAGTAGTTAAATTCCGGTAGCGCCGTTCCGGTTTGAAACGCCTGGCTGACCTGGGCATCCAGGCTGAAGCGACTGTAATTTTGATTACATCCGGCAGCCATCAGAACCAGCACAACCAGTGCAACCCACCCGCCAAAGCGGACCCGCAGAATTGTTTGATGACGTTCAAGAAGCGACATGGCAACCTCCTTTGTCCGAGATTCGAGGTACGGTTTGCCCGTAAAACATAGGCACGAATGGTTACAAAACAATAACCGCCCTGCCTTTGCAGGCAGGCCCGCAACCGTTTCCGGTGTCACCACCGATGATAAAGACGCCGGTCCGCCAGGCCACTGTCGATGGGGGGGTACAGGGAACCCGTTATTCAACCTGCTGGACATAAGTCGGACCAACGAAAAAAGGCTTACAGCGAATGCCGTAAGCCCTTGATTTATTTTGGCTGAGGGACAAGGATTCGAACCTTGATTGACGGAGTCAGAGTCCGCTGTCCTACCATTAGACGATCCCCCAGTATCGGGTAGGTGCCCGTTTACACAAAAGCGGCTGGGGAGTCAAGTCCAAATCTGTGGCGCCTTTGGGGCGCTCACGTGCATGCCAACCCCAGGCTGCCTGGCAAGTTGAATATGGGGAAGACAAATCACCATATCCAAAAAACAACTCTCAAATAAATCCCAATCACCAAATTTCAAAAGGATAACCAACCATAGACGATCACCCTTGCTTGGGATTTCAATTTTGGAGTTTGGAATTTATTTGGAATTTGGATATTGTTATTTGAGATTTATCTGCGCGGCAATCATTTCCCTGTCGATTCAATGAATTCCACTGCCGCACGCAGCCGCGCCAGCACCCGGGTTTTACCCAGCGCTTCAATCAGTTCAAAAATGCCGGGGCTCACCGTCGTGCCGGTCAGGGCGACCCGCACCGGTTGGGCGATCTTGCCGAAGCCCAGGCCGGTTTCATCCATCACGCGTTTAAAGGCGCCCTCCTGGGTCTTTTCCGCCAGGTTGTCCAGTTCCCCAAGCTGTTCGGCAAGCAGGGCGAGCACCCCCGCCGTCTCCGGCTTCAAGAACTTTTTGGCCGCCTTGTCGTCGTAGGGCCGCACATCTTCACGGTAGTAGAAATGCGCGCCGTCGGCCATCTCCACCAGGGTCTTGCTGCGGGTATGCAGGGTGCCGATGACACCCGCCAGATAATCGTCATCGGCGGCATCGTAGCCCTTGTCCCTGAAAAAAGGCAGCGCCCGGGGGGCGAGCTGCCGAACCGACGTGGCCCGAATGTGGTCGGCATTCAAGGCGGTCAGCTTGTCCGTGTCGAACACGCCGGCGGATCTGCCGATGTTCTTCAGGCTGAACTTCTCCACCAGTTCCTGGCGGGTGAAGAACTCCTGATCGCCATGGGACCACCCCAGCCGGGCCAGGTAGTTGATGAAGGCATCCGGCAGGTAGCCCATATCCCGGTAGGCGGTCACCGACATGGCACCGTGGCGTTTGCTCAGCCGCGTCTTGTCCTTTCCAAGCACCATGGGCACATGGCCGAACACGGGCAGCGGTGATTGAAGCGCCCGGTATAGCAGGATCTGCTTGGGCGTGTTCATGACGTGGTCGTCACCACGGATCACCGTGTTGATGCCCATGCTGATGTCGTCCACCACGACCACGAAATTATACGTGGGCGTTCCATCGCTGCGACAGACCACAAAATCGTCCTGCTCGGTGTTCTGAAAAACGATGTCGCCCTTGATCACGTCCTCCACCACCGTGGTTCCTGCAAGGGGGGATTTGAAACGAATCACGGCATTGTCCGACCTGGGCAGGCCGCGTTCCCGGCAGCGGCCGTCGTATTTGGGCTTGCCGCCTTCGGCCATGGCCTTCTGGCGCATGGCTTCCACCTCCTGCTGGGTGCAGGTGCAGTAGTAGGCATCCCCCGAATCCAGCAATTTCTGGAGGTATTCCCGGTACAGGTCGAGGCGCTGGGTTTGAAAATAGGGACCTTCGTCCCAGTCCAGTTCCAGCCAGCGCATCGCCTCGAAAATGGCATCCACGGATGCCTGGGTGGAACGCACCGTATCCGTATCTTCGATGCGCAAGACAAACGTTCCGTTATTCTGACGGGCGTACAACCAGTTGAACAAAGCCGTGCGGGCACCGCCCACATGCAGGTAACCCGTGGGACTCGGGGGAAATCGGGTAACGATGGTTTCCATTGTTGATCTACCTTATATGAGTCGTTCATGAACGGATGCAAATGACACATCTAGTAAAACAATAAGTTATTTACCAGTCATGATGGGTCGTGCCGCTTCCATGCTCGCCGGCAGCCGCGGGGCCTCAATCCGGAAGTCAATCACCGGTCTGTCCGTAGCCAACCGATATCTTCACAAAGACGTTAACCGGTCGTAATAACAATCAATGAGATCGTAACCAACCAGTCATCGCCGGTCGTAGGCCCCCTCATTACCACATCCCCAAAGGGGGAACAAGGGTGCAGCGGGAAAGATTTTTGGGAAAAGCCTTGACATTCATCGGCTTTTTAATTACTACAGGCGCAACCAATTAGAAACACAGCTGATTCTGGATAGTTATAAATATTTTAATAAGTTAGGAGATTACTAATGGCTGTACCGAAGCACAAGACATCTAAGTCAAAACGGGATAAACGACGCGCCCACGACAAAATTGAGGCCCCTGCGGTGGGAACCTGCCCGGGATGCGGCGAAGCCAAACTTCCCCACCATGCCTGCCCCGAATGCGGCGAGTACAAGGGCAAAAGCGTTATCGTCATAGACGAAGACTGATTCCATAAAAGGATAAGCCGATCATGACCGACACCGGAGCCCATCGCCAGCAGGGTGGATTGGACGAAGAGACCCGGCAGATGGTGGTCGACACCGTCCGCCAGCTGTCCAAACGCCTGCTTACCAAAAAAGCCGTCCTGGAATGGGACCGTGACGAAATTTTTCCCGAAGCCGCCGTCCGGGAGATGCTGAGCCCGGAGATCGGGCTCCAGCTGCTGTTCATTCCCGAGGCCTATGGCGGCATGGGCGGCGGCGCCATGGACTGCTGCGCCGTCACCCGGGAGATGAGCAAAATCTGCCTGGGGGTGGGAACGGCCTTTTTTGCCATCCAGCTGGGCTCGGACCCCATCATTGTTGGCGGCACCGAAGCCCAGAAAGAGAAGTGGCTGGGCGCCGTCGCCGAAGGCCGCAGCCTGGTGGCCTACGCGGTGACCGAAGCGGAAGCGGGCAGCAACCTGGCATCCCTCAAGACCAAGGCCGAGCCGGTCATGAACAATTCCGGCACGCTCACCGGCTACCGGATCAACGGTTCCAAGCAGTTCATCTCCACCGGCGGCTACGCCGATTTCGTGACCGTACTGGCCCAGACCCCCGAAGGCCCTACTTTTTTTGTGGTCGAAAAGGGCACGCAAGGCTTCGAGCAGCACAAGGGCGAGGAGAAGCACGGCATCCGGGCGTCCAACACCTCACCCCTGACCTTTACCGATGTTTATGTCCCCGTGGAAAACATGATCGGCGACGCCCCCGGTAAAGGGCTCAAGGAAGCCAACCAGGTGTTCGGCTACACCCGGCTCATGGTGGCGGCGATGGCCCTGGGGGCCGGAGAGGCTGCCCTGGAAGGAATCGTCATTCCCTATGCCCATGAACGAATCCAGTTCGGCGGTCCCCTTTCCGATAAAAAGGGCTACACCAACAAACTGATCGTCCCCCACTGGGTCAACCTGAAGGCCGCCGCCGCCCACATCGAAGCCATTGCCCGCCGAATAGACAGCGAGAAAGAGGATTTTCAAGTGGAAGGATCCATTGCCAAGCTCTTCACTTCCGAAGCCGCCAACCGAGCGGCGGACGATGCCATGCAGGCCCTGGGCGGCTATGGCTACATCAGCGAATTCGGCGTAGAAAAGATTAAAAGAGATGTAAAAATAACCTGTATTTACGAGGGCACCAGTGAAATCCAGCAGAACATCATCTCCACGTTTCGCTGGAAAAAAACCCGTAAGACCAAAGGTGCCTTCTACGAAGAGATGGCCAAGGGGTTGGATGGGCTCCACGGCGACTGCGATCGGGCCGGCTGCCGGACCTTGGCCGCCTGTGCGCGGGCGTTGAACCGCACCATCGATTTTGCCCACGTAAACCGCCTCACGCGGCACCAGCAAGTCATGTTCGCCCTGGCCGACATGATGACCCACGTGGAGGTAGGGGAAAGCATGGCCCGGCTGGCCGTGAACGAGGCGGATGAGACCCACCTGGCAACGGCTCGGGTCTTTGCCAACACCTGCGCCCGCCTGGTGGCCGAAAAAACCAGATTGATCGTGATGGGCAGCGACGTCGTCGCTGCTGAAACGGCGGATCAATTCCTGCCGTCGTTGGATCTGTCCGCATTGGAAGGCAGCTACCGGGGGCTGATCGACGACATGGACCGCCTCGCCGACCAGATTTTTGAGAGGGCATCATGACCGAATCGGGCGATCGAATCGTCGTGGTCACCGGAGGATCACGAGGCATCGGACGGGCCATCTGCGCCGCCCTGAGCGCACCGGGGACCACCGTCTATTTCAACTACAACAACAATCTGGATGCGGCCAAGACCACGGCCAAGGGCATCTCGGCCGGCGGTGGCACGGCTTGCTACCACCAGGTGGACGTGGCCTCGGAAAGTGCCGTATCCGATTACCTGGGTGCTGTCTTGAAGGCGTCCGGACGAATCGACGTGCTGGTAAACAACGCCGGCATCACCCGCGACGGCCTGCTGGTGCGCATGAAGGAAACCGACTGGGACGCAGTGATTGACGTCAACCTGAAAGGGACCTTCAACTGCATGAAGGTGGCCGCCAAGGCCATGATGAAACAGCGCTATGGGCGTATCATCAACATCTCCTCGGTGGTGGGCGTTTCCGGCAACCCGGGTCAGGCCAACTACGTGGCTTCAAAAGCGGGTATCATCGGTCTGAGCAAGGCCGTGGCCCGGGAACTGGCCAGCCGGAACATCACGGTGAATGCTGTGGCCCCCGGTTACATCGATACCGATATGACCGGCGATCTCGACGACAACGCCAAGGCGGCCATGGTCGGCCAGATCCCCATGGGACGCATCGGCACGCCCGAAGAGATTGCCGGCGTGGTCGCTTTTCTCGCCTCTGCAGCCGCGGACTATATCACCGGCCAGGTCATCCATGTGAGCGGGGGCATGTACATGTGAGAATTGCGGAATTGAGGAATTAAGGGATTGAGGGATTGCGAATTGAAAAATTCAATGCCTTTCAATTCCTGAATCCCTCAATTCCTGAATCCCTCAATTCCTGAATCCCTCAATCCCTTAATCCCTCAATTTTTGTTAATCTTGAAAGGAGATCATCATGTCAGTTGAAGATAAAGTAAAAAAGATTATCGCAGAGAAACTCAGTGTAGACATTGCCGAAGTGGTTCCGGAAGCCTCTTTTGTGGACGACCTCGGGGCCGACAGCCTTGATCTGGTGGAACTGATCATGTCCATGGAAGAAGAGTTCGACGTGGATATTTCCGATGAAGACGCCGAAAAGATGGTCACTGTCAAAGATGCCTTCGACTACATTAAAAACCACTAAAGCTAATTTTGAATTGAAAATTATGAATTTTTAATTAATGAACGCCGCCTATTTTTCTTAAAAACGATAGGATGCCGTCATTCAACATTAAGAATTCAAAATTGCTAATTGTTTATTTTACCAGAAGGGAAGGAATCGTTGAGCAGACGGGTTGTCATTACCGGGTTGGGACTCGTAACACCCCTGGGTATCGGCGTCGATGAAACCTGGTCGGCCCTGTGTGAAGGCCGGTCGGGCATTGGCGAAATCACGCGTTTCGACACCAGCGCGTTCACCACCAAAATTGCAGCGGAGGTCAAAGATTTCAACGCGGAGGATTTTCTTCCGAAAAAAGAGGCCAAACGCACGGAGAAGTTCATTGCCTATGCCGTGGCGGCCGCCCGCATGGCCGTTGAAAATGCCCGCCTGACCATCGACGACACCAATGGCCCCCGCGTGGGCGTGATAACCGGCTGCGGACTGGGCGGGCTGAATATGCTGGAGTTGACCGCCCGCACCGTTCAGGAAAAGGGCCCCAAGCGCTGCAGCCCCTTTTTCATCCCCATGCTCATCGGAAACATGGCCCCGGGAATGATCTCCATCCACCTGGGGGCCAAAGGGCCCAACATCTCGGTGGCCACGGCCTGCGCCGCCGGCGCCCATGCCATCGGCGATGCCTGCAACACCATCTTGCGGGGACAGGCCGACGCCATGATCACCGGCGGCGTGGAATCGGTCATCAGCCCCACCTGCATTGCCGGTTTCAACGCCATGAAGGCCCTGTCCACCCGCAACGACGACCCCCAAAAGGCCTCACGGCCCTTCGACCGGGACCGTGACGGGTTCGTGGTCGGCGAAGGCGCCGGCATGCTGATTCTCGAAGCGCTGGACCATGCACTCGAGCGGGGAGCACCCATTCTGGCCGAAATGGCCGGCTACGGCCAAAGCGGCGACGGCTATCATATGACCTCCCCGTCTCCGGACGGTGATGGCATGATCCGGTGCATGCAAGCCGCCATTGACAGCGCAGGCATTACCTGTGAAGCCATCGACTACATCAACGCCCACGGCACGTCCACCCCGCTGAACGATCTCTACGAAACCCGGGCAATCAAAAAGGTATTTGGCGATTTCGCGCCAACGGTGCCTATTTCTTCCACCAAATCCATGACCGGACACCTGCTGGGCGGTGCCGGCGGCATCGAAACCTCATTTACCGTAATGGCCGTAAAAAACGGCATCATCCCGCCGACCATCAATCTTGAGCACGCGGGTGACGAATGTGATCTGGACTACGTTCCCAAAGTGGCCCGCAAAGCGGACATTGCCTACGCCATGTCCAACTCCTTCGGCTTCGGCGGCACCAACGCCAGCCTGGTGGTGAAGCGATACGAACCATAGGTTTGCGACGATCGAGCAGATGGTCGCCGGGTGAAAAGGTTCCGGGTTCACCGTTCAGGGTTTATGGCTCCGCGCTTATCCCCATCCTGTATGATTGGATGATGCAACGGACCAATCAACTGTTGAACCTTTGAACGCTGAACCAGTTAACTTATCACGGGATTTATCCCCATCTGTCCCCTTAACCCATCCACCTACCCCGGAAATAACAAATTACCAATTTCAAACGCCTAACCAACCTAAACACTTCCTTTTTTTTCTTGCGGTGTTGGCTGGTTCTGGATATGTAAACACGTTAGGCCTTTAATCGATCACGCTTTCTCCAGTGAAAGGAACCAAGGACCATGACCGAGGCATCCGGCCCACAGCGAATCATCATCGGCTGCGACCATGCGGCATACCGGCTCAAGGAAACGCTCAAAACGGCAATGGAGGCGCAAGGTATCGCCGTTACCGATGTCGGGACCCACAGCGAGGCATCCATGGACTATCCGGATACGGGCAAGACCGTGGCCGAAAAGATTTCCTCGGGCGAATACGAGCGCGGTATTCTCATCTGCGGCACCGGACTGGGAATGTCCATGGTGGCCAACAAATACCCCCACGTGCGCGCGGCCCTTTGCAACGACCTGTTCTCGGCCGCCATGAGCCGGCGGCACAACGACGCCAACATCCTGGTTTTGGGTGGTCGGGTGATCGGGGATATCCTGGCCCTGGAAATCCTGAGGACCTGGCTGGAAACACCCTTCGAGGCAGGTCGGCATCAGCGCCGCCTGGACATGTTTGACAGTATCTGAACCATAGGAGCGGCATCTTGCCGCGATTTAAAGGCGGCCGAAGCCACTTATCGCGGCTGGAAGCCGCTCCTACAACCAAACCGGCAGATGAATAGAAAGTGAGACGACCGTTGAGTGTCGACTTGATTCGAGAAACCGATCCCGAGATCGCCCGTGTGATCCAGGACGAAGCGATGCGCCAGCAGTCTCATCTGGAGCTGATTGCATCGGAAAATATCGCCAGCCAGGCCGTCATGGCGGCCCAGGGCAGCATCCTGACCAACAAATACGCCGAAGGCTACCCCAACAAACGCTACTACGGGGGATGTGAATTCGTGGACCGGGCCGAACAGATGGCCATCGACCGCGCCCTGGCCCTGTTCGGTGCCGACAGCGCCAACGTGCAACCCCACTCCGGCTCCCAGGCCAACATGGCCGCCTATTTTGCCCTGCTCGAACCCGGCGAGACGGTGCTGGCAATGGACTTGGCCCACGGCGGCCACCTGACCCACGGCGCCAAGGTCAGCTTTTCCGGTCGTCTTTTCCACTTCGTCCACTACGGCGTCGATCGGGAGACGGAAACCATCGACTACGACCAGGTGGAACGCCTGGCCAGGCAGCACCGCCCGAAAATGATCGTGGCCGGTGCAAGTGCCTATCCCCGATTTTTCGATTTCAAGGCCCTGTCGGAAATTGCCCGATCCATCGAAGCGCTGCTGATGGTGGATATGGCCCACATTGCCGGACTGGTGGCCGCCGGGGTGCACCCCTCACCCATTCCCCATAGCGACGTGGTCACCTCCACCACCCACAAGACATTGCGAGGCCCCCGCGGGGGCCTGATCCTGGCCCGGGAGAACTGCGGCAAAAAGATCAACAGCCAAGTGTTCCCCGGCATTCAAGGCGGCCCGCTGATGCACGTCATCGCTGCCAAGGCCGTGGCCTTCAAGGAGGCGCTGGGCGCCCCTTTCAAACAATATCAGAAAAACACCATATCCAATGCGGCAACGCTGGCCGACAGCCTGAAAGATCACGGCCTGGATCTGGTGTCCGGCGGCACGGACAACCATCTCATGCTGGTCAACCTCACCCGCATGGGCATCACCGGCCGGGATGCGGAGGATGCATTGGGGCGTGCCGGCATCACGGTAAACAAAAACGCCATCCCCTTCGACACGCGCAGCCCCCATGTGACCAGCGGCATCCGGATCGGTACCCCCTTCGTGACCAGCCGGGGAATGATGGCCGAGCAGATGAAGATCATCGGCGGCCTCATGGCCGAGGTCCTGCGCAATCCAGGAGACGAGGCGCTGCTGAAAAGGACAGGGGATCGGGTGCAGGCGCTGTGTGATGAATTTCCCCTTTATGCGAAGGCAGATGGCCACGGACGGTATAAGGAATCGATGTAATGACCGCAACCAGTAACGGTAAACGATCGGACTATCTCTCCTGGGACGACTACTTCATGGCCGTGGCCCTGTTATCGGCCCAGCGCAGCAAAGACCCCAACACCCAGGTGGGTGCCTGCATCGTCAATCGCCAGAAACGCATCGTTGGCGTCGGGTATAACGGCTTTCCCACCGGGTGTTCCGATGACACCCTGCCGTGGGGCCGTGAGGGAGACTTCCTTGACACCAAATACCCTTACGTCTGCCACGCGGAGCTCAATGCCATTTTAAACAGTGTCCCCGGGAACCTCACCGACTGCAGTATCTATACAGCCCTGTTTCCCTGTAACGAATGCGCCAAGGTGATCATCCAGGCGGGTATCCGCCAGGTGGTCTACCTGGCTGACAAGTATACCGACACCGATTCCGTTCGCGCCTCCAGAAGGATGTTCGACCAGGCCGGGGTGGCCTGTCGCCAGCTGGTGCCGGCCAGTCCGGTGGTGTCCATCCATTTTTTGGAAAACGGATAGTGTCTGATCCGTTGCATGATAAGTCGGTTGTTGAACCCTCCCCGCGGCAAGCCGCGGGGAGGGTTCACCGTAAGGATAAAAAAATCGATTTTCAGTTCGCTCGCTATCGCGGTTCAACATTACGCAGCCATCGGGAGGGTTATTCATGAAATGTCCATTTTGCGGAGAGTTTGACAACAAGGTTATCGATTCTCGAGTAAGCAAGGATGGCAGCGTGATCCGACGCCGGCGGGAGTGCATCGACTGCACCCGGCGCTTCACCACTTACGAGCACATCGAAGAAATTCCCATCATGATCATCAAAAAGGATGGTCGCCGGGAAGTATTCAGCCGCGAAAAAGTGGGTTCCGGAATCCGAAAAGCCTGCCAGAAGCTGGACATCAGCATGAATACCATCGAAGCATTCATCGAAGACCTGGAAAGGGACCTTCGGGAAACCGGCGAAAAGGAAATTCCCTCCCACACGATCGGTGAGCGGGTCATGGTCAAATTGCACGAGCTCAATGACATCGCCTATGTCCGCTTCGCCTCCGTCTATCGCGAATTCAAGGACGTCAACGACTTTGTATCGGAACTCAAGCGCCTGCTGAGCCATCCAGCCAAATAATGGACGACCGAAGCTACATGAACCAGGCCTTGGCCCTGGCCGAAAAGGGCCTGGGCTGGACCTCGCCCAACCCCATGGTCGGCGCCGTGCTGGTCAAGGACGGCCGGGTCGTGGGCCGGGGATATCATCAGCGGGCGGGCGGGCCCCATGCCGAAGTCAACGCCATCGACCATGCGGGCGCGCGGGCCCGGGGAACGACCCTTTATGTCACCCTGGAGCCGTGCAACCACGTCGGCCGCACACCGCCCTGCACCCACAAGATCCTGGATGCCGGCATCCGGCGGGTGGTGGTGGCGATGGCCGACCCGAACCCCGGCGTCCGGGGCGGCGGCAACCGATACCTGCAGGACAACGGCATCGAGGTAACCACGGGCATTTGTGAAAAGGAAGCCCGGACGCTTAACGAAGCCTTTATCGCATGGGTCACCACCGGCAGGCCTTTTGTCGTTGTCAAATGCGCGGCCACCCTCGACGGGCGCATTGCCACACGCACCGGCGACTCCCGCTGGGTCACCGGCCCGGCCTCCCGCCAGTTCGTCCATCGGCTCCGCCATGCGGTCGACGGCATCATGGTCGGCGTGGAGACCGTTAAAAAAGACAACCCCAGCCTGACCACGCGCCTGAAAGAAGCAGGCGGCTCGGACCCGACACGCATCATCCTGGACACCCACTTGTCAATCCCGCTAACGTCCAAACTGCTGCACCAGACGTCCCCCGCACCCACGTGGGTGGTCTGCGGGACGAATGCAGCGGCAGATCGCCAAGCAGCATTGGCGGCTACCGGTGCACGGGTCGTCACCGCCCCATTGAAAGCGGGTCGCATCGACCTGTCGGCATTGATGCAACAACTGGGCGAGATGGGCATCACCAGCCTGCTGATCGAAGGGGGGGGCATGGTCATCGGTTCGGCTTTTGCCGCCGACATCGTGAATAAAATATGTTTCTTCTATGCACCGAAAATATTGGGTGGTGATGATGGGATTCCCATTTGTCGGGGGGCGGGACCGGAGCGCATGCATCAGAGCATGGCCGTCCATGATTTGTCGGTGCTCAGATTCGACACGGACGTCATGCTCCAGGGCTATCTGAAACCCTTTTGATTGATTGACAACAAGCGTTTACACATTATTTTTACGGACATGTTCACAGGAATTATTGAAGGTTTAGGCACCATTTCCGCCATCCACCCGTCTGGTCAGGGAAGCCGGATTTCAATCGTTTCGGATTTCGATCTTACAGGAACCCGCATCGGAGACAGCATTGCCGTGAACGGCGCCTGCCTGACCGCCGTGAGCCTGCAGGCAAGCCGGTTTAGCGTGGACGTCTCCCCCGAGACCCTGAAGCGAAGCGTTTTGGGCAGGATCAAGCTCGGTGAACGGGTCAATCTGGAACGCGCGTTACGGCTGTCGGACCGGCTGGATGGCCACCTGGTTTCAGGTCACATTGACGGCATGGGCACCCTGCGCGAAAGGAAAACGCTGGCCAACGCCATCATCATCACCTTCGGTGTGGGCCAATCCCTATCCCGTTACATGATCGAAAAGGGGTCCGTGGCCGTGGACGGCACCAGCCTGACCATCAACCGCTGCGACAGCAGCACGTTCGAGGTAAGCATCATTCCCCACACGGCCGGCCTGACCACCGTCGGCTTCAAAAAGGTGGGAGATGCGGTCAACATCGAAACCGATATGATCGGAAAGTATGTTGAACGCTTTGTTCTGAACCGCGAGCCAGTGGACCGCAAGCCCGGACCATCCGATGGCGGCATCGATATGGCCATGCTGGCCAAGTCCGGATTTATCTGATCAATTAACGAACTGCAGGAGAATGCTCCACCATGCCAAAAATTACCATCGACCAGGCCATCGAAGATATCCGCAATGGCAACATGGTCATCCTCGTCGACGATGAAGATCGAGAAAACGAAGGCGACTTGACCATGGCGGGGGAAAAGGTGACCCCCGAAGCCATCAATTTCATGGCCAAGTACGGCAGGGGCCTCATCTGCCTGTCACTGACCGCTCAAAAATGTGCCCAGTTGAACCTTCCCATGATGGTGCAAAACAACACCAGCCCTTTTGAAACCGGCTTCACCGTCTCTATCGAGGCCAAATGCGGGGTCACGACCGGCATTTCGGCCGCCGATCGGGCCACCACCATCGCAGCCGCCGTGGCCGACGACGCCAAACCCGGCGACCTGACCCGGCCGGGCCACATATTCCCCCTGCGCGCACGCGATGGCGGGGTCATGGTGCGTGTGGGTCAGACCGAAGGAAGCGTGGACCTGGCCAGACTGGCCGGCCTCAAGCCGGCGGGCGTCATCTGCGAAATTATGGACGACGACGGCACCATGGCACGCATGCCGGCGCTTGAAGAATTCAGCCGGCAGCACGATATCGGCATCTGCACCATCGCCGATCTGGTGGAGTACCGCATTCGAACGGAAAGTTTCGTTCACCGGGCCGCGGAAACCATCATCCCCACCCTCCACGGGGGCGACTTTAAAATGATCGCTTTTGAAAACGACGTGGACAACCTGACTCACATCGCCCTGGTAAAAGGAGAGATCGATCCGGAAACGCCCACCATGGTGCGGGTACACTCGGAATGCATGACCGGTGACATCTTCGGCTCCATGCGCTGCGACTGCGGTGACCAACTGCACAAGGCCATGGCGATGATCGACGCCGAAGGGTCCGGTGTCATTCTATACCTGCGCCAGGAAGGCCGGGGCATTGGCCTAATCAACAAGCTCAAGGCCTACGAGTTGCAGCGTTGCAAGGGCATGGACACGGTGGAGGCCAACCTGAAGCTGGGGTTCAAGGATGACATGCGTGACTACGGCATTGGCGCGCAGATGCTGGTCGACATCGGTGTGCGCAAGATGCGCCTGTTAACCAACAACCCCAAAAAGATGGTTGGGCTTCAGGGCTATGGACTCAGTATGGAGGAGCAGGTGCCCATCGAGGTTGAGCCCAACGAGTACAACCGGTGTTATCTCGAGTGCAAAAAGCTTAAAATGGGCCATACGCTCAGTTTTGAAGAAACCGTAAAACATCAATAAGGAGAGGAAAACCGTCCTATGCCGAATATCATCGAAGCCGGCCTGGTTGCCAAAGGTAAGCGGTTCGGTATCATCGCCAGCCGTTTCAACGATTTCATCACCGATCGACTCGTGGGAGGCGCCATCGATGCACTGACCCGCAGCGGTGCCGAAGACGCAGACATCGATCTCGTCAAGGTGCCCGGTGCCTTCGAAATTCCCATGGTGGCCCTGCGCATGGCCAAAAGCAACAAGTATCATGCGATCGTCTGCCTGGGGGCGGTTATTCGCGGTGCCACGCCTCATTTTGACTATGTATGCGCCGAGGCCTCCAAAGGTATCGCCCAGGTAGGCATGGAGACCCAGGTGCCTGTCATTTTCGGCATTGTTACCACAGACAGCATCGAACAGGCCATCGAGCGGGCCGGCACCAAAGCGGGCAACAAGGGCTGGAGTGCGGCCGTCTCCGCCATCGAGATGGCCAACCTGATGGAGACGGTGGATAAGGGGTGACCATGGGAACCCGCCGATTATCCAGAGAACGGGCCCTGCAAGCCCTGTTTTATATGGACATGCACCGGGACCCGGTGGAGGACCCCGTTGGACAGTTCTGCAGCAGTTTTGCCCAGGACAAACCCACACAGCCGTTTTTCCACCGTCTGGTGGACGGGGTGCAGGAAAACCGCGCGGCGATCGACACGGTGATCGAACAGTTCTCCAGCAACTGGAAACTCTCACGCATGTCCTGCGTGGATCGCAATGTATTGCGCATCGCCGTATTCGAACTGCTCTATTGCGCCGACATCCCTCCCAAAGTTTCCATCAACGAGGCGATCGATGTGGGTAAACGCTTCGGTACCGATGAGTCCGGTGCCTTTATCAATGGCATCCTGGACAGCATCCGGTTGGCCATGAACGAAGACAAAATTACCTACATCCCCAAGGCCACCGGATGATGGGTCTTGATATAGCTGAAATTCAACATTAAAAATAAAAACCGTCGGGAGGAACGAATTGATTATCCGTCAAATGGCCCTGGGCCCCATCCAGGCAAACTGTTTCATACTGGGATGTGAAAAGACGCGCCAGGCCGTGGTCATCGATCCCGGCGACGATGCCGACCGCATCCTCACCAGCCTGGCCGGGGACAGGTTGACCGCCGTTCAGATCATCAACACCCATGGCCACTTTGACCACGTAGGCGCCAACAAGCGTCTCAAAGAGACCACCGGTGCAGATATTCTCATCCACCGTGACGACGCCCCCATGCTCACCCAGTTATCGGCCTCGGCGGCCGCCTGGGGACTGGCGGCGGAAGACTCACCCAGGGCGGATCGGCTGCTGGAAGATGGGGATACCATCTCCTTTGGCACCCATACCCTGAAGGTGCTTCACACCCCGGGCCATACCATCGGCGGCGTTTGCCTGTACGTCGAACACAACCACGCGGGTGCCCTGAAAAAGGCAGTATTTGTAGGCGATACCCTCTTTGCCGGCTCAATCGGCAGGACCGATTTTCCCGGTGGCAATTTCGACACCCTGATCAACAGTATCCGGACCAAGCTTTTTACCCTGGATGATGACGTCAAGGTTTATCCGGGGCACATGGGCAACACCACCATCGGTGTTGAAAAGCGCACCAACCCGTTCTGCGGGATGGGGTAATATGCCTCTATCGGTATCCAGAAAAAAAACCCGCCGCATCATGGTGGGTGGCGTAGCCGTGGGTGGCGGGGCACCCATCAGCGTCCAGTCCATGACCAATACCAAAACCGATGATGTCACGGCGACCGTGGGACAAATTCAGCAGTTGGCACAAGCCGGCTGTGAAATCGTCCGCGTGGCGGTCCCGGACCGATCCGCTGCCGATGCCATCCCCCGAATCAAGAAACGAATTACCATCCCCCTGGTTGCGGACGTCCATTTTGACCACCGCCTGGCCATTGCATCGGCCAGGGGCGGTGCCGATGGCCTGCGGTTTAACCCCGGCAACATCGGCAACCGGAGGCACATCAGAGCCCTGGTCGATTGCGCCAAGGACCACCGGATTCCTATTCGCATCGGCGTCAACGCCGGCTCTCTGGAAAAGGATATCCTCGAGGCGCACAAGGGGGTGACCGCTGCAGGCATGGTCGAAAGCGCGTTGCGACATGTGGCCCTGCTGCAGGATTTGGATTTTCAAGAGATCAAGATATCCATCAAGGCATCAGAGGTGCCCCGAACCCTTGCGGCCTATCGCCTGCTGTCACAAAAAACCGACCTGCCCCTTCACGTGGGCGTGACCGAAGCCGGGTCACTCTATTCGGGCATCGTCAAGTCGGCCCTGGGTATCGGCACCCTGCTGTCCGAGGGCATTGGGGATACCCTGAGGGTCTCCCTCACCCGCGACCCGGTGGAGGAGATCCGGGTGGGCTACGAAATCCTTCGGGCGCTGGATATCCGCCACCGCGGACCGGAAATCATCTCCTGTCCCACCTGCGGACGATGCGACATCCCCCTGTTTGACATCGTGGACAAGGTGGAAAAAGCCTTGATGACACACACCACCCCGGTAAAACTGGCCATCATGGGCTGTGTGGTCAATGGCCCCGGAGAAGCCCGCGAAGCAGACATCGGCGTAGCCGGCGGCTGCGGGGTGGGCATCCTGTTCAAAAAAGGGAAAGTCGTCAAAAAATTTCCCGAAGACCGGCTGGTGGAAGTGGTTTTGGAAGCCGTGGACGAGTTTGAACAACAGACCAAATCACATTGAATTAAAACAGTTAGGACAGACACATGGGGAAACCGCAGAAAAACGCCATCTCGCCCTCGCGGGATGAAGATTATCCGGAATGGTATCAAGCGGTCATTAAAGCTTCCGATATGGCCGAACGCGCTCCGGTACGTGGCTGTATGGTCATCAAGCCGTGGGGATACGCCCTGTGGGAAAACATCGTGGCCCGAATGGACCGCCTGTTTAAGGCCACCGGCGTGAAAAACGCTTATTTTCCGCTCTTCATTCCGGTCAGTTTTCTGGAAAAAGAGGCTGAGCATGTGGACGGGTTTGCCAAAGAATGCGCCGTGGTCACCCATCACCGGCTGGAACAAGGGCCCGGCGGCGGGCTGGTTCCCGGCGGCCCCCTCACCGAGCCCCTGGTGGTCCGTCCAACGTCGGAAACCATCATCGGCGATTCTTTTTCCAAGTGGGTGAGCAGCTACCGTGATCTGCCCCTTCTGATCAATCAGTGGGCCAACGTGGTACGCTGGGAAATGCGCACAAGGATCTTCCTGCGTACCAGCGAATTCCTGTGGCAGGAAGGACACACCGCCCATGCCACGGATACGGAGGCGATCGAACGAACGAAGATGATGCTCAAGGTCTATACCCGCATGGTCCAGGACGATCTGGCCATGCCGGTCATCGAGGGCAGCAAAACTGCAGCGGAACGTTTCCCCGGCGCCGTGGATACCTTGTGCATCGAAGCCATGATGCAGGATCGCAAAGCCCTGCAGGCGGGAACCTCACACTTTCTGGGGCAGAACTTCGCCAGGGCCTCCAATATCCGATTCCAGACCGAGAAGGAAACCGAGGACTTCGCCTGGACCACGTCATGGGGGACCTCCACACGCATGATCGGCGGGCTGATCATGACCCATGGCGATGACGACGGGGTCATTATGCCGCCGCGGGTTGCGCCGGCGCATGTGGTGCTGTTGCCCATTTTCAGGAACCCGGACGACCGCCAAAAAGTGATGGATTATGTCCACGGACTGGCCGCGACCTTAAGGGAGATGATCTACGCAGGCCGGGAACTGGTGGTAGAAGTGGACGAGCGGGATATTGGCGGCGCCCGGGGCTGGGACTGGATTAAAAAAGGTATCCCCGTACGGGTGGAAATCGGACCGCGGGACATGGCCGAAGACGCCGTTTTCGTCGGCCGTCGCGACAAATCGCATCGCGATAAAACGGCGATGAAGCGTGAGGCCTTCGTGGCGCAACTGCCAGCCATCCTGGACGACATTCAGGGTCGCCTCTTCGCACGGGCCTGCCGTTTCAGGGATGAACATACCCGCACGGTGGATGACCGCAACGATTTCTACGACTGGTTCACGCCCAAGAACCTGGAGAAACCTGAAATCCACGGCGGCTTTGCCATGTCCCACTGGTGCGGGGAGGGCGCCTGCGAAGCCAAAATCAAAGCGGATCTCAACGTCACCATCCGCTGCGTCCCGCTGGGGGCGCAAAAGGAACCGGGGGCCTGTATCAGCTGCGGGAAACCCAGTCACACGCGCGTGGTCTATGCAAAAGCATATTAATCGATCAGCTTGAGTATTTTCGCTTAGCCGACGGTTTCGTAAAGCATTCGAGATTAAGGCTTGCGAATTCCGAGGAATGAGGCGTACTGTTCGTACGCCGCAGTGACGAGGGATGAAGCGTAACGCAGATATCGGATGTTTTACGAAACCGTCACGAATTATGATTCGAATCACCGACATCCTTGACAAGGTCCTTGAAAACCACCCGGATGCGGACGTGGACATCGTCGACCGGGCCTATATTTTCTCGGCCCGGGTCCATGACGGCCAGATGCGCCTGTCTGGTGAGCCCTATCTCTCCCACCCGCTTGAGGTGGCCGGCATCCTGGCGGAAATGAAACTGGATTCGGTAAGCATCGCCGCCGGCCTGCTCCACGATGTCATCGAGGACACCTATGCCACGGAAAATGAAATCGGTGAAATGTTCGGCCGTGACGTCTTGCACATCGTCTCCGGCGTCACCAAGCTGAGCAAGCTGCCCTTCAACAGCGCCCAGGCCAGGGAGGCGGAGAGTATTCGTAAGATGCTGCTGGCCATGGCCGATGACATCCGGGTCATCCTCATCAAGCTGGCCGATCGCCTCCATAACATGCGAACCCTTCAATTTCACAAAAGCGCCGCCAAAAAGAAGAAGATCGCCAGGGAAACCCTGGACATTTATGCACCCATCGCTTCCCGGCTGGGCATCTACTGGATCAAGAACGAACTGGAAAACCGATCCTTTCAATTTCTGAATCCCGAGGCCTACGAAGATATTCATCGCCGGGTGGACAAAGACAAAGAGGACCGGGAAAACTATGTGGAAACCGTTAAGCGCTACATTCAGAAAAAACTGGACGAGAACGGTCTGAACGCCGAGGTCAACGGACGCTACAAGCATTTTTACAGCATTCACCAGAAAATGCTCAACCAGAACCTGCCCTTTGAAGAAGTTTACGACATCATTGCCTTCCGGATCATCTTGAATACCATTCCCCAATGCTACGAAGCCTTAGGGCTCATGCACAGCCTGTGGCGCCCCATCGCCAAGAAGTTCAAGGACTACATCGGCATGCCCAAGCCGAACATGTACCAGAGCCTGCACACCACTGTCATCGGCCCCTTTGGTGAACGCATCGAGGTCCAGATCCGCACCCATGAGATGGATCGGGTGGCCAAATCCGGCATCGCCGCTCACTGGAGTTACAAAGAGGGCAAGGTCATCGACGAGAATGTCTCAAAAACCTTTGCCTGGGTGCAGAATCTGGTGGAGAATCAGGAGGCGTTCAGAGACCCCAATGAATTTCTTGAGAATGTGCGCATCGATCTTTTCCCCGACGAGGTCTATGTATTTACCCCCCAAGGGCAGATCAAGTCACTGCCAAAGGGCGCCACACCGGTGGATTTTGCCTACCTGATCCACACGGAGGTGGGTGCGCAGTGTGTCGGCGCCAAGGTTAACGGCCGTATGGTCCCCCTGAAATACGAGCTTCAAACCGGTGAAATTGTTGAGGTGATCACCAGCAAGGGGCATCATCCGTCAAAGGACTGGCTCAATTTTGTCAAAACGGTCAAGGCACGATCCCGCATCCGGCAATGGATCAAGACCCAGGAGAAGGAACGCAGCATCTCTTTGGGCCGGGAGATGTGCGAGAAGGCCTTCCGCAAGTATCGACTGAACTTCAATGCCCTGATCAAAACCGAAGAGATGCAAAAGGTCGTGGAGAGCTTCGGGTTTAAGCAAACCGAAGATCTGGTTGCCAGTGTGGGTTATGGCAAGATCACGCCGCTGCAGATCATCCGGAAGATCACACCCAAAGAAGCGGTGGACGACACCGAGTCCTTCTTCAACAAAATCGTCGCCAAAGACAGGAAAAAAAAAGAAAAAGGCGGGGTGGTGGTCAAGGGGGTGGACGACATCCTGGTCCGCTTTGGCAAATGCTGCCAGCCGGTGCCCGGTGACCCGATCACCGGCTACATCACCCGGGGATACGGCGTAACCGTTCACCGCACCACCTGTGTCAATGCCTTGAAATTGAATCCGGAACGCCAGATCGAGGTGGAATGGAACCAGGATATGACCGAATCCTACCCGGTCAAAATAGTCGTTCGTTCCCTCGACCGAGTAGGTTTGCTGGCGGATGTGGCGGCCAATATCAGCAAGAGCGGTGCCAATATATTGAGTGCCAATACGGAAACCCAGGACAACCAGACGGTGGACAGCTATTTTACGCTGTCGGTCCAGGGCACGGAACATCTGACCCGTGTGGTGGAGTCGCTAAAGCATGTCAAGCAGGTACTGGAAGTCAAACGGTTGGGCTAGGCGGTCTTGACCACATTGCCCGATTTGATGCATTGGGCGCAAACCACCATCTTTTTCACCTGCCCCTTGTGAAGCGCCCGAACGCTCTGCAGATTGGGATTGAACCGTCGTTTGGTGACGTTATGGGCGTGGCTGATGTTGCTTCCCACCATGGGTTTCTTGCCACATATTTCGCACATTTTTGACATGACTGATAGTCTCCCTTGCTTGGCTTTGATCAAATCACGGGCCATTCGGCGCCGACTGTTTTTCAAACTCGAGTTTGTTACATTAAATCATAACGGATGTAAAGCATTTTTGTATCGGCAAGGTTGGCCACAGGCGCTGACGGGAATCATGGCGCCGAAGGCACTTTGGGTGGCTGCAATTCGGATTGAATCCAGGATTCACAGTTGGCCAGGTAGGTGAGGGCCTCGTAATGGTTACCCACATCCGGATATTTCTCAACCACAGCCCTAAACCGGGCCTTGGCCGCCTTGTATTTCTTGTTCTTGTAGTAAAACAGCCCCACGTATAACTCATGTCCGGAGAGGCTCTGGTAGCAGGCCACCATGTCACTCCGGGCCATGCCGGCATAGGCATCCTCCGGATATTGCTGGACCAGGCGCTGGTAGGTTTCCAAGGCCTCGGCAGCATTGGACTGATCCCTGTCGATCGTGTCGATCTGGTTGAAATAAGAACGGCCGATGCGAAAAATTACATACGGGATGGCCTCGTTACGAGGGTGGAGTTGCTCGAAATCTTCGTAGGCAAAGATGGCATCGGCATAGGATTCCAGATTGAAATAAGCATCGGCAATCTTCAGCTCAGCAAGAATAGCATAGCGGGAAAACGGATACCAGTCACGCAGTTTCTCGAAGGATTCAACGGCTTTTTTATATTTGCCGGCCTCATAATAATCGACGCCGTCTTGAACCAGCTCTTGGGCGGACTTTTCCTCTTTGGATTCGAACCACGCACACCCGGTAACAATCAGCAAGCCACCCACACAGGCAAGCAGCAACCGTTTCATGATCAGCGACACCCCGTTGCATATGGGAACGCGATGGTTCCCGTTGGCATAACCGACACCGGCGGCGTTCCCTTTCGGGGCACTGCCGGCCAATCACCTAATTAAAGAAGGGCGGAAAAGGAGACGATGTCACATCATGACAGCACGTTTTTCAGGGCCTCTTCCAGCTTGGATTTGGCCACCATGCCGGTGATCTGGTCCGACACTTCACCATTCTTGAAGAATATCAAGGTAGGAATCGCCTTGATGCCGAATTTTCCCGGTGTTACCGGATTGTCGTCTACATTGCACTTGGTGAATTTGACTTTGTCGCCATAGGCTTTGGCCAATTCATCAAGAATGGGACCAATGGCCTTGCATGGGCCGCACCAGGGAGCCCAGAAATCAACGACAGCGGGTTTATCGCTTTTCATTACCTCTGCATCAAAGCTGCTGTCTTCTATTTCCATAATACCTTCTGCCATGATGAGATATCCTTTCAATGTTGGTTGGGAAAGCAAAAATTCTAACCAAGATAATAATACGGCCCTTGATTGTCAACCGTTCCTGCATGTTTCCGGAACCGGCGACCCTTGGCGTTAACCAGGGCGTGTTTGATCTGGCTGGAAAGCGGCAGTTCATCCAGTATCTTGTCCATAGGCTGGTCAATGACGGCATCGATGAGGGAAAACATTCCTAAAGTGAACATCTCAGAAGGGGGTGTTGGCTCATGGGCGTCGGCGCCTACGAGTTCACAGAACTTGCCCCGGATGCAGGCCACCCGGATCAGCTCCTCGGGTTTGCCTTCCGCCAGCCGTGACATGGCGACGAGAGAAACAAAGCGGCGGATCTCTTCTTCTCCCAGATAAACCAGGGCCTGCTTCACGGAAGTCACTTTGCAGGCACGGGCGAAAAAGGCAGCGTTGAGATACTTGAACAACTTGTAGGAAAGCCCCAGGTCCCGGGCGATCAATCGTTCCAATTCGTCGCAGCAGAAGGTGTCGCTGTTGATCTGGGCCATGATCGTCATCAGGGTGAGCTGGGATCCTTGGATTTCACGCCCCTGAATAATCTCCGGTTTGCAGAAAAAGTAGCCCTGAAACAATTCGAAGCCCATTTTCTGGGCCGCCTTAAATTCATCGTGGGTCTCCACCTTCTCGCCCAGCAGGCACAGGCTGTCTCTGGAAAGTTGCTTCAGGTAATCCTCGATCGCATCTTTTGGCGTATGCCGGAAATCGAATTTGATGATGTTCGCCATGGCGATAAGCGGTTCCAGCTCCGGCAGATACACGAAATCATCCAGAGCGATGGTGTAGCCGTCGGCCGCCATTTGGGCGCAGGCATCGATCAGCCCCGGGTCGGGCTTGACGTCTTCGAGAATTTCGATCACCGTTGTTTCTTTGGGCAGCAGAAGGGGAACTCTCTTTTCCAGCAGGTTCTGGGTAAAATTGATAAACGCTTTTCGTCCCCCGGCCAGTGTATCGATCCCAATGGTAAAAAATGTGTTGGCCAACAGGCTTGTGGTGGCCACATCCCCGTCGATATCGGGAACATAGTTGGCCATCCCCTCACGAAACAGGAGTTCATAGGCTTGGATTTTCTTGTTCTTATCGAATATGGGCTGCCGGGCGACGTAGACATTTTCTATGAGGGTTGCAACCACGTTGTTGCCGCAAGGTTATTACGCAAAAGGGCACTGACCGGATCCCGCAGGGTTGATTATCGACCCAAAGCGCCAAAACTTTAACCCTTGCAATGCCATCTGGAAATTGACATGGGCCGGCCATCTCTGCTACCTCTTTTTTATAAAAGCGCAACCGTCCGGGAACACACCTCAACCAGAAAAGGGGATGCCAATGGGTGAAAAAATTCGCATCGGTTCACTGATTTCAGGCGGTGGGACCAACCTTCAGGCGATTGTCGACGCCTGTGAAGACGGCCGGATCGATGGGGCAATGGCCTTTGTGGCATCGGACCAATCCGGGGTGAAAGGCCTGGAGCGGGCCCGCAACCACAACATCGCCAGTTTCGTGGTGGAATATGGGCCGTTCATTCAGGCCTACCGGCAGAATCCGGCGAACTTTGCCCTGCCTGACGATTTCGACTTCTCAGAGATATGTGCCAAACAGCACCTGTTTCCCGCCGATGCGCCCGAGGAGCGCATCCGGTCATTTCTTTGCACCCGGGCGGCTGCCGAGAGTCGCCTCCTGTCCGAAATGAAGGCCCACGGGCCGGTGGACCTGCTCGTGCTGGCCGGCTTCATGCGCAACCTGACCCCCTATTTTATCGACCGCTTCAACACCGATCCGGGCAATCCGCGAATCATGAATATTCATCCAGCTATTTTACCCTCATTTCCCGGCGTTGACGGCTACGGGGACACGTTCCGCTACGGGTGCAAGGTCGGCGGGTGCACGGTGCATTTTATCGATTACGGGGAGGATTCGGGACCCATCATCGGCCAGCGGGCCTTTCCCATCCTGGAAACCGACACCCTGGACGATGTCAAGCGCAAGGGCCTGGAACAGGAGTGGCAGCTCTATCCCCAATGCATCCAGGATTTTGCCCGGGGACTGCTGAAAACCGTGAACATGACCCACCGCCTCGACGACGGCCGGGTCTTCCAGCGTACCGTGGTAAAAATTGCGCAACCCGCATAGCGGGTTTGAGGAATTGCGAATTGGGGATTGAGGAATTGAGGATCCAATCCATTCAATCCCTCAATCCCAGCATCCCTCAATTCCTCAATTTTTTATAAGTATTTCATCATCATGGGGATGGCCACGAAGGTACCGGCGGCGCTGCCCAGATTGGTAAACACCACCACCAGCAGAATGCGGGTCACCTTATTGCGCCAGAAGCCTTTGACGGAGAGGATATCCAGGGGCAGGCTTTCGAAATCCTTAACCTTGGGCTTGCGGGAAAAGGCCTCGACCAAACCGGATACCCACCCGGCGGCAATCATGGGGTTAAGGGAGGTCAGCGGCGCTGCCAGGATGGACGAGAGGATCGTCAGCGGGTGGCCCAGGGCGATCAGGGCGCCCAGGCCGGCCAGAATACCGTTGGCCAGAATCCACCAGGTGACCATGTCGGCACCGGCACCGGCACCGCCTCGGAAAAAGCCATAGATGATCAGTATGCAGATGAAAAAAGGGATGAACCATTTAAAGAATCCGGACAGCGGGCTTTTGGCGGGCAGGGATTCCAGGGCGTTGATGTCAATGGGCTGGTCCCAGTACTGCTTGATGCCGGGTACGTGGCCGGCGCCCACTACGGCGACAATGGTCTGCCCGGGTGCCGTGCGGATCTTTTCGGTCAAGTAGCGATCCCGTTCGTCGATGAGGCAAGTACGCACCTGAGGCATGGATTTGCCCACCTCGTCCAGAATGGAAGCCAGCATGTCCTGCTGCTTCATCTTTTCCACATCCGCCTCGCTGATCTCGTCAACCTCTCCTAAGGACAGAACCAGCTGGAAGAGCAACTTGACCTTGCCCCACAGCCCCATGCTTCGCCAGGTCCGCGACAAGGTGATGCGGATATCCCGATCCGCCAGATGAACAGCGGCGCCCGCGGCTTCGGCCGAATCCATGGCCTGGATCATCTCCTGGCCGGGAGCCACCTCCAACCGGTTGGCAATGCGTTTTTGAAAGGATGCCAGCATCAGGTTGGAAAGCAGGAGAAAGGCCTTTTTTTCTTTGATCACCTTGATGATGTCCATCTCCTGCCAGTGGTCTTTTTGGCGAATGGACTGGGCGCGGCTCTCGCAAAGCTCCACACAGACCGTATCGGGCTGGACGTCGGCGATAATTGCTTCGACCAGATCCACGCTATCTTTGGACACATGGGCGGTGCCGACAAGGACAATCCGTTTGCCCTCATGTTCCAGATGGTGGAGCATCTCGCTGTTGAGTTTATCGTTCATCGAAGATATATTACTTTCCTTATTGTCGGTAAGGTTTCCGACAGTTATGAGCTGAGCCAATATATACGCTCTGCCGGTGATGTCAATTGATGATTCCCGACGCGTTGCTTCCCCGGAAGCGACAGGCCGGCATCCATGGTGTCGGCGAACACGAAACTGGGCTGGATAACCTGATGCCGAAAAATCACGCTTCGAAAAACCCGTTTACCATCGACACCGAACCCTTTTACCTGGACACCGGCGACGAGATCCGCTTGTTCGAAGCCGCGGCGTCGGCCCGCCTGCCCGTCATGCTCAAGGGTCCGACCGGATGTGGAAAGACCCGTTTCTTAGAGCACATGGCCTTCCGGCTCAAGCGTCCCTTGATCACCGTGGCCTGCCACGAAGACCTGTTTGCCTCGGACCTCATCGGCCGTTACCTGTTGAAAAACGATGAAACCGTCTGGGTGGACGGCCCCCTGACCCGGGCCGTGCGCATGGGCGCCATCTGCTATCTGGACGAAGTGGTCGAGGCCCGCAAGGATACCACCGTGGTCATCCACCCGTTGACGGACAACCGCCGGACCCTCTCCATCGATAAAAAAGGGGAGGTGGTCCAGGCGCATCCTGACTTTCTCATGGTGATCTCCTACAACCCGGGTTACCAGTCGGTGCTCAAAGACATGAAGCAAAGCACCCGCCAGCGCTTCGTGGCCCTCGCCTTCGACTACCCGGCCCCTGACGACGAATCCCGAATCGTGGCCGTCGAAGGGAATGTAGACAACGAGACGGCACAACGACTGGTGACCCTGGCCGGCAAAATCCGCAATATCAAGGAATACGGCCTCACCGAAGGGGCGTCCACCCGACTGCTCATTTATGCCGCCAGCCTGGTCCGAATGGGTATCGCCTTTAAAAGCGCCTGCACCGCTGCCCTGTGCCAGCCGCTCACCGATGACGACCGGCTGCAGGAAACCCTCAACGACCTCATTGACGACCTGTTGTAATATGGATCCGACCCTGCCCACCGCCACCGATCGGACGGTCCGGGACCTGATGGACCATCTGGCCATCGCCGATCCGACGGCCGCCCACCGGATGCTCGGCCATCTGAACGGTTCAGATCACTCACGGTTCGCCCACCGCCTCAAACGGATGGTGGATGAGGTGATTGAAGCCCTGGCCGTGGAGGTCTCCTACGGGCGCGCCCTGGCCGACGGGATGGGCCGGATGCTGGCTGCCGGGCGCTTGGTCGATCTGGATCGATACCGCCGTCTGGTAAAAATGGCCGCCGCCAGAGGTCCCGCCCTTGCCGCTCTCTTTGCCCGGCACCTGGTGCCGGTGCTGGCCTGCGGTGATGACCACCTCGCCGATCGGTTCGGGGAAACCACACGGGTCATGCTAAAAAAGGGTACCTATACCCTCAAGGCCCCGCTGGAGACCCTCTCCACCCTGATCGAGGAAAAGGACATGGCCTGTGCCCAGGCCTTTCTCGACCTTCTGTCCACCACCTATGCCCTGGAAACCTCTTATAACCGGACGGTTTACCTGACACACACCCTGCCCCGTGCCGTGGACGGCTTCGCCCGTTCCCGCCGGTTATGGCAGATCCGTGGATTGGCGCGCATCATCCGGGTGGATGAGCGCCTGGCCGACAACTACCTTGAAGGATTGAACTCGGGCCTGGGTCTGCTGTCGGAAGCGGCATTGAACGAATTTATCGATCGGGCGATCCGGCAGTATCAAAAAAAACCGGATCTGGGGGCCCGATTCCTTTCCCTCGACTCCCGGCCCGCTTTAGACAGTTGCCGCGACCTCCAGATGGCCGTTCCCCTGTCGGCGGTCCGGTCCGGGTTGGAGCGCTACCTGCATGCCCGCACGGGTCTGGCCGTGGCCATCCGTCCCCTTTCCGCATGGTCGGAAAAACAGCGAACCAGTGAACCGGGCGGGCCGCTGGTTGTTTGCGATGGACGGACCATCTACCTGCCTGACGAGATGGATCTCATGGCACGGCGGACGGAAAATGCCGCCCTTTACAAGCTGCTGGCCAAACTGGAAGCGGGCGCCATCGAATTCGGCACCTATGACCTGGATGTGGAAAAAGTCCTCGATACCGCCGCCCTTTCCCCACAGTCGGATGGGGGTGACGCCGTCGCGGCCGAATCCGACCTGAGCCGTTTCCTGCGCGGGTTCGAACACCCCATCCTGGCCCTGGACCTGTTCACCCTTTGCGAACACGCCCGCATCGCCCGTAAGGTCAGCCAACACTATTCCGGCCTGTTTCGCCGACTCACCGCGGCCCTCACCGATACCGATCTTCAGGCCAGAACCGGAATAAGGATCGGCGGCACATGGTTTCCGCTTTACCGGCAACTGGTGATGAATGAAGAACCGGTGGCGGATCCGGCCTTGAAATCCACGGGTCAGGCCATGGCGGATCGCTTGAACCAGATGACATCGCCAGGCAATGACACGGCAGAGACCAGTGCACGGCTGACCATGGAATTCTATCCATCGCTGGCCGGTCTTGTTAACGCAACCGGTGCGCCCGCCTATCGCCGCCTGACCCTGCCTTTCGGCCGCCGGCTGGAACCGTTTCTTTTTGGTCCTTTTCACACCACCTATCACCACCTGGCCACAGATATCCGCAACCACCTGTTCCAGCGGCACCTTCACGTCTTCCGGTCGGACATCCTGCACCTGCTCGTCCGGCAGGACGGCAGGATCTCGGCGGCGGACCTTCACCCACTGATCGTGAACCCCTCAACGGCAGCTGCCGTTGACCTTTCCCGTCTGGATATAGAGCCTTTGGTATGCAGCCACGGACTCGGACAGCCGGCCGACGGCGCCGGCGATGCCAATGCCTTCCGATACCGGGAATGGGACTGGTGCATGGGCGACTATCTTCATGACCGGGTCCGGGTACTGGAGCGTGAAACCATCGGGTCGGACCCCGGATTCTATCGGCAGACGCTCGATCATTTCCGCGGGCTGGTCAGACGCATCCGCTACGCCTTCGAGCTGCTGCGCCCCGAGGAGTTAACCATCCTGCGCCAGTGGCGGGAAGGAGACGCTTTCGACTACCGGGCCCTGCTGGACTATGCCTTGGACAGAAAGGCGGGATTGATGCCCTCGGACCGCTTGTTCATCAAACGAATGAAACGGGTTAGGGACGTGGCCACCCTGCTGCTGGTTGACCAGTCACGGTCCACGGCGAACGCCGTGGACGGTCGGGACACTGCGGTTCTGGATGTGGAAAAGCAGGCCATCGTATTGCTCTGCGAAGCCCTGCAGGTGGTGGGAGACCGGTTCGCCATCGCCGGCTTTTCCGGCACCGGCCCGTTGGGTGTGGATTATTACCGGATCAAGGACATGGATGCACCCTTTGACGATGCCGTGAAAGGACGCATCAGCGCCATGGCACCCCAACGCAGCACGCGCATGGGGGCGGCCATCCGCCACGCCACCGCCCTCTTTTCCACGGTCCAGGCCCGGGTGAGGCTGATCATCCTCCTGGGAGACGGGTTTCCCAACGACCTGGCCTACAAGGGACCCTATGCGGTGGAAGACACCCGCCGGGCGGTCATGGAGGCCCGCGCCGCTGCCATCCATGTCAAGGCCATCACCGTCAATGCCGTCGACAACGGACAGCTGGATCGGCTCTACGGCAGAAATCACCACACGCGCATCGGCAATATCCGCGACCTGCCGGACAGGTTGGTGAGGGTTTACAGTGCGCTGACCCGGCATTAGAATGTGCACAAGGATAAAAAGGAGCCGTCTTGAAAATTTTCGACGACGTCTTGAACTGGGACGGGTATGGCGGAAAATTCAACCTGGCGGCCGGGCGTTGCCGGCTGCGGCTGTTTGACCTGTCCAGGGACGAAACGGCCGGCGTGCCGCTGCTCAAACCCATCGTCGCCGTGGTTTCCGACCTGCCCGGCGACCGGCTGCCCGCCATGAAAAAAGTTTCCGTGAGGGCGTGCATCAGCCACGTGGCCACCACCATCGTCCACCGCTTCAAAATCGACCCTAACCGCATGGTGCTGGTCGAGTACTATCCCCGGGAAACCTACGGACGGGAGTCCGAAAAAGTCATCCCGGAAAAGTACGATGTCGTCGATCTGAAATGGCACGGCGACAAGGCCCTGTTTCCCGGCTGGCGCCCCCTGAAGCCGCCTATGCTGGATATCGTCCGCACCCTGGTGGCCGGCAGCCCGTAGATCAACAGACGGCGCGTTGGTATGTTATCGAGAAGGCAAAATGAAAAAAAGAGACCCACACCGATCCAAGCCGTTCTTTAACCCCCGGGTAATCCAAAAAGGGGGTGCGCCCCCGTGCCTCCACAACGGATGTCAATGCCGCGGATGCTTCGGATGGCAGAACATGTTGCGTGCCGCAGAAAACAGACCGACGTGGCGCGAATACCCCCTTTGCTGCCCGATGACCGGACTGACCCTGAAATACTGACGGGTTCGTAAAAAAGCCGAGATCAAGGCTTGCGAATCTCGAGGAATGAGGCGTACTGACGGTACGCCGCAGTGACGAGGGATGAAGCGTAACGCAGATATCGGCTTTTTTACGAACCCGTCAATGATTGCTTCATTGTCCCACATAGGGCCGAGGATTAGAGGTTGTGCCGGGTGCGATCTAGGCTGCGGTATTGAATCGCTTCGGTAATATGGTGGACCTGGATGTCGACCCTGGCATCCAGATCGGCTATGGTCCGGGAAATCTTTAATATTCGGTTGTAGGCTCTGGCCGACAGCCCCAGGCGGTCGATGGCCGACTCCAAGAGGGTGCGCGCATCATCACCAATGCGACAGTGGGCACGGATATGGCGGCTGGCCATCTGGGCATTGCTGTAGATCTTTGTGCGCTTGAACCGCTGGATCTGGATCTGGCGCGCCGCCACCACGCGCTGCCGGATGGCATTTGAAGGTTCGGTTTGTGCCTCCACCATTAGATCTTTGTAGGCAACCGCGGGCACTTCCACATGGATATCAATGCGATCCAGCAGTGGACCGGAAATTTTAGACCGGTAGCGTTGGATCTGGTGGGCCGTGCACCGGCAGGCATGACGCGGGTCGGCAAAATAACCACATGGACAGGGGTTCATGGCAGCGATAAGCATGAAGCTGGACGGATACGTCAGCGTTGAGGCCGCACGGGAAATTGTCACCTGAAGATCCTCCAGCGGCTGGCGCAACACCTCCAGCACATTCTTCTTGTACTCGGGCAATTCGTCCAGGAAGAGAACCCCGTTGTGAGCCAGGCTCACCTCCCCGGGTCTGGGAATGTGGCCCCCGCCGATGAGGCCTGCATCCGAAATGGTATGATGGGGGGAACGGAAGGGCCTTCGGGTGACCAGCGGTTGGTCACGGTTCAACATCCCGACCACACTGAAAATTTTGGTGGTTTCGATGGCCTCTTCAAAGGACAGGGGCGGCAGGATCGTGGGAATCCGCCGGGCCAGCATGGTCTTACCCGATCCGGGGGGACCCACCATGATCACATTGTGGCCGCCGGCCGCAGAGATTTCTAGTGCTCGCTTGGCATGCTCCTGACCCATCACTTCGGCAAAATCCGTCCCGGAATGATCAGGGGTATCGAACACGGCTCGCAGGTCAACCTTTAACGGAAGAATGGACTTGAACCCCCTTAAGAAATCCACGACTTGACCCAGGGTGCGAACCGGATACACGGAGAGATCCGACACTACGGATGCTTCCTTGCCGTTGTCAGCGGAAACCACAATGCCGCGGTATCCCGCCTTTTGAGCGGCGATGGCCATTGGCAGGGAACCATTCACCGGCTTGACGCGGCCGTCCAGGGACAGCTCACCCAAAAACAGGTAACCGGAGATGGCATTTTCGGGAAGAATACCGGTGGCGGAAAGAATCCCCAAGGCCATGGGTAGGTCGAAGCCTGTGCCTTCCTTTTTAATGTTCGCCGGGGCCAGGTTGACCGTGATCCGATCCGCCGGAAAAGTATAGCCTGAGTTGGTGATGGCAGATTTGACCCGTTCCCGGCTCTCCTTGACCGCCGCTTCCGGAAGACCCACCGTCGTGAAGGTCGGCAGCCCCTGGGCAATATCCACTTCCACTTCCACCAGATAGGCATCGATGCCCATGACGGCACTGCTTAAGACCCTGGCCAGCAAAGGCCACCTCCCTTGATAGCAATTGATTACTTCGTGCAAATTTAACGTGGTAGCACATATACCAAGCCTAACGGCTTAGAACAACGGTTTTGTACAGGAATCAAATCTGACGGAATAACAATTAATGGTTGTCAAAAGAAAAACGGGTGATTAAGATCGGTAAAATGAAACACCACCAGCAAACCATCAACACGCCGGCAAGCTGTTCCGGTGTCGGCGTACATTCGGGGAAAACCGTTAGCCTCACCATCAAGCCTGCACCGGTCAACCACGGCATCCGATTTGTCCGCACAGATCTTCCCGGCCACCCCGGGGTTACCGCCCATTTCAATAACGTCGTAGACACCAGCCTGGCCACCGTCATCGGTGCCGAAGGCTGTATCGTATCTACGGTTGAACATCTGATGGCCGGATTCACCGGGATGTCCATTGACAACGCCATTGTCGAAGTGGACGGTTATGAACTGCCCATCATGGACGGCAGCGCTGGCCCGTTTACCCAACTGATCAAATCAGCGGGAACCCTTCGCCAGGAGGGGAACAAATGCTATTTTAAAGTCAACGCGCCCATTTCCCTCTCTGAAAACGGCAAATCCGTGACTGTCTATCCGGCCGACGAATTCAGAATTACCTGCACCATCGCCTACGATCACCCGCTCATCGGCACCCAGACATGCGATTTTGTCATCGACCGTGAAACCTTTGAGCGAGAGATCTGCACTGCCCGAACCTTCGGCTTTCTTCACGAGGTGGAAATGATGAAGCGCTATGGCCTGGCCCGGGGCGGCTCGTTGGACAACGCCGTGGTCATCGACGGCAACCACGTGCTCAACGAAGGCGGATTGCGCTACCAGGACGAGTTCGTTCGTCACAAAGTACTGGATTGCATCGGTGATTTTTCCCTCATCGGCATGCCCATCATGGGACATGTCGTAGCCAGCAAATCCGGTCATGCCTTCAACCATGCTTTTCTGGAGAAATTTTTCAAGGAAAAGCGATCCTGGGAAACCTGCACCCTAACCACCCGACCGGCATGAACCGGCCACACGGCTCCACGCCCGCCGCAAATCCCTTGCCATTTTCCAGCAGTTCCGGTATGTTTTTTTTCGTTTTGTTTTCTTGTATTTAGTTAACCTCATAATTATAGCGGCGCATCCATGAACCGATCCGGTCAACGAGCAACAGGTTTTCTTGTGCTGGTTATCCTGCTAATGTCCGTCCATGGATTGGCCATGGCCAAGGATGCCACGCTCACCAACATCATCGTCACCAACACCAGGGATGACCTGTTGGTGTACCTGTCGGTTGAAGACGCTTTTACAAAAAAAATGGAGGATGCCGTCAAAAATGGCGTGCCGGCATCATTCTCCTTTTTCGTCAAGCTTTACCGAATCCGAAGCCTGTGGATAGACAAAAAAATGGCGGATCTGACCATCACCCACACCATCAAATACAACAGCCTTAAAAAAGAATATGCCGTTTCTCGCTCATGGGATAGCAACAGCCCCGTGGTCCTTCAATCCTTTGATGCGGCCAAAAAACTCATGACCGACATCGACAGCCTCAAGGTAATTCCGCTGGGATTGCTGGAAAAGGGCAAACAGTATCAAGTCCAGGCAAAAGCAAAACTCAGCCGGATAACGTTGCCCTATTACCTGCACAACGTTCTTTTTTTTCTCTCCCTCTGGGATTTTGAAACCGACTGGTATACCATCGATTTTATCTATTAACCGTCATTCGCATATGCCCTCATGATATTCGGCAAACGCAGCCCTACGCCAAACCCGATCCTATCGGTGGAAGAACGCAAACGCCGGAAACGGGAGGCGGTGCTCTCCGTCATCATCATCGTGGTGGTGGCAGTCCTCACCCTGGTGGAAAACCGGGTGATCACTTTCGGCGCAGATATCCCCGTTTCCAACACCATCTTGATGTTCATCCTGATCAACATCAACATGCTGCTGTTGATCCTATTGATCTTTCTGGTGTTTCGAAACCTGGTGAAGCTGCTCTATGCCCGACGCCGAAAAGTCATGGGTGCCCGGCTAAGATCCCGGTTGGTCATGGCCTTTGTGGCCCTGTCCCTGCTGCCCACCATCATCCTGTTTTTCTTTTCCATCAATTTTATCACCAACAGCATCGAATTCTGGTTCAATGTACCCGTGGAACAAGCCTTGGAGAAATCCCTTCTGGTGGGCCAGCAGTTCTATCGTGAAAACGAAATCCGCCAGCGCTTTTTCCTGGAACGGATCTCCTACCAGCTCCAGCGCAAAGCCATGACCGAACCGGAAAGGATCAAAGAACTCAATCATTACCTTCAGGTGGTGCTGCGCGAGTTCGACCTTGACGCAGTGGAAGTCTATTCGGCCAACTATAACCGCCTGACCTATGCCCTGGGGAAAGACCTGGAAAATTTCTCCATGGCGGCGGCTCCCCCCGGTGCCTTTGTTAAAGACGCCGGAGAAAAGGACGTACGCACCCTTACCGAAACGCTGAGCGACGGTGAATTGCTCCGAACGATCGGAACGGTACCCTTTGGGGTTGCTCCTGAAACGGCCACCGCCCATGTGGTGCTGGGACTTTTTATTCCACCGGACCTGGCGGAGAACCTTGAATCCATCTCCAGAGGAATCGACGAATACCAGCAGATCAAGCTGCTTAAAAAACCCATCCAGATCACCTACTACATCACCCTTTCGATCGTGGCCCTGCTGGTCATCTTCTGCGCGGTATGGTTCGGCTTCTACCTGGCCAAAACCATCACCATTCCGATCATGGAACTGGCCGCCGGCACCCGGCGGGTGGCCGAAGGGGACCTCACCGTCTCCATCGACAGCAATGCGGCGGATGATGAAATCGGCAGCCTGGTGGATGCCTTCAACAAGATGACGCGGGATCTGAGGTCCGGACGCCAGATGCTGGAATTGTCCGCCCGAAAACTCACCGATCAGAACCAGGAAATCGAGGCACGGCGACAGTACATGGAGATTGTACTGAATAATGTCTCCGCCGGCGTCATCACGCTGGATGCCGACGGAATCATTACCACCTTCAACAAGTCGGCGGAACGAATGCTCAGTCTCGAGGCCGGAAACATCTTGGACAAGCACTATGGAGATTTGCTGATCACCGACCACCTCCAATTCGCCGAAGATATCATGGAACGCGTCACTTCCGTGCGGGACCAAACCCTGGAAATTCCCCTGCGGGTCACGGTAAACAGGCAACCACGAACCTTTCTCGTATATGTCAACGCATTGAAAGATGAAAAAGGAAGCCCCATGGGCATCGTCATGGTGTTCGATGACCTCACGGAACTGGAAAAAGCGCAGCGAATGGCCGCCTGGCGAGAGGTGGCCCGGCGGATTGCCCACGAGGTGAAAAACCCCCTCACCCCCATCAGTCTGTCCGCCCAGCGGCTCAAGAGGCGCTATTCCGAGCGTATCAACGAACCGGTGTTCGACGAGTGTACCCGGATGATCATCGACCATGTCGAACTGATCCGAAATCTGGTCAATGAGTTCTCCACATTTGCTCGCTTTCCTACGGCCGATCCCAAGCCCTGCCAACTGTCACCCATCATCGAAGAGACGGTTTCCCTATACCGGGAAGGCCATCCGGATATCGTCTTCAATGTCCGAATCGGTGAAGATATCCCTCAGATGAACCTTGACCGTCAGCAGTTCAAACAAGCCATGATCAACCTGGTTGACAACGCGGTGGCCGCTGTACGCAACCAGGGTCACATTGCCATCACTGCGGCATACGATTCTATTTTGAAGCTGGTCCGCCTTGAGGTGGCCGACGACGGTACCGGAATCGCCGACAGCGACAAAATCCGGCTGTTCGAACCCAACTTTTCCACCAAAAAAGCCGGCATGGGCTTGGGTCTGACCATCGTCAACTCCATTGTCACCGACCACAACGGTATGATACGGGTACAGGACAATTTACCCAAAGGGGCGAAATTTGTTATTGAACTGCCGGTTTGACCTAACCGTTCACAGGTTCAGGGTTTACGATGTCGTTTGAACCTCTGAACCCATAAACGGTTACCGATTGAAAGGAGACCCCCTAATGTTCCCCTCCATATTAATCGTCGACGACGAGCCCTCGATTCTACAATCCCTCAGCGGCTTGCTCACCGACGAAGGGTTCGAGGTCATCACCGCCAACAATGGCTATGAAGCCCTGAAAATTATCGATGCCGAAACGCCGGACCTGGTGCTGCTGGACATCTGGATGCCCGGGATCGACGGCATGGAAACATTGAAAGAGATCAAAAAAAACAGCGCCGCCCTGCCGGTGATCATCATCACTGGCCATGGCAACGTGGAAACCGCCGTCAAAGCGACCAAACTGGGCGCCTTCGACCTCATCGAAAAGCCCTTGAATATCGACAAGGTCATCGTTTCCATCAATAACGCCCTCAACTTCCGCCGCCTGGAGGAAGAAAACCGCTACCTGCGGAAAAAAACCCTCGAGAAGCACTCCATCAGCGGCGACAGTGAACCGGTTCAGGCGCTGAAGATGCAGATCGCCACCGTTGCCCCCACCGAATCGTGGGTTCTCATCAAAGGGGAGAATGGCACCGGCAAGGAACTGGTGGCAAGAACCATCCACCAATTGAGCCCGCGCGCCGAATCCCCGATGATCGCTGTCAACTGTGCCGCCATTCCCGAAACGCTTATCGAAAGTGAATTGTTCGGACATGAAAAGGGTGCCATTGCCGGCTCCAGCACCAAAAAACGGGGCAAGTTCGAATTGGCCAACACCGGCACCATGTTTCTGGACCAGATCGGTGACATGAGCTTGGTCACCCAGGCCAAAATCCTACGCGTCCTCGATGAGAAAAAATTTCAACGGGTGGGCGGGGGCCGGGAATTGACAACGGATGTCCGGGTAATCGCGGCTACCAATAAGGATCTGGAGGTGGGGATCGAAAACGGAACGTTCAGGGAAGATCTGTATTACCGCCTCAACGTGGTCCCCATCGAAGTCCCGCCCCTGCGGGATCGGGCCAAAGACATCCCTGCCCTGACTGAAATTTTTCTAGCCGAGGCCGCCGCCAGCAACCGTGAGAAGCGCAAGACGATTGCCGCGAATGCACTCGACATTCTATCGAAATACACCTGGCCCGGCAACGTCCGGGAACTGAAAAACCTCATCGAACGATTGGCCATCATGGTTCAAAAAGATACCATCACCATCAAGGACCTGCCCGCCAACCTCTCAGACCCGAAAACCGCTGGGGGTGCGCTTTTTTCCATTGAAGGCATGGAACAGGCCCGCATCGCTTTCGAAGCCGAATATGTCCGCAAAAAACTGGCCGTCCACGACAACGATGTGGGCAAAACCGCAAAGGCCATCGGTGTAAAGCCAAAATATATACGTTCATTGATAACGGAAAAAAAAGGATGAGGGTGATCAGCGGGATGTTGAAAGGCCGACGGTTGATGGCTCCTGCCGGCATGGCCACCCGGCCTACGGCCGACCGGATCAAAGAGTCCGTGTTCAATATCCTGGCCGGCAGCGTCCCGACCAAACGGGTGCTGGATCTGTTTGCCGGTACCGGTGCCCTGGGCATAGAGGCGTTGAGCCGGGGCGCAGCATCCGCCGTCTTCGTGGATCAGGCCAAGGCGGCCATTTCGGCCATCCGGTGCAACATCCGGGAATTGGGACTGGAAGATCGTACCCGCGTGATCCAGTGGAACATCCTGAAAAACCTCAACTGCCTCATACCAGAGCGAGATGTCTTCGACCTGGTCTTCATGGATCCTCCCTATGAGACCAATGCCGTATCCCCCGCCTTGGCTGGGCTTTTATCATGCGGGGCACTGACCGCCGGCGCCCGTGTGGTCATCGAACACAGCCGCCGGGAGCCCATCGCCCAACCCATGGGCACGCTGGTCCTGATTGACCAGCGCCGATATGGGAAAACCCTTGTTTCTTTTATGGATTCCATGCTATAGACCGTTCCCGACAAACGTTCGAATCCCATTCGATCCCCTTTACCGGTTTCAACTTCTGGGAGTCTTCATGCAACGTATCGCCATCTATCCCGGGTCTTTCGATCCGGTTACCAATGGACACATCGACATTGCCAAACGTGGCTTGAAGCTGTTCGACCGAATCATCATCGCCATTCTGCTCAACCCAGGCAAGCAATCGCTGTTCACCGTCGAAGAACGCCTGGAAATGCTGGATGAATCCATGTCAGGCATCGACCATATCGAATTTGACACCTTCGATGGCCTGCTGGTGGACTACGCCCAGAAACGGCAAGCCAACGCCGTTCTGCGGGGAATGCGGGCCGTGTCCGATTTCGAGTATGAATTCCAGCTGGCGCTGATGAACAGAAAGCTCAACCGGGAGGTCGAAACGGTCTTTCTGATGACCGGCCTGCGGTGGATTTTTACCAGCTCATCCATCATCAAGGAGGCCGCCCGCTTTGGTGGCGACGTCTCGGACATGGTGCCCCCCGGCGTCAATCAACGAATCAAAACCAAATTCGGCTTTTAAGCCATGGACCTGTGGCGGCTTCAAATTTTCTGCAAGGTGGTCGACCTGAAAAGCTTTTCGCGGGCAGGCCGGGCAGTGCACCTTTCCCAGCCCACCGTCTCCAGCCATATCAAGGATCTGGAGGATCACTTCGATTGCCGTCTCATCGACCGCCTGTCCAAAGAGGCCCTGCCAACCCAGGCCGGACGTCTGCTCTACCGCTACGCCAAGCGGATGATCACCCTGCGCGATGAAGCCGACAGCGCCATGGCTGAGTTCATGGGTCAGGTCAAAGGCAGCCTCAATCTGGGTGGCAGCACGATACCCGGAGCCTTCGTGCTACCGGCGATCATCGGCGCCTTTACCGCACGCTTTCCGGAAGTCGACGTCAACCTGACCATTGCCGATACCCACCAGATCATCGAGGCGATACTATGCGGGGATCTGGAAATGGGTGTGGTGGGTGCCGTGTCCAACCATAAAAGCATTTTGCAGACCCATTTGGTCGAAGATGAAATGGGTCTGGTGGTGGCGGCCGATCACCGTTGGTCCGAAAAAAAAAGAGTCACGATAAAACAGCTGTTTACCGAGCCCTTTATCATCCGTGAGCCCGGATCAGGCACCCTCAAATCCATCCAGACCAGCTTTTCGGAGGCGGGTCTGAATTTCAACGCGTTGAACGTGGTGGCACGCATCGGCAGCACCGAGGCAATCCGTCAGGGAATCAAGAACCGTATCGGGGTATCTATTCTTTCAGCCATCGCGGTGTCCGACGATGTCGCGGCGGGAAAATTGAAAACACTGGCCATCGACGGCCTGAATCTCAAACGGGCCTTCTACCTCACCCAGCACCGCCAGCGAAGCATCTCTCCCTTGTGTCAGGCCTTTATCGAGTTCATCAACAACCCGATTCCGACAAAAAAAACCTGACGGCGTCAGGTGGTTTTAACGGATGGAAGCGTTGAAGCACCGATCTGCCGTATGGATCGAGGGGCGCCCGGCCATCGCGCGTGAACTTAACGCAGGGTCAGGACGCTGCTGCCGGCTGTCTGGGACGCCACATGAAGCCTGACGCTGGCACCGTTTAAAACCGTCTTCACCACCTGTCTGGCTTTTTCCGGCGTATTGTTCTCCTGGCTCAAATGGGCCAGAATCACATGGGCCAGGCGGTCATGCTGGAGCAATTCCAGCAGCAGGGCGGTATCGTCATTGGACAGATGGCCGCTGCGGCCGCGGATGCGCTGTTTCAGGGGCCACGGGTAGGGTCCGTCGATCAACATCTGAGGGTCGTGGTTGGCTTCGAGAATAAGGATGTCACAGGCCTGCAAGTGTGTCTTCACCACGCCGGTAGCGATTCCCAGATCTGTGGCCACACCCACTTTGGCCCCATTGCATGAAATCGTGAAACCTGACGGGTCTTCGGCGTCGTGTGAGATGGAAAAAGGGTGGATGGCCAGGCTGCCGATGGAGAACGCGTGGCCGCATGAAAACGGGAATATTCCGTGAAGCTTGCCCAAAGCCTTTCCCGATGCCTGCCGGGTTCCATCATTGATGTAAACCGTCAGGCCAAACCGTCGGGAAAGGACGCCCACGCCATGGATGTGATCGGCATGTTCGTGGGAAACGAGGATGGCATTCAGGCTGCCGGGATCCAATCCTTTGCGGGCCATCCGCCGCTGAATCTCTACCCCGGACAGGCCGGCATCGATTAAAATCGCGGTACGGCCATCGGAGATGTAGGTGGCATTTCCCCGGCTGCCGCTGGCCAACACGCTGACCGACAGACGGCGGCCATCGCCTTGGGCCGGCCCTTCCGTTTCATTGGAATGTTTCATGGTCATCGCCCCGTATGCCCAAATCCGCCGACGCTGCGGTCGGTGTCGTTGAGTTGCTCGACGACGTTGATCCGGACCTGGCAGACCTGCTGGATCACCATCTGGGCGATGCGGTCTCCCCGTTTGAGTGTCACCGGTTCCTGACCCAGGTTGATAAGGGCGATCTTGACTTCTCCCCGATAGTCGGCGTCTATGGTTCCCGGCGCATTGATAATGCTGATGCCGTGTTTGACCGCCAATCCACTGCGGGGTCGGATCTGGGCTTCGAAGCCGTCGGGCAGGGCCATGGCGAACCCGGTGGGCACCAAACCGATACGACCCGGGGCGAGCACCAGATCATCGTTCAGCGCGGCACAGATGTCCATGCCGGAACTCTGGGCAGTCATGTAGCGGGGCAGTGGAATATCCTGATTGTTGTCAGGGTCCAACCTGAGTAACTCGATAGATGGAGAAGGGTACATAGCAGGTTTGCGACTATTATTATTTGGACGCTTAATCCTGAAATTCGTTTATTTATGCCAAAAAATAAGGGACCTTTAACTACGAAAAAACAATATCCAAAAACCAAATAACAAATAAATCACAATGACCAAAAATTAAAATACAAAACCTTATCGTCTTGAAGAAAGGACATTCCAATCCTCAATATTGGAGAAATCAAAATGACAATCAATAGTTGGTTTTTACCTTTTTTTGAGATTTGTATATTGTAATTTGGAACTTATTTGAGATTTGTAATTTGTTATTTAAGCGTTAGTACCGATATCCCCGGGTGTTTCCCTATTTTGCTAAAGGGCCAGTTGCCCGGAAATATCTGTCTCCTCAACACCGGGCCCCAACATGGTCAGGGCGGCATTGCCGCCGCGCCAGAGGTCTTCGGCCAGGCAAAGCAGGTCAGCGGCCGTAACGGCATCGATGTTGTCGATCACCGACTGAATGGGAATGGTCCGGCCGAAGTAGTATTCGTTCTGAGCCAATCGAACCATCTGGTTGTCCGGGCTTTCCACGGCCATGAGAAGGTTGCCTTTGGTGAACGCCTTGGCATCCGCCAACACACCGTCCGATACCGGCTCCCGTTTCAACCGCCGGATCTGGTCCATGATCAAATCGACGCTGGTATCAATGTCCGTGGGGGCAACCGCTGTGTAGACACCGAACATTCCGGAATCGGCAAAAGCGGTTAAAAATGAGTAAATGGAATAGGCAAGCCCCCGTTGCTCGCGGATGATCTGAAAAAGCCGGGAACTCATGTTGCCGCCGAAAATGGTGTTGATCAGGGAGGCGGCAAAACGGCGGGGATCGCCCACCGACAGCCCGTTCATGCCCAGGCAGATGTGCGACTGTTCAAGATCCCGGTGCTTCAGTTGGATACCACCCCCAGTGACCGGTACACGGCGGGGTGCAAACCCATTGCTGGCAGCGATGGTGGAAAAAACGGGCCCCACCCTTTCTACAAAACGATCATGAGCCACATTTCCGGCAACGGCGATAACAATCCGATCGGGCTGGTAGAGTCGCTTGAAAAAGCCCTTGATGGTCTGGCTGTCGAAGGCTTGAATGTTTTCCCGGGAACCGAGGATGGAACGTCCCAGCGGATGGCCGCCCCAGAAAGCGGGACCCATCATGGTGTGGACCCATTCCTCGGGGCTGTCCTCTACCATGCCAATTTCCTGGAAAACCACCGGCCGCTCCCGTGCGACTTCCCCTTCATCAAAAATCGAATTGAGGAAGATGTCGGAGAGGATATCCACCATGGTTTCCAGATGGGTGTCCAGCACCCGTGCATGGTAGCAGGTGTGCTCCATGGAGGTAAACGCGTTCGTCTGGCCGCCGATGGCATCGAATTCCTTGGCGATCTGAAAAGCGCTGCGCCGAACCGTGCCCTTGAATATCATGTGCTCGATGAAATGAGACAGCCCGCTTTCGGCATCGGTTTCGTCACGGGCCCCCACGTGAACCCAGACCCCCATGGAGACTGAGCGTACGTGGGGCATGGTCATGGAAACAATGCGAACCCCGTTATCAAGGATGGTTTTATTGACCGTCGGATTCACGCTCATCTTCCAAAACGGCCTTGTGGCTGAGTCGGATCTTGCCGTCCTTTGAAATTTCAAGGACTTTGACTTTCAGGGTGTCCCCCTCTTTGACCACGTCGGTCACCTTGCCAACCCGGTGGTTGGCCAACTGGCTGATGTGCACCAGTCCATCCGTGCCGGGAACGATCTGAACGAAAGCGCCAAAATCGGTGGTCTTGACCACCTTTCCCTCGTAAATGGCACCTATTTCAGGTTCCATGGTCAACGTCTCCACTTGCAGCCGGGCTGCCTCACCGTCTTCGGCCGATGTGGCGGCGATCTTCACCAAACCGCTGTCGTCGATCTCGATCTTGGTGTTGGTTTCGCTCTGAATGGCCCGGATCACCTTTCCACCGGGGCCGATGATGTCACGAATTTTGTCCGGGTTGATTTTGATGGCTATGATTTTCGGCGCAAAGGGAGAAATCTCCGTGCGGGGGATGGCCAACGCCTGGAGCATCTTGTCCAGAATGTGCAGCCGGCCGGCTTTTGCCTGCTCCAGGGCCTTGTGCATGATGTCCCGGGAGAGCTCGTGAATTTTGATGTCCATCTGAAGGGCCGTGATGCCCTCGGCGGTGCCGGTCACCTTGAAGTCCATGTCACCGGTGTGATCTTCGTCGCCCAGGATGTCGGAAAGGATCACCACCTGGTCACCCTCTTTCACCAACCCCATGGCAATTCCCGACACCGGCGCCTTGATCGGCACGCCACCGTCCATCATCGCCAGTATCCCGGAGCAGACGGTTCCCATGGATGAAGAGCCGTTGGACTCCAGCACCTCAGAAACGATCCGGATCGTGTAATCGAAATCCTCCTTGTCCGGAAGCACCCGCTCGATGGCCCGGGTGGAAAGGCCGCCATGACCGATATCGCGCCGACTGGGGGACCCCACACGCTTGACCTCTCCCACTGAGTAGGGAGGGAAATTGTAGTGGAGCATAAAGGGTCGGTTCTCCTCACCGCTGAGGGTCTCCACCCGTTGTTCGTCACCGCCCGCACCAAGGGTCAGGATGCCGAGCACCTGGGTCTCACCCCGGGTAAACAGAGCGCTGCCATGGGGGCGGGGCAACACCCCCACCTCGCAGGTGATGGGCCGGATCTCGTCAAACCGCCGGTTATCGATACGACGGCCCTCTTTTAGAATCATGTCCCGGCAGATCTGCTTCTGGAGATCGCCAAGAACGGCGCCGATCTCACCGCGCCGATCCGCCATCTCCTCACCCAATGATTCCACGATTTGGGACTTGACCGTTCGCACGGCCTCGTACCGCTTCATCTTCTCAGGGATGATCAGGGCCTCGTGCAACGGGGCAGTGGCCTTATCACGCAACATTTCCACCAGGGCCGGATCTTTTTCCGGCGGGGTAAAGGGCCGTTTGGGCTTGCCGATTTCCGCCTTGAGCTGTTCCTGGATGTCGATGATGGGTTGAATGGCCTTGTGGCCGAAGAAAATGGCCTCCAGCATGTCCGCTTCACCCACCACATCGCCGCCGCCTTCCACCATAACCACACCCGTACGTGAACCGGCGATAATGATGTTGATGTCGCTCTCCACCATCTGGGAAAGGGTCGGGTTGACCACAAATTGACCGTCGATGCGTCCCACACGAACACTGGCAATGGGTCCGGCAAAGGGGATATTCGAGATTTCCAGTGCCGCCGATGCGCCCACCATGGCCAGCATGTCCGCATCGTTCTCCTGGTCCATGGAAAGCACGGTGGCAATCACCTGGGTCTCGAAACGGTACTCCTTGGGAAACAATGGCCGAATGGGTCGGTCGATCAGCCGGGCGGTGAGGGTTTCCTTCTCGCTGGGCCGTCCGATCTCTCTTCTAAAATAATTGCCCGGAATTCGGCCGGCCGCGTAGATTTTTTCCTGGTATTCAACGGAAAGGGGCAGAAAATCGACATCTCTCTCGTTATTGGCGGAGACCGCCGTTACCAGGACCACCGTATCGCCGTATTGAACCACAACGGATCCGGATGCCTGTTTGGCAACCTTGCCTGCCTGAATGCTCAGGGACTTGCCCCCGACATCGGCTTTGAATGTATGTTCCATTAGAATTCTTTCTCCCGATAATATTCCGGCAGCGGATGAAACACCGACCGTTGCCTGTAAAATTGCCGTTGGTCAGGTCTGTGGCCCCAAGATAGGGCTACAAGATACACGCAGACCACCCGGCAACAGCAAGACCGTGGGTGGCCGCACCCGTGAAACCGGCAACAAGTATCCGGCAACGGTCCGTTGCCGTCGTCGTGTCACCTTAGCGCCGCAGCCCAAGGGTTTCGATAATCGTCCGGTAGCGCTGAACATCATTGCCCTTGACGTAGTTAAGCAGTCGGCGTCGCTTGCCAACCAGCATCAGCAATCCCCGACGGGAATGGTGATCCTTTTTGTGCACTTTCAGATGCTCGGTCAGGTAGGAAATCCGATGCGTGAGCAGACCGATCTGGACTTCCGGAGAGCCGGTGTCGGAGTCGTGCTGTTTGTATTTTTCAATGAGTTCTTTTTTGGTTTCCGCTGTGTACGCCAATGTTTCGTCCTCCTTAAAATGGTTACTGACTAACGTTTTGCCTTTCATCTGGTTTTAAACCGAACGGCCGCATCATGACCGGCGGTTTATAAAATCAATTCAAATCACTCGACAAGCCTAGCGTTATCACCTTTACGCCGAAAAAACACAACAATAATTATAGCTGCCCGTTGCCGGCGATTCGGCCAGAACGGCGATTAGACGGCCGTGTCGGTCAACCACCTTGAACACGCCCTGGTCAGACACCCGCGGTGGAATCGGAAGGTCTGCTTCCGACAGTTTCGTGCCGTTGCGGATCCTTTTGGCCAGCACATCATCGGCCACCGCAGCAGGCAAGAATGGCAGCGACTCATTCATGGGGAT
>Ga0272441_10001848_pt1 | contig 44363 bp, 36 predicted proteins | sample SSMProp6N_FD_193582 | JGI IMG/M metagenome (GOLD analysis project Ga0272441, IMG submission 193582) | Marine sediment archaeal communities from Little Sippewissett salt marsh, Falmouth, MA, United States - SSM-Prop-6N | ecosystem: Environmental > Aquatic > Marine > Wetlands > Sediment ... | reverse complement strand
CCATAGTATGATTCAAAATGTTCCGGGTTGAGCTCTATGGATTTCCCGAACTCAACTATTGCTTCATCATATATTTCCTGGTTAAGATACATTATACCACTGGCAAAATAGAGACTGAAATTCTCAGCATCTTTTTCCTTTGCAATTGCGATATATTTCTGAGCTTCATCATACTTGTTGCTCTTAAGATAAAGGTCGATAAGATTAAGATATACTGTATTATCGCCCGGAAATTTATCAGGCAGATCAAGCAGGTATGCTTCAGCTTTTGCTGTATCGCCAAGACCCATCATGCATTCATATATGTTATAATGTGGCGAGATACCCATATACTGCAGTTCAGCACATTTTTCAAAATATGTTATGCCTTCTTCGTATTTTTTTGCATTTATTGCTGCCAATCCTGCATTATAATACATTCCTGTATCTATCGCCCCTGCATACTGGTTACTCTCGGTAACCTTTATCTGTGTGGCAAATGATTTAAGTGCTCCTTCAAAATCCTGTTCTTCAAACTGTTGGCTGCCCTTTGAATAAAAGTCAAGAGCCAGGGAATTATAAATCATATTTGTTATCAGTGTTTTCTCAACTGAGCCTCTGGAATCCAGTTCAAGTGCCTTCTGATATGCATTATATGCTTCTTCAAGCGGATTTTCACAATATGAATCGTATTTGGTATCATCAGATTCAAAGACTGCCTGACAAAGCCTACCCTTGGCATAATAAGTATTATACCAGTCCTTTGATTTTTCATGTTCAAATGCTTTATCCAGATTCTCTTTTGCTTTTTCGAGATTTCCCTGATCAATATAACTGAGTGCGCTCCTTACCTTTCCTTTTTGGGCCATCACTCCCAACGAAATACTTATTACTGTTAATAATAAAATAATTTTTTTCATGATTATTCTTATTAATATGTTATTTAATGTGTTATAATTTTCAATTAATTGCCAAATGTATAAACTTTTAATTATTTAATCTTCAAATTCTTTGCCATTTTCTTTATTTATAGCCTTATTTTCTTGTGAAATATTTAATATTTCTTCACTATCTGCCTCATTTACAAGTACACAGGCAACCGACGCAATTGTGTCGTTTTCTCTGAGGTTTATTAATCTGACACCTTGTGTAGCTCTTCCCATTACCCTTAAGGTTGACACGGGACTTCTTATGATATTTCCTGAATGGGTAATTATCATGAGGTCGTGATTATTGGTGACACCTTTTAAGGCTATCAGTGAACCTGTTTTTTCAGTAATATTTATGGTTTTTACTCCTTTTCCTCCCCTGTTTGTAATTCTGTAACCCTCAATATCAGACCTTTTCCCATATCCTTTTTCAGCGACAACGAGAATATCCCTTTCCTTTTCCTCTATGGTTATCATACCTATAACATAGTCTGTACCCTCGTTGGCAAGCTTTATACCCCTTACTCCTGACGCTGTTCTGCCCATCGGCCTTACATATGATTCCGGGAACCTGATGGCACGACCTGATTTAACTGCAAGCATTATCTGATGTTTTCCGTTGGTCATCCTGGCTTCGAGAAGTTCATCACCCTCTCTCACCGTTATGGCATTTACTCCACTGTTTCTGGGTCTTGAATATGCTTCCAGTGATGTTTTTTTGATGACCCCTTTCTTGGTACAGAGTACTATGAAATTATTATTGATATATTCTGTATCATCCAGGTTTTTAACATTTATAAATGCTCTTACATTATCATCCTGTTCAATACTAATGAGATTCTGTATAGCTCTTCCCTTTGAGGTCCTTGCACCTTCCGGTATGTTATAGACCTTGAGCCAGTAACATTTACCTTTACTTGTAAAGAAAAGCATTGTATTGTGCATCGTGGCAATATAGAGGTGTTCGATAAAATCTTCATCTCTTGTTGAGCCTCCTTTTGCACCTGTCCCTCCCCTGTTCTGCCTTCTGAATTCAGTCAGCGGTGTCCTTTTTATATATCCCATATGTGATATGGTTATCACCATTTCCTCATCGGCATAAAAGTCTTCGGGATTGAACTCCTCTGCATTTGGTACTATTTCTGTTCGTCTGGTATCGCCGTATTTTTGTTTTATTTCAAGCAGTTCATCCTTTATTATTTTCATTTGAAGGTCTACACTATCCAGTACACCTTTAAGATATTCTATCAGGTTTGTAACCTCCTCATATTCTGCGCGGAGCTTTTCCTGTTCAAGTCCCGTAAGCTGCCTTAGCCGCATTTCAACGATAGCTCTTGCCTGGACATCGGTCAGTTTAAAACGCTTCATCAGTTTTTCCCTCGCGATATCAGGATTCTCTGATGATTTGATAAGTGCTATAACCTCATCTATATTATCACTTGCAATTATCAGACCTTCAAGAATATGCGCTCTTTTTTCAGCCTGATCGAGATCATACTTTGTCCTTCTGAGAATAACATCATGACGGTGATCTACAAAATGATGTATAAGATCTTTTGTATTCAGCGCTCTGGGACGACCTTTTACCAGAGCAATGTTATTGACGTTGAATGAGGTCTGTAATGATGAGTATCTGAAAAGGTGGTTAAGAACAACATTTGCTGTTGCATCTTTTTTTAGTATGATGACTATCCGCATTCCTTTTCTGTCCGACTCATCGTTGATATATGATATACCCTCCAGTCGTTTTTCGTTAATATTGTCAGCGATCTTACGGATCATTTCCGCCTTATTGACCATATATGGAATTTCAGTCACAACTATACATTCCCTGCCTGAATGAGTATATTCAATTTCGGTTTTAGCCCTTATCACTATTCTTCCACGACCGGTTTCACAGGCATCTTTTATACCTTGTTCACCATATATGATTCCTCCTGTCGGAAAATCCGGACCTTTAACATATTGAAGTATCTCTTCCGTTGTAATGTCATTGTTATCGATATATGCTATTGTTGCATCAATTATTTCAGACAGGTTGTGGGGCGGCATATTTGTAGCCATACCTACAGCAATACCGGATGTGCCGTTTACCAGCAGGTTGGGTATACGTGTCGGAAGCACAATAGGCTCATTAAGAGAATCATCAAAATTAGGCTGGAAATCAACGGTTTCTTTTTCAATATCCGACAGTGTTTCCTCTGCAATCTTCCGGAGCCTTGCTTCGGTATATCTCATTGCTGCCGGACTGTCACCATCGACTGATCCGAAGTTACCCTGTCCGTCAACAAGCGGATACCTTAACGACCAATTCTGTGCCATCCTCACCATAGCTTCATATACCGACGAATCGCCGTGCGGATGATATTTACCGAGCACCTCCCCTACTATCCTGGCCGATTTCTTGTATGGTTTGTTTGACTGTACGCCAAGCTCCGACATCCCGTAAAGAACCCTTCGATGCACTGGTTTAAGCCCGTCTCTTACATCAGGTAAAGCCCTTGATACTATCACCGACATTGAATAATCAATGTAAGCCGACTTCATCTCCTCCTCAATATTTACCTTAAGTACTCTCTCTCTCTCTGCCATAAAAAATTGTTAATTAAATAGATGTGTTATAAAATCCGGTTTTTTAAAAGGACTCACGAAAATAGTGAATATTTGACTATTTTCTTTGTTTTTTGCCTGTGAATTTTTAACATATCATTGTTCATAATTGGGCATGGTTATTGTCATATATAAAAAAAGTAATTTATTACTTTGATTTTTCATTTATATGTACTTTTGTCGTATGTTGTCTGACAGAATGACCTGCAAAGGGTAAATGGAAAGATAAATGATATATTGAAAAGATGGATTCACAGTTTTCACAGAGAGTAAAGGATATTCTTGGTTACAGTAAGGAAGAGGCAATAAGGCTCGGTAACAGCCATATCAGTCCCGAGCATCTTTTCCTCGGCATTCTGCGCGATGGAGAAGGTATAGCGGTGGAGATACTGATAAACCAGGGCATTGATCTGATGGGATTAAAAGGTTCTCTTGAGAAGAGCATAAAGGTTGAGAGCCCGGTGTCCGTTGCTGATCACGAAGTAATACCTCTTTTAAGAAGTACTGAAAGGATACTGAAGCTTGTATATCTTGAAGCAAAGGCATTGAAGAGCAGCACTATTGAATCAGAGCACCTGCTTCTGGCGATTTTGAAGGATGAGAATACTCTTGTAACAAGGTTCCTTTCAGAAATGAATGTCGATTATCAATCAGTAAAAAGAATGGTCGAGGCAGAATCGCCAAGCGCCAGGGCTGATTATCCGCGTGATGAGGAAGATGAAGGTCAGGGTTTCGGTACTCCCGGCAAAGGCCAGTCAGGAACACCCTCCTCGGCTAAACCCTCGTCAGATACTCCGGTACTTGATAATTTCGGTATCGACCTGACAAAGGCTGCTGATGAGAACCAGCTTGATCCTGTTGTGGGCAGAGAGCGTGAGATAGAGCGACTGGCACAGATACTTTCAAGGCGGAAAAAAAATAATCCGGTACTTATTGGAGAACCGGGTGTCGGTAAATCAGCAATTGCCGAAGGACTTGCTCTTCGTATATCGAAGAAAAATGTATCAAGGGTGCTTTTCAATAAGAGAGTTGTTGCACTTGACCTCGCATCAATAGTCGCAGGGACAAAATACAGGGGTCAGTTTGAAGAAAGAATGAAAGCTATACTGAATGAACTCTCAAAAAATGATAATATAATACTGTTTATTGACGAGATACATACGATAGTCGGTGCAGGAGGGGCAACAGGATCACTCGATGCCGCAAATATGCTTAAACCGGCACTGGCAAGAGGCGAAATACAATGTATAGGATCTACCACCCTCGATGAATACAGGCAGCATATCGAAAAAGACGGAGCATTGGAAAGAAGATTCCAGAAAGTTCTGGTCGACCCTACTACCATTGAGGAAACCCTTGACATACTGCATAATATCAAGGAACGATACGAGGAGCATCATAATGTTAATTACACAGATGAAGCTATTGAGGCATGTGTAAGACTTACCAACCGGTATATTTCCGACAGACACCTTCCAGATAAGGCAATTGATGCCCTGGATGAATCAGGCTCAAGGGTTCATATTTCCAATATTGTTGTTCCGGAAAAGATACTATCTCTTGAAAATGATCTTGAGGAAGCCAAGAAAGAGAAAATTAGTGCGGTGAAAAACCAGAATTTTGAAAAAGCTGCAAGCTTCAGGGACCGTGAAAAGGATCTTCTCGATATGATCGATCTTGAAAAGAAAAAATGGGAAAAAGAACTGGCCGTTAACAGGGAGATTGTTGATGCAGAAAAGGTTGCCGAGGTTGTGGCAATGATGACCGGTGTACCTGTGCAACGTATTGCCCAGACAGAAGGTACAAGGCTTCTCAAGATGGCTGAAGAACTGAAAAGAAGCGTAATAGGCCAGGATGAGGCTATCCAGAAAATAGTAAAGGCAATACAGAGAAACAGGGCAGGACTTAAAGATCCGAACAAACCTATAGGTACCTTCATTTTTTTGGGACCGACAGGAGTAGGTAAAACACAGCTGGCGAAGATACTTGCTCAGTTCCTTTTCGATTCGACAGATAATCTCGTCAGGATCGATATGAGCGAATATATGGAGAAATTCTCTGTGTCAAGGCTCGTCGGAGCTCCTCCGGGATATGTAGGATACGAAGAGGGCGGCCAGCTGACAGAGAAAGTACGACGAAAACCCTACTCCGTGGTTCTGCTGGATGAGATAGAAAAAGCACATCCCGATGTCTTCCATATATTGCTCCAGGTGCTTGATGAAGGACAGCTTACTGACAGCCTCGGCCGCAGGGTTGACTTCAGGAATACGATAGTCATCCTGACCTCAAATATCGGAACACGTCAGATCGCAGAATTCGGACATGGCATAGGATTCGAATCACAGGCAAAAAAATTATCAAGGGACGCACAGACAAAAAGCATACTTCAGAAAGCTCTGCAAAAGACATTTGCACCGGAATTCCTGAACAGGGTGGATGATATCATAATGTTCAATTCACTGGGGAAAGAAGAGATTAACCTGATAATCGACCTCGAACTGAAAGGATTATTTGAAAGGGTTAAATCACTTGGTTACCAGCTTAAGATCGCAACTGCAGCACGCGATTTTATAGCTGAAAGAGGCTTTGACGCCAACTATGGCGCAAGACCGCTAAAACGTGCAATACAAAAATACCTCGAGGATCCCATGGCAGAAATGCTTATAAAAGCAGGAACCAGCGACGGGGAAATAATAAATGTCGGATTCAACAACGAGAAATCGGAAATAAAGATCAGGATACAGAAGAAGAAAGTGGCGAAAAAATAGGAGTCCCAAACAAATCAAAATCAGTCGATTGCGTTATTAATACCTCGTAAATATTTCCGGGTGTCAGGTTATATTCCGAAGGAATAAGTACTTCCTGGTCAATCTCCGGTGAATCATACTCTGTACGCCCGATAAAGAACTCCTCCTCTCCCCTGTCGATCAGTACTTTCAGAGTACTTCCAACAAGCTTATCATTTAGTTCAGCGGATATCTCCTGCTGTATCTCCATGATCTCTGAAATCCTGGCTTGCTTAGTCTCTTCGGGGATCTCATCCTCATAAGTATATGAGTGTGTGCCCTCCTCGTGTGAATAGGCAAAAACACCCAGCCTGTCGAACCTGAAATGTTTTATAAACTCTTTCATCTCAAGGAATTCCTTTTCAGTTTCTCCCGGATGACCTGTTATAAGGGTCGTTCTGATTGCAGCTCCGGGAAGATTGCTGCGTATCATTTCCAGTGTCTCTTCAGTCTCCCTGCGGTTATGAGATCTATTCATAAGTGCAAGTATCCTGTCGCTGATATGTTGTATGGGAATATCAATATATTTACAGATACGGGGATTATCACGGATCATTTCAATGAGTCGCGGGGGAAGTTTTGCAGGGTAGAGATAGTGTAATCTTATCCATTCGAGCGATTCGATCTTCAGCAGTTCGGAGACAAGGTCAGTAAGCATCTGTTTTTTATACAGATCAAGGCCATAATAACTTATGTCCTGTGCAATCAGTATCAGCTCCTTTACTCCCATCTCAGCCAGATACTGGGATTCCCTTATTAACTCTTCAATAGGGCGTGAAACATATTTGCCTCTTATACCGGGTATAGCACAGAATGCACAACTCCTGTCACAACCTTCTGATATTTTCAGGTATGCATAATGTCCGGGACCTGTAAGAATTCTCTGGTTAATAAGTTCCGGTTTCATCTTCACTCCCATTTCGTATAGTATTTCCGGGATGTTTCTTACTCCGAAATACCTGGTTACTTCCGGGATCTCAGTTTTTAAAGCATCGGTATAACGCTCGGACAGACAGCCTATTACATATAAATTTTCTATTTGCCCCGCTTCTTTGACTTTGATATAGCTCAGGATAGTATCAATGCTTTCCTCTTTGGCATCGTTAATAAAACCACATGTATTAATTATTACGTTGGGGATTGACAGGTCATTCGAATCGTGATGGATTTCACAGCCTCCTGCCTGAAGCTGTCTGAGAAGTTTTTCGGAATCGACAGTATTTTTTGAACATCCCAGGGTAACTATGTTGACCGTTTTATTTTTCATATTTTTTATACCCTTGTCTGTGTTTTAGGCCAGCTAAGGTGACATAGGATGTTAAAAGGTTTATTTACTGAACAATGAATCGACAAATTCAGTGCTGTTGAATATTTGCAGATCATCCAGTTTTTCTCCTATTCCGATGTATTTAACGGGTATGTTAAACTGATCGGAAATACCTATCACCACGCCTCCTTTTGCTGTTCCGTCGAGTTTTGTTATCGCTATGGCTGTTACGTTTGTTGCAGAGGTAAACTGTCTGGCCTGTTCAAAAGCATTCTGACCTGTTGATCCGTCGAGGACTAGCAGTACTTCGTGAGGGGCACCCGGAAGAACCTTATCCATAACCCTCTTTATTTTTGACAGTTCTGCCATCAGATTAGCCTTATTATGCAACCGGCCTGCAGTATCGATAATAGCAACATCATAACCGCCTGCTACGGCTGATTTAACGGTATCGAAGGCTACTGATGCCGGATCTGATCCCATCTGTTGTTTTACCATAGCGACGCCTGCCCTGTCGGCCCATATCTGAAGCTGGTCTATAGCTGCTGCACGGAAGGTATCGGCTGCTCCGAGCAAAATTTTACGGCCATTTTTTTTGTGCTGGTGTGCCAGTTTCGCAATTGTGGTTGTCTTTCCGGAACCATTAACACCTACAATCATTATTACATATGGAGAATGTGGTAGCGGAGAAGAAAAATCAGGTAACAGGTTGTTTTCCCCCTCTTTCAGAAGTGTTGCTATCTCCTCTTTAAGGATGATGTTCAGTTCGTTGGTATTCAGATATTTATCCTTAGCAACACGTGCTTCGATACGTTCGATGATCTTTAATGTGGTATCCACCCCGACATCTGAAGATACCAGTACCTCTTCGAGGTTATCAAGTACTTCATCATCTACTCTTGTCTTACCGATAACAGCCCTTGAGAGTCTTGTAAAAACACTCTCCTTGGTTTTTTCCAGACCCTTGTTGAGATTCTCCTTATTCTCTCTGCTAAAAAATCCCAGTAAAGCCATGTTGATTATTTTATCGCTTAACAAATATGAAAAAAGCCCTCTTCGTTCTGAAGAAAGCTTTGAATATCTTCATGTTGCCAGGTCTGTTATTTATAACCTTTACTGAAAAAGTCCTTGATATGATCATTGTGGACAATCTCCTCCTTATATATATAGGAGCCGGTCTTTTCAGATTTCAACATTTTAATACACTTTGTAAAGAGCTTGCCTCTTCCGGATTTTAGTGTAGCAACAGCTTTCTTTGCCATAGTATTGTTATTTTTACTTTATCTCTTTGTGTATTGTGTGTTTCTTCAGGACAGGGTTATATTTTTTTCTTTCAAGCCTGTCGGGAGTATTCTTCCTGTTTTTTGTGGTGATATATCTTGACATCCCGGGCAGTCCGCTTTCCTTATGTTCGGTACATTCCAGGATCACCTGCTGTCTGTTTCCCTTTGCCTTCTTTGCCATTGTCTCTTATTATTAATAATTCACGATATAGCCTTTTTCCTTAGCATCCCTGAGTGCGTTGGCGAGGCCTTTCTTGCTTATGGTACGTATACCGGCAGCTGATACTTTAAGTGATATCCATCTCTTTTCATCAGGCAGGTAATATCTCTTTTCGATAAGGTTGGGATAGAACTTCCTTTTGGTCCTTTTCTTCGAGTGAGAGACATTGTTGCCGACCATCACCTTTTTCCCCGTAATCTGACAGATATTTGCCATTGATGTTTATTTTACTATTCTGAAATATTACTTTTTAAAACGAAGCGCAAAATACGTGATTTTTATCTGATTGGCCAAATTTTTTAATCACTTTTTTATTTTATGCCATAGAAGGCTCAGTGCTGCATTTGAAAACCTTCTGATATTTGTCACTCTGTCGTATCCGAAAAGATGTTTTTCGGCAATTGTATTCTTTTCAGATGCCACGGCTATCCATAATGTACCGGTGGGTTTATCTGAGGTTCCTCCGTCAGGTCCTGCAATACCTGATGTTGCAAGGCATAAATCTGTATGCATAAGCTTCCTCGCTCCTTCTGCCATGCTTTTTACCACCTCTTCACTTACAGCTCCGTGTTTCTCCAGTAATTTTTGAGGTACATTTAATAAATCTTTTTTTATACTGTTATCATATGCTATTACAGAACCTTTGTAATAATCGGAACTACCCGGAACAGTAGTTAGCATGTGGGCTATCATTCCTCCTGTACAGCTCTCTGAAGTACAAAGAGTCTGTTTTGTCTTCCTGAGCAACATAGCTACAGCAAGTTCCAGGGGCTCCTCGTTTTCGCCGTAAATAAGATCCGGAATGATATCATAAAGTTTTTTGACCTGTTCATCTGTCTTTTGTTGTAGCTGTTCCTTATCTTCTCCGGTTACCGTTAGCCTGAGTTTTATTATACCATGGTTTGGCAGGTATGCCAGGCGGACTTCTCCGGGAAGACTCTCCTCAAAACCTGTTAGTTTCTCTGCCAGTCGGGCTTCCGGCAATCCATATGTCATTATATTTCTGCGTATTACATTTTGTAATTTAAAGCGATTTATTAGGTCAGGAATAACATGTTCGGTCATTATATATTGCATTTCATATGGTATTCCCGGCATTGAAATGAATACCTTTCCTTCCTTTTCAAATAACATACCCGGTGCTGTTCCCCGTATATTCTTAAGTACCTTACAGTCAGCAGGTACTTCTGCCTGTTTACGGTTATTTTCGTTCATGGGTATACCTCTCTTCTTCATCATGACCTCGATCATTGCCAGTACTTCCTTATCAATAATCAGATGAGTTCCGAAAAAGTCGCAAAGAGTCTGTTTGGTTATATCATCACTGGTTGGTCCCAGTCCTCCTGTAATGATAATTACATCGGATTTGGATTCGGCAATTTTCAATACATCCAGTATATCTTCCCTCTGGTCGTGGACTGTTGCAGTACAATTTATATCGAATCCTATCATACTTAATTGTTCTCCTATCCAGGCAGCATTTGTATTAACTGTCTGTCCTATCAGGATTTCATCGCCAATGCTGATTATATAGGCTTTCATAAGGGATATGTTAAAATTCAAGATTCAAGATTCAAAATTCAAAATTCAAGGTTCAAAGAATTATTATCTGGTAAGGTCTAAAAGTAGTAAGAATATATAGATATTTTGGATTATATTTGCCAGAGTTCTTTAAAATTAAGCAGGAGTACCTGCCTGCCGGCAGGCAGGGCTCAGGGGTAGTCCCGAGTACTCGGGATCCCAAGCTGAAGGTCAGGGTGCTGACCGCAAGCGTCAGCATTCGATTTTTGAAATATTTTAGCGGGAGTAGCTCAGGGGTAGAGCATCAGCTTCCCAAGCTGAGGGTCGCGGGTTCGAATCCCGTTTCCCGCTCAAGAATAAGTATAAAACACTGTACTTTTAAAATATGTCTCACTGGGTTTATATACTATACTCAGAATCAACGGATTCTTATTACAAAGGCCAGACTGATGATTTACATAAAAGGATAAGGCGGCATAATAAAGGATGGGAAAAGGCAACACAAAATGGTATTCCATGGAAAATTGTCTGGTGTACTGAAAAAGAAAGTAAATCATCAGCAATGATTCTGGAGAGAAAATTAAAAAATCTCAGCAGAAGTAAATTGATACGATTCATGGAAAAATATTCTGAGGGGTCGGGGGCCACTGACGTTACGCCAAAGGCGTAAGTCAGGGTGCTGACCGCTTGCGCGTCAGCATTCGAATCCCGTTTCCCGCTCTAACCCGCCGTAGCTTTAGCGAAGGCGGGTCTCACCTGCCATAGCTTTCTTTGACCGCCGAAGCTTTAGCAAAGGAGGTAGCGAATCGCTATATACATGCCTTGATAATTACGTGTAAAATTATTATTTTTGGAGCCTTGGCATGTGAATTTTTCGTGTTACTTTAAATCTGTCGGTAGGATAAATGAAAATCAGAAATTGTATCATATTAATTGTACTATTAATTATTGGCTTCCCGCTTTTTGCACAGACGGACGCAGCAAATAACCCGAAAATAAGTTTTGAAGAGAAAGAATATGATTTCGGAACGGTTATATCAGGAGATGAAGCCATACATTATTTTGTATTCACAAATAGCGGAAATGTGCCCCTGGTAATTTCAAATGTACGTACCTCATGTGGCTGTGCTGTTCCCGAATGGCCTAAAACACCTGTCGGCAGTGGAGAAAAAGATTCATTAAGGGTGGAATATAACACAAGAATAAGAGGTGCATTTGATAAGACAATAATGGTATATTCAAATGTTTCCGATGGTATGCATGAATTAAGAATAAAGGGTAATGTGGTTAAAAGAAGGTAACAGCTGAAAATGAAATATTTAACGGGTCTGTTATTGATTATTTTAATATTTGCCTCTTGTGAAAAGGATGATTCCGAAGGGACAGATGGCAACAATGGAGGTAACGGTAATAATACCCAGCAATTAATATTTTCCTCTTTAACATCCGACAAGGATACAATAGGATTTGGAGAAATAGCAACTATTACTGCGGTGGCATCGGGGCTTGACCTCTCCTATTCATGGTCGGCAACAGGCGGAAGTATTCTGGGCTCGGGAAATGAGGTAAGCTATGCTGCCGGCTCATGTCAGGCTGGTGCCAATACAATAGCCTGTAAGGTCACTGACGCATATGATAATTCTGAATCGAAGGAGGTATCAATCTTTGTTCAATAGATTTATATTCACAATACTTCTTACAGTAGTCGTTTTCACTGAAAATACTTCTGCACAATGTTTATCATCGGCTAATCCTGTTGGTGGAAGCGAAAACCTTCTTGTGCTTGAGAAAAGATCAGTGCGCTTAATATCTTTTTACCGGTTCAACTATGGTAATCAGTATTTTGAAGGAAGTGAACGTTCAGATTTCGACCTTATCGGCGATGCCAACTATAATTTTGTCGGCAGTATAATAGGATATGGTCTCCTGAACAAACTCACACTCGAAGCAGAACTCGGATATTATATAAATAAAACCTATAACTATAACCTCGTTCCAGAGTATTCTTTAAGGGGAAACGGATTTTCGAGTGGACTTTTCTCAGTAAAATACGGACTTATCAAGAACAATGACAAACGTTTTTTCATATCAACAGGCCTTGGTGCAAAAATACCGTTTTCCACAAAACCTGTTTCAAGGGACGGTGTTGAATTACCTGTTGAATTACAACCAACGATAGGGGCTTACGGGGCTGTATTTCAATTGTTTATGGTAAAAGAACAGCCGCTTACCGGCAGCAGGTATTTCCTGACATGCAGAGTGGATGTTAATTCTGAAAATAAACGGGATTACAAACTTGGCACATCAGTATTCTCCTCCCTGTTCTATTCCAGGCATTTAATGTTTCCCTGGCTGAAAGGCGACTGGACGATGATATTACAGCTCAGGAATGAGATAAGACAAAAAGACAGGTCATCAAACGGCTGGATCGAATCAACAGGCAGTAATCTATTCTATCTGTCACCCCAGTTAAACCTTTTCATAAAAGAAAAACTTAATGTTTCGATGATGGTTGATATACCGGTATACAGGTATTTTAACGGGACACAGATAGCCATGAAATATGGTATCTCATTGAATCTGTCGGGCGACTTCAGTCTTTAATAAGCTTTGAGCCTCCCACGGGAGTTGAACCCGCGACCTGCTCATTACGAGTGAGCTGCTCTGCCACTGAGCTAAGGAGGCATAAAACGCACCAAAGATAATAAAAATCATTCCAGCTTTTTTAGCCGTTCAAGCAGCGGAGGATGTGAATAATGAAAAAAGACATAGGTAGGATGAGGCATAAGGTTGGAGAGATTTTTTACCGATAGCTTTTTTAATGCAGAGGCAAGTGCGGAAGGATCATAAGTCTCCCTGACAAACCTGTCGGCAGCAAATTCATTCTTCCTGGAAATAATATTGGTAACAAGTCCGATGATCAATGACAGCGGGCTGTATAAAATACCGAAGACAATAAGACCAAGATGAAAACTCTGTTTCTCTGCCCCGAGAGCCTCCGACAAACGGGGATTATCAACAATAAGCGAGAAGAGGTATAACATTATACCTGTTGTAATAACTGAAGATAACATCGTAAGAAGAACATGTTTTTTCTTAAAATGCCCCATTTCATGTGCAAGTATTGCAACAATTTCATTTTCAGTAAATTCATTGAGGAGTGTATCATAGAGTACAATTCGTTTCCTGGGACCGAACCCGGTGAAATATGCATTGCTTTTTGTACTTCTTTTCGATCCGTCAATAATATAGATGTCTTTAAGTTTGAATCCTGCCATTGATGCATAGGCTTCGATCTTATCCCGGAGCGAACCCTCTTCAAGTGGAGTTTGTTTATTAAATAATGGTACTATCAGGACAGAATGGAACAAATTCATAAATACTGAAAATACTATTATCAGTCCCCAGGCATATAGCCAGAAATTCTCGCCGGTCTTATAATAGAACCAGGTTATCAGTCCGAGTACCGGGATTCCGATTATTAGAGAAATAAGCCATGATTTTAATTGGTCTGTTATGAAGGTTCTTAATTTCATTTTATTGAATCCGTATCTTTTTTCGATAACAAAGGTATCGTACCAGCTGAACGGAATATTGATTATATCGGATGCAAAACCTATCAAACCGAAGAAAATCAATGCTATTACAATCATATTCATGCTTATTGTCCTTGCTACATCATCGACAAAGGCAAAGCCTCCGGCAATTATCATTGCGAGTATTACAGCAAGATTAAATGTTGATGACCAAAATGAAAGTTTCTTATTATCCCTGTCGTATAGCTGACTTTTCCTGTAGTCTTCTTCATTAACTATTCCATTAAGTTTTTCCGGGACTTTTTCAGACCACATTTTACCATTAAGATATACAAGGTATCTCTCAAGGATATATCCTGTAACAGGAATAATTATGATAAGGAAGAATACAATGTTATACATTACGGGTAGGGATAAAAAAAGAAGCAGGGTGTCTGTTTAAAATTAGTGTGGAATAAATATGTCTCGCTGCATTTCCTCGTGCTAAAAGGATAGACACCCTGCGAAGCTGTAAATATAAGAAATATTTTTAAGTTAACATACCTCCGCATACATGAATTGTTTGTCCTGTCACATATGATGAAAGGTCAGAGGCAAGAAATAATGCTGTATGTGCCACATCTTCAGGAGTTCCACCTCTTCTCAGGGGGATTTTGCTAACCCATTCATTTTTGACATCATCGGGTAGTTTTTCTGTCATTTCCGTCATTATGAATCCCGGAGCTATGGCATTGCATCTGATATTTCTTGAGCCGGTTTCTTTTGCTATGCTTTTTGTGAAGCCTATTATTCCTGCCTTTGAAGCAGCATAATTACTTTGTCCCGGATTCCCCGAGACACCTACAACGGAACTCATATTTATTATTGACCCGCTTTTTTGCTTTAGCATATAAGTTATTACTGCCTTTGTCAGGTTGAAAACAGATTTCAGATTAACAGCTATCACCGCATCCCAGTCTTCCTCGTTCATACGCATCAGCAATGTGTCGCGTGTTATACCTGCATTATTTACCAGGATGTCGATCTTTGAGAAATCTTTGATTATCTCGTCGATAACTCTTTTGGAGTCATCAAAATCTGCCGCATTCGACACATAGCCTTTCACCTTTACCCCTGCTGCTTTTATTTCTTTTAAAGCGTTTTTAAACTCATCATCATCAGTGATATTTGTAATGGCTATATCGGCACCTTCCCCTGCAAATAAAAGAGCAATTGCCTTGCCGATACCACGTGAGGCACCTGTAATAAGCGCTGTCTTACCTGCTAATAATCCCATCATTTTCAGATTTTAGTTCGTGCAAATATAAGAAAAGTTATCATTGTTATGCAGTCTTGCAGTTGCCCTAATGCCCTAAAGCCCTAAAGCCCTAATGCCCTAAAACCTTCACCACCATCTCTCCTATTTCGGCGGGTGATTCAACGACATGAATACCGCATTGTCCCATAAGTTCCATCTTGGCAGCAGCAGTATCGTTCTTCCCTCCTATTATTGCTCCGGCATGTCCCATTCTGCGTCCTTTGGGTGCTGTTTGTCCTGCGATAAAACCCACCACGGGTTTATTTCCGTTCTTATGTATCCATTCGGCAGCTTCGTTTTCCATATTGCCGCCTATCTCTCCGATTATGACAATCAGTTCAGTCTCAGGATCATTCATCATTAGTTTTACTGCATCGAGAGTGGTTGTTCCGACAACAGGATCACCACCTATTCCAATACATGTTGACTGACCTGATCCGAGTTTGGTAATTTGGTCGACGGCTTCATAGGTGAGGGTACCTGACCGGGAAATGATTCCTACAGTACCCTTTGTATGAATATATCCTGGCATGATTCCTGCTTTTGATTCTTCCGGTGTTATGATACCCGGGCAATTGGGCCCTATAAGCCTGCAGTCGCAGGATTTAAGATATTCTTTCACCATTACCATATCTGAAACCGGGATCCCCTCGGTTATTGTCACGATAAGCCTTATCCCGGCATCAGCTGCTTCAATGATTGCATCGGCTGCATATGCCGGGGGAACAAATACCACTGAAACATTGGCAGCTGTCTCCTTAACAGCTTCCCTTACAGTATTGAACACAGGTAATCCAAGATGTGTCTGCCCTCCCTTACCGGGAGTCGTGCCTCCCATAACCTTTGTTCCGTATTCAATCATCTGTGTGGAATGAAATGTTCCCTCGCTTCCTGTGAATCCCTGGACTATTATTTTGGAATCTTTATTTAAAAGTACACTCATAGACAATATTATTTTAATATAATTTGTTTTTCAAAACCGCGTTAAAGATATATTAAGAGGCCGGATTCAAAAGTACCTATTTATTGTCTCTTTTTCATTATTTTTGTTTTTTTAGTCCTATGCCAAACATTGATCCTGTATTATATATAGGTATCTCCCAGTCGTTTTTTGCGGGAATGCTTATCTCTACGAAGAAACCCTTTACTATTGCCAACAGGTTAATGGCAGCATGGATGTTCCTTATCTGCACCGAATTGGTGATAGCTCTTCTCAACTCAAGGGTTATAGAGATGTATGCCTTTCACTTTATATCATTTACATACGGACCACTTCTCTATTTATATGTCAGGTTTATGACTGATCCGGGAAGAAAATTCAATTGGCTGGCATTATTACATTTCATTCCTTTTGTTGTTTTCCTTACAGTATCAGTTATCTTCAGGGAGCTGCCTCTTATGAAGGATCTCAGAAATTTTTTCAACCCTGACAGGTTCATATCCCTGCGGATTGTCTATAGCACTTGTTTCTTCCTGTCTGTAACCGTTTACAGTCTCCTTGCATTTGTCCTGATAGGTAAACATCAGCGGAAACTCAAAGATCTTGTTTCTTATACTTCAGGCGTAATAACCCTTAACTGGCTTAAGGTTCTGTCAATAAGCTATTATGTTACATTTCTGGCGCTTTTTATACTCGGGGGACTGAATATGATTGGCAATTTTATTCCTTTTGATCCTTACTTTGTGGTATTTGGTTTTATTACAATATTTTCCTTTGCTTTCAGCTTTTATGCTATACGGCAACCTGTAATATACGGACATGAAGTAAGTGTTATCGATGATGAAAATAATGGCAGGGAAACGGGAAAATATGTCAGGAGTGGGTTAAGGGATAAACAGGCTGAGGAGTATCTCGAAAAGCTTATTTCTGTTATGGAGACCGACAAACCCTACCTGAACAGGAATCTGAGTATTCAGGATCTTTCACAGCTTACAGGAATTTCACGCCACTACATAACACAGGTCCTTAATGAGAAGCACGGGAAGAACTTCTTCACCTTCATTAATGAATACAGGGTGAAGGATGTCATTTCAAGATTCAACGACCCGAAAAACAATCATTTCACCATACTTGCCATTGCCTTTGATGCAGGGTTTAATTCCAAGACAACCTTCAACTCAATTTTTAAAAGTCTTACCGGTGTTACACCGAGTGAGTACAGGGAAAAATCAACAGGAATCAAAGAATAGTGTAGTACATCCCTGGCGGGACGAACAAGTACCTGTTGAATAACAGGTACGGGAAAGACGGATTAGACGACAAGCCTTACATTATGTTGTTCATTTGCATAAAAAGATGCATTTATGAATAACATAACAATCAAACTTACTTTTTTTCTATTATTAATTACAATCACCATAAACGGACAGGACTCCCCGTCTGACCAGCAAAGCAGGTTTATATACGGATTTGTAAGGGGTGGATTCTATGGAGCTATAGATGATGAGACTGATAAGATATACATGCCGAGTGCATTTTCCGATTTTGGTCTTAAAGCAGAGAGTGGCGACAGTCGTATGTTCAGGGCATTTGCTGACCTTCGTTTTCGTTATGGCACAGAGTTCAGCGAGCCGGTAACCAGGTTTGACCTGAGAGAGGCATATGTTACCGTCAATGGCAAAAAATGGGATGTTACTGCTGGTCAGGTTATTATTAAGTGGGGACGTGCGGATTTCACAAATCCGACATCAAAGTTAAGTGCAAGGAATCTTGTATCACGGTCTCCCGATCCTGCCGATATGGATATAGGTAACCTGCTCTTAAGTGCAAGATGGCATCCATATCAGTTTTTAAGTCTTGAGGCAGTGGGAATGCCTTATTACAGGTCATCTGTACTGATGGTAGATCCCCTGCCCCTGCCGTCGTATGTTACAATAAACACCATAAATTCAATAATGACGGGCAATGATAAATATGGTGTGGGACTAAAGGCTGATTTTTATCTGAGAGGTGTTGACTTTAGCCTGTCGTGGTTTGACGGACTCAATCCTATGCCGGGGACAGCCCTCACCAGTTTTGACCTAAATCTGGCAGATCCCATTCCTGTGCCATATACAGAACTGACACTCAAACCATACAGGATAAGTAATATCGGTTTTGATTTTGAGACAACAGCAGGAAATTTCGGAATAAGGGGTGAGGCAGCCTGGTCAATACCATATAAATCATATAGGGACTATGAATATGTTGCCTGTCAGCAAATTGAATGGGCCACGGGAATTGACTGGATGTCAGGCAACTGGAGGATTACAGCAGAGTATTCTGGAAAGATTTTACCCGATTTTGAAGCAACGTCGGTAGAGTCTTTTATCGGAACAGAGCCGGATCTTGCAGCACTGGCAGTACTGCTGGCAACCCCGGGTTTCGATATTACGGAATATGTGAGGCAACAGGTTGGTGCATTCAACAGGCTCTATAACTACCAGCTTGAAAAATCATATCATTCTGCCGCTATCAGGATCGAAACAGATCTTTTTTACGGAAGAATGACACCTTCGCTTCTTTCAATGTACAATTTTACCACACGCGATCTGATGATAATGCCTGAAGTATCATATAAGCCAGCTGACGGACTTACGATATGTCTTGGCGGTGAATACTATTCGGGCCGTGACGGATCTGTATATGACCTCATTGATGAATTTATGAACAGTATCAGGGCTTCCCTGAGAGTAGATTTCTGATAATATGACTGACTATATAATCAAATACCGCTGGCTTATACTTGTTTTCTTCCTGGCTCTGGGAATCTCTCTGGGAGCACTCATTCCAACATCAAAGACTGATCCTGAGATCAGGAATTATATTCCCCAATCGATGGATTCAAGGATTAAAACTGACAAGATAGAAGAAGAATTCGGTGTACAGGATCTTGTGATGATCCTTTTCACCGACTCAACGATACTCACAGAGGACAACCTCAGGAACATAAAAGCTGCCGACAGGGCAATATCGAGGCTTACAGGAGTTACTAACCGCACATCTCCTTTTACTGTACGGACAATAAAAAGCACTGAGGGAATGATGACAGCTGATCCTCTTATCAGGAGAATACCATCCGACGAAGCCGGTTTTGCAGAGCTAAGGGAAGAGATACTGAATAACAGGTTTGCCCGGGATATTGTCATCTCGTCGGATATGACAACAGCATCCATCTCCGCAACTATTAATGATGCAGAAAATGAAAGCGTCACCCTTCAGAAGATCGATTCTATAGCTGCAGCCCATGCGGGAAGCGCTGAGGTCCTGAAAGGAGGATTGCCATATATACGTCACCATATAATGAAAGATGTAAGGAAGGATGCTGTCTTCCTTGTCCCGCTCGCCCTGCTCGTAATGCTGCTGATACTCAAACTGAGCCTTGGTGAATGGAAAAGCGTTCTGATGCCGTTCAGTGTGGTGATACTTTCAATAGCCATGTGTATGGGATTGATACCACTGCTCGGTTGGAAATTATCAATTATTACACTTCTTGTCCCTATAATACTCGTTGGTGTGGCAAATAATTACGGGATATACCTTGTTGCGAGATGTCAGGAGATAAAGATGAAACACGGTACTATTTCGGTTAGTTCTCTTGTCAGGGAGCTGTCAGGTTCACTCAACAAACCGATACTCTTCAGCGGACTTACTACGGTAGCCGGGGTACTTGCCTTGCTGGCACATTCTATAATTCCAGCCCGGCAAGTAGGAATACTCGCTGCTGCCGGCGTCGCACTGGCACTTATCATGAGCCTGATACTGATACCTGTACTTATCTGGTTCCGCGGAAACGGTAAAAGTGATTTCACTCCAAAGAATGTCAATACAAGAGGATTTGACAGGTTTCTCGGTGCACTGTCGGGTGTCGTTATCAAAAAACCAACATCTGTTATTGTGGGTTTTGTTATGCTAACGGTAATAGTAGCTTCAGGAATTACACTTCTGAGGATCGAGACAAACCAGGAGAAATTTTTCCCTAAGAACAATCCCATCAGGATGGCATCCGATATAATAAACAGTAAGTTCGGCGGTTCGCAGACTATCTCCGTCATGGTTGAGGGAAACATAAAGGAACCTGAAGTCATGCAGGGTATAGATAATCTGACAAACAGGGTTGAGACAGTGGATGGTGTGGGCCAGGTATTCTCTATTTCACAGGCTGTGAGAGAGATGAGTAAGGCATTATTTCTGCCTGATGAAGAAGGATATGATAAAATACCACAATCGAGAGCAGCTATAGCACAGATGTTTGAACTGTATAATATGAGCGGAAATCCTGACGACTTCAGGCAGATGATGAATCTTGAAAACACCAGGGCACATATCCTTATCCGCCTGTCGCAACCGGAAAACAGGGTAATAAGAAATGTAAAGTCAGTAATTAATGAGGCCACAACCGGGTTCCCTGCAGAGATAACAGTGGGAGGATATGCTATAATAATGACAGATTTTGCAGCATCTATTATCAGGGGGCAGGTAACCTCTCTGTTATTTGCCCTGATAACGGTATTTGTATTTCTGACATTGATCTTCAAGTCGTTCAGAGGTGGTATTGTGGGATCTGTTCCTCTTGCAACATCGATACTTATTCTTTTCGGATTCATGGGATTCAGCGGAATAGCCCTCGATGCCGCAACAGCCCTGCTCTCATCGATCATGATAGGTGTGGGTGTTGATTTTACAATACAGTATATATGGAATTTTAACATCCAGCTGAGAAAAGGACTCACCTATGAAGAATCAACGCGGGCAGCTATGAAGACAATAGGAAGGAGTATAATCATCAATGCATGTGGTGTTATGGCCGGATTCTCGGTACTTATTTTATCAGGATTCACATCAATACGATTTTTCGGCTACCTGGTACTTATCTCAATAGGATCATGTCTTGCCGGAGCATTGGTACTGATACCCGCAATATTTATGAGATTCAGGCCGCGTTTTGCCGGACAGGATATGAACAAATCAAAAACAAGAAAAAATGAAAAAAGCAACGATCTTATTAATGTTAATACTGCCGCTTTCGCAAATGTCGGCACAATTGCCTGATGCGGGACAGATACTGGATAAAAGCCGTGAATTGAGTCTTACCGGCTCGATGAGTGCTACAATCAACCTGTCAATAACCGAAAAGAACGGCGCGACAAGAAACAGAACTATCTCAATGACAACCAAAACATTTTCAGATGGTCTTGAGAAGAGAATGATTGAATTTCTTGAACCTGCCGATGTAAGAGGTACTTCAATGCTCGTGGTTGATTATAAGAACAGTGCCGACGAGATGTGGATATATCTTCCTGCACTGAAGAGAACCAGACGCATAGTATCATCTGAAAAGGGCAAGAGTTTTATGAGTTCCGAATTTACCAATGCCGACATGAGCTCCCCTACCCTGTCAGACTTTGAGAACAGACATCTTTCAGAATCAGGAAAGGACGGTATGTGGATAATCGAGAGTATCCCTGTTGATGAGGATAAAGAAGATGAATACGGCTATACAAGGAAAATAAGTTATATCGACACGGATAACTACCAGGTACAGAAGATGGAATTTTACAACTTTGATGATGAGATCTTTAAGACCATTGAAATAAGGGATGTCCATGAGATGGATGAAGGAAGATACATGATAAAGGATATGATTGCCAGTAATTATATTACTGACAGAAAGTCAGAGATTGTATTTAACGATATCGAAGAAGAGGTGAATGTAGATGATGCCTTTTTTACCGTAAGGAATCTTGAGAGGTGAAGTTGTATAGTAGGCAGTTGGCAATAAAATCAGGTTGAAGATTAATTTAAGTTTAATACTTTTGTCTTTTAACAGATGGTGAATTATGTTAAGGACAGAAGAGACGATATGTGCCCCGGCAACATCGGGAGGAGGTGCAATTGCGGTTATCAGGGTAAGCGGTACACAAAGCATATCAATTTGTGATAAGATATTCTTTCCGTCTGAAAGAAAAACAAATCTGACACAACAACAGGGTTATACCATTGTTCATGGTGAAATACGTTCCGGTGAAGATATCATTGATGATGTTCTTATAAGTATCTTCAGGGCTCCTCACTCCTATACAGGTGAAGATTCCATTGAGATCTCATGTCATGCTTCCGGATATATTCAGCAAAGGATACTCGAACTGCTTATCAGTAATGGTGCAGTGCCGGCAAATCCCGGAGAATTCACAATGCGGGCTTTCCTTAACGGTAAAATGGATCTTTCACAGGCTGAAGCTGTAGCAGACCTCATAGCATCGGAGTCAGAAGCAGCACATAAAATTGCTGTCAGCCAGATACGCGGTGAATTCTCTGATGAGATAAGGATACTGAGGGCCGACCTACTTCATTTCGCATCCCTGATAGAGCTTGAACTCGATTTCGGAGAGGAGGATGTTGAATTTGCCGACAGGACAAAACTACTGGAGATAGTTGAAAAGGTCATATCAGTAACCAGGAAACTGACTTCTTCATTCAGCCTCGGCAATATTATTAAAAACGGTGTGCCGGTCGCTATAGTGGGAAATCCGAATACAGGAAAATCGACCCTGCTGAACAGTCTTCTGAAAGAAGAAAAGGCAATTGTTACTGAGATACCCGGTACTACAAGAGACTCAATTGAGGATGTTGCCGTGATTGATGGCATTCAGTACCGGTTTATTGATACGGCAGGATTGAGAGACACCAGTGATATAATCGAAAATATAGGTATACAAAAGACCCAGGAAAAGATAAGTGCTGCCACAGTCATAATGCTCGTTGCCGATGTGAATGAAGGGGTTACAGCTCTCAAAGGGATACTCGACAGTCTGCGTAGCCAGATTACAGGCTTAAAGAAAAAACTGTTCATACTGATAAATAAGATAGATACCGATACATCGGAAAAGAGAAATGAATTCAAAACCGGAATAACATTATATGAAAAAGAGTCTATGCTTTTCATTTCAGCAAAAACAGGCGAAGGACTTGATGAGCTCAGGGAATCGATAGGCAGTGCTATTGAGAGTTATAAGCTAAGTTCAGAAAACGTAATCATTACTAATATAAGGCATTACAAAGCACTGTCGAATGTAACCGACAGTCTGGAAAGAGTTAAGGAAGGTTTGAACAATAATCTGGAAGAGGATCTGATTGCCATTGATATCAGGCATGCCATTCATTATCTCGGAGAGATAACTGGCGAGATCACAACTGATGAGATCCTGGGTAATATCTTCAGAAATTTTTGTATAGGAAAGTAAAATAGAATAACTCAGACAGAAATAAACGGGGCTTTCCTGCAGGCAAGATTTTATCACAATTCCTAAAAATAATTCTAAGTTAGACTATTCAATTTATATTGTTTTGGGGTATTGCCCTGAAAGATAATTATTAACTTTGTATTGAATCAGTGGCAAAGGGATTAAGATAATAATAGAAGTCAATCGTAAATATTTAATAGTATCAAAAAGCAGTAATGATGAAGACCATAATTAAAATGTCGGGCTTAATAGTGATACTTCTTTTTACCGGAAATATCACACTTAACGGCCAGTATGGTTTGGGCAGAAGGAATTTTGGAGGATATTACCCGATGGATATACCTGGCCTGACTGAAAAGCAGAGATCTGAAATCAATGTACTCGCAGACAGACATTGGTTAATAATGGATTCACTTCGAAACGAATTGTGGATGGAAAATGATCTGGAAAGGCGGAATGAATTGAGCAGGGAATCACAGGATCTTGTCTATTCATACCGTAAAAGTATTCTTAGGTTACTTACAAAGGAACAGAAAGACTGGTTGACAAACGATAGTTATTATTATGGAAGACCCGGATACGGACGACGAGGCCAACTGAGAGGTGTTGGCTGGGGAATGGGATTTGCAGGACGAGGCTACGGATTTAACGGAGGCTTTGGCAGGGGCATGGGACCATGTGGAGGCGGCTATGGCTTTGGCAGAGGTTATGCAGGGGGATTCGGCAGAGGATACGGCCGTGGTATGGGGCCGGCCTGGTAAGAGTTTTAAAATAACACAGGCTATTTATCAAAATCATCGAGGAAGAAGACCGCCTTTTTACCCTGACTTTGTTGTTTTTTTCCATCAATGTTATAATAAAAGCTAAGTATGAAATAACGGGATTCAATTTTTCTGTAATTAGACTGGCTGAACCTGTAATCATTCTCATCAACAGCATCAATAGCATGTCCGAAAGTATAGGAATTAAAAACATCCGAAACTTTAAAAACAAACTCTCCTTTATCTTTAAATATTCTTTTGTTAACAGCTAGATCCATGTAATAACGTTCTTTATAAATTCCCATTGCAGAAGGTAATTTTGACCTGTAATAACCCGATAATTGGAAACCGGTATTCCATGGAAATCTCAGCTGATTTGAAATATTAATATTCCATCCTGTTTTGCTTGTGTTAACATCATTATAGCCATATTCACCGGTTAAGTAAGTATAAAAAATGTTTGCACTTGCGTTTATACTCCACCATTGAAATGGTTTGCAGGATAATGAGACCTCGCTTCCGAATAATTTTGCTTTATCCAGATTCTTAAACGAACCGACAAATGCACTGTCGTTTGTGGCAAATTTTATTCGTGAAATAGCTTTGTCGATATTACGGTAATAAGCTGAGAAAAACCCCGAAACAGGTTTGAATACGAAACGACTTCCAGCTTCATACGAATTTACATATTCAGGTTTCAATTCAGGATTCCCCTGGTTCATATTCAGGACATCTGCATATTCATCTGTAAATGGGGTTAGCATACTTATTGTGGGACGGTTTATCCTGCGATTGTAACTGGCAAAAAGAGTAAGATGATTGGTGATATGCCCCGATATATTTACGGCCGGAAAGAGATTCAAATAACTTTCTTCATTCTGATTGCCTTGCGAGTTCTTTGTATACTCTGCTCTTATTCCTGATTCTATTTCCAACAAACCCAATCGTGTATTTATATTAAAATAGAGAGCATTTATGAGCTGAGAATAATTGAATTTGTTTATTAAAGCAGTATCATCATTCCATTCGGTTATACTCCGGTTATAACTTTCCGAAAAAAAGTCATTCAACAGATCTTTATTACTGTATTTATACCCTGCCTCCATCCGTATCGAATCGTTTATGGCATGTGAATAATCCATAGAGAAATCCATCTCTTTATTTAACTGCTCTGAACAGGTATTTTGTAATTGAGGATAATCCTCAATCATACCTGGGAAGAATACATTATTCATTTGTTGTAATTGGGAAAAGAATGAATAATGAAAATTTGATTTCAGTACCCGTCCGCTCGTTCTGAAATTATACTGATAATTCAAGTTACCATCTATTGTGAGATTATTAAGATCAATATCTATTTCCTTAACTGATTCAGATACTGATTGTGCTGTCTTGTTTTCTGTTTCGTAAGATATCTTCCTGAAGGCGTTATTGAAATTTTTTGATCCGATAACCGATATTCCGATCTGTTGGTTTTTATTAATCACATATTCGAAATCAGAATTAATTATTGCATTTGTCATGTTTACATCCTGTCTGTCGTATTGATAGTAATTCAGGGCATCCGGATCTTCATAATTGTCCCTGAAATGCTCTTTTATCTGGTATTTTGTATTGTAATTTAATCCGCCATTGAGGAAAAGATTTACTTTCCCTGATGTCACCGAAAAACCTGCATTGCCACCTAAAGTCAAAGGATATCCGCCTTTTAACATAAGTGTGGTTTTGTTTTTCCCCTTACTACCTGATTTCAATACTATGTTAATAATTCCTGACATTCCTTCAGCGTCGTATTTTGCTGAAGGATTATTAATAATCTCTATTCTTTCAATCTGACCGGCAGGTATCTGATTGATTGATCTGACAAGTTCTGATTGTTTACCGTTCAGCAAAATCATAACCTTATCGCTTCCCCTGTATTTGATGTTTCCATCTATATCAACATCCATCGAAGGTAATGACTGCATTACATCTATGGCTGTGCCACCGGTAAGGGTTGTATTTTTAGCGACATTAATAATGGTTTTTTCAATATTTCTTTCAATAATATTCTTTTCAGCCGTTACGGTTACTTCCGACAGGGAATAACTCTTTTGAGAAAGAAGAATATCATGCTTTTCCTTTTTTGTCTGAATATCTATTACCAGAACTTGTTCGTCATATCCCATAAATGAAGCAATTAAACTGTATTTCCCTGGTATTATTCCCGTGATGACATATTGACCGTCTTCATCTGCAATTACTCCATACATTAAATCAGATTCGTTCTGTGATTTTAGCTGAACTGTGGCAAAAGGAAGACCTTCTCCGGTAATGCTGTCTTTTACTGTCCCGCTTATTTCACAAGTCATGAAATGTGGACCGGCAAATATTGTGGTTATTAACAGGAAAAACAGAAATATTAAAACACTTGTCTTCTTACAAACGTTATTTTTTCCAGTACTATTCATTGTTTGTTTATTTACCTGTATAAGGTCTGGAACAGGTTATTTGATTTTTAAAAATAACCAAATAATAAGAATATCCATATTATGTTCCTGAGATTTCCTTAGCAAGTTGTTTTATGATTTATTGCATATCAGTTAGTTTTTGATGTTGTTTTTTTTATCTATAATTTGCAGTCTGATTTATATTGATTCTAAATAATAAAATATTATAAGGTTATGAATATCATTTTTGACTAAATATATTATAAGATGAAAACTAAAATGCTGATATGCTGGATGTTATTAATATCCAGTACCATATCAATCCCGGCTCAGAATACTATGTCACACAAAATAGGTACAGAACAGGATAGTGACAAGCCGGGGACAAATATAGCTATAGCAACAGTCGAAAAGAATGTAACCTCAAAGGTAAGTAATCAAGCTGGCAGGGCACCGTACTATCTTTTTTTTGACAGGAAAGGTGAATTTATCAAATCTGAAAAGAATCCGGCAGCTAAGAGCAGGCAGGGAGCCAGTGCTGAGGTGATCGATCTCCTGCTGAAGGAATCATGTGGAATAGTAATTGCAGGGCAATTTGGAAATAAAATGCAAAACCTGCTAAAGCAGAACAATATTAAATTTTACATTAAGGAGGGCAAGGCAGATAATGTCATAACAACATTATTGGAGAAGAATGGAAGTATTTAATCCTGTTCTTTACCATTGATGAATAAAATACAGATAAGTTAATACGTGGCATACTTATTGTGCGAAATTTCAGTATAATGATACTTTTATTAACTGTTTCGGAATTTTACTAATTTTGCAGAATAAAAGAATGGAGAATTATAAACATAAAAATGATCTGAGATGAAAGCAAAAGTTATCTTATTGATCTTATTGACTGTCTTCAGCTTCAGCATTTTGGAGGGACAGAAGAAAAAGACAAGAATAACAATCACCGGCAGCGTTGTTGATGCAAGACATTATCCTGTTTCGAATGCAATAATTATGATCGACGGGAAGAATACAAACGAAATGACTGATTCTGAAGGAAAATTCAAGATCAAGGTAAAACAGGATGTTGAGAAAATTGGTGTTGTTTCCTTTGCAAATGGTATGATTGAGGAACCAATAGACGGCAGATTAGTAATAAACTTTAAATATGGTGGTGAATCAATCACTCCGCAACGAACTCAGGAAACACCAAGCAGTGAAGAAGCTGTAAACATTGGATATGATTACACAAAAGCCAAGGATTTGACTACCCCTGTGAACAGAATTGATGGAACAGATAATAAATACAGAACGTATAATTCTGTATATGAAATTATTACAAGGGAAGTGTCGGGGGTAAGAGTAAACGGCAATAACATAGTAATACATGGTGCTTCTGACTTATTTGGTGATGTTCCGGCATTACTGATTGTTGATGGTGTGCCGGTTAATGATTTTAACGGTATTCCTCCTTCCGCAGTAGAATCAATATCAGTACTTAAGGGAGCCTCAGCAGCAATATATGGTAGCAGGGGCTATGGAGGTGCAGTTGTCGTTACTACTAAAAAAGAGAATAAATAAACTATCCCCGCTTTGCAGTACAACTCTTGAATTAAATAATGACAGGAGCAACTATATTAATCGGTGTTGCTCCTTTTTTTAATTAAGGCTGTCGGGGATACAACACCAGGTAAATGAAGAACCTCTATTTTACTGATGCCCTTAAGATTAAGCGTCCCACAGCATTCCAGGTGATGCTTAAACCTGCCGGTCCGGCATGTAATCTTAATTGCATCTATTGTTATTATCTTGAGAAAAGCAAGCTTTTTAATGATACCCCAAACACCCGCATGTCATATGAACTTCTTGAGGAATTCACAAAGCAGTTTATTGAAATCCATGAGGTTCCGGCTGTTACCTTTACCTGGCAGGGTGGTGAACCGACTCTCATGGGGCTCGATTTCTACAAAGAAGCTGTTGATCTTCAGAAGAGATATTCGGGCGGTAAACGTATAGACAATGCTTTTCAGACAAACGCTACATTGTTAAATGACGACTGGTGTATATTTTTTAAGGATAACAATATACTGGTAGGCGTATCAATTGACGGCACAGAACATAACCATAATCATTACCGTAAAACAAGATCAGGGGCTCCCACCTTTACAAGGGTTATGAAGGGTATTGAATTATTACAGAAACACAGGGTGGAGTTTAATACGCTCAGTGTTGTCAATGACTATAATATAGGCCTGGCAGAAGAGACATACAGATTCCTGAAACAGATAGGAAGTGTCTTTATGCAGTTTCTTCCTGTGGTTGAGAGAATATCCGACAATATGGATGAATCGGAATTAAAACTTATTGCCCCTGTTCATGGAGAGGCAAAGGTTGCCCCATGGACAGTTGGGTCACTGGATTACGGTAAATTCCTTATTACAATCTTTGATGAGTGGGTAAGAAATGATGTTGCACGATATTATGTGCAGATATTCGATGCCACACTGGCTAATCATATCGGGGAAAATCCGGGTATATGTGTTTTCAATGAGACATGTGGTGATGCGCTGGCAATGGAACATAACGGTGATGTTTACTCATGCGATCATTTTGTTTATCCCGAATATTACCTGGGCAACATTTTCACTACACCGCTGGTTGATATGTATAAATCGCAGCGTCAGTTTGATTTCGGTGTAAATAAAAGGAACAAGTTACCTGCCTGTTGCCTGCGATGTGATGTTCGTTATGCCTGTCACGGAGAATGTCCTAAACACCGCTTCCTTCTCACACCCGATGGGGAACCGGGATTAAATTATCTGTGTGAGGGTTTGAAGATGTTTTTTAAACATACCGAGCCCTATATGGAATATATGGCAAAAGAACTGAGAAACAAACGGCCGCCTGCAAATGTAATGAACTGGATTAGAAACAGGGAACAGCAGGCTGTCAAACCCACCATGCCGGGCAGAAATGATCCCTGCCCCTGCGGCAGCGGAAAAAAATTCAAAAATTGCTGTGCCAATAAACCCCCATGGACTGAATTGACCTGAAAAGTGTCTAAATATTATACATATTCCGTATAATTAGTTTACAGTAATATATTGGTATTATAATTGTATATGTATGGTAGACAGTTGTTTATCATAGATGGCATGATTTTTGGCAAATTATAATAAATAATTATCAATTTAAATGAAGAAGAGGATCTGGATAATATCATTCATATTTATTTCCCCCTGGATTTTCTGTTATGGTCAGGAGGTTCAGAAGTGGACAATGGATGATTGTATCAACTATGCTATAGAGAATAATATCGGGCTAAAAAGACAGGAACTTCAAACTGACAACTACGAAGCCAATTTGATGAAATCGAAATTTGATTTTCTCCCGTCGCTTAATTTCGGTTCTGACGCACAGGTAGGTTTCGGACGTTCAATAAACCCGGTTGACAATACAATTACTTTCGAACAAAATATAAGTAATTCTTACGCGATCCGTACAAATCTCAACCTGTTCAACGGTTTATCCCTTCTTAATACAATGAATGCCAACAGGTATATGTATATGGCGGGGATTGAAACGGAGAAAGTTGTAAAGAACACATTGATTTTAGAGATCCTCGGGCAGTATTACCAGGTAATATATGCAAGAGGTCTTGAGGAGGTGGCCAGGATGCAAATGGAATTATCAGAGAAACAGAATTTCCGTATTGTAAAGATGGTTGAGACAGGCAGGGAAGCACTTTCGAGGCAGTATGAAATGGAGAGCCAATTGTCGGATGACAGACTTTCCTATACCATTGCCCGTAATAATGCAAACCAGGCAGTTACTACCCTGAAGCAAATGCTTCAGCTCTCACCTGAAACAAAATTTGATGTAGAGATACCTGACCTCACGAACCTTACTATTGCAGATGAAAGCTTCAATGCTGACAGCATTTATGAAATAGCTGCCCTGACACTACCGCGACTGAAAGCCATTGAATATGAACTGGAGGCAAACAGGAAACAGATATCTGCTGCCAAAGGAAGCCTCATACCAAGTATATCGGTCGGTGGTGCAATTTATACAGGTTATTATAAAGTAATAAGTGAAGATATTGTTATGGAACAACAATCGTTTAAGGACCAGCTCAGGAATAATAACAGCCAGGCTATTTACTTTTCACTCAATATACCGATATTTAATAATTATACAACGGCCAGGAACATTAAAACAGCAAGGATCAGGCGGGATGATGCATCTTTGAAGCTCGAACAGGAGAAGAATAATCTTTATATAGAAATTGAAAATGCATGTCTTAATTATGTCAGGGGAAAAGATGAATATACAGCTGCGCAGGCAAACCTTGATTTTAACAGGAGATCATTCGAATCTGTCGAGAAAAAATTTGAATCGGGACTCGTTGATGTCACCGATTATTCTGCAGCCAAAACAGCCCTCTTCAGGGCAGAAGCTGAAGCATTGAGAACAAAACTCCAGATGATGATAAGAAAGCTTACCATAAGTTTTTATATAACAGGCGAATACGAGAAAATAATCTTTAACTGATAACAATACAATATACTAAAATGGATACTCCTATTAATGGTATGGATAAACCCATAGAAAAGAAAAAAGGTCTGAAGAAAAAACATATCGGATATATAATCGGAGGAATTATAATCCTGGTGCTGTCATATATGGCGTTTTTTACAGGGCGGGTCTCTACATATAAAGTAGAAAAGGACAAACTTATTATAGAGACAGTCGTACAAGGACAGTTCAACGATTATATTACTGTTCCCGGTACAGTGGAACCTATCAGTACTGTTTTTCTTGATGCCCTTGAAGGTGGACGTGTGGAGGAGATTCTTATTGAAGAGGGTTCAATGGTAAAGAAAGGAGAAATAATACTGAGACTGACAAATCCTGATCTCTACCTGAATATACTCGATAGTGAAGCCCAGCTTGCTGAAAAGGAAAATTTCCTCAGGAATACACAGGTTACAATGGAACAGGAAAGAATCGCCATTAAAAGGGAACTCATCAACCTGAAGTATGATATAGAAAGAAAAGAAAGGACCTATCAGCAGAATGAGGAATTGATAAAAGACAACCTTATTTCGAAAGAAGAATTTATAAGGTCGAAAGAAGATCTGGATATGGCACGTAGTTCACAGGAACTATTTGTTGAGCGGCAAAGGGCAGATTCTATCTTCCGCTCAGTGCAGGTGGAGACAATAAAGGTAAACCTCGATAATATGAGAAAAAACCTTGAGCTTGTAAGACAAAGAGTCGAAAATCTTAATGTGAAAGCACCCGTTGACGGGCAACTTGGCTTGCTGGTTCCGGAAATCGGACAATCTATTTCACGGGGAGCTAACATGGGACAGATAAATGTGTTAACATCATATAAAGTGTCGGCACAAATTGACGAACATTATATTGACAGGGTAAGGACTCAGCTTACTGCAACTCTCGACAGGCAGGGTACTATTTATGACCTGGTTGTAAGAAGGGTATACCCGGAAGTGAGGAATGGCACATTTGAAATTGATATGATTTTCACCGATACGATGCCTGATAATATCAGGACAGGCCAGACATATTATATAAGCCTGCAGCTGGGACAACCAAAAGAGGCCATGATGGTACCTATAGGAGGATTCTTCCAGGAAACAGGAGGACAATGGATATTCGTGCTCGATCCTTCAGAATCCTTTGCAGTAAGACGCAATATTTCAATAGGCAGAAAAAATCCAAAATACTATGAAGTACTCGAGGGACTGCAGCCCGGAGAGAAGGTTATCATTTCGGGTTATGAGTCCTTCGGTAAGAATGAGAAACTTGTTTTTAAAAACTAATGTAACATTTACTAATACTTAAAGCAATGATTGAAACAAATGACCTTACAAAGATCTTCAGAACTGAAGAGGTTGAGACAACAGCTCTCAATAAGGTAAACCTTAGTGTTAAGGAGGGCGAATATGTTGCAGTAATGGGACCTTCCGGATGCGGCAAATCTACTCTGCTGAATATTCTCGGATTACTTGATAACCCTACTGCTGGAAGCTATATCTTTAACGGAACTGAAGTTGCAAGACTTAAGGAACGCGACAGGACTATATTCAGAAAAGGAAACATAGGTTTTGTATTCCAGTCATTTAATCTTATTGATGAACTGAATGTATATGAAAACGTAGAGCTTCCCCTGATATACCTGAAGATGAAATCCGGGGAGAGAAAGCAGAAAGTTGAAGATGCCCTTACAAGGATGAAGATAACACACAGGGCAAAGCATTTTCCGCAGCAGCTTTCAGGCGGACAACAGCAAAGGGTGGCAATAGCACGTGCTGTAGTGGCAAATCCCAGACTCATACTTGCTGACGAGCCAACAGGTAATCTCGACTCAAAAAATGGTATAGAAGTGATCAACCTTCTCCTGGAACTCAATAAGGAAGGAACAACTATAGTAATGGTCACCCATAACGACAGGGATGCAGGCTATGCTCACAGGATTGTGAATCTATTCGACGGTAAGATTGTAGATTAAGAATCGATCTTTTTAAGCTTATTATATAGTGTCTGCCTCGTTATACCAAGTTTGGCGGCTGCAACACTGATATTGTTGTCATGCCTTCTGAGACAGTCCAGTATAAACCGTTTTTCCATCTCGGCAAGAGTGATCTCCTGATGTGCAACACTCTTTGAGGATGATCTCAACTCAAAATCAGAGGGTATCAGAACAGGTGATTCACTCATGATAACAGCTTTTTCAATAACATGCTGTAACTCCCTTACATTGCCGGGCCATGTGTAGGTGGCAAGTTTTTCAAGGGCATGTGTGTTTATTCTCATATGATCCTTGCTATATTTTTCGCAAAAAACCTTGAGAAAATGATTTGCCAGAATCGGGATATCATCAACCCTGTCCCGCAATGGAGGCACATCAATGATAATGGTATTTATCCTGAAAAGCAGATCCTGACGGAACCTCCCCTCCTCCACCATCCTGTCAGGGTCTCTGTTGGTGGCACAGATGAGTCGGATATCAACAGGGATATGCCGGTTTGAGCCAACTCTCACTATCTCCCTGTTTTGAAGAGCGTTAAGAAGTTTTGACTGTGACCTTAGGGAAAGATTGCTTATCTCATCCAGAAACAGTGAACCTCCCGAAGCAAGTTCTATCTTTCCCTTCCTGTCCTGTATGGCATCCGTAAAAGCTCCTTTTACATGACCAAATAGCTCACTTTCAAAAAGTGTTTCGGTGATCGAACCCATATCCACACTTATCATCAACTCCCCTGCCCTGCCCGATAAATTATGTATCTCATTGGCTATGAGCTCTTTTCCTGTTCCATTCTCTCCGGTTATAAGGACATTGGCATCTGTTGGTGCAATCTTGCGGATAATGTTCATTACATTTATCATCGTCGGTGATGGTCCGTAGACAAGTTTGCTGCTATCCATTTCTTCAATATTCTTGTTGTTGCGAAGATAAGTAAATTGTCTAAATATTTTACAGAATAAATATACCCTGCAACATTTTCATCTATTGTCCGTCTTTATATCAAAACCGATAGAAATGACAGTGAAATTATACCCCAACGAGATAGTTCTCAAAGCCGGAGATACAAACCAGATGTTTGAAGACCAAAAAGTTAATGGCAAACTTATTGTCACAAATCAAAGAATATATTTCAAAACCCTGGATGAAATTATGGATAAGTTCAATTTTGAGATACTTTTTGATAATATCCTTGAGGTAATTTTCTACAACAAGAACCTGAGTTTCATTAAAGGAATCAATGTCGTTACCAGGGATGGTAAAAGTCACACATTCCCTCTCAAGAAACGTGATGAGATAGGACAGCTTATTAATAAGATGTACTAGATTCTTATTCTAAAGTAAAAAGTTGGCAATTGGCAGTTGGCAGTTGGCAAACATAATATGAGCAGTGAATTGCCATCTGCTTTTTGACAATTGCCAACTGTTTATCATTCGTATTTAAGCGATTGTGCAGGATTCACTCTTGCCGCTTTCATTATTCTGTAACTGGTTGTGAGCAGTGCAATACATATTGCTGCAATCAATCCGGCAATAAATGTAATGACACCCGGACTTATACGGAAATAGAAATTTTCCAGCCATCTTCTGGCAATAAAATAGATCAGCGGCCATGCAATTACTGCTGAAATTGCTACGAGAATAACAATCTCTCTCGAAATTACCAAATATATCCCTGCAACTGATGATCCCATTGCTTTCCTCACCCCTATCTCCTTTGTCCTTTGTTCCACCGTAAATGATGTAAGTCCGAATAACCCTAGTGCTGCGATGAAGATGGCCAGAACGGAGAATATCACTGCCAGCTGTGCATTCTGCTTTTCCTGTAAATACATCTGTTCGAAATCCTCATCGATAAAATAATACTGCATCGGATCATTTGAGGTGAACTCTTTCCATCTGCTTTCGATCTGACTGATCGTCTGCTGGACATTAGTGCCTGAAAGCCTGATTGTTATATATCCCCACATATTATCATCTCCTTGGAGGAGAAAAACATAAGGCTGTATAGGGTTACGTAATGATTCGAAGTTGAAGTTATTGACAACACCTACGATCTGTAAATAGATGAACCGGCCAGAATCCTGGGGCCACATAAATCTTGTTTGAGAAATATCGTCAATTTCAAAGTTCCTGAGAGCACTTTCATTGATTATACACGCCTCGGCATCTGTAGTGAATGATTTATCAAAATTGCGTCCTTCAGTAAGGTTCATACCATAGGTATCGATGAAATTATGGTCGACCCATGCTGTTGTCATCAGTATTGTTTCATCTCTCCTCCCCTCAATACCGTATCCGTTGGTATTGTTTGTACGTCCGGGAACAGCAGTGGAACTTGCAATGTTTACCACACCCGGGATCTCTCTTACTGCATCCTTGAATGCCTCATACCTTGATTCAAGTGCATGTGCCCTGTTAATTACGAGCATCTGTTCCTTGTTAAATCCCACATCCTTATTCAACATGAAGAATATCTGGCGGTACATTATTAAGGTGCTTGTTATCAGTAGTATAGATACTGCAAACTGAAAGACCACCAGAATCCTTCTGAGCGTACCATTATGTTTACTGCCTGTGACACCACCTTTAAGGACAACATTAGGATTGAATGATGACAGGAACAACGCAGGATAACTTCCTGCCAGAAAACTTACAAATAAAGTAAAAAGAAGAAGGGCAGGGATTGTATACCACTTGTTTAAAAGGGCGAGTTTCAGTCCTGTTCCAAGCAGGTTATTGAAGTATGGAAGAGTAATCCATATTATGATAAGTGCAATTATTAGTGCGATGCATGATAGTATTAAGGATTCTGAAAGGAATTGTGAAACAAGCATTCCCCTGGTTGATCCGGCTACTTTCTTTATTCCAACTTCTTTTGACCTGCGGGCTGATTGTGCTGTGGCAAGATTCATGAAATTTACCGCAGCAATAAGAAGTATCAGTATAGATATGGTTCCGAAGATATACAGGTATTTCGGATCACTTGCATCTTTGAACTCCTGAACAATATTGGGATCGAGATGAATATCTGTGAGATTCTGAAGGAAGTAACCGTACCTGTTGCCCTGTGCAAGAAAATCGTCAAAGCTTATGCCCATTATAAGCTGGGCTTCAGGACCTGCATATTTCTCAAGCAATGTAACGATCTTTTCATCCACATCCTTATAACTGGTGTTAGGCAGCAACAGCACATAGGTACTGTAGCTATTGCTCAACCATGTTTGATTTTGCGACCTGGGATTTGTCATGAATGACAATAAGATATGTGCGTCAAAATGAGAGTTACCCGGAACATCGGCCATTATCCCGGAAATAATATAGCGGGCTGTGTCACTTCCTATCTTTATCGGTTTATCTATCGGGTCCTCTTCTCCGAATATCCTTTTTGCCATTGATTCAGTAATAACCGCTCTTCTTGGTTTATTAAGTACCTCTTTTGCGTCTCCTTTTATTAACGGTATTGAAAAGAAGTTAAAGAATGTGGAATCGGCCTCTATTATGTTTTCATCCGTAAATGTCATATCTCCATATTCCACGATTGTAGGTCCGTGCCCTGTCATCCTCAGGTAATCCTCAACTTCGGGAAATTCACGTGCCATTGTCGGTCCGATGGGTGCATTCGTAAATGCGCCGACTATTTCCTGTCCGCCAATCTTACCATTAAGAACGAGCCTGTATATTCTGTCCTTTTTAACATTAAAACCATCATAACTGGCTTCATTTATTACGAATAAGGCGATCAGGAGACTGCAGGCAATCCCGATGGAAAGACCGAGAATATTTATGATTATATAGGAACGCTGCCGTTTAAAAGAGCGTAAACTGTATTTGATGAGCTTTTTGAACATTTTATGTGAAATTACGGTTAATGTATCTCTTTTCTATGCAAATATAAACAGTATTTTATTACTCAACTTTTAAAGCTGCTGCCGGATTAATTAATGAAGCCTTATAGGCATGAAAGCTTACAGTTACAAGGGCCACAATGATTGAGGCGCCGGCTATTACAGCAAACACCGCAAGCGACAGGTCGATTCTGCTGGCAAACTGTTTCAGTAAGTTGCCGGTGATTATCCAGCCGGCGGGCAGTGCGATAACCAGTGATATGAGGATAAGAATAAGAAACTCTTTTATCATAGTCCATAGTATGTTGATTGTTCCTGCTCCCATCACTTTTCTGATACCTATTTCGTTTGTTCGTCTCTCCGTTGAATAGGCCGAGAGTCCGTATAATCCCAGACAGGCAATTATTACTGCAATGATTGTAAAATATTTCAATAATTCTGTAAGACGAATATTAGTGCGGAAAAGATTCCTGTAATCCTCATCAATAAAGGAATAGTCGAATGGATATTCAGGAAGTACCCTGGTCCATACTCTTTCTGCTGATTTCAAGGCTTCCGGAATATTCCCCGGAGTAAGACGAATCAGAATATAATTGAACCATCCCTGTTCGGTAAGTGCAAAAGCCATTGGTTCGATAGCCTGGTCGGCACCTTTGAAATGAAAATTTTTCAATACTCCCACTATCCTGCCATCCAGATTTAAAAAGTGGAATCCTTTACCGACAGGATCGTCAGTCTCCATAATCTTAACAACTTCTTCATTTACCAGGAAGTTTCCTGTTGTATCCTGAGCCAGATCAGACACAAATTCCCGGGAAAAATTACGTCCTGACCGGAGCTCCATTTTCATTGTCTCGAGGTAATCGTAATCTACCGTATTCATTCCTATCAGTACATGTTTTTCCGGATCCTTTCCTTCCCAGTCTGCTCCGCCAGAATTACTACCCATCCTGACAGGGTGGCTCATCGAAGCTGTGACTCCCTCAATAAGAGTCTCTTTAAGCAGTTCATTCTTAAGCGAATAGTATTTGGGTTTCATGTCTTCGGCCAAGGGAATGCACAGAAGGTTCTCCTTATCAAAGCCCAGCTCTTTGTTTTGGAGATGCTGCATCTGCAGATACATCACGGTGGCTGCAACAGCAATTAATATAGAAAGTGTGAATTGCAGAACGACCAATATCCGTCTCAGTCGGCCATTACCCTTCCCGGATATGGTTTCTCCTTTAAGAACTGCGGCAGGTTTAAAGGAAGAGAGATAAAATGCAGGATATATACCAGATAATATACCTGCAATAATACCTACAACAATTATACTAATTATAAACCTGATATGGAACAGGTCAGAAAGGATAAAATTCTTTCCCGAAATATTATTGAATACGGGAAGTACTGCACCAATCAGGATATATGCCACTACCAGTGCCATTATTACCATAAAGAGGGATTCAAGCATAAATTGGCTTATCAGGGTCTTCTGGCCGGCACCGGTTACCTTCTTTATGCCGATTTCCTTTGCACGTCCTGATGCTTTTGCCGTTGTCAGGTTAATGAAATTAATACAGGCGATAAGAAGGACAAACAGGGCTATGATCCCGAAGATTGTAACAACAATAACAGGTCCCCTGCTTATTTCAAAACCAAACTGGGCATGAAGATGAATATCCAACAGTGGAAACAGGAGATATTTGGTTCGTGTTTCAGGGATATATTCAAGAACAACATCGGTAAGCTTTTTGTTGACGGCATTTATATCACTACCTTTTGCTAACAGGACGAATGTATATATCGAATTACTGCCCCAGTGATCGTTTACCGCATCTATTTCATACAGGAAAGAATACGGTATCAATCCCTCAAATGTAAATAGGGTATTCCTGGGTAAATCTTTCAGAACACCGGTAACCGTAAACTGCATTTTATTTTCCAGTGTAAGTGATTTTCCCAGAGGATTTGATTCACCGAAATATTTCTTTGCCAGTTCCTCAGTGAGAACTATAGAATTAGGATTACGCAGTGCAGTTTCAGGATCACCCAGCAAAAAAGGAAAGGTGAATATCTTAAACAAACCCGAATCAGTGGCAGCTATTGAGGATTCGTAAAATACTGTTTCGCCCTGGCGGAACAGTATCCTTGGAAGCCTGTAATAGCGTGTCTGTTCCATGATCTCCGGGATTTTTTCCTTCCATACAGGACCACTCGGGTGTGGGGTAACAGTAACGTGATATATTTCACCGGAGTAAAACTGATCCTCCTCTACTCTGTAAATATTATCAGCATTTATATTGAAATTCTCATAGCTCAATTCATCCTGGATCCATAGTACTATCAGTAATGATACTGCCAGACCAATAGAAAGCCCGATAATATTGATTATTGCAAAGCCTTTATGTTTCAGGATATTACGAAGAGACAGGCGGAGAAATTTTCTTATCATAATATGTTTTCAAACATATTAAAGACGTTTTTAATTCAATATTGTTGCAAAATAAAAAATATAACGTCTTTTGAAAAATAAGTGTACTACTGACTTTAATATGTTAAAGTACTGTTAATGTTCAGATATATTATCTGATAAACCTAAATTATGGTATACATTTATATCTCTTCAATTTAACCAAATATGATAAAGAATCTTTTTAAAACTGCCGTGCGTCATATCCGTAAGCATTTCGGATATAGTATTCTGAATATACTGGGACTCACTCTGGGTATCACCAGTGCACTGTTCCTTATTATTTATGTCTTCGATGAGATCAGCTATGACAGGTATCATGAGAATTCTGACAGGATATACCGTATATCATCAAAGATCACGGAGACTGATGATCAGTTTACTTGGAATGTTGCACAGATCCCTTTCGGGCCACAGGTTGTACAGGATTATCCTGAAGTAGAGTCATTCGTGCGGTTTATTAATATGCCAAGGGCATTATATAAATATGAAGACAGGGAGTATATAGAGGAGGATTTTTACTATGCTGATTCCACCCTCTTTGATATATTTACATACAAGGTACTGAAGGGCGAAGTAAGGTCAGCAATCAGGGAGCCGGGTAAAATAGTACTCACCGAGACTGTGGCTGCAAGATATTTCGGGGATGATGATCCACTAGGCAAAACACTTTCCGCTGGTGAAGACAGCTACGAGGTTACAGGAGTTATCGAAGATGTGCCCTTTAATTCACATTTCCGCTTTGATGCATTGGCAGCCCGCAATAATCTTCCCAAGCAACTGGGCAGCTGGGGTAATTTTGGTGTTTTTACATACCTGCTGATGCCTGATGGTATTGATATTGAGGCATTTGAGACAAAGTTGCTGGGTATGTACGATGCTCACATGAAGACAATATTTGAACCACTGGGCATTATGATTGAGTATATTATGGAGCCGATCACCAGGATCCATCTTTATTCAACAAATCCCGGGGAACCGGAACCTACAGGGAGTATAACATACGTATATATTTTCGGAATCATTGCTCTTTTCCTTGTATTGATTGCAGCAATGAATTATATGAACCTCGCTACTGCACGTTCTTCAGGGAGGGCACGTGAAGTGGGTATGCGCAAGGTTGCAGGGGCTAGGCGTTCAACACTGATAATACAATTCCTGTCAGAATCGTTGGTGCTGACAGTGATATCCCTGGTTATAAGCATCATACTGCTGATAGTTATACTACCCAGGTTTAATATGCTGGCAGGCAAATCATTCAGCCTGTCAGTATTATACAGTCCTGTTGTGATAGTGTCTTTTATTGGTATAATAATAGTAGCAGGTATTTTGGGAGGAAGCTACCCTGCTTTCTTTCTTTCAAGGTTTACTCCTGCTACGGTTCTAAAGGGAGAGATTACCAAAGGATCTGCCGGAAGCCTGTTCAGGAAGATACTGGTTGTCATTCAGTTCACTATATCAGTGATTATGATAGTGTGCACACTTATAGTTTTCAGACAGCTGAATTATATGAAGACAATGGACCAGGGATTTAACCTGGACAATGTACTGACACTGCAGCTTAACGGTGACATGGTACGTAAGTATCCGGTATTAAAACAGACTCTTCTTGAGAATGAGAATATCAGGTATGTTACCTCTACCAATACTCCGATGGGTGAGGGTTCGGCAAAGGTGATTATGAATATTGAAACAGACCAGGGTATGGCTCAGAGGGGTATTAATTTTGCAGTTGTGGATCATGATTTCGTAGATGCCTTGGGAATAAAAATGGTACAGGGCCGCGATTTTCAACAGGATATGCCTTCCGATACTCTTCTGGCTGTAGTTGTTAACGAGACTCTGGCAAACAGGATGGGATGGCAGGATCCTATCGGTAAAAGAGTGGAGCTGGGTGATGAAAACACCCTGCGCGCCAGTGTTATCGGTATGATGGCCGACTATCACCAGACCGGTATGTATAACGAAATTGAATCATTAATGCTTGTTTACCGAGAGCTGGGTAACATAATATATGTCAAACTCAGTGGCAACAATACAGAGCAGACAATAAGCTATATTGAATCAAAATGGAATGAAGTGTTTCCCGGCCAGCCATTTTCATATACATTCCTTAAGGAGAGATTTAACGGGCAGTTTGAGGCAGACGAGAAAAGAGGCCTTATTTTTACCCTGTTTACAGTGTTGGCTATACTGATAGCATGTCTGGGATTATTCGGTCTGGCATCATACATGGTAGAGCAGAGAACCAAAGAGGTGGGCATAAGGAAGGTATTCGGTGCTGATGAGGGAGTTATTGTCAGGCTTATTGCACGTGACTTCCTTGTACTTGTATCGATAGCAATTGTTATTGCAATACCTGTGGCATACTATTTTATGAATAACTGGTTGCAGAATTATGTTTACAGGACCAGTATCAGCATAATGATACTGGTTACAGCGGCACTTGTCACAATAGTGATTACTTTTATGACAATAAGTTATAAAGCCTATCAGGCTGCAATACTCAACCCGGCAAATTCAATAAGAACAGAGTGATCGCTGATTATTGAAATATCTTGCCAAAATTCAGCTGGAGACCAAGCGAACCTATGCCCGGCTGATATTGGAAATGTACACTTTCTGAATTTATAGGATAGGATAATCCCAGCTGCCCTACTATCTTAATATGATCCCATCCCAGCTTTGCAGTTACTGCAGGTTCGAACATGATACCTGTATCTTTTTCCGAATCCTGGTTAAAAGTAACCACCACAAACCTTGTTGAGACACCCAGGTCAAGGATTTTTGAGGTCACTCCTATTGTCGGCTGAAGAAAGAGCCTGGTAGTTTTGACATCAGCCCTGGAAGACCATAGTACATTTTCATATTCACCGTTTATTCTACCAAAGCCTATTCCACCATAGGTCCCGAATTTGAATCTTGATCCGAAACTGGTATAGTAGCCCGGCCCGAATTCAATAAAGCTATGTTTATGGTAAAAATCGGCTGTGGAAGATGTATCGGATGTCATATCCAGGAAACTGCCGTTAGCCATTATTCCCAGATGATTTGTTATTGCGTATGCGAACTGGGGATTAAATCCCGATGTGCCGAGATGTATAGCTGCCTGTATTTCCTTCTGGTTTGTAAGCATAGGTGCGTTGATAACATTAGGCACATATACGGGAGCACATGAGTTGATTAGAAAAATTGCTGATGCAAGTAGGATAATTGAGAGTTGTTTCGTTTTCATTAGAATAGATTTGATTTTGTTTTGAGGTTATTGGTAACGCAATTTAAGAAAAAAATCTTTCATTCGTAAGCTATCCCCGGTCACATCCGGGGTAAATGCATAAGTAATTAGGGGCTGTCTCAAAAGACCCTTTGTTCGGCTATTTACTGCAATCGGTAGTGAAATATACATTGGGGCTTTGACCGACAGACAGCATCAGTCCCGCAGGCGGGAAAGGCATTATCCATACACAAACTTCATAAAGTGTCGACATGCGTGATAATGACAGATATGTAAGGGCAGTATTATTGGAAATATCAAGGCTGGTTAAATTGTTTCTGCCACATTTCAGTATTGTTAAGGCAGTATTATTGCGTACATCAAGAGAGTATAGACTATTGGCTTCACAAATCAAACTGGTAAGAGCTGTGTTTTGCGAGATATTGAGGCTTATCAGCCTGTTGGATGCACAATCGAGATTGGTAAGTAATGTGTTATTCGACATATTCAGTGAAGGCAGCCTGTTTGAAAAACAATACAACTCGAGCAATTGTGTATTATTTGACACATTAAGGCTTGTTAACAGATTCCCGCTGCAGTCGAGTTTTACCAGAAGCGGATTCCCTGACAGATTCATGCTGGATAATTGGTTTACAGAACAATCTATTTCAGTCAATAAAACATTTTTGGAAACATCCAGGGTGCTTATACTATTATCATAACAGTGTAATTTTTCCAGATTGACATTATCAGTAATATTCAGGGAAGTCAATTGGTTGTCAGAGCAATTCAAATTAACCAGTTGAGGAGTATTTGTGACTGTTAACTTGGTGAGCTGGTTGTTATTACAGTACAGTTTTTCCAGTTTGCTGTTATAAGAAAGATCCAGGCTGGAAATTTTATTATACTGACAGCTCAGCTCCCTGAGATTGACAAATTTCTGAATACCCGACATATTGGTGATACTGCATGAATCAATGTAAAGATATTCAATAGCCAGAGCTTCGGCAGAATCGATAATCCTGTCGTTATTTTTATCGAAACCATTTGATACAAGAGCATTTATCAGGAATCCATCGACTATTCTGAATTCTTCCAGAGGATCGGGTTCCGGCTCTTCTTCTTCCTTTTTACACTGAAAAAACAGGATCGCGGCAACTATGAAGAATACAAGATTTATGATTAGCTTCATATTTTCAAAAGCAGGAATTTTTATAGTTCCGCAATCTACAATATTTCAGATTAATTTATATGAATAGTCGTAAGTATTTTGTCTTTTACATTTTTTGAGAACAAGGTAATTGTGAGCTTATGTTACTATATCAAATCCCAGCGGAATGGTAAATCTGAATGTTGTTCCCTCACCCAGACGGGAGGTGAACCATATATCTCCGCCGAGGAGCTCTACATAGGATCTGGAGATTGCCAGTCCCAGTCCGGTGCCTCCATAAAACCTCT
>Ga0272441_10001847_pt1 | contig 44372 bp, 47 predicted proteins | sample SSMProp6N_FD_193582 | JGI IMG/M metagenome (GOLD analysis project Ga0272441, IMG submission 193582) | Marine sediment archaeal communities from Little Sippewissett salt marsh, Falmouth, MA, United States - SSM-Prop-6N | ecosystem: Environmental > Aquatic > Marine > Wetlands > Sediment ... | reverse complement strand
TTATCCGGAAAGATCGATATTTTTACCTAAAGCCGGGTCCTCAAAAAAGTTCTTCTTTAACTTATCCTCTTTATCCTCCCCCTTTTTCCTGCCCTTTTCCTCTGTATAAGAACCGCTTCCCTGTTCCGGTTGTTTATCCCTTACTTTCGGACTCTCCTCCTGCTCCTCCTGGGTCTGATTGACCGTTTCATCCTTGAGGCGTGCTTCCTTCGCCAGTTCATTCCCCTTGATAACCTGCTGCAGCACTGCTCCCTCCTTCAGGGTTGCCTGCTGCTTTCCTACCTGGTTCAAATGGGCAAATAATGTTTGAAGATCAATTGGCTGAAGCGGCATTTTCCGGTGTCTTATACTCCTCCTCTGGTTTTATATACTTGGTAACACGTATCTGGTCATCCTCATTTATGAAAGTAACCGATTTATACTCACTTCTGACGGGAAGTGAAGCATCCTTGATATAGAGAACAACTCCGGTAAAAACACGTTCCGCGGCGGATATCCGTCCCTTCACCTTCAGGGAAGAGAGATAGTGCTGGAGCTGTTCCATCTCGGCTTGGAGTTCGAGCAGCTCTTCATCCAGATTACCCTTTTTTGCGGATATCTGTTTCAAATAATCGAGCTTCTCTTTGGGGAGTTTATTCTTTCTTTTATCCTTGAGCTTCTTTATGGTGAACATATCCTGTTTTATATGATCGAGTTCTTCTCTGATCTCCTCGATCCGGGTATTCAGTTCCACCAATCTTTCCTTGCTCTTCGGGTCGAAACCTACTTCAAGAATCGTTTCCGATCCTGCAACCGATCCAAGCGTCTTGGCATGAATCTCCTCCGCAGCCCTTAAATGCCCTCCGACAATAGTTGCCCGTTTCCCCTGACATATAATTCTCTGATTGGCACTGACGTGAGAGTTTATGATGCCATCGGAGGCGATAACCAGTTCACCGGCTTCAATGTGGGCATTTTCAATAAATTTGGACCATACCCCTTTCCCGGCATGTACGATTCCCCTGCTCTTGCCGGTAATTCCCTGGTGAACAATAACATCGCCTTCGGCGTCTATTTCACTTTTACCGACATTTCCCATCACTTCGATATTGCCGGCGGCCTTTACCTTATAGCCGTCTTCAACATTTCCCTTGACTATGACGGTTCCCAGGAAAATCACATTGCCGCCGGTCTTGAGATTTACATCTCCTTCCACTACGTACACCGGCTCTACATTGATTTTACCGTTTACTATGACAACCTGACCGTTTATCGAGGCCTGAGCGGTAACTCCGTCATCAGAAAGGTGAACATTTTTCCCGAGATCGAAATTCACATCCTCCCCGTCTTTAGCGGGCAGGAGTTTACCACTGACCGTTCTGCCCGGACGGCCCTCTTCGGGCGGAATCTTCTTGGCGAGAGCCTGTCCTTCAACCACATTCTGGATAACATTCGATTCCTTGAAATCGACTCTCCCGTTTTTTTCCTTCAGTTTTATCTTTGTACGGTCGGTTTCGAAATTGAACAGTATTCTGGCATCATTTCCGTTAACCGGTGAAGTGCCTTCCGCCACCAGGTAGGATTCATTGTACACCGGGTGATCTGTAAACTCGCGTATTCTCTCCTCATTGATACCAAAAACGACTCCATTGGATTTTAAAAAACCCACAACCGAATCGAAATTGGGGTCCGCTCCACTCATCGAAGGAGGCCGGCAAAGAATATACGCCTTCATGTCGAAATCGGTAATATCAACTGTTAGAATAGAATCATTGGCGGGATTATAATCAAAATCCCCGATCTTCACATACCTGCCATCAGCGGCACGTACGACCCTCTGAATAATATTTTTATTATAATTTTCTACCTTCCGTCTCTGGAGTTGAGCATATACATCCCGTTCCGTCGGGCGCGACCCCTTCCCGGCCGGATTTATAACTTTCAGAAACACTCCCTCAGGAAAAAGCCGTATAATGGACTCTCCATCCTTGTCCCGAACTGCTTCATCCGTTTCCTCCTGCTTCTCGGCTTCGAGAAAATCATCTCCAAACGGTACAGCTGCCGTCTCCAGGGAAGGATAGGCAACAATTACGCAGTTCTTCCGTCCCAATCCGAAGGTTCCCCTTTTTCCGGGCTCGCGTATTTCATATTCAATTTTTTTTATCGGTAAGGCCAGTTCTATGGCCGCTTGTCGGAGTGCATCATCCAGGTCCTCGCCTTCCACCTGAACCCATTTGCTTTTGCGGTCTTCTTCGGCCTGCAACCGCATATACTCTCTAATCTTGGCTAATTCAACCACTGTATTGCCTCCTGGAGGCCGATGCTAGAAGATTCCCTTCTTAATATTTGTCAGTTTGGAACGAAGCCTTAAAATAGCCTTTGTGTGCAGCTGACTTATCCGTGATTCGGTTACCTCCAGCACTTTGCCGATTTCTTTCAACGTAAGGTCCTCATAATAATAGAGCACCAGGACCTTTTTCTCTTTTTCGGGAAGTTCGTTGATTGCCTGAACTATTACCCGCTTTACTTCCTCTTTTTCGACAATACTATCCGGATTGAGACTTCTCGGGGATTCAATACTATCGACTATCGAGATCCGATCATTGTCATCACTGGTATACCATACATCATTGAGGGATAATATCGAAGTACCGCTGATCTTCATCATCGTCTTCTGAAATTCGTTTTCGGACATACCGAGTTCGTCCGCTATTTCATTATCTGAAGCTGACCTTCCCAACGATGCTTCAAGACTGTGGATAGTCTCCTCAATCTCACGGGATTTCTGTCTCACCGACCTCGGAACCCAGTCGATGGATCTGAGCTCATCGAAGATCGCTCCACGTATTCTGGTAACTGCATAGGTTTTGAACTTTACATGCTTGTTCGGATCAAATTTATTGATTGCATCTATCAGTCCGAACACACCAAACCCGACCAGATCATCAAAATCGACATTGTGGGGCATACCCACTGCTACCTTTCCGGCTACATATTTCACAAGGGGTGCGTACTGCTTCACGAACATATCGCGTATTTTCGGGTCCTGTGTCTTTCGGTACAATTCCCAGAGTTCTTCCTCTGTCTTCTCCTCTAAAAGCTTCTCCCCCATGGTTTATCCTTCCTGGTCTCTTCTAATTATGGTGCGCACTGCTTTTGCCACAGTTGCCGGATCATGCTTTCCTTCAAGCATTTCAACGGTTTTATCCGCTTTGTGATTTTCAATGTATGAATCATCTTCCTGGGAAGATGCTGTGTTTTCAAAAGAATTGGAGAACTCATCAAGGTCCGGCAGAGTATCTACATCAGATAAATCTCCGTAGGTATCCAGAATATCATCCGATGCGGCGGCAGCATCATCTTTCTCCATCACCCCCGCAGCCTTTTTTACCATTCCCGGCGAATCTTCCGATTCCGCCTCCCTTACCTCTTCGATAAAATCATTGTCCTGGCCATCTGCCTGGACATACGGGTTTTCGTCTTCCGTATCGGATGAATACTCCGTCTCTTCACCATCTAAAACAATATCCACTCTGGACCCCTGCTGAGGGTATGCAACAGGAGAAGATTCCTCCCCTGAAGCATCCCCGGGATGTTCTCCCGACGCAGGTTCGAAAATCTCCGGAACAAAACGCTTCAACAGCATCAGTATTCCGAATGAAAAAACACCGAATACCCCGCCTCCCAGGAGGGTGCGGAAGAGAACTATTGCGAAAGAGACTCTGCCGAAGAGTCCCGAAATAAAAGCAATGGCAGCTGCACAGACAGCACTCCAGAGAACAATCTTCATTTCAGGCATAAAATCAGTCTCTAACCCCCCTCTTCAAAGATTATGAGAATATCGCATAACCGTCAACAGCAAATCCCCTTCACACATACCTTCCTGTATCATAATAGCACAATATCAGGAATATAGCAGCTAAGTACTGTTCTCAGAACAAGGTACCTGCATAATTATCCTTTTCCTATCAGTCTTTTGAGAAAACTTCCGACTCCGCTTCCCTCCTTGAACTCGACATTCTCAAGCCTGCTGACTATGTGACGTATACAGATGGCTGCTTTTCCATTCGGGTCTGACGCAAGGAAAGGCTTCTGATGTACGACGGCGGATCCGACACCCTGATCATCATATACATAACCGAGATAGTCCAGCTTCAGATTGAGAAACTGCCCTGCAATATTTATTACTCTTTCAGCAATTTTCCGGCCTTCGGTCACACTCTTCACCCTGTTTACAATCAGTTTGAGTCCCAGATCCATATTTTCAATTTCCGTTGCAATAATCTTGATTATACCATACGCGTCGGTTATGGCTGTAGGCTCGGGGGTTGTAACAATGATGGCGTCATCGGCTGCGGCGATGAATCCCAGGACATTTTTTGAAACTCCCGCACTCGTATCAATAATGATAATATCGGCGTCCGAAAGGGAGGATAACTCTTCGATAAAACTCTCCCTCTCTTCATCATTCAAATTCGCGATCTTCGAAAAGCCCGATGCCCCGGCCACAATTTCTATCCCGTAATCCGTCTTCATGATGATCTCATGCATCCGTTTCTGCTTTCTAATAAGATGATACAGATTGTATTTCGGGATAATCCCCAGTACCACATTTACATTTGCCAGACCCAGGTCTGCATCCATGACTATCACTTTTTTACCAAGCTGCGCGTAGGCAATTGCCAGGTTTATGGAAATATTGGTTTTACCGACTCCTCCTTTACCGCTGGAGATGGCGATAATTCTGGTTTTTCCACTCACCCTCTGTCCATTTTCATCCTTCTTGCTCTTCATTATTTCACGCAGCTGTTCAGCCTGGTCCGTCATTTTTCACCCCACTTAGTTTTTGTAATCTCAGAACCGATACTATAAAGCTGTTTCTGTTCCACAGGAGAAACGGCGTCCTTCATTGGACGATCGTCTGCATCATCGGGCTCGAGGTTCATCCCCTCAAACTTCCTCTGAAGCCGTTCCACATTCACGGGAAATCCTTCCAGAGTCTTCAGCAGCCGGAGCCGGCCGGCCCGTTCAATATCCTCCGGAACCCTCTGGCCGTCGGTGAAGTATGAAAGGGCTTTCCCCTTCTCGTAGAGGATGCTTATCAGGTTTCCGATCCTCATAGTTTCATCCAGTTTTGTAAGAACCACGGCATTGTAGTTAAATGGTTCGAACTGCTGCAGTATTTCCCGTAAATCCGAGTTTTTCGTTGTGGAACTGAGGGCGAGATGGATTTCGGCTTTTCCGGCACAACCTTCGATTATCTCGCGCATTTTCGCGAGATTCATATAATCCTTCGGGCTTTTCCCGATGGTGTCTATCAGAATGAGGTCCGCGTCCTCAAAGAGAATCATCTGTTTTTTCAGTTCCTGAAAGGACTCGACACTGGCGAAGGGTACCTGCAGTATTTCGGCGTATGTCTCGATCTGCTGTTTGGCTCCGATACGATAGTTGTCTATGGTTATTATCCGTACGTCCTTTGAACGCTCGCCTTTGCTTCCAAGACTGTTTATAGCTGCAAGTTTCGCGATCGTCGTAGTTTTACCGACCCCGGTAGGTCCCACGAGCACGAGCGTTCCTGATTGTCTGTTTCTTGACCGGTCTTTTATATGAATGTATTCACCAATCCATTCGAGGACCACCGATAGAACCTGCTGAGGATCATCCAGCATTTCATAGGATAGTTCCTGACGCATACGCTCTACTATCATGTTGATGAAGGTATTTGAAAATTCGTTGGACGATAATATATCGGTGACCTGCTCTATGGTAGGGTGAATCGCCGCTATTTCCACCGTTTGGGGGTTCTGTATTTCCAACTGCTTTTTCAGCGCCTGTACTTCTTCCAGAACTTTCTGCATTGTTTGATCCCCCCTTACATTTTCCAGGATCTTCTTCTTCTCTTCCTGCATACGCGCCTTCTGTCTGGCCGGGGTTTCCTGAATGAGATAGCCGGTCATTTCCACGCCATCTTTTGCAAAGAGTCCGAGGAAACCGCCGATTCTCACTGTTCTGTGGGTTAAAATCTTTGCCCGCTCCCCATATTTCTGCCTGATCCTTTCAAGCAATTCGCCATGGGTCGCAGCCTGTTCTGTAAAGTACTGCATATACTACCTCTGTAAAAACCTCATCATATATATTATTGCTGCTCTTGCATTTCCAGTACAATTTCACCCAATCCCTCCGTGGTCACATCTTTTACCACTTCCGGAACTGATAATACCGCCACATCCGGGAGCTCACGCTCAATACTCTGCTTGACAAGCCGTCGGGCGGCCTCGGAACACAGAATGACCGGAACATAACCCTGCTGCTGTATCTGATGAACAGCTTTTATAACTGCGTGGATCCAGGCCCGGTGGGCAGCCGGTTCCAGGGAAGCCAGAGGGCCCCTGGGAGTTTCCACTTTCGAATCAATGATCTCCTGCTCGAGGCCGGGCTCGACGGTGAGTACCCGGAGGACCTTATCATCATCGCTGTATTGAAGACAGATCTGCCTTCCGAGAGTCTGTCTGGCTTTTTCCACAAGGAAAGCGGTATTCTTTGAAATCGGCGCATAATCCGCCATAGTCTCAAGGATAGGAACCATATTACGAATAGACACCTGTTCCTGCAATAAGGATTGAAGAACTTTCTGTATTTCCCCAAGACTGAGGCTTTTGTTTACTTCATCCACCACGGCTGAATAATTCTCACGGAGAGTATCAAGAATCGATTTCACTTCCTGTCTTCCCAGCATCTCATGTGCATGCCGCTTAATTATTTCCGTGAGATGGGTGGCGATAACGGAAGGACTGTCGACAACGGTATAGCCGGCTCTCTCCGCCTCCTCTCTTCGCTCTTCGGATATCCACAGAGCGGGAAGCCCGAAAGCAGGATCGGTTGTCCCTTCCCCTTCTACTTCTTCGCTTACATCACCGGGATTGATCGCCAGGTAATACCCCATTCTCAATTGTCCGCCGCCTACTTCGACCCCTTTTATTTTTACGCTGTACTGGTTCGGTTCCAGACGCATGTTATCGATAATCCTTATCCTCGGGACAACCAGGCCCAATTCGAGAGCTGATTCCCGCCTTATTCTTGTTATTCGGTCGAGCAGCTCTGCTCCCTGGTCTTTGTCAACCAGGGGAATCAAACCGTAGCCGAGTTCCAGGGAGAGCTGGTCCAACGGTACCACCGGTGAAATATCCTGGGGCCCTTCGGCACTTTTCTGTGATGCCGCGGCCTCTTTTTCAGACCGCTCCCTGGCCGCCACCCGCCTTGACAGACGGTAAGCAAGGAAGCCAATTAACAGCGAAAGCAGAATCAGAACCACCGTGGGAAATCCCGGCAGAAAAGCCATTACAAAAAGGAAAACCCCAGCGATCCAGTATACCCGTGCGTGCTGGCTGAACTGCTGGGATACGTCGCTGCCGAAGGTGCCGTCCGAAATAGCTCTGGTAACGATCAAACCTGTGGCGGTGGATATCAGGAGAGCGGGAAACTGGGTAATAAGACCATCACCGACGGTTAAAGATACATAGGTGTTGGCTGCCAGGCCGATTGATTCTCCGTGTATGGTCGTTCCCACGATCAGTCCGCCGATAACATTGATCGCAGTGATCAAAATACCTACTTTCACATTTCCCGAGACGAACTTTGAAGCACCATCCATGGCCCCGTAAAAATCAACTTCCTTTTGCAGATCGTTCTTCTGTCTGGTAGCCTCTTCCTCCGTCAGAGAGCCTGAATTGTAGGCTGCCTCAATCGCCATTTGCTTACCCGGCAGAGCATCGAGAGTAAAACGTGCGGCAACTTCCGCGACCCTGGTGGCTCCCTTTGTTATGACGATGAACTGTACCGATATCAGGATGATAAAAATGATGAATCCGATGACCAGGCCCTCGGTTCCGGAAGTTCCGACAACAAAGGTGGCAAAAGCCCTTACCATTTTCCCTTCAAACTCACTGCCCTGGGACAGGATGAGCCTGGTCGAACTGACGTTGAGTGCGAGCCCGAATACCGTCGATACGAGCAGTAGGGTCGGGAATACCGAAAACTCGAGCGCCCGCTTGATATAGAGAACAATAAGTATGATCAATAAACTGAGCACCAGATTGCTGGCCATCAGCAGGTCCAGGATAGCCGCCGGCAGAGGGATTAAAAGCATTGCGATAACGGCGATGACACCCACCGCCACCATGACATCACTTCTTCCGCTCAATAGTGACCCTCTCAGTGTTCCTGTAAAATCAGACATTTCCGCTTCCTCCCGCAATACAGCCGCTCATATCCTACGATACCCTCTCCTGTCCTTTTATTTTGTACACTTCTGAAATAATGATAGCCATAACTTCATAATATTTTTCCGGTATTTCATCTCCGATCTCAACTTCTGCATACAAAGCCCGGGCAAGGGGTTTGTTTTCCATGATCGGGACCTCATTTTCCCTTGCGATTTCCTTGATTCTCTGGGCGAGGTTATCCTGTCCCTTGGCGATTACCGTCGGGGCGTTCATCCGTTCCTGTTTCCATTCCAGTCCAACGGCGAAATGTGTCGGGTTGGTAACAACTACATCAGCTTCCGGGACATTCCGCAGCATGTTCTGATTGAGCAGATCCCTCATTCTTTCGCGCATCCTGCTTCTCACCAGAGGATCTCCCTCCATGGTTTTCCGTTCCTCTTTCACTTCCTGTTTCGTCATTTTCAGAGATTCCCTGTGCTGCCTCTTCTGAAAAAGGTAGTCCGGCAGGGATAGAAACAGCAGTGCAAGGGCAGCTTCGATCATGATACGGAAGGCAATACCTGCGATTTGAACGAAGGAATACTGAAAGGGTGCGTTCACAAAACGAATGATGGTGGTAATTTCCATCCGGATATTAACATAGGCGATTATTCCGATGATCACGACTTTCATGATCGATTTCCAGAAATTGAACAGCGCTTCACCCGAAAAGAAGGCCTTCTTCAAAAAACGGGAGAAGTTGGGCATAATTTTATTGAAATCTGGGGTTATCGGCTTGGTGCTGAATAGAAAACCGACCTGCAGAATGTTTGCCAGAAGGGCTGCCGTGAAGGCGATGAGAGCAGGAGGGGCGAACATCCTCAGGAAATAATGAAAGAAGGCCATGACAAGCTGAGCATCCGTACTGACATCAATCTCGGTAGACAGATTCAGATAGTAGGTTATCATCTCCTCCATGGTCCGCAGCATATACGGCGACAGCAGGCCGATGGCTATAATCGGAAACAATAGCACTATGGCCGAGGTAAATTCGCTGCTCTTGGCGACTTTCCCCTCTTCCCTGGCTTTTCGGATCTTATGTTCGGTAGGTTCTTCGGTACGTCCTTCATCCTCTGCGGCAAACCACTGCAGGTGAACCGCAAATCTGGAATCACCGGGATTCAATACATACCGCTGATGGAAATGGAGATCCAGTTCCCGGATCACAGAACACCTCCCCTTTCGACATCCGACAGAAATCTCATAATTTCGAGAAAACTCGCATCGATCACCCGTGAGAAGGCTTCCATCAGTAGAGGGAGGGTGACCATCATCAATAAAAAGGCAATCCCGATTTTCAGCGGAAATCCAAGCATGAGAAGGTTCATCTGAGGAGCTGCTTTCGCCAGAAGTCCCATGGAAACCGAAACGAGGAGCAGGGTCCCCAAAATAGGAAAAGATATGATAAGGGCCTGTTGAAAAAGGGTGACCAGGCTTCCGATAACCAGTGTTACAATCCCTTCCTGACTCGTTATAAGATCCGGCACACGCATTACCTGAAAGGACCGCAGGATTCCCACAAAAAATATTTTCTGAAATCCTCCGCTTATCAGAAACACAAACATCGCAATAATGTTGAGGAACTGCCCCATAAGAGGTATCTGCACCTGGGCCATGGGATCGTAAACCTGGGATGCACCGAAACCCATCTGAAAGGAAAAATATTGTCCGGCTACGAGGAAAGACGCATAAATTACCGTCAATATAAAACCGATTATGATACCGATGAGGATTTCCCCGATCATCAGGAAGGCGTACTCCAATCCTGTGGCGGGTATGTAATACCCCTGTTCATAAACCCAGGGGAATATGATCACCGCGGTGAACAGACAGAGCCCGATTCTTGCGATCCCCGGTATAGCGGTGGAAGAGATCAGAGGAGCAATACTCAGCAGGGCAAAAATACGGACAAATATGAGGAGAAACAGCTGTGCATTTTCAGTGATCTGTCCGATATCCAATTACTCAGCCTCCCATCTCTGAAATCAGCATAAGCAGGTTGAGGGTATACTGCTTCATCGAAGCGAGCATCCAGGGTCCGAAAAATGCAAGGCTTCCCAAAATCGCGGCGATCTTGGGTACAAAAGTAAGCGTCTGTTCCTGAATGCTCGTCGTAGCCTGAAAGATTGAAATGATAAGACCAACGGTCACACCGATAATCAGTACCGGGGCTGCAATAATAAGAACCTGAAAAACACCGCTTTGCATTATGTAGGCTGCCATTCCAATATCCATCCAACAACCTCCTAGTTAAAACTCTGTATCAGCTGCTGAGTTATCAGGCCCCAGCCATCGACCAATACGAAGAGAATGATTTTAAAGGGAAGAGAAATCATGATCGGCGGGAGCATGATCATCCCCATCGACATGAGGGTCGATGCAACCACCATGTCAATCACGATGAAGGGGATAAAAAGCAGTATCCCGATTTTGAATGCCACCGTTAATTCATGAAGCACATATGCGGGAATCAGCACGTATGTGGGAACCTGAGAGAAGTTTTCCGGTTTCGGCAAGCCCCTCATACGCATGAATAGCTGAATCATCTCGTGGTTGTTCCCCATCTGTCGATACATGAAAATCCTCAAAGGACCTTCAGCCCCGTCATACATCTCTTCAATCCCGATTTCACCCTCCGCAAAAGGCTGAAAGGATTGTTCATAGATAGTATTCAAGGTAGGCCACATGATGAAGAGCGAGAGAAACAGTGCTATTCCCATCATCACATTGTTTGGAGGCACCTGCTGAAGGGAAAGCGCCCGACGGATAAAATCGAACACAACGGCTATTCTCAGGAAGCTGGTCATCAATAGGATAATCGAGGGAGAAAGGGTCAGGACAGCGAGGAGGAGGAGAATCTGGATACTCAGGGCAACCTCCTGGTTGTTTTCAGCGTCCTGTACGGTAATGTCGATGAAAGGAATGTTGATTCCCTGATCCTGGGTTTGGACCGCTTCCTGTGCATCTGTTCCAGCAATCGGTAAAAGGAGAATCAGTAGTATTATCCCGGCAAAAAGCACCTGTTTTTTCATATTTCCTCCGGACTTCCTACATCTTCTTCAGCCGTTCCCGCTGTTTCTGCAGGAATAGAGCTCCGTTCTGCATTGAATCCTTGACTCCCGGAGCCGGAGAGATATCCTTATGAAAAAAACCTTTCAAGGTCTGCTGAAAGCTTTTGCCGCCGGCGGTTATTTCCGATCTGAAAAGGTGTATCCGGTCCAGTGTTTCCCGGTCTTCAATTTTTGATACAAGCTGTACCGCACCTTCAGCCGATCCTACCAGAAAAACCTCATTGCCCACTTCGATCAGGTGCAGGGCTCTGTTGCCCTGCAGATTTTGCGTCGAAAGTACTGTAATGAGGTTGTTCGGCTGTGTTTTCGGATTTCCCACCCGTTTGAGCAGAAAAAAGATTCCGTAAATCGCTGCGATTACGCCTCCGAGCACCAGAACCATCCGCAGAAAATCCCAGAACGTAAAGGTGTTCAGTCCCTCTTCGAGCTGTATCTGCGGCGTTTCGGCGTCCTGAATTGGAAGCTCTTCTTCATTTACCTGAACTGTCTGCGCATCTTCCATGCCCTCCGCTTCAGTCTGTGACCAGACAGGCGAAATGCATAAGATAAGCAGCACAGTCGCGGCGATGATAATAAATACGTTCTTCACGTCCCCTCCCATCTATTTACATCGCACAGAAAGTGTTCTGTTATGTTTCGTATGTCAGGCAGCGGTCTATGTCATACCCTCTACCCTGTCTATCGGAGATACGATTTCCGTTACACGCACTCCGAAATTTTCATCGATGACTACAACTTCTCCCCTTGCAATCAGTTTATGGTTGACCAGGATATCAACTGGTTCTCCGGCCAGTTTATCCAGTTCGATAATGGTTCCTTCTCCCATTCCGAGAATGTCTTTTATGAGCCTTCGGGTACGTCCCAGTTCGACCGTCATCTCCATATAGACATCCATCAGAAGTCCTATGTTGCCCTGTTCAGTATGTGCCGTCTGGGGATTGAGACTGGGGAATTGCACCGACTGCACATTGGCCCCGCCCATCCCGGGCATACCCGCCATCTGACCTCCCCACATCTGCTGTCCGGCTCCTGCTCCCATATTCATACCGCCGGCCGCAGCATTATTCATTCCGCCCATCTGACCCAGATCAGCCATTGCCTGCTGCGGTGCGGATCCGGAAGACTGCTGTGCAGTTCCGCCGGTCTGCAGGAGGGACCTCACTATCTGCATATCAAATACTTCGATCAGTTGGGTCTGCGGAACATCATCGATTGTAAGCGGATAGACTGTCCGTACCGCACTGCCCCCGGGAGTCTGAATTTGAGAAACTTCGATATTCTTCGTTTCCCCCGGTGAGTTCATCACGGTTCCGTTGATAAGGTCACCCAGTACTGTAGCCGCTGAACCTGCAAGGGTATTTCCCGCCTCTTCGAGGGCCGAGAGCGCTGCTTCATTCAGCTCAACCTCTTCCTGTCCCATCATTTTACTGGCGATCGTTCTTGCTGCATCTTCGGGTAGAAGGAAGGAGTGAAAACCGCTCAATCCCTCTGAATAATCCATCCTGATCTCTACCACCCTCTGCGGTAAACCGGCAATTATCTGTGATGCATCCCCATCAATAATCTGCGGCGAATCTATTTTTACAGTTTCATCGATCATTCCCGACAGATTGGACGACTGTGATTGAATAATATTTCCGAGAATGCCCGCGAACTGCTGCTTTTCCTGGTTCGACAGACCGGTTCCCTCAACCCCTCCCGCCGATGAGTCCTGGTCACCAAGGTCCATGCTGCTTCCCTGCAACAGAGCATCAATTTCATCTTGTGAGAGAGAACCATCACTCATTACTCTTCTCCTTCTTCCGCGACAAGTTCCTCGAACTCGTCCTTGCTTATATCTTCCAACTTTTCAATTATCTGTACTGCTACTTTGTTCCCGACAATACCGGGACGACAGCGAAATTTACTTCTATTACCGATTTTTATCACCATCGGATCCTTGACCCTGACGTTCGGAAACCGGATAACATCACCGTTGTTCAGTGAAAGAACATCCCGGACAGTCAGCTGCATACCGCCTACTTCAGCCACCACCGAGACGTCGATATTCGAAAGCCGGTCCTTCAGTATGTTGAGGTTCTCTGTCGTCGCACCGCTGCGCACCGAGGAATACATATACTGGGCCGAAAGCTTTGAGATAATAGGTTCGATCGTGAGATAGGGAATACAGAAGTTCATCATCCCCTCAATCTCGCCTACCTTCGTTTCGAGGGTAACCAGTACCACCATCTCCGTTGGGGGTACGATCTGGGCGAATTGAGGATTTGTCTCTATCTGACCGAGACGGGGTCGTAAATCAATCACCTGACTCCAGGCTTCACGGAGGTTTCCGAGAATACGGACTATTATTCCCTCCATGACCGACTGTTCAATGTCCGTCAGATCACGATTAACCTTTGTTCCCTCCCCCTGGCCGCCGAAAAGCCGGTCAATCACAGAAAAGGTTATGGCGGGATCGATTTCCATGATCGCCGATCCTTTCAAGGGGTCCATATTTATGATTCCCAGGGTGGTTGGATTGGGAATTGATCTGATGAACTCTTCATACGTAAGCTGATCCACCGATGCCACATGAACATTTACCATACTCCGCAGGCTTGCCGAGAGTGCTGTAGTCGTAAGCCGCGCAAAGGTCTCGTGCATGATGGAGACCGTCCGTATTTGTTCCTTCGAGAATTTGTCCGGCCTCTTGAAATCATAGATCTTTATCTTACGCTGGTCCTGGGCTGCCGGAACCGTCGTTTCACTCTCGATTTCACCCGTCGATATTGCAGTGAGTAGTTGATCTATTTCATCTTGTGACAGGACTTCGTTCATGCTACCTTTCCTAAAACTCCATCACGTTAAACTGAAGAAAAACTATATCTTCTATGCCTTTCCCCGTCATGCTTCTATTAATTCTCTGTTCAAGTTCCGCCTTGATCTCCGGTTCATATTGCGGAGTCAATTCCATTGCGGTCTTCTCGGAGAAATATCTGCGCATCATATCAATGATCTGTTCTCTCCTGGCAATGAGCTCCGTCTGGATCTTCTTGTTTTCCTTCTCATATCCCAGTTTTGCATCTACGATTACCGTAAAGGAATTTTCGTCGGAAGTTCTCGTTCGAATCTCAGGCACATCATACCATGAAAGTATTTCCATTTCACCTGCATATTCCGGAGAAGGTGCCGGATAACTTCCTGCCTGAGGTCCTCTATTCATGATACTCACGGTGATAACAACCACGGTCACTATAAAAATAATCGCCGCCAGTCCAAGCGCTACCCACCGCAGTATCTTGAGAACCGCAGCAGGAATAAAACTGCGCCTTCCTCCTGACTCTTCTTCAGCTGGTCCTCCAGCAACATCTTCAGCTTCAAAGACCTCTTCATCGCCCATACTCAGCTCCTGTAGTATCAGTAAAATTCTACCAAAAGAATCAGTTTATTGCAAACTATAAATGCCCTTCCGACAGAACAATAATATCAACCCTCCGGTTATATGACCTTCCTTCCTCGGTGGTGTTGTCCGCAATCGGTACCGTATCCGCAAAACCGGCGACCTGAAACTGCTGTTCATCGACACCGAAGTCAACAAGGTAATGCAAAACATTGGTAGCTCTCGCGGTGGAGAGCTCCCAGTTGGTTTGGTATTCTCCTTCAGGATCAGTCATCGGATTGCTGTCCGTATGACCCTCTATCCTGAATTTTCTCTCCTCCAGAGAAATCAGTAAATTCGATATCCTCTGGAGCAGCTGCCGGCTTTCCTCTATCCGGACTTCCGCGCTGGCTGGTTCAAAAAAGGAATCAGCTGCTAAGCTGATCACCAACCCCCTTTCATCTTCCTTCACCCTCACTTTCTTCGCCTGTATTTCCGGCTGGAACATACTGATGGCTTTTTTGCGGGCCTCGTCAAGGGCCCTGCCCCGCTGAACCGATGGGAGAGCCATGATCGTATTTCCCATATCCGCAAGCTGTCCCGTCGCCTGCAGGGTGGTTCCGCCTGAATGAAGTCCCAGTCCGTTAAAGGCGGCCAGGATAAGCTGTATTTTAGCCCCGTCCACCGTGGCCGTGGTGTAGAGCATAACAAAGAAGGTAAGCAGCAGCGTTACCATATCCCCGTACGTCGTCATCCATTCCGGAGCACCTTCGGAGGCATACTTTTTTTTCCGCTTTCGCTCTGCCATGTTATGCTACCTCTCGGCATAAAACCACAATTATTCCCCCATCAGCACTTCAAGCATTTCTCTCCGGCTGCCCGGATCGAGAAAGGAAACCAGCTTATACTTGAGAATATTCGGATTATCCCCCGCCTGAATGGATAAGATTCCCTCTATCATTATATCCTTCAGGAGCATCTCTTCGTTGTGCCGGTCCTGAAGCTTGTTCTTTATCGGGATAAGCACAAGGTTCGCCAGGATGGATCCGTACATAGTCGTAATAAGAGCCAGGGCCATACCGGAACCGATAGCATCCGGATCATCCAAATTCGCAAGCATGGCGATCAGTCCCGCAAGGGTACCGATCATACCGAAGGCCGGGGCGAGGGTTCCCCAGTCACCGAATATCTTTATCCCCGATTCATGACGCTGCTCCAGCTGTGCTACATCGTTGTACAATACGGTCTTAATAATTTCCGGATCGGTCCCGTCGACGACCAGCTGGATGCCGTTTTTTAAAAAATCATCCTGCACATCTTCCACTTCGTCCTCGAGAACCAGGAGACCTTCTCTTCTTGCTCTTTCTGAAAAGCTTATCAAGCTTGAAATAGTCTGTTCCAGCGGGTATCTCGGTTCCCGCAGAACAATGTTGACATACTGCATGATATGCAGAATTCTGGTAAGAGGATTCGATATCATCAGGGCGCCGAAGGATCCGCCGATAACCATCAGTACTGAGGGCACATTGATATAGACCGCAAGACCGCTGCCACCAAGAACCATTGACATCAGTATGAGTGCGGCTCCGAGCCCAAGTCCTGCTATGGTTGAAATATCCATGAACTACTCCTCATTCTTAAAGGCGCCTATCAGCCTTCTATATTTGATAATACTTTTATAAACATACTGATAGTCCTCCTTCACTATCAGTCGTTTGCCGGAAAGCATGACCAGGGTTGTATCGGGATTCAACTCAATGTATTCGATATGGTGCGGATTCACATAGTACACCTTACCGTTCAGCTGCGTTACTTGTATCATTCTGTTTCTATCCTACACCCCTTTCATTGTATAGTAACTACCGCTTCAATGTAAGCAGTGTCTGGAGCATCTCATCCGAAGTGGTAATGGTCTTCGAATTCGCCTGGAAACCACGCTGAGTAACGATCATGTCGGTAAACTCTTCCGCCAGATCAACGTTACTCATCTCAAGGGCACCGGCAATGATCTTTCCTTTTCCGGCTACACCGGATTCCCCGATTCTCGGTTCACCTGAATTATTTGTTACGACATAGGTGTTCTCACCTGCTTTTTCAAGCCCCCCCGGATTCGTGAATCCCGCCAGTCCAAGCTGGCCGAGAACCCGGTTCGTTCCGTTGGAATATACACCGGTGATTATACCTGACTGATCAATCTTGAAATTTTCAAGGTATCCCATGGGAAACCCGTTCTGTCTGAAGGCTTTGGTTGAACTCTTTTCGGCGAACTGGGTCATGGTGTTCACTACGCTTCCCACTTCTCCGAGAGTCAGGTTGAAATTCTGTCTCACCTGAGCGCCCGCCTCCGGGGCCGCTCTGAGAATATCGAAGCCCACATCGATCTGAAGGGTTCCCTCTTCTATTCGATCTCCCTGATCGTCAATAGCCGCCTGAAGGGTACCGAGATTGCTGAACTCCACGATGAAGGTATTGGTAGCGTTATTTTCCGCACCAACCTCAACCAGGGTATTGGTAGGGGTCTCCCCTTCGGGATCAACCGTAACAACCCCCTCCCACTGGTTTTCCGTCCCCGGCACCCGGGTGAAATTGATCCGCATGGTATGGGTGTTTCCGAAGGTATCATAGATGGTTTTATCGATGCTCCAGGTACCTGCCAGTGTATCGGCAGGACCGGCCCCCGCCGGGATCAGAAGTGTTCTTTTGTCAAGGTTGCATGCGAGTTCCACTTCAGTGGTAGCAGCTGCCGCATCCTTTCCGCCTACGGGAATAACCAGGTCCTCCACGTCGGCGGCAGTATTGATAAACGTCTCACCATCTATGGTCTGAGCCATCCACCCCTGTACCCGCAATCCGTTGGACGGATTTACGAGAGTACCGTTTTCATCGAGCCCGAAGGCCCCTGCCCGGGTATAGAATTCCTTGTTACCGGATTTTTCTATAAAGAATCCATCGCCCTGTATTGCCACATCGGTCATTACTCCGGTGGTCTTCATCGACCCCTGAGTGTGGATTGTATCGATGGAAGCTATGGTCATTCCAAGCCCGACCTGCTTCGGATTGACACCGCCGACTTCATCGGTAGGTCTGGCTGCACCCGACATGGTTTGAGACAGCATATCCTGAAAATTTACTCTGCCCTTTTTAAATCCGGTGGTATTCACGTTTGATATATTATTTCCAAGTACATCCATCCGTACCTGATGATTCTGCAGTCCGGAAACACCGGAGTATAGAGATCGCATCATTTTGCTGCCTCCTTCATGAGCACTGATTCAACTTCGCTGTAATCATAGTAACTTCCATTCACCTTCACCTGCGGATATTCGGTTCCGCTGACCGCTTCAACGATTCCCGAAATCCGTTGAGAACCCGTTAGTATTTCCACCCGCTGTCCAAGCAGGTTGACAGCGTTGCCGCGGTTCATCATCCCGGAAATCTTTGCAAATTCCTGGGTCATATTCGTCATCTGCTCCAGGGAGGAGAACTGTGCCATCTGGGCAATAAACTCCTTATCATCCATTGGAGCCGTCGGATCCTGATGCTGCAGCTGAGTGATCAGGAGCTTCAGAAACTCATCTTTTCCAAGTTCCTGGCTGATTCCGTCACCCTGATTCAGGCTTTTATTCACCAGATCAACCTGGGCATCAACCTTGCTTCTTTCCGCAGAAGATAAAACTGCTGAAATATCCATCTAAACTAACACTCCTTCACGCCAACATATCTATCAAGCGCTCTTCGCCGCCGTTTTGTACAGACCGCAGATGTTCGCTCTGAGTCATCTGCACCGGTCCGAATTCACCGGCAGGAACGCTCTCAGCGGCTTTTTCCCCACGAGACTTCCCCTGTCTTCTCTGATCTCCTACTGAAACATTCAAGGTCATTTCATCGAACCCGTGTTCCTTGAAGGCCTTGTACAATTCCTGCATATTCTGATCGAAGGCTTCCTTCACATTTATATTCTCGACCAATATTTTTCCCGCTATATTATTATTCTCCATACTGAGACGAATCCTTACCTGTCCTAAATTATCCGGCTTCAGATCAAGCCTGATCTCTCCCGAACCGTTGGAACGGACAAGGATACTTCCCTTTTTTACGATCTCACTGTTGAACTGCTCTTTCAGCTGCCGTACAAGCTGGTTCTGATATGATTCACCGGTACTCTGACTCTGAAGATGGATTTTAAGTCCTTCTCCTCCTTCGGTTTTCAGGAATGTCTGCATAGTCTGCTGCTGTATCTCCTGAAAATCCTGCTTGCCCGATGTTTCCGTATGCTGGCTGTTCCCCGTTTCCGGCTGCACGCTCCGGCTGTGCTTTCCCTGATTTTCGACGGCGCTTCTCCCCGTGAGTTCTCTCCGCTCCTGATCTGTACGGGCGTCAATCACCTTCAGCCTGGGACCTTCTTTTCCGGTACCGCTTCCTTCCCTCACTTTCGTGCCGGCAACAATCCCCTGATCACCTGATTCGGCTTTCCCGTCCTGCTCTCCCCGGGTACCCGCTTTGGTCTGTCTGCCGGATTCCCCATCGGGAACCACGTAGGATGCTGCAGTCCGGCTATTATTCTCCTGCGCCTGGTTCTCAGAGGCCCTGCTGTTTTGAAGTTTTTTCTCTCCTTCCTCAAGGATGATATCTGCATTATCGGAGGTTTCTCCGTCCTCCCCCTCTGCTTCCCGGGATACCATTTCCCGGGACTCCTTCAGGGATATCTTCCCTGCGGTTTGAGGAAGGCGATTCTCCTCTTCATCTGCAATTATCGCACTATCACTTTTTTTCGGCTCAGGTTTTTCATTCTCCGGATTCTTCACTGCCGTTGCCGGGGATTCCGGTTGCTCATCTTTTTCCCTTTCCCCTTTTATATCTTCAGCAGTCCGGGGTATTTCACTTTCTTCTTCCGGGTTCACTTTCCCGGATTCAGCATTTTTTTCTTCCGTATACCCCGTGTTTTCCGGTTTTTCCCTGTTCCCTGAAGATTCAATCGAAGGTTCCGTTACGGAATTCTCTTCGTTCTTCAGCAGGCCGGGTGATTTCGGTGATCCTGTTTCCTGGCGGTACTCACATCGTTCGTGAGAAACATAGCTGTCTGTATCGTAGGCTTCGGCGGCCGAAGTCAGATTGGACAAATATTCCTGAAAGGACCTGCCTGAGGAATTCATCCCGCCGAACATGGGTACAGGATTGTTTGAGTTTTTCAGAAACTCTGGCGGAGAAATGGTAATTTCCGAATACGTCGACACTTCAATCACGTGCTGTTCCTACCCTTCCGGTTTCTTCAACATTTTCCGACTCAGCTGAGCCGCCCGATCTGAGGGCATCAACGAAAGCCAGAAAGCGACTACCGAGCTTTCTCCGGTTTCCCCGGCAATTTCTTCGGTAGTTCTCAGAATATCGATGATATCCTGATCCTCCATTTCCAGAAGCCGTTCAACGGCTCGCTGCGGCGGCATTCCCGTAAAATATTCAGCCGACTGCCGGAGGTTCGCCTTTTTATTTTCGTACTGTTTTACCCGTTCGTTAAAAGATTTTTCCTGCTCAGCCAGAGCTTTTTCCTTCTCTTCAAGCATTTCAAGTTTTTGAGCGAGTTCTATCTCCATTTTCTCCAACTGTTCGCCCTGGGTTTTCAATGCCTCCTGCTGAAGAGTGAGAGATTCCTCCCTCTTCGACAGCCGCTCCCTCTCCAAAAGGAGAATATCATCCTCGTTTTCCAGTTTTTCCGGGCTTGAAATACCAACCATTCTGGTGGCCGGTGCAAGGATTTCCTTCACATTGAGCAGGCCAAGGTAGTCAAACCACAAAGATCCGCCAATAAGCAGTATGAGTATGAGAACAAGCAGTAGTAATATCTGGGTCACGAATCTTAGACTTCCTGCCACGAGAGCCTCCTTCGATCCTTCCATTCATCAGAGCGGGCAGCCGAATCCATCAAAGCCCCTCCATTTTTCGAATATACATTGAAGAACTGATATCATCGAGATTTTTCTGTTCGGCTTTCATCTGTTCCCGATAGTATAAGTTCTGTTTTCGTTCCTTCAGCTTATCCAGGATCTTTCGCTTTCTGGAAAACTCGAGAAATTCCTGCTGCCTCTGCCTTCTTACCTTCTCGGCCTCTTCCGTTTCCCTTATCAGCCGCTCAATATCCTGCGACATCCTCCTGGAAAAATACTCCACCTGAAGAAATGCACTGATATCCTTTCCTATTGTTCCTCTCCGGGCGAAGGCCTTCCGCTGACGCCGGTCACATTCCTCAATTTTTCTGTGCAGCGAATTACAAAGTCCGGTGGCTTCAGCCAGTCGCAGTTCGGCCTGACGCTCATCATACACCCGCAACTCGAGGATTTTTTCCAGATTAAACCGGAATCTTTGCATCTATATCCTCCGGCATTTCGATGGATACCCCGCTTATTTCCGCTTCCCGCTCTATGGTATCTCTCACATCAGCCTTTTCTTCAATTTCCTGGCTCAGAAAATCCCGGATTGCCGAGATTTTCCGGATGGCTTCATCCACTTCACTATTACTACCTTCGGCATAAGCTCCGACATTGATTAGGTCTTCAGATTCGGTGTAAGTAGCCATCAGCTGCCTGATTTTTCCCGCCGCTCTCTGCTCCTGTTTCGTTGTAACTTTATTCCCCAGACGCGAGAGAGAATTGAGGACATCAATGGCCGGATAGTGGTAAGCCTGAGCGAGTTTCCGGCTGAGCACGATATGGCCGTCCAGGATACCGCGAACCGTATCTGATACGGGTTCGTCCATATCATCCCCTTCGACGAGGATGTTGTAAAAACCTGTTATCGTTCCCTTCTCCGAATTTCCGCATCGTTCAAGCAGTTTCGGCAATATCGAAAATACCGACGGAGTGTATCCTCGGGTCGCAGGCGGTTCCCCGAGAGTAAGACCAATCTCTCTCTGGGCCCGGGCAAACCGGGTAATGGAATCAAAGAGGAGCATGACGTTTTTCCCCTGATCCCTGAAGTACTCCGCAACAGCTGTAGCGACGAAAGCGCCCCTTACCCGGGCAAGAGGATTGGTATCACTGGTGGATACCACCAGGACGGACCTCCGCAGCCCCTCCTCCCCCAGATCATGTTCTATGAACTCCCGCACTTCCCTGCCCCTTTCACCGATAAGGGCTATGACATTCACATCCGCCGCAGTGTTTCTCGCTATCATTCCGAGGAGTGTCGATTTCCCTACACCGCTGCCGGAAAAGATTCCAATCCGCTGGCCCTTGCCGGCCGGAGTCATCGCATCGATCGCTCTGACGCCGGTGACGAGGCGCTCGGTGATTCTTTTTCTGAATAATACATTCGGGGGAGAGTTTACGGTTGAAATGGATTCGGCAGACCCGATGGAGCCTTTTCCGTCGATGGGTCTTCCCAGGGCATTCAGGACCCGTCCCATAAGATTGTCCGAGACCGGTACCGAGAGAGCTTCACCCATAGCCACCACGAGGCAGCCGGGTTCAATACCTTCCATCCGGTCAAAGGTCATGAGCTGCACATCCATATTGTGGAAGCCGATGACCTCAGCCCAGACAACCCGGTTTTCCTTCGGTACGATGATTTGACACATTTCGCCCACTACCACCTGGGGCCCATGGCTTTCAATAAGCAGACTGCGGACACGCTTCACCGTACCTGTATACTTTATCGGATCCATCCGCTCGATAATCGTAGAATATTTTTCAAACATGATCCCCTCCCGGCATGTTCGCAAGAAAATGACTCTTCCTCAGCTTTCCCCTCTTGTTCGTATCGGGGCTAATTCGTTTATCTTCTCCTCGATCTCCTGGAGCTGCGAAGAAATCCGCGCATCGATTTCTCCAAAATCCGTCTCGATAACACATCCGCCCTTGTCAACAGTTGAATCTTCAACCACCGTTACCGACTGTACATTATCAACCATCCGCATGAAATCTTTTACATGCTCCGTCGTTAGCTCAACATCATCGAGGTTTACCTTTATCAGTACTTCTCCGCGGCTTTTCAGTTTTCTGAGGGCCTGAATAACATTGTTTATTACCACATTCTTCTGATTTTCAGAAATGACCTTCACCACCTTTTTAGCAATCAGAAGTACCAGATTGATGAGCTGCGTCTCGGATTGTTCAATAATTTCATTTCGCTTCTCGAGGGTCCTGTCTATAATCGCATGAATCTGTTCGACCAGCCGTTCTACTTCAGGCTTACCGCTGGAAAAGCCCTCTTCATGTCCTGCCTTGTATCCTTCTTCGTAGGCTTCCTTCCTGATCCGCTCGACTTCATCCGCGGCTTCCCTCCGCAGCGCTTCGGAGTCCCGGTTCGCTTCATCGATTATTCTTGTTTTCTCTTCATCAGCCTGCTGCTTTGCCAGGCGTGCTTCTTCAGTCTTATTCTGTATTTCCTCAAACGCACGCTGTTCAGCTTCCTTGATGATCCGTTCGGCTTCTGCCTCAGCCTTTTCGATCATCCTGCCCTTTTCTTCTTCCCAGTTTCTTTTAAAAGCCTCGGCTTCGCGTTTCAGGTCATCAGCGGTGGGTCCCGCAAACTCCTCGACGGATTGGATCTCTACCTCCTGAGCCTCCTCTTCAAAGGGAGATTCCAATATGATTTTACCTTCCGTCCGACTTACCTCTTGTGCCCGAAAAACATTTTTAGCCATTGGCGATCTCCTTTCTCATTGAATACCGGCCAGAGTCTGCAGAGCCCTAGATGACCATTTCATCTTCACCGCCCCGGGCGACCACGATTTCACCCTGCTCTTCGAGTTTCCGTATGGAGGCCACGATCTTCTGCTGGACCTCTTCCACGTCCTTAATCCTGATCGGACCCATATACTCCATCTCTTCCTTCAGCAGTGCCGCGGCCCGCTTGGACATATTTCTGAAAATCTTATCCTGCACCTCAGCTTCCACTCCCCGCAGGGCCTTCGCCAGGTCGTTGGTATCCACTTCTCTGAGAACTTTCTGAATAGCCTGATTGTCAAGCAGTACGATATCCTCGAATACGAACATCCGTTTTTTGATCTCTTCAGCCAGTTCGGCATCCTCTTCTTCGAGAGATTCGATGATGGTCTTTTCCGTTGTCCGGTCTACGAGGTTGAGAATCTCAACAATGTTCTCCACTCCGCCGGCAGCGGTGAAATCTTCATTCGAAAGGGTCGAAAGTTTCTTTTCGAGCACTCTCTCAACCTCCCGCAGTACTTCAGGACTAGTCCGGTCCATGGTGGCAATCCGCTTGGCTACATCCGACTGAATCTCATGAGGGAGACTGCTCAGGATGTTCGAAGCTTTCTGAGGTTCGAGATAGGCAAGGATCAGAGCTATGGTCTGGGGATGTTCCTGCTGAATGAAGTTGAGAAGATGGGCAGGATCGGTCCTCCGCACGAAATCGAAGGGACGTACCTGCAGACTGCTCGTAAGACGGTTTATGATATCCACCGCCTTGGTGCTGCCGAGGGATTTCTCCAGTAGTTCCCGTGCGTAATCGATGCCCCCGGAAGTGATGAAATCCTGGGCCATCATCAATTCCTTGAATTCCTGCAGGACCTTGTCCCTGTCGTCAGGTTCTACATTGTCGAGCCTTGCTATTTCAAACGTGAGAGTTTCTATTTCATCCTCCCGGAGATGCTTGAAAATCGCCGAGGATATTTCCGAACCGAGGGTGACGAGGAAAATGGCCGCCTTCTGCCGTCCGTTCAGCTCTTTTTTACCGCCCCGTTTCTGTCCGGTAGCAGCTGGATTCTGTCCGCCTGTTTTTGCCATTGTCTACTCCTCCGCCAACCAGGTTCTTATGAGCTGGGCTACATCCTCCGGATGCTCTCTTGCCATGTTGATGGCATTTTCATGCATTTCCATGCGTGCCCGCTCTTCAACCGACATACCGACTTCCATTCCTTCTTCTTCCTCTTCCGCGCTGCGAAGAACCGCTTCACGGGCCATCTGATGCTGCCGTGCCAGTTCCTCCTCCCGCAAGCGGCGTCGTCTCTCAAGTTCCCGCGAGATCAGTCTGAAAACGATAAATGCGATCATGATCACACAAACACCCAGAGCTGAGTAGAGAATGATCTGCTGCATCCGTTTCCGGCTTCTGAACTTTTCATCCTCCTGCTGAAACTCGCTGGAACGGTCAAACTGAAGGTGCTGAACGGTAACCGAATCTCCCCTTTCACGGTTGTATCCGATGGCATGCTCAACCAGATCCTTGGCTTTTGAGAGGGATTCATCACTTACAGGGGTGTAATCCCTCACAATACGGCCTTCTTCATCAATTTTTACCGTTCCATTTTTATTATACTTCTTTTCCCATAATCCATCGAGGGCAACACCAATGGTAATCCGTTCGATGGCCCACGGGCTTTTTTCCTCATATACATTTCTCGTATTGACCTCTTCGTTGACTATCTGGGAATTGTTCTTATACTCTCCTACCAGGTTATCCAGGTCCTTGTAGGCCGGCGGAGTCTGTCCCTCCTGACCCGGAGGGCCTTCGGGATTGAATCCCGTCCCCTTGAACTCTTCGTTTATGATCTCCTTCGACCGGGGGATGGAAAGAACATATTCCCGTTCGCTGTAGGGCGTATTGGGATTGTCCGGCACGGTGGTGACCGGAAAGTGTTCCTCCGTTTCTACGGTTTCTTTCCGGAAATCAAGATCAATATCCACCTTCAGGACGCTGACCCTTTTGGCTCCGAAAATCTGAGACAGTTCCTGAAAAATCTGCACCTTGTACTTGTTTTCGAGCTTTGCCTTCTGCTCCATCTGGCGTTTTGAAAGCTCAAGGCGGTCAAACTCTGCCAGGTCAGCGAAATCGTTCAGAACAATCCCGTTCTGATCGGAAATGACTAAATTATCCTTCTCCAGTCCTTCCACGCCGAACATGACCAGTTTTTCGATACCTTCAATCTTTTTTCTGTTTTCACTGAAATCACTGCCGGGACTGGGGGTGACTATGACCGAAGCGGTAACCGGATTCTGGTCCTCCAGAAAAAGGGTCTGCTCAGGGATCACCAGGGTGACCTGGGCGGAATCGATCTCATCAAGTGATTCGATATGCTGTTCGATGCTTGCTGTGATCGCCTGGCGGAGATTTACATTCCGCTCGAAGTCGGTAACGCTCCAGCGGTCCATCTTGAAGACATCCCACGGGCTCGTTTCCTGGGGGATCAGGTCCTCCCGCATCAGTATGGCAACCATCCGTTGAGCAGTCTGCTTGTCCTTTACATAGACCTGCCCCGTCTCGGTAATGGTATGTGATACCCCCTCCTGATCCAGACGCGATGAGATACGATTCAGCTGTTCCTGATCGGTCACAGGCGCGGTGATAAGCGGTACCATGCTCGGGCTGGAACTGAAATTAACCAGCAGGACGATTCCGAGTATCGCCACCGCTACTATTGTAATGAGAATAATTTTCTGGATAAGCGAGAGCTTACCCCACAGTGTTTTGATCTGTGTAATCAGTTTTTGAAAAAACTCGTTCATTTCCCCTCCCACAAGGAACGAATTACGCTTCTTATCTTAGGTTGATAATCTCCTTATATGCATTCAATGCCCCATCGACTACGGCTTTTGTCAAGGCTATAGCTAAATTGGCCTTGCTCATTGCAATCGTCACATCATGAGCATCCACACTGTCCGGATCGGTTATATACTGCTGTGTCAGATTCGTACTCTGTTGGGTCATGCTGTTCACATCCTGCAGAGTATCGGTTAAAACTCTTCCAAAACTCTTTTCGGAAGGTGTTCCGCCGGTCCCAGGATGCAGTTTTCCGGCCATGTGATCCGGATGAGTCTTCTGCATCTCTACGACATGTCCGCTTATATTTCCCGCAAATAGATCAGCCATGATATCTCACTCTCCTTTACCTTCCGATAGCCAGAGCACCCTGAAACATACTCTTCGCGCCATTCACTACTGCCACATTTGCCTCATATGAACGGGATGCAGATATCATATCCACCATTTCCTCAACGATGTTCACATTCGGCATTTCGACATATCCCTTTTGAGGACCCGTTTTTATAGCGTCCGGATGAGTCGGGTCGTACACAAGTCGGGGTTTTGCATCCGTATCCTGGGATACTTCAGCCACCCGGACTCCCTGTCCTAATCCGTTATCCAGGGTCTTTGGCAGAAAGGGGCTGCGCCAGTATGGCTGCTGCACCCTGGGTCGAAAAATCACCCTGCTGCGCCTGAAAGGACCGCCTTCGGAGGTTCTGGTCGTATCGGCATTTGCTATATTATTGGATATAACATCAAGCCTGAGCCTCTGAGCGGACAGTCCGCTCGCCGCTACATTAATACTGCTGAACAATCCCACGACTCACCTCCTATCGGAGCACGATATTCAACCTGTTGAACTGATCCGAGACGGAGCGGGTCAGCAGGTTGTAGCGCAGCTGATTTTGCAGGAGCAGCATGCTCTCCTCTTCCAGGTTCACATTATTTCCATTGTTATCTGTCTGGGACAGATAATCCAATATCCTTCTCGGCTTCACATCTCTGTAATTCTGTATCTTGTCAAAGGGGATGTGTTTTTCATGGGTAAGATACGCCTTCGGTTTATCAGCATTTTCCGAATCCAGGGCCCTTTTAAGCTCTGCTTCGAAATTTACCTCGCTCCGCTTGAAATTCGGGGTGTCTGCATTGGCGAGGTTATTCGCACTTACCTGATGACGCAGCATGGAAACATCCATGGTACGGTGTATGATATCGAGGGTTTTCCCAAAACTATTATTTAAAAACACCCATCTTCTCCTTATTCACCGGTTTTCTCTTTCAATTCTCGACACAATCCCCCCGGTCTCTTAGGGTAATCTTGGATTTCAGCACCTATAGTATATAACGCGACAGGTCCTGATCCTCCATAATATCGTTCAAACGCTCATTCACATACTCCGGAGTGAGCGGTATTTTCTGCCCCTTCAACTCGGGCGCATTGAATGAAACTTCTTCGAGAAGCAGTTCCATGATTGTGTGTAACCGGCGGGCTCCGATATTTTCCGTCTTAGAATTCACCTGAGCCGCTATCTCACTTATTCTCCGGAGAGCTCCTTCGGAAAACTCGATTTCCACACCTTCGGTTTTAAGCAGTTCGATGTACTGCTTCGAGAGGGCGTTCTCCGGTTCCGACAGGATTTTGAAAAAATCCTCACTGTTCAGATCGTCCAGCTCGACCCTCAGGGGGAACCGCCCCTGGAGTTCCGGTATGAGATCGGAAGGTTTACTCATATGGAAGGCTCCGGCTGCAATGAACAGAATATGACTGGTATCCACCAGCCCGTGCTTTGTATTGACCTTGCTTCCTTCCACGATCGGCAGGATATCCCGCTGCACACCTTCACGGGACACATCCACGCCGCCTCTCCCTTCTTTTACCGCAACTTTGTCGATCTCATCTACAAAGATGATTCCCATCTGTTCAACCCTGTCCCGGGCGATATCCGCGGCACGATCGGTATCCACCAGTCTGTCCATCTCCTGATCGATGAGAATATCCCGGGCTTCCCTCACCGAAACCCGTTTCTTCTTTTTCTTCCCGCCGAAGAGATTGGAAAGCCCTCCGAAGTTCACATCCATCTCTTCAAAGCTCTGTCCGGAAAATATCTCGATAGAGGGGAATCCGCGCTGAGCCACATCAACCTCCACCACCTTGTCATCGAGTTTCCCGTCCTTGAGCATTTTCCGGAACTTTTCCCGGGTCGAGTCCTTGTCGGATCCGGTTTCCGCCGGCAGGTCCGATGAAGAAGTACCGGTGCTCTCCGCAGCCTCTCCCTCTATCACACCTGTGAAGGGAGTAAATCCGGTGCTCCGGTTTTCCTTTTTCATTCCCGGCAGGAGCAGATCGAGGAGATCCTCTTCAGCCCTCTGCTTGGCCTCTTCCCGAACATCCTCGGCGAGCTCACTCTTCACCATGGAAAGTCCAACGCTCATCAGATCCCTCACCATCGACTCTACGTCTCTGCCTACATAGCCCACTTCGGTATACTTGCTCGCCTCCACTTTTATGAAGGGTGCACCGCACAGCTTCGCAAGCCTCCGGGCAATCTCCGTTTTTCCAACTCCGGTAGAACCGATCATGATTATGTTTTTCGGCGCCACCTCATCCCTGAGTTCATCGGAGAGCATTCTTCTCCGCATTCTGTTGCGCAGGGCAATCGCTACCGCCTTTTTCGCCTTCTCCTGTCCTACAATATATTTATCCAGTTCCCTTACGATCTCTTTCGGTGTAAGCGAATCCAATTCGCGTTTCATGAAATCTCCTCCACGGTGAATTTATCATTTGTATAGATACAGATATGCGAGGCGATTTGCATTGCCTTCTCCGCAACCTCCCGGGCGGAAAGGTCCGTAGATTCCAGATATGCGAGGGCTGCCGCGTATGCGTAATTTCCTCCGGACCCGATCGCAAGAGCACCCCTTTCAGGTTCAACGACATCACCGGTACCTGAAATCAGCAGTGTCTTGTTTTTATCGGCCACCAGGAGCATCGCCTCGAGTTTGCGGAGCATTCGATCCGTCCGCCATTCTTTGGCGAGTTCCACAGCCCCGCGGGTGATATCGCCGTTATACTCCTTTACCTTCCCCTCGAATCTCTCAAAGAGGGTAAAAGCGTCGGCTGTGGCTCCTGCGAAGCCGGCCAGAATTTTACCATCGTACATTGGTCTTATCTTGCGCGCGTTTCCCTTCATGACCGTATTTCCGAGGGTCACCTGGCCGTCACCGGCCATGGCAACCTGATCACCCTTCCGTACGGCAATAACCGTCGTTCCGTAAAATATTCCCATGCCGTGGGTATTCTTATCTCTTTCCATGAGGATGAGCCTCCCTGTATACCTTTTTCAGTTTTTCAAGTCCCACATGTGTATAGATCTGTGTAGTCGACACGCTTGCATGACCGAGCATTTCCTGGACAATCCTGATGTCCGCACCATGGTCGATCAGATGCGTCGCAAAACTGTGTCTGAAGGTATGGGGCGAAACCTTCTTGCTGATACCGCTGCGGGTCAAATATCCATCAATAATTTTCGCTATGCCCCTCTGGGTCAGTCTGCCGCCTTTGAGATTGAGAAAAAGGGCTTTTACAGCATCGGGGGAGCTTGTCCGGACATGATTTTTTCTCTGCCCGATATAGAGAGACAGGGCTTCCCTTGCCGGACCGCCTAAAAAGACATATCTCTCCTTTCCGCCCTTTCCTCTGACCCGGACCGCCTTCTTGCCCCGTATCAGGTCCTTCAGGTTCATCGCATGAACTTCCGACACCCTGCATCCGGTGGAGTACAGCAGCTCAAGAATAGCCCGGTCACGAGTACCGGCGTAGGTACCGTCGGGGAGCGACAGCAGGCGCTTCATTTCCGATTCATTCAAAACTTCCGGCAGACTTCGAGACCGGCCCCTGCCGTGCACCGATTCGAAAGGATTCTGATCTGTGTGTTCGAATTTGATGCAGAACAGATAAAACCCTTTGAGCGAAGAAAGAATCCTGTTGATCGAGGATTCCCCCAATCCTTTCCGATGCAGATCTCCGATGAAAGCTCTTATTTCAGCAGGCTTCGGTTCTTTCCAGTCAACCTTCTCTTCCAAGGCAAACGCAATGAACAGGCCGAGGTCCCTCCGGTAGGATTTCAAAGTGTTCTCGGACAAGCCGCGTACGGATGAAATGTAGTTCAGATACTCCAGCACGGCTTCTTCCAGCCTCATCCTACCCTCCGATAATACATACCCTGAAAGCGGAGAATCTCCTCATCCATCTCCTGCCTGAGGAGCTCCGCAGGTTTCTGCTCAGCCGTATTCATTCTCACAATACAAGGGGCGTTCTTTTCGATACCCCAGTCTCCGAGGATTTCACCTGCATGCTCTATGCAGAGGGCCCCCTCAGCCCGGAGCTTTCTCGTACCGGCGCCCCGGCTTCCCGTCATCCCGGCGGTATGAACATATACATTTCTGTTGTCTTCAGCCGCCCATTCGGCGGTGATCAGAGCACCCGACCTCTCCGGGGCCTGTACAATGACGATGCCCCTCGACAACGCACTGATTATCCGATTCCTTCTGGGAAAATCATATTTCCCTATCCTGCCGCCCGGCGGCTTTTCACTTACCAGGGCGCCTCCGTTCTCCAGTATCCGATGGGCAAGTCCGGTATGAGCACCGGGATATATCCTGTCTATTCCGGTCCCCAGAACCGCCAGGGTGATGCGTCCCGTTTTCACGGCACCCCAGTGGGCTGAAGCATCGATTCCGAAAGCCAGACCGGAAACCACCGGTATGCCGATGCAGCCGAATTCAACAGCCAGGGAGAAGGCCGCTCCCCGGGCGGCCAGGCTGGGTTTCCGGGTGCCGACAATCGCAACCATGGGAAGGTCGAAGGACGGCAGGGCTCCCCGGATATACAGCAGGTACGGAGGGTCCAGGCTTTCACGGAGCTGAGGAGGATAAGCGGAATCCCAATACCCAACTGAATAGGCCCCGCTCAATTTCAGATCCTGCTTTATCCTTACGGCTTCACTGTAGATTTCTCCGTGTTGGGGATATTCCCGCTTTATCTTCAACTTCCGATAGATGAGATCTTCTATATCGGCTTTTCCGATCCTCAAAAATGTTTCGATATCGGTGATGCATTCTTCAACCAGGAGCCTTTCATTGAACCGCAATCCCGGCACTAAACTGATGCAGATACGAAGGAGCTCATTCATTATATCCACCCCCGAGCAATTGATCCCGGTTTGTTCGGGCCCTGCTGCGGAACTCCTCATTTTCGCTTCCGGCGATGATATTGTCGTACAGCTCTACTGCTTCTTCGAATCTGCCCTGTATTATCCTGATCCGCGCCAGAAGAAAGAGGGTACGTTCATCCCCCGGCTTCTTTTCAAGCGCCCGAAGCACGTACTGTTCAGCGGTGAGCGGCTTTTCCAGTTCAAAAATATACAGCACCGAGAGTGCATACAGCGCGTCGAAATAATCAGATTTTAAATCCACGGCTCTCCTGTGATGGTAGGCAGCCTCCTCGAGCATGAGCAGGCGTTCATCGATTGCCCCCTGAGCTCCGGCCAGCTGGGCCCGGGAAAGTCCGGTATAGTAGTGGACAATATGGTTGTTGGGATAGATCTCCAGGGATTTGAGGAAATAGGCGTAAGCTTCCCCGAACATCTCCCGATCCATGTATTCAAGAGCGAGCATCTTATAGTAAACACCCAGTTTTCCGGTATCTCTTACAAGCCGCTCCACTTCGTCGGAATATGATTTTACATGCTCCTCGAGTTCCTCAACCCTCCTCTTGTCGACCGTTTCGCCTTCATACTCAGCCGTTTCGGTTTTCAGCAGCCGGTCAAGGATCCGCTTCTGCTGCTGGCTGCAGGAGGAAAGAAGCAGGCCGGTCAAAATAGTCAGTATCACAAAGATGGAAATCAGATTTCTCTTCATCATATACTACCCCCTACCGACTGCAAGGATTCCGGAATACCGGAGGATTCACTGCCCCGGGGATGCAAGTCACGATGCGCTGTTCTCAGCTGTTCGTTTTCCACATGGGTATAAATCTGGGTGGTTGAGATATCGGCATGCCCCAGCAATTCCTGGACGGATCTGAGGTCCGCTCCTCCCTGCAGGAGATGGGTCGCGAAGGAATGCCGCAAAGTGTGGACCTTCGCCTCGATATCCGCCCGGCTGCAGATTTCCTTGAACCGCTTCCATATACTTTTGCGTGACAGGCCGCCTCCGCGCATACTCACGAAAACCCGGTCTTCCATGCGTGAACTTTTCAGCAGATGCGGTCTTACCTGATGGATGTAAATCTGGAGCCAGTGAACAGCTTCCTCGCCGATCGGAACAAGCCGCTGACGCCCCCCCTTGCCGTGGACCCGGAGTAATCGTTCAGTCATGTGAATACTTCCGATTTTCAGTTCCGCAGCCTCACTGATCCTCAATCCGCAGGAATAAATCAATTCAAAGAGGGTGCGGTCCCTGACTCCGTAAAGTGTATCAAGCGGGATAGCCTCGAAAAATGCCTCGATCTCTTCAATGGACATCACTTCCGGGAGGGGTACCGAGTGTTTCGGAACCTCGAGAAGTGCCGCCGGGTTATCATCCCTGTACTTTTCCCGGACAAGAAAACCGTAAAAAGACCGGAGAACGCTGATCCCTTTTGCCAGAGTCCGATGATCGACCTTGTTGACCTGCCTGTGGGATATATATGCGATCAGATCGACGGCTTTTGCGTCCGCGAGACTCAGCCCAGCCTGGACACACCATGTATCAAGGAAACGGATTTCCCGCATATACGTATCACGGCTGTTCGGTGCTACTCCCGCTACTGAAACGAGGTAATCTTCATACTCTTTCATCACGCTCCGTGATTTCATCTTTACTGTTCCGCTTCTCCGGATACCTTTCTTCCTCTCAGGACAGCAGGAATACCTAAATCATTATCAGTAGAGTTCCGGCCGGTGAGAAATGTGCCCGGGGCCTCCCGGTTGAGCCCCTTCTGGAGGTTGAGCCATTCCTTGTACTTGATGATTTCATCCTGCGGCTCCTGCTCCTTCTGATCCTCAAACTGTACAGCTCCGGAGGTGAAACCGGTGGCCACGACGGTGACTTTGATCTCATCCTCCATTTCAGTTCGAACGGACTGCCCCGGTATAACAAGGGCATCACTGTCTGCATTGGCGGTAATTATCTTGATCACTTCCTCATATTCTGATAGGGAAAGGTCCTCGCCTCCGGTCACATTGACCAGAAGTCCCTTCGCACCTTCGATCCGGGCATCCTCAAGAAGCGGATTGTTGATCGCGTTTGTAGCGGCATCGACTGCACGGTTATCACCATGGCCTACACCGATTCCCATCAGGGCGTCTCCGCGGCCCTTCATGATGGTCCTGACATCGGCAAAATCAATGTTTATCTCTCCCGGTTCGGTAATCAGCTCTGAAATTCCCTGAACCCCCTGCCGCAGCACATCATCTGCCATCAGGAAGGCCTCGCGTATCGGCGTTTTTCTTTCTACAATTTTAAGCAGATACTGGTTCGGAATGGTGATGAGAGTATCCACCTCGGATCTGAGCTTTTCAATACCTTTTTCGGCAAGCTTCAGTTTCTGACGTCCCTCGAAATCAAAAGGTTTCGTAACCACCGCTACGGTGAGCGCCTCGATTTCCCGGGCAATCTGGGCCACGATCGGGGTGGCACCGGTGCCGGTTCCCCCGCCCATGCCGGCGGTAATGAAAACCATATCTGCCCCCTTCAGGGCATTTTTGATTTCTTCCCGGGATTCCTCGGCAGCCTTTTCACCCATATCGGGAACACCGCCTGCGCCAAGTCCGCCGGTGAGCTTCGTACCGATAGGCAGCTTAATCCTGGCGTTCGAGCGCTGCAGGGCCTGCAGGTCCGTATTCACTGCGATAAACTCTACCTTCTTCAGACCCGAAGAAATCATACGGTTTACTGCATTACTTCCGCCGCCTCCTACGCCTATCACCTTGATGACTGTCTGTGCCAAGCTTTCCTGTGTGTGATCATCAACTATTTCTATTTCCATTGCCCCCTCCCAGAAGCCAAAGTTTTTCTATTTTTTGTCAGAACCGCCCTAACCCAGCGCGTTTCTCACACAAAATAATGCATATCTATTATAAAAACTCCTTAAACCAGTTTCTCAATTTTCCCACCATTCCATCGCCGGTACGCGCAGCACCCGTAGATCTTGCGCCTTCCTCCTCCGCGAATTCCGCGGCATACAGCACCAGCCCTACCCCTGTCGCATAGCCGGGGCTTTGGGCAACATCCGAAAGTCCTCCTACTCTTTTCGGATAGCCGATTCTGGCGGGAATACCGAAAACCTCTTTGGCGAGTTCCGCAGTTCCCTGGAGTTGAGAACCGCCTCCTGTTATCACAACCCCCCCGCCGAGACGGTTTACCAGTCCCTTTTTTTCAAGCCGGGAACGGACCATCTCGAAAATTTCCTCCATTCTGGGTTGAATAATCTTGCAGATTTCCATGCGCGGGATCGAAGCCGCCGGCCACCCCCCGACACTCGGAATAATCACTTCATCTTCCGCATCTACCATGGCTGCATAGGTGCATCCATGCTCGCATTTTATCTTCTCAGCTGATTCAAAAGGAGTCTTCAGCATGATCGATACATCATTTGTAACCTGATGGGCCCCGAGGGAAAGCACGTCCGTATAATAAGGTGCTCCCTCTGAATAAACCAGGATATCCGTAGTACCGGAACCCAGGTCGATCATAAGCACCCCCAACTCCTTTTCCTCCCGTGAAAGTACCGCCTTCGCCGATGCAAGGGACTGAAGCACGATATCCTGTACCCTGAAACCTGCTCTGTTGACACATTTCAACAGGTTCTGGGCGCTCGTGACCGATCCGGTAATGATATGGACTTCCGCTTCGAGCCGGATTCCGATCATATCAAGAGGATCCTTAATTCCTCCCTGATCATCGACGATAAACTCCTGAGGTATAACATGCAGAACTTCCCGATCCATGGGAATAACTATAGCTTTGGCTGCTTCTATGACCCGTCCGACATCATTTCGGTTTATTTCCCTTCCCTTTCCGATCACAGCGACAACACCCCGGGAATTGATGCCTTCTATGTGATTCCCGCCGATTCCGGTAACCACTTCCTGCACTTCCCTGCCGGACATCATCTCCGCCGATTCAATAGCTGCCTGCACCGAACGCATGGTTGACTCGATATTGACGACGACGCCGCGCCTTAATCCTTCGGACGGACTCGTACCGATACCTGTGACCTGAATGACTCCATTTTCATCCCATTCACCGATAACCGCACAGACCTTATCAGTACCAATATCCAATCCGACAATCATATCTTTTCCAGGCACCTATGTATCCCCCATTCGATAGACTACCTCGTTGGTTCTGAAATCAAGCTCATCTATATCAAGCAGAATCCCTTCATCCGCCACAACATCCAGAACAAGGATGATATACTTCATAAGATCCGGGGTGAGGGATGGACCGATCTTTACCCTCACAGGATAATGAGCCGGATATAACACAACTTCATAATCAGTCTTGTTCTTTTTAACGAATTTTACCTCGGAAATCAACCGATACAATCCGCCGTTCTCCACCCTGAGACTTTCCAGATCCTCCAGAAACGAAGATAAGACCTTCGGAAGCTGCATTCCGTCCCGAAAACTGGGAACATCCACACCGGAGATCACCGGTACATCCAGATTACCTTCACCCGGAGACCGGAAAATTACTCCATCGGCGTCCACATACGCCGGCACCATATTTTCACCTTCCATAACCATCAATACCGACAGGGGTTCTCTCTTTTCGATGGAGATATGGAGGGACCCGGGAAAGGTCTTCGTGACCGAGGCCTTTCTGATCAGAGGAATCTGTTCCAGCCTGGCAGCGATGAAATCGGTGTCTACATCGAAAAAATAGATGCCTCCTTTTATGCCGGCATACTCAAGCAGTTCACGGTCGGAATAGGAGAAATCTTCATCCGCCTGAATGACGACCTTGTTGATTACCAAAGTCGGTGCGATAAAAAAGTGAAAAATAATCTCAAGCAGCAGAATACTCAGCAGGAAGAGTACCAGAAGGGAAAAAAACCGCTGAAGTTCGAGCTTCTCTCTTTTTTCCCGGCTCCTCACCTGCTGAGAATACTTTTCATTCCGAAACAGAGCGATACTACTCATAACTCCTCCTGGAAAGATTCAGCAGCAAGCCCGCCATAACCATAGTGACTACCATCGATGAACCCCCATGTGAGAAAAACGGCAGCGGCAGTCCGGTAGCCGGAAGCATTCCAACAACAACCGCCATATTGATGAATGCCTGAAACACCAGACAGCTGGTCAATCCAAAGGCAAAAAGAAATTCAAACCGGTTCTGTTCGGCATAGCTCAAAGCCAGGGTATAGCCCTTCAGAGCAAAAGCGACAAAGAGGGCTATGATGAAAAGCACGCCGAGAAATCCGAGCTCCTCTGCAAAAACTGCAAAGATGAAATCCGAATGTGCTTCCGGGAGCCCCCCGAGCTTTTCAGTTCCCATTCCGAACCCCCGACCCCAGAAACTGCCCGCGGATATAGCATCCTTGGCTGCAATCACCTGATATCCCGTCCCGATCGGATCACTGGAAGGGTCAATAAACGCAATTAACCTGCGAACCCGGTGCTCTTTGGTAAAAATAAGCATGGCCGCCAGGGGAATTATCATGGCGAAAAGAAACAGAAAATACCGGTACCGGATACCTGCAACGAAGAACAGCAGTAAAGAAAGCATGATCACGAAGAAGGCCGTTGAGAAGTCGTTCTGCAGGTAGATCAGGCTTGTAAAAAGAATAACGATGATAAGCGGCGGGATGATGGAATTCACTACATCATCCAGACTATTCTGTTTTTTTGAAAGTATGGTGCTCAGATAGAGGATGAGGGTCAGCTTTACCAGTTCAGAAGGCTGGAAGGAAATACCGCTGATAATGATCCACCGGTTCGCCCCCATGATGCTCTGCTTAATCCCCGGCACGAAGGTCGCCGCCATAAGAAACAGACTGGTAAGCAGGAGGGCTGGGAGACGCCGCCGGATGAACTCCATGGGTAGCTTTGAAGCGATCAGTGCAAGAACTCCGCCGACACCCACGAACATGAGCTGCCGGTTAAAAAAGTAGTAGGGATCATTAAATCTTTTCCCGCCGTAGTAATACGAAGCTGAAAAGAGAGTACTCATCCCGACTCCCAGAATAAGAAGAAGGAGAAGGAGAAGAGTAATATCGTTACTGCTGCGGGGCATCCGCTCTATATTAAACCGATCACTCATTACTGTATCTTAAGGGTAGAAAGACTGAGGATGGTAAACAGGCCGCCGAGAATCCAGAATCGGATCACCACCTTGCTCTCATCCCAACCCTTCATTTCAAAATGATGGTGCAGGGGCGCCATTTTAAAAACGCGCTTATGCCTTAACTTGAAGGAGACAACCTGGATAATGACGGAAAGCGCCTCCAGGACAAAAACACCCCCGATAATAACAAGGAGGATTTCCTTCTTTATCACCAGGGCAAGTACTCCGATAACACCTCCCAGAGAAAGGCTTCCCGTGTCACCCATGAATATCTCGGCCGGATGACTGTTGAACCAGAGAAAGCCTATGCTTGCCCCCACCAGGGAAAGGGTAAATATGGTCAGTTCTCCACTGCCCCGGAGGTAGGGGATCTGCAGATACCCCGCATAATCCGCCCGTCCGGTGATATAGATAATAACCGCGAAGGTCATGCTTACAAGCAAAACAAGGCCGATCGCCAGCCCGTCGAGACCGTCGGTTAAGTTTACGGCATTGGAGGTACCTACCAGCAAAATGACGCCGAAGGGAATATAGAAATAGGAAAGATCTATCACCGAATGCTTGAGAAACGGGACATACAATAGAGTAGTGTGTTCGTTCCCGTTAATATATAGAAGAACCACAATGACCAGAGAGACGATTGTCTGGCCGATAAATTTCACCCTTGCGTGCATCCCCTCGGAACTTTTGCGAAAAACTTTGAGATAATCATCCGCGAAACCGATACATCCGAAGGCTATCATGGAAAAAAGAACCATCCACGTATACTGATTGTTCAGATCCTGCCATAAAAGAGTGGAAACTGTTACGGATATCAATATGAGAAGACCCCCCATAGTGGGAGTTCCTGATTTTACAAAATGTGTTTCCGGCCCGTCTTCTCTTATTTCCTGACCGGCTTTCAGACTCTTCAGTTTCCGTATGAGAGGTCCGCCGAAGAGAAAAGAGATAAGCAGAGCAGTCACGGCTGCGTAGGCAGAGCGGAACGTGATGTATTGAAAGATGTTAAAAGCACTGAAGTACTTAATTAATGGTAAAAATAGAGCTGGTAGCACATCCCCTCCTCTTTTCCGTAAGCATTTTATACAGCTTTTTCGCTGCAGTCATGCTGAAGCACCGGTATCAGACGCTCCAGTTCCATGGAGCGTGATCCCTTGAGCAGCACGACATCTCCCGGGTGTATCGACCCGCACAGCATATCCCTGAGCTGTTGAAAATCATCGGTATGTCTGATATCTCCCCGATATCCGTTCAGTTTTGCCTCCCGGCCGGCATAATTCATCTCCTCCCCGAAAAGCAGGGCAAGCCTCGGTGAAAGTCCGGCAATACCCCGGCCGACCATCCGATGTGAAACCTCGGCGGCATCACCCAGCTCTTTCATTGAACCGAGAACCAGTACCAGCTGTTCAGAGGAAACACATTCCTTCAGGGTGGAAAATATGGCAAGTACGGATTCTGCATTCGCGTTATACCCGTCATGCAGGATGGTCACCGGTCCGTCGATGATCTGACTCCGACCATCGAGCAGTTCCATTTTTTCAATACCCGCTCTGATATGTTGAGTCCGGGCTCCGAGACTCCGTGCAGCCTGTATAGCCGCCAGAGCGTTCTGCAGGTTGTGACTACCGGGAAGAGGCAGGTGAAACTCTGCTCCCCGGTAGGACAGCTCCCAGCCCTTCAATCCGCGGTTCTCTATTCGTTCCATTCCAAGAGTACTTTCCGGGCCGAAGGAAACGAAGGAGGCCCGGCACATTTCCCTGTACAGGTCCAGCCATTCAAAGTTTTCAGGACAAAACGCAATACCATTGGCAGGCAGGGAGGCAAAAAGAGTCCCCTTTTCCCGGGCGATCCCCTCCCTGCTTCCCAGCAGCCCTATATGAGCTGTCCCCACGTTAGTTATGAGGCCGTACTGAGGATCGAAAACCCGGACCATCTGTTCCATTTCCCCCGGATGGTTCACTCCCATTTCGAATACACCGAAACGGTGCTCCTCCCGAATCTCAAGAACAGCAAGGGGCAGGCCGATCTCGGAATTGAGATTTCCCCTGTTCTTCACCGTAGGAGCTATCTCCGAAAGGATGGCAGCCAGGATCTCCTTGGTTGTGGTTTTTCCGTTGCTTCCCGTAATACCGATCCGTATCAGATCGGGAAACTTTCTCACCCATGCTGCCGCAAGCTTCTGTAATCCGTCCAGCGGATTTTCATGTACCAGAACCGGAATATCAAGCTCTTTCCGCACTGTCTGAAATTGATCGGCTTTCTGAAAATCTTCTGATATCATCACCGCCGCGGCCCCCTTGGACAGGGCATCCGGAAGATAGAGATGACCATCCGTCCTATCTCCTTTCAAAGCAACAAAAAGACTCCCTTTCTTCACTTTGCGGGAGTCCACGGCCGCCCCTGTAATCCTATCGATACCGGTCCGTGTGTGCGTTCCGATGAGAGAGGCCCCGGTTATTTCGATCATTTCAGACAGGGAAAACATGTACATCCTTCCTTCAGTCCTTCTCACTCCGGAATACAATCCGCAATACTCCCCCTTCAGCCCCTTCGGGTTCAAGCCCGAAGGATTCCCGGGCGATCTTTGCAATCCTCTTCGGCGAACTCAATATCGCGATGTTCGCGATCATCCGTTTATTGCTTTCGAAAAGCTCGATCTGGGTATTCCGCAGACCTGCAACTTCCTTTTCCAACACCTGATAGCGGTAGACCTGATGAATAGAAAGGAACAGCATCACCGGGATGCTGATGGTAAGCAGTATCAAAATCATTCTCTTCATCTTCAGTCCTCCTGTCTGACCTTTTCGACTACCCTGAATTTTGCGCTGCGGGAAGGAGGATTCAACCGAATCTCCTCATCCGTAGGCCGGATCGGCTTTTTCTGAACGAGTTTCACAACTTCATTCTGCCCCCCACATTTACATATCGGCCATTCCGGGGGACAAGTACAGGCTCTGCTTTTTTCGATGAAAAACTGCTTGACAATCCTGTCCTCGAGGGAATGAAAGGAGATAACTCCCATCCTGCCGCCGACCTTCAATATACTCAGTGCGTCCTGGAGGACTGATTCCAGTCGGGCAAGCTCGCCGTTCACCACTATCCGCAGGGCCTGGAAAATCCTGGTGGCCGGATGTATACGGCCATGCCGGTACTTTCCGGGCACAGCATTCATGATAATCCCGGCCAGCTCGCTGCTGGTCTTGATCTGCTGCTTCTTTCTCTCCCGGGATATGGCGTCCACGATCTGACGGGAATATCGCTCTTCTCCGTATTGGAAGAAGATTTTCATCAATTCCTTCTCCGGATAGGTGTTTATTACATCATATGCCGAAATCTCCAGGCCTTCGTCCAGGCGCATATCAAGAGGCTCTTCCTTCTGAAAGGAAAAGCCCCTGCCTGCGCGCTCATAGTGAAAGATGGAAATTCCGAGATCGAAGAGGATGGCATCGGGTTGCTCCCCTCCCAGTGGATATTCCCGAAAAAAGCGGTTAAACCAGGTGTTGTAAAACCGGACCCGGCTGCCGTAGGCTTCGAGTCTTTGTCTGGCTATTTCGAGAATGTGACTATCGGCATCGAGACCGACTACCCGTAAGGATGAAAACTGTTCGAGCAGAAGTTCGGTATGTCCCCCTTCACCAAGGGTGCAATCAATAAAAAGCCCCTCTCCATCGGCGGGAACGAGGTAATCCATCACTTCCTGCTGTAAAACCGAATAGTGCACGGTATCCATGAGCAACCCGATTTTTCTCCTCCTTTTATTTACTGATTCCGCTCGGTGAGCGAAAGTAATTCGCCAAGTTCTTCGGCGGCTTCGAGGAAGTCATCCTCGCTTTCAGAAAGATAAGAATTGTACATATCCACATCCCAGATTTCCATGTAGCTGTCTATACCGAGAATGACCGCTTCATCCTTGAGCTTTATACCGGCTGATTCCCTCAGAGTGGGAGATATCGGGATTCTTCCCGATTTGTCGATTTCACACTCCTGGGCCGGGGCGATGATTCTGCGCTGCATAAGACGGGTCTTCGATTTAAACATCGAGGAAGAACCCATAATGCTTTCTGAAATCTTTTTCCATTCCTCCGGAGGAAACAGCCAGAGACATCGGTCAACGCCCCGAGTTAATATCAATGTACTGCCCGCAATTTCATTTCGCAGACGTGAAGGAAGCAGCAAGCGCCCCTTTTCGTCCACTGAATTCCGGTATTCCCCCATCAACATCATTATTTACCACTTTCTCCTAAATTCTGCCACTTTCTCCCACCGCTGATATACATAGTATCGCATACAAATTTCATGTCAACTGAGATTCAGGAGATTAAAGATAAAACTCAGTCCTGCCGATAATATGTACTTTACATGTGTTAAGTGTTGTGGAGGAAATAGATGTTTCTGGAATCGTTTTACCTTGTCTATCCGGAAGGAGAGGTCCAGGAGATTTCAAACCGGCTGGGATTCAACATGTTCGTCGACATGAACGGCAACCCGATACAGCTGCCTCTAAAGAGTCATCGGACGATCGTGTATAGAATCTATAAAATCAGTCAAAAGGAAAAAAGAGGAGAGAATCAATATTTCTACCACCTGGAACTGGTAAAAGGGGAAGAGCTGTTCAGACTCGCCGGCACCCGTTCCGGACAGTGATCCTCATCAGCGGTCCTGGGGATGATTTTTCCCGAAGATCTTGTAGTCGATATCCGGAAACAGATTGTTCTTTTTTTCAATGGTTGTGAGCCACTCGGTATCTACGGTATTTCTGCAGAGTTTCTCATAGATATAATTAAAATTATGGAGATGCTCCTTCACCCGGCGTTCAGCATACGGAACGGTAGTTCCCGTCTTCATGATAAAGGTCCAGTCCGAAGCCATACTGAGCATCACCTCTCGTGCCGCCTGGTTGAGGGTTCTCAGTTTCAGTCCGCTCACATCAGGATACCGGTGAACAAGTTCGGACATTCGTTCAATCGCCTTGTGAATATTCCGGTATACCCAATCGTTGGACCCATCAAGCCAGACATCCGCATAGCCTTCGTTTCCCCAGCTTGAAAAAGAAGGCTTGCCCTTCTGAGAAGAGGAATGCAGGGAGAGATAATCACCCGGTGTTACCAGAGAGAAGCTCTCGCACTGATTCACTTTGCGGATAACCTGTTCAAGCCACTGTATTCCTTCAAACCACCAGTGACCGAATAATTCAATATCAAACGGGGCAATAATGTATGGGGTACGGTCGATCAGACCTTCGAATTTTCGCAGTTGTTTTTTCCGGTTGTAGAGAAAATTCTCTGCATGCTCGGCGACCTTCTGCTGTGCTCTCTCGGGCCGGTACGGAACTTTCTGATCGGTTGCGCCGGTAATCGAGTAATACTTATAACCTGTACATACCCGCACATCCGGCTCATGAATATAAGGCCGGATATAATCGAGGGGCAAGTCAAAGCCGGCATCCCGGTAGAACTCGCGGTAGTCTGCATCACTCGGATACCCTCTCTCGGAAGACCAGACGGCATCAGAGGTCGGATAGTCCCGCCCGAAAGCATGCATGCCGTTAGGCAGAGTCAGCGGCGCATACACTCCATAGGGGGTCTTCTCACTGGCGAAAAGTATTCCATGGGCTGCGGTAAAGAAGTATTCCAGATTGTTCTTTCTTAAAATCTCTTCGATACCGGGATAATAGCCGAATTCGGGAAGCCAGAATCCCTTCGGTTTCTTTCCGAATTTTCGACTGTAATCCAGAACAGCCGTCTGTATCTGAGCTTCAAGGGCTTCGGGATAGGACTGATAGAGAGGTAGAAAAGCATGGGTAGCCGAGGTGGTGATTATCTCGAGAAATCCATCCTTCTCCAGGTTTTTGAAGCCCCACAGGATATTGCGATGGTACTCCTCGGTAAAATCTGCCAGGTTCTCCTCAAAAAACCGGGTATACATCCTGGCCAGAGGGTAAAAATCCGCCTGCTTTTCCGTTCTCTTCATCTCTTTATGGCCCAGCTCGATGAGCCGCCCGATATGATCGATATACCGCTGCTGGAGCAGTTCATCGGTGAGCATGGCGGACAGGGTCGGTGATATCGATACGGTCAGTCTGAAAACGATACCATCACGTTTGAGCCGATTACACATCCGTAAAAAAGGGAGATACGTTTCAGATATTGCTTCAAACAGCCAGTTCTCTTCAAGAAAACGTTCGAATTCCGGATGCCGGACAAACGGCAGGTGTGCGTGCAGTACAAATCCTAATTGACCATTCATGCAGATTTGCTTCCTTTATAACTCAATATTATGCGAGTCGAGAATCGAAATAATCCGCTGGGGGATTTCCTCTCTCACCGTTTCACCCTCTTCATAGTTCCACAATCCCGAAAGCATGAGCATCATGGTATCAGGCTCATTGAAAAACTCTTCCTGGTTCCGGGCAAAATAACCGAGGGGGCTGTGTACCGCATTCGATACAGCCAGCAACTGATCCTTGTGCATCACTCTGCAGCGTAATTCTACACAATAATCAATACCGGTCTGATTCAGGTTGATATACCAGCTGTCATCGCCCTCATCCACCGGTATATCAAAGAAATCCTCTATTTTTGATTGATCAAACACTGTTCCGTTAAATTGATACACCCTGAGAAAGAAACCTTCAAAAAAAGGTTCTTCCTTCATTTTCTCCATCTGGGATTTATTTATATCCCAATATGCATATACCCAGAGAGGATCCCTGAGAAGGATGACTATCCTCGTGTCATTATAATATTCCGGCAGTGTATAATCATCCTTACTTGATAGGATGATCTCTTCATCCTTTACAATTTCATATTTTTTATTTTCAAGCCGAATGGCGGCATTATTGGTGCTTTCCCGTTCCGAGCGATCTTCCTCCATTGCTTCCAGAATCAGATCAAT
>Ga0272441_10001846_pt1 | contig 44391 bp, 24 predicted proteins | sample SSMProp6N_FD_193582 | JGI IMG/M metagenome (GOLD analysis project Ga0272441, IMG submission 193582) | Marine sediment archaeal communities from Little Sippewissett salt marsh, Falmouth, MA, United States - SSM-Prop-6N | ecosystem: Environmental > Aquatic > Marine > Wetlands > Sediment ... | reverse complement strand
TCGTGATCGGGCCGTTCGAGGCGCCCGACCCGTTGTCCTCGACGGTGAACGAGCGCTGGTGCGTGCCGGCCGCGAGCGTGCTGGTGTGGAAGGTGACCGTGTGCGTTTGCTTGTTCCCGCTGCCGGTCGAAGAATCGGTCATGGGCGCGACGTCCAGCTTGCTCGAACCTTCCACGATCTTGTAGCGCAGCGTGCCGGCGCCCGAGTTCCAGACCTGGAAGGAGGCGTCCGGCGCGTCCTCGCCCTCGAGGCACGAGACAGAGATTGAAGTGGTACTGACCGCTATTCGGGGCGTGGACGCATTGCCGCCAGGAACCCCGTAGCCTTTCGAGGCGTCGTCCAGGACCAGAACCCAGTCCCGATCCATGCCCTCCGGACCCGGCGGATTGAACGTCCGCGTCCCGCTCGCGCTGTAGATCGCGAAGGGCGCGGTGACCGCACTGCCGGAATTGTTGTAGCACTTGCCGTCCCGCGGGTTGTACCACCAGGCGTTCGCCTGGCTGCCCGAGATCTTGCTCATGTCGATCGTGAAACCCTTCCCGCGCGTCGAGTAGACGAACGCGTAGCTGCGGTCCGAAGCGCGGGTGGCCACGCGGTAGTCGCCGGGCTCTCGGGTGGCGCTGCCCAACTTCGAGCCCAGCGAGGAGGTGATCATGGCGTTGTAGGGCTGCCGGATGAGGACGGGCCGGGATTCGAGCAGCCGGCGCCAATGCTGCATGTCCCTGGCGCCGGTGGAATTGACGGCAGTCTTCCAACCCGAACGGGCGAAGTACACGAAGGAGTTCCCGTAGGTGTGGCCGAACGCCCCGGAGAACAGCGCCCAGTAGGCTTCCACCCGGCAATGCCAAGGATCCATGATGCCAGCGTCGGGATAGTTGTTCAAGTGGCGGTCTTCATAGCCGGGCTCCCCGTTCAACGTGGGCTTGGCCGGCGTTTTGTTGTAGTCGGCGTTGACCACGGTGATGTCGTGGTCCGGGTGGCCCCAGGTCTGGATCATGTTGAAGTCCAGCCACGGGCGCGCCTGGTAGTACTGCGAGCTGGACCCCGTCGAATGCTTCGCACCGGCCGCGTTCGGATGCAACGTATTCAGCCGCTTCCCGCCGTGCCCGGCCTCGAGCCCCTCGCCGATCCGCGCGATCAGCGTTACCTGTTCCGGCGTCATGAAAACGGTCGAAGGGTCCGGCCAGACGATCTTGTGATACTCGCCGCTGCCGGCAAAGAGCACGGCTTTGTTGTCCGCGTAGCGCTCGCCGACCAGTTGGCCATAGCGGTAGTTGTTGTTGTAGGGATCCGGAAACAGAGTGTCGGCGTTCGACCCCCACATGAGAAACATGCAGACGTACATGTCTCGCGCCGCAGCCTTGGCAATGATCGAATCGATGTACGACCAATGGGCTTCTTTCAGTTTGACGGGGTTCCTCTGCGAAAAAGGCCCGTTGCCCGCGTAGTCGGTGCGATGCGCCATCATCTGGACCACGTTGAAACCCTGTGCCTTGCGCGTGTCCAGATACAAATCCATGTCCGCCGGGCCCAGACTGAGGGCGCCCCACAACGTGTCGCCCTGCCATACAAAGGGCGCGCCGTCTTCGGTCACAAGGAAATGACCGCTCGAGTCCACGCGCAGGGCCTGAATCCCGGCGGACGGTTCCGCCTCCGGCGTCGTCGCGCTGACCGGCGCGGTGTAATCCGAGTTTCCGGCCTCGCCCCACGCTTTGATCTTGTAGTAGCGCATGGTCTCCGGGGGCAGCCCCGTGTCCGTCCAGCTCGTGGTGTCCGGAGCCAGCAGCACCTCCTCGAACGCGTACCAGTCCACTCCGTCCGGGCTGCGCCGGATCTTGTACTGCGTCTCGTCCGCCACATCGTTCCAGCTCAGCCGGATCTCGGAAGAGGACAGCGCCCTCGCAGTCAAGCCGGCCGGGACCGCCGGCGGCGCCCCCGCCCCCTCGACATATACTTCCAGGTTCTTCCAGACCGGCCCGACGATCGACCGGCCGGTGCCCGCCAGACTGAAGTCGTGCCCGAGGAAAACGTAGCGGAACGCGTAAGGCGCGAGCGAGCCGAACGAAAACCGCTTGCTCTCCTTCCCGTCGATCAGGAACCGGATGACGCTGTCGTCCCATTCGATTCTGAAGGTGTAGGTCTTCGAGAGTTCCCACGCGGGCACATTGACCGACGTGGATGCCTCGCGCCGGTTGTAGTCCAACTGGCCGATCCCATCCACACCAGGCACCGTTCGCGGGCAGGAAATGTATTTCTGTTTGCCGTCCGGTACGTAGTTCAGCCCACTGCGCATCATCGCATAGCTGCCCGCATCCGGGATCGCCGCCACCTGGTCGCCGTGCGCGTGCGAATGGATCGAAACAAAGTTGCTCTTGTCCACGTCCGCTTGGTTCGCCGGCGCCCAGTTCGTGACCTGAACCTGGAGCCAGCCCGGCGTCGTAACCGTCTGCGGTAGCTTCCAGACAATGTAGTCGGAGTGCGCGCCTGCCTTCCAACCGCCATCAGTGAAGCGGCCCCCGGTTCGCGTCCCAATCGTGCCGCCGTCGAGCGGGTCCGAGAGAATGATCCCACCCTCGGCGCTGACCGCACCCAGGCACATGGCCACCAGAACCAACGGGATCGATGTGAATACACCTGCTTCTTGCCCTGTCCTCATCTGTCGACTCCTTCCCTTCTGATTTTACGGAGGCGTCGCGCCACCCTGCCGGCTTGGCTCCCCGCCCCTCTAAGTACTCCTATTCGTAAATACGGTGACGTATGATTGGCCTATTTTGGATGCAGAGGGGCTCCGGCGCAGCGCGTGCATACCTGGAAGGTCTGTGCGCGCTGCGCCGGAGCAGCTCTGCGCCAAAAGAGGCCAACCCCACGGGGGCGAGGGTCTTCTGGCGCACGGCCGCCGCGAAATGCGACAACGATGCGCTCCGGCATCGCCTTTCGCATTTCGCGGCCCCCGTGCATCCAGAATACCCTCGTCATACGTCACCGTATTTACGAATAGGAGTACTAAGCCCTCGTCGCCCTGCGTAGAGAGCAATTCTCGTGCCAACCCGCCCCGCCGAGCTTCTGCCAGGTATTCAGCCCAAGAATTGGAGCAAAGTCCGGCTCAGCCAATCTCCCGCCGGTTTTCATCTTGACAAATAGCTCTCAATTTGTTCCCATTTTGTGACCTGTGTTTTGTGATTGGAGAATGACGGTGAGTGTTGGAATTGGAGCCGACAGGGCATGAGTACGGGGCAGGAAGCGGATAGTGGGGCTTCCGCCGGCGTCGACAGCGGTCGATCGGACGTTGAGAAGACGCGCGGCATGGTGGACGAGGCGCTGACGGGGGAGCCGGCGTCGGACCTGAGGAGTTTCGTGCAGATGCTTGCCAAGACGGCGGGCACGGCGATCGAGATGGGGATGTTGCCGGACGCGCTGCGGATTCTCGAACGTGGGCACGTGATGGCGCGGGAGGCGCGCGATACTCGCCTCAGTCTCAGGTTCGCCGAGATGGAGTGCAACACGTGGTTTTTCCAGGATCGGCTGGATCTGGCGCTCGCCAAGCAAGAGAAGCTGCTGGCAGATCTGTCAACCGGCCGGCAGCTTCAGGGCCGTTGGCTTGCGTATCGGATTCACTGGGAGGCCAGAAGCGGTCTGCTTGGGCAGGTCCAGAAGCATCTGGGGGAGTACACCGGTGCTTTGGCGAGTGGTGCGCCGCACCCGCGCGTGCTTCTGGCGGAGGCGGATTTCTGGCTCGAGGCGGGCGAGTTGGGAAGAGCGCTCGCATGCTCGGACCGTGCCATCGCGGACGCGACCGACTACATTCCGTTCACCTGGGGTTGGGAGCCGCGGATACGGCTGCTTCTCGGGCTGGGCCGGATCGAGGAGGCGGAGGCGTTGGCGGAGGAGCACGGCGCGAAAGCGTCGCCGGGCCGGCGGGTCGCAGCCAGGCATCCGGCCGTTCTGCCCGCGCTTCGCGCGGCCATCGCTTTGGCGCGCGACGAGCGGGACGCCTTGCGGCGGCACGTTGCGGAAGTGCTGGATGCGCCACAACTCCGTCCGATCGAGAAGAACAGGGCCCTGTTCCTTCTGGCGCAGGAAGCGCTGGTCTCGGGGCGGCCGCGCGGGGCGCGCGTCATTCTGCAGCGGCTCGATCCCGGTCAACGGGACTGGCGCTGTGCGGCGGCCTGGGCCCGGCTCTGCGTGGGCGAGGGGAAGAATGAGGAGGCACGACGTCACGTGGCGCGGCTTTTGGACCCACGGTTCCCGTTGCTGGCGGCCGAGCGGTTCCGATGGGCCCGCGAGATGAGCGTCTATCAGACAGTGCAGCTACTGTCGCCCGCCCGCCCGGCGGTGGCGCCGGCGGCTCCCGTACCCGAGATGCGGTCGGCTCCGCCCCGTCAGGCGGCGGCGGGACTCCATGCGGCCGAGTTGCGTCTGGTCGGTGTCTCGCCGGCGCTGGAGCGTGTCCGGGGCCAGATTGCGCGTTTTGCGTCCGAGTCTGCACCCGTGCTGATCACCGGCGAAACGGGCACGGGCAAGGAAGTGGTCGCCACGCTTCTGCACCGGCGGGGGCCTCGCGCCTCGGCGCCGTTATTGCCCGTCAACTGCGCCGCGTTGAGCGGGGCTCTGATCGAGTCGGAGTTGTTCGGCCATGTGCGGGGCGCCTTTTCGGGCGCGACCAGGGATCATGCCGGCATCTTTCTGGCTGCGAAGAACGGCACCGTGCTGCTCGACGAGATTCAGGTGCTGCCGCTGGAATCGCAGGCCCGACTCCTGCGTGTGCTCGAGAACGGCGAAGTGCGGCCGGTCGGCAGCAGTCGCGCCCGCAAATGCGAAGCCCGTATCATCGCCACGAGCAACCGCCGCCTGGAGGACGCCGTGGCGCAGCAGCGGTTTCGCAGCGACCTGTTTTACCGACTGGCTCGCCTGCGCATCGATATCCCGCCACTGCGCGAGCGAAAAGAAGACATTCTTCCTCTGGCCCGTTTCTTTCTTTCCCAGTTCTACGAGGAGTTCGATGTGAGCTTCACTTCCGACCTGGCCGACAGACTCCAGGCATACGATTATCCCGGCAACGTCCGGGAACTGCGCAACCGGATCGAACGCATCGCCGTCTTCGCGGGAGACGGGCCCGTGCTCGACGCCGAATGGCTCGATACCGCGCCGGACTCGCCGCCAAGCCCCGCAACAAGCCCGCCGCCCGGTTCGGCAGCCGATCCGTGCATGCCGTCCGTTCCCGACTTGCCTGGCCATGCCAGGCTCAACACCGAAGACCGGCGTGACCGGATCATGGAGCTGTTCGCGCGGCACAAGCGGCTGACGCGCAAGAAGGTGATTCTCCTGCTCGGTTGTTCGGGCGGCACAGCTTCGCGCGACCTCGCCACGCTGGAGCAGCGCGGCCTGATCCGACGCGTCATCACCTCGGGGAACCTGTGCACGTCCTACTACGAGCGATGCTAAGTACTGCCCGCAACGTATGGTGCGAGCGCCAGCGGCATAGAAGTCGCAGATGACCGTACCGGCAGAGTTTTTGCCGAGGATCTTCTCGATCACGGCGGCAGCGCGGCGACGTAGGAGGGGCGCCCCGGGGACGTCAGGAATCCGTCACCTGGATGGGGGCGCTATGGCCGGGCAGCGGGGCCGGTTCCTGGCCCTCGGCGGCGAGATAAGCGCCTTGCTCGACGAGCCTGTCCTGGAGGTCCCGCACGGGCACGTTGCGCGGCGCGACGCCTTGCCGCGCGGCGAGTGCGGCGGCAATGCCCGCGGCCTGGCCCGTGGCGAAGCACGGGACGATCAGGCGCAGCGTGTTGTTCGCGAGGTAATCCGACCCGACACAGCGCCCGGCCAGCAACAGGCCGTCAATCTCGCGCGGGACCATACAGCGGTACGGCACGTCGTAGTCGAGCCCGTTCGGATCGTAGAGCTTGTAGCCGAGCAGGTACGCTCCGAGCCGCGCCACGCTGTCGTCGAAATGCCGGCTCTCGCGCAGATCGGTGTCCGTCACGATGTACTCGGTGTGGATCCGCCGGCTCTGCCGCACGCCGAGCTGGGGCAGTGTCTCACGGATCATGGCGTTCTCCCAGCCCGGCATGTGAGCGCGCAGATGATGTAGCGCCGCGAACATGTCGCGGCGCAGCACGGTCTCGGCCTCGGTCAGCGCCTGGGGCTCGGTGGCATCGATGTTCTTCAGGTACCGCGCCTGACCCACCATGGCGCCGCCGTTCAGGCGGCCGGTCTCCGCCCGAATCTGCTTGAACCGTTCCGGCGACTCCGCCGCAAATGCCTGCTCCCGTGCCTTGTCGACACCGGCCACGTTCGCGACCAGCGAGACGTCGTGCGTCTCGTTGTCGTACCCGCAGCCCGCGCGGAAGGCGATGTCGCCGTCGGCCGAGGCGTCGATCACGAGCTTGGCGCGGATCGCCCGGCGGCCCGCCTTGCTCTCCGTGAACACGCCGCGGACCGCATTGTCCTCGACGATCGGATCGCAGGCCATCGTGTGCAGCAGCACCGTGCCGCCGAGTTCCTCGATCATCTCGAACGCCTGCCACTTGAACACCTCGGGATCCACCGTGTAGTCGCCGCAGACGTTCGGCTTCTTCACCGCGCCGAGCGGCTCAAGCCGGTCACGGACATCCTGGGCGAAACCGCGCGCTATCTGCCGGAACCCATCGCCCATGCCGAGCACCCACACCACATGCGCGCCGGTCACCATGCCGCCGAGATAGCCGTAGCGCTCGACAAGCAGCGTGTCCGCACCCTCGCGGGCCGAGGCAACCGCCGCCGCGATTCCGGCGGGTCCGCCGCCTGCCACCAGGACATCGACAGCGTGCGAGATCGGGACCAGCCGTTCGGGCTCGCGCCGCACTTCAGGGCCTGTTTCCATAATGCCGTGAGCACTAGCAGAGGGGCACGGATCGGTCAAGCGCGAACGACACAGCCCGTCCAGCGAAGCGACGTCAAAGCCGATCATGCCGTTCCGATCGTGCCGTGCAGCGGACAGTTCACGCGAGCCCTCCTTTCCGGAATGAATGTGCCGGCCAGGATAGCGGTTTCGGGGCGACTTGGTCTATGAACGTTGCGCCAATCGCATGTCCGGGCGCGTCATGATAGCGTAAAACCGTCAGGACGGCGTCGGTTTTGTGCAATGCGCAACGCTTCGACACGGTTCTCGACAAGGGTGAGGCCCCCCCTCGATCCGCGGACAAGAATCCGCGAATCGGGATGGTGAATGGGAAATGGTTAATGGTTTATGGGGATTATGGGACTGAGATGGTTTGCCCGTTTCATCAAGGAACTCGTGCAGTATTGCTTCCGGGCGGCATTCCTCGACGATTGGGTGACGAACAGATCGGAGGGGTTGTAATAACGGGTCTATTCTGCATTAACCATCAACCATCGTCCATCAACCATCCAAATCCGCGAGGTCTTACTCGCGGATTTGGGCCCCACCTTCGTTCTTGACGTCGTATGCCCCGCCGTGAGACCGTCTTTGTCATGAGAGCGCTGCTTGAGACCGCTCCAAACGGCCCCGTCTCCGCACCACCGGAAAAGCGATGTCTTATCAATCACGACACTAGGCTTCCCGGGAGGGTTCGACACCATGCACAATAAGCATTCACTGCTGGTGCTGCTATCCGCGGCCGTCTGTGCATGCGCCCCGTCCATGGCCGCGCCCAAGCCGCGCGCCTTCCCCGGGGCCGAGGGGTTCGGCGCGTACGCGTCGGGCGGGCGCGGGGGCAAGGTGCTGCTCGTGACCAACTTGAAGGACTACCACCCCGCCAAGGAGAAGGCGATTCGCGGCAGCCTCCGCGCGGCGTGCGCAGCGCGGGGACCGCGCATCGTGGTCTTCGGTGTCTCCGGCACCATCCCGCTGAAGACGACGCTCGCTATCCGCAAGCCTCACATCACCATCGCCGGCCAGAGCGCGCCGGGCGGGGGCATCTGCCTCAAGGACTATCCTCTCGCCGTCTCGGCCGACAACGTGATCGTGCGTTACCTCCGCGTGCGGCCCGGGCACGCCGCGGGCAGGGAAATCGATAGCCTCTTCGTTACGCGGGGCAAAGACATCATCCTCGACCACTGCTCGGCGAGCTGGAGCGTGGACGAGACGCTGTCGGTAACGCGCAATGCCGGCGGCCCGCCGGAGCCTTCGCCGGACAACGTGACGGTGCAGTGGTGCATGATCACCGAGAGCCTGAACCGATCCGTCCACCCCAAGGGTGGACACTCCATGGGCTCGCTGCTGCGGGGCAGCTACGGGGCCAAGTACAGCTTTCATCACAACCTCTACGCCCATCACAAAGGCCGCAGTCCGCGTCCGGGCAACTACATCGATCACAAGACCGATCCCAAGGGGCTGCTCTTTGATTTTCGCAACAACGTAATCTACAATTGGGGCTCCTACGCCGGGCGCAATCTCGATGCGGACAGCGTCACACGCATGAACTTCGTCGGCAATAGCTACGTGACCGGCCCCGACTCCGCGCGAAAGGACGCCTTCCTCCAATACTGCACCTACGGCGCGGCCTACTTCCGCGACAACTGGATGGACGGAAAGTGCCCCGAGGACCCCTGGAGCCTCGTGGCGTTCCTCAAGGTGCGGGGCGGGCGCAAGTGGACCGACGAGCTGCGGCAGGCATTCAAGCAGTCGAAACCTTTGACCGTCGCGCCGGTGACCACCACCGATGCGGTCACCGCCTATCGGCAGGTGCTCGAGCAAGCGGGGGCGACTCTCCCCGCGCGTGACGCCGTGGACGTGCGAATAGTGAACGACGTCAAGAACCGAACCGGCCGCATCATCGACGACGAACTCACCGTCGGCGGCTGGCCCGAGCTCACCTCCGCCCCCGCGCCGCCCGACGCCGACAAGGACGGCATGCCCGACGCCTGGGAAACCACGCACGGTCTCAACCCCAACGACCCCTCCGACGCATCGGGAGACACCGACCGCGACGGCTACACCCACATCGAGGAATGGCTCAACCGCACCGACCCGCGGCGCAAGGACGGCTGAGGATCGGAGCCTCTGGCAGCAAGGCGTGCGTCACGCCGGTGCGATGGGGGTCTTGAAATAGCGAATCAATGTTTTATCAGATTCTGAACCGGTGCAGATCTCCGTGATGGTCAGTTCCGTCCGGTACTCTTCCTCTTGGAGGATTCGGGAAGCAGGTGCAATCAACCCCCGCCTTCGAGCCAGTCGCCGATATTGCGTGTCTCGGGGTCGAACGCCACGCCGAAGACGCGCACGCGCTTGCCTTGCCCCTGGTACTTCAGCGTGTACTCATTCGCGCGCGCCTGTTCCAACGCCTCGGCGGCGGTGCCGCTCAGCTTGAACTCGAATACGTAGGCCGTGTCCGCGGTTTGCGCGGCCGCGTCGATCCGGCCGCGCTCGGTACGGACCTCGGTTTCAATGCGCATCCCGAGCAGCGTGAAGACCAGGTAGAAGATTGTCTGGTAGTACTTCTCGTGTTTGAGTTGGATGTCGTAGGGCACGTTGGCGAAGAAGACGCGCATGGTTTCGAAGAACTTCTCCATATCCCCGGCGGCGAGCGCGTCGCGCAAGTCGACCGTATACGCCGCGTTCAGGCCGTTGGGCGTGCCGGCGAATTCCTCGAGCAAGGCCGTCGTGAACGCGCGCCGCACCTCGCGGTTCGGATAGCCCAGCGTGTACAGCTCGTCTTCCTTCGAGTAGTCCAGGATCGTGAGGTAGCCGGTTTGAAACAGCAACGGCAGCGGCTGCAACCGTTCGGGTTCGTAGCTCGAGAACGCGCCTTCGCCAACGCGGACCCCATCCAACTCGCCCACCGCCGGTTTCTCGTGCTTGCGAAGCAGCTTCAGCAGAAACGTCGGCGTGCCCGTCTCGAACCAGTAATCCCGGAACGTCAACGCATCGAAGAGCAGCAACGTCGAGAACGGATTGTACACCCGTTGGGCGTCCGGCGCGAAGCGGTAGCCGTTGTACCATTCGGCGATCTTCTTGATGCATGCCTCGCGCGCGAGATCCTGCGCCTGGGCCAGCGCGTCGATGCCTTCCGGGAAACACGCTTCGAGTTCCTCCTGCGTGTAGCCAAGCATCGTGGAAAATCGTGCATTCAGGGTGATGTCCTTCAGATTGTTCAGGCCGGAGAAGACGCTCATCTTGGCGAACTTGCTCACGCCGGTCAGGAACACGAACCGCAGGTGCGCGTCGCTCGCCTTGAGCGCGGTGTAGAAGCCTTTCAGGGTCTCCCGCATCTCGCCGGCGCGGGCGGAGTCCTCGATGTGATCGAGAATCGGCTTGTCGTATTCGTCGATCAGAACGGCCGTCTTCTCGCCGCTCGCGCCCAACGCCGCGAGCGTTTCGCGGAGCATGCCGGTATAGCCGGTCGCTCCGGGCGAGACATCGTGACGCGCGGCGAACTCGCGCACGCAGGAGGCAAGAAAGACTTCCAACGACTCCCCCGTTGTCGTTCGCTCGGCGCTGAAATCCAGGTGCAGCACCGGATGCGGCGCCCAGTCATAGTCGAGCCCCGCGATCGCGAGCCCCTCGAACAGGTCGCGGCGCCCCTCGAAGATCGCCTTCAAGGTGGTGACCAGCAGCGATTTGCCGAACCGGCGCGGGCGGGAAAGGAAATAGACGTCGCCTTCCGTGATCAGGCGGTGAATCCATGCCGTCTTGTCCACGTACAGACAGCCGTCGAGGATGAGCCGCTCGAACGTCTGCTTGCCGATCGGGAGCTTCTTCATGCCCGTTATGATGCCACGGGCCCGGCCCGCGGGCAACCGGAAACCCGGGAGCAAAGGGTTGGCGGCTTCTCCGGCCGGTCGTCAGCGGGTGCTACTCCAGCCAGACGCGCGCGCGGTAGAAGCGGGCATCGACCTCAGGCCCCGCCGTGAATGTCACGGTCTGGCCGGCGCCGACGATATTCTCGGAGCCGGGCACGGCCCGCCATTCGGCGGCGTCATCGGCCGGGCGGGACTCCAGCGCGTAGTGCCGGGTCAGCCCGTCATAGCCCGGCCCGCTCGCCGGCACGGTCTGGAAGGTCACCACCACCTGCCCATTCTGCATTCGCACCTGAACACCGAACCCGCCTTCGCCCTCCGTGGCTTCCCCCTCCGCCGTTCCGGCTTCGGAGGACAGGTCGGCGGGCGCGGCACGGGGATCTGTGCCCGCGACCCACTCCTCCAGGTTGCAGGCTCCATCCCCATCCGGGTCGCCGGAGTCGGACCGGTCGGCCGGGTCGGACAGGTCCGACAGATGGGCTTGTTCCCAATCATCGGCGAGGTTGTTCTGGTCGGCGTCGGTCGAGCGTGAGGGCGGGTCCAGGACAACGTCGAGTTCGGCGTCAAAGGCGCAATCGCTCGAACCGCCCAGTGAGACATTGAAGACCTGCGCGGCGATCACGTTGGGGCCGGCCACGAGTTCCGGGAGTTGTGCGCCGGTGAGCGAGATCTTGAGGGTGCTGTTTCCGTGCGTGCTTGCGGGCGCGTTGCAGGGCACAAAGCTGCCGGGCTCACCCGCGACGTTCACGCGCGCGACCTCCCGGCCGTTGAGCCACAGGATGAACCCGTCGTCGTAATCGACCTCGATGTCGATGGCGCCGACCAGCAGCGGATCGGTCACCTCGAAGGTGCGGCGCACGAAGATCGAGGTGTAGTTGTAGCGCATGTCCGAGAGCACGGTTCCGCCCGCGGCCGGCGCGCCGTATCCGACCGGCGCAAATCCCCGTGCCCAGCCTGAGTCGTCAAATGCCGCTTGCCGCCATGCGCTTGCCGGCTCCGACGCCTCGGCCGTGCCTTTGCGGTAGCGCCACTCTGCGCCGCGTGCGAGGGTCACGGGCGGCGGCTCGACGGTGCGCAGGCGCAGGGCGTTCAAATAGTAGCGGCCCGCATTGCCGGATCCGCTCCAGGCCGGCACGCGCACGAGGATTTCGCCGTCCGCGCCGGGCACGATCCGGTCGTAGCGCGCGACCGCTCCGTTTGCGGTGTTGTTCCCGTTCACGATGACGGCCGTGTCGTCGGTCATCGTCGTGGTCGTTACGGTCACGTCCGGGCTCGATGCGTTCACGAAGTGGTGCGCGCCTTCGAGGGTCAGGATCGTGGTCCGCGCCGTGTAGCCGGGGTTGGCGCGGTTGCCGAACAGCGTCAATTCGTAGAGCCGCGCGCTGTCCAGGCCGGCGATGGTCAGCGTCAACTCCGTCTGTGCATAGTGCAGCACACCGCGGCCATCGACAATGCCGCCAAATGCGAGATCCGCTTCGGTTCCGGCCGCGGCGTCCGCGCCGTAGGCGCTGGACGTGCCGCCGCCCGCGTTCAGCGTGAGCGTGACCGGGATGTATTCGCCGGTGCCGTAATCGCGGAGCGCGCCCGACTCGGCGCGCGTGAGAACCGTGACGTTGGCGGCCGGCTGTGACGCGGTCCAGCACAGGTCGTTGTAGGCGTCGAACGCGCCGGCGCTCACGCGCGTGCTCGTGACGCGCACCGGCTCGCAGTAGGCCCCAAGCCCGCTGTCGTTGATCCCGCGCAGCTTGAAGTCGTACGCCGTGTTCGCGGCCAACCCGGTCACGGTGTATTCGGTGGTGTCGGCCGGCGGGTAGACGGCGTCCACCGAATACCAGTATTCGCCATCCAGACTCCGGCGCAGCATGTATTCGGTCTCGTCGGGCAAGTCGTTCCAACTCAGACGTACGGACGTGGCCGACAGCGCGGCGGCCCGCAAACCCGTTGGCGCCTCCGGCGGCGGCGGCCCGATCTCGATATGGACCGCGATCGTGATCGGCCCGTTGCGCGCGCCGGACCCGGCATCCTGGACGAGGATCTGGCGCTCATAAATGCCCTCGAGCAGGTTCGCGGTCGTGAACGAGATCGTGTGCGTGCGCTTGTTGTCCGGCCCGGTCGAGGACCCGGCGGCCGGCGCGACGCTGAGCTTGCTGCTCTGTTCGACGATATCGTATTGCAGCGTGCCGCCCAGGCTGTTCCAGACCTGGAAGCTCGCGTCCGGGCAGTCCGAGCCCTGCGGTGCATAGACGGAGATATCCGTGGTGCTCACCGCGATCGCCGGCGCTCGGCGCCAGGCCACGCACAGGACCGGCGCCTTGTTCGCATCCCCATTGTAGCTCTCGGCCACTCGCTTTCCCGTGCCGCCGATCAACAACGCCAGTGCGTTGCCGCTCTGCCATTGCGACCGGTCGACGAGTTCCTGGAGTACCGGCGCGATGCCGGGCGAGCGGTGCGCCTCGCCAACCGTGCTCCAGGCGCCGGGCGCCCAGGGCACGGAGGCGCTCGTGCGCGGGCGCGCGCTCAAGTTGCCGGCCTCGGTCGTGAACGGCGCGGCGTTGTCCGAGGCCTCGCCCTGGATCGTGAGCGCGGTCGGGTCCGAGGCGGTCTCGTCGGTCGTGAACTCGAGCCAGGCGTTGTCGATCGCGGCTTGCCGCGGGATCGCAACCGATGCGAAGCGCAGGCCCACGAGCTGGTCGGCCGGCCCGCCGTCGTCGCGCACAAGCTCCAGGTCCGTGCTCTCGAGCGAGACCGCGCCGGTATCGAGCCGTTCCTCGGCGTCGTCGGCGCCGGCCGCGATGAACGCGATGTACTCGTCATTCGCGTAGGCTTCCACTTCGTAGATCTGCGCTTCTCTTTCCCCGGATTGAATCCCTTCAACCAGAATGCGGATGGCTTTTGTGGACACCGGCGCAAATTCGGACTCCACCATGCCCTCACCGCTCAGCCCGGATTTGGAAGCAATGGTCGTGTAACCGCTGCCGCTCGGTATTTGCACTTTGAAATCCTTAAGCGTGCGGTGCCCAACCACAACTCTGCCGATTGTCTGGGTTTGGTTCCATTGCAGTTCTACCCATTCCGGCGCACTGAAGCTATATTGTCTGAACCAGTCGGATGACAACCACATGGAAAAAAGGCTTGTTCCCATCATGCCATCAATGATCTTCCACGGGTTCAGGCTTTTGCCATCTTCCCAAGCAACCTCCGTGCCTCTTGATTCGTGGGCCAGATTGCCGGGCTTTGCAAGCTCCGCATAATCCCTGCGGATCTGGTCAAGGGGAACGGAAATACCGGGCAGGGAGCTCAGGTCATCATCGTCAGTGTAGATGTGCGTATCATAGACACCAAAATCATCTTCAAGTACTGTGTTGCCCGCGGAAAGGGCGATTTCCCGGCCTTCCGAAACAACATGAAGCTGGGAACCGCCCAGGGCCGTGCTGAATGTGAACGTCACCCTTTGATGGCCCGGATAGGTGTTCACGGCGATAATCAGGGTTTTTCCGTTGTGCCTGTGCATGGAAACGTGAATATTACTCATGTATGGCGCTGACACCGAAACGGAGCTTCCGGGCAAGCGATCGGCGAACACATACGGCGAAATTCGCAGCAGCTCTTCGTTAAGCCACGGCACCGCATAGCGAGGGTCCACATAATTGCGCATATCGGATTCAGTGAAATATCCAACGCCCTTGACGTTATGAGTGATTCCTTGGTAACTGATGTTTCGGAGTTCAGTCAGGCTTGCGGGACGGGTATGCTCATTGTTTCTGTTACAGCTAAGCGCTGAAATCAGGCCAAATCCCCTTTTTTCTCCGCACCAGACTTGGCCCCTATCCAGGTATTTGGCTATTCCGTGCATATAGTTGTCCGGCTGAACATCCGACCCGTAATGCCAGACCATGTATTTGTCCATCAGTACCATATCGCAGAAATTCCCGTACTTTTGCAGACCCGTGTCGTTACAATGCGCCGTAAAGGTCGGATGATAAGGATCGGCTTCTTTGAGCACCTCGTATACGCGCTGCACTTTCTCGGGCGGCGGGCTTTTCTGGGTTTGCTCTGGCTCATCATAAATGTACCACCCAAGAATCGCCGGATGGTCTTTGAGCGCCAATACCCGATTGCGCAGGGCCTCGGCGTCCGCGTCCGTTAACGGTTCCGAGTAGTCTTCTTTCATTGAATTCGACGGCCAGGGATAGATGATTCTATACTCGCCCGGCTTGGTCGTGTTCAGCCAGTCCAGTGCTTCGGCCTCCGATTGATAGGGGGTAAGATAGTAGATGGTTGTGTTCAGGTTGTCTTCGTAACCATTGGGATTGCCGCCATACATGGCGGTCATGAAGAAAGGCGTCCCATTGTGGAGAAGCACGTTCTTTTCGTTCAGCCGCCATTCGTGCGCCACCTGGGGCAACTTCTTGATAAGGACCGATGAGGAATACGGGCCTCCCTTTCCCTCGGCAAGCACCAGGGTGGCCTTCAGTTCGTATTCGCCGTCGGCGAGCGAAGCGGATGCAACAGGCAACGATACGGCCACGTTCGTGGCCGCGGGCTTGCTGATCTCTGCAAGCGGCTGGCCCCCGCTGCCCGCGGGCCGGAATTCAACGTCAATGGCGCCTCCGGCAATGGTCGCGGGATCCAGGTTCACGTACACGGTGCAAACAACGGCCTCCAGGCTTTCGGTTGCGTAAATGCAGTTGCGATACCAGGGCCGGGTTACGTACAGCGATAGCGGCTCCTCAGCCGCCGCGCACGTGAGAATGCAGGCCCAGGCCAAACCACACCCAACCCCCAGCCACACCATGCGCGGGCAGCAGACAGTACGCGACCTCTTCATGAGTCTCCATCCTCTTGCTTCATTCAACGCGTTCGGTGTCAGTACATCAGAACAGCGGCACGGTCCGCCGTCGTGGGGCGGCGTGGGCCGCCTCCTGCCGTGATCCGGGCCCGGATCCCCCCGGCAATCTCCAGATAACGTGGCTGCAACACCTCATTCCGGACTAGAACTCCTGCAGCAATTTCAGATATTCCTCATCCAACAGCTGGCCGTGCCAGTCCTTGTATTTCACGTCCTTACGTCGGGTTCACTCCCGTTGCGCGGCGATCTCCAGAATTTCGGCGCCCGAGAGGGCGCGCGAGTAGATGCGCACGTCATCGAGCGTGCCGAGGAACGGGTAGGCGTTCTTACGCCCCACGTAGTTCGCCAGCACCAGCGGCCGCTTCTCCGGCGCGATGGCGCCGGCGACCTCGCGCGACTTCACCTCCACGGCGTTCACGAAGAGCCGCAGCCGCTGCCCGTCGCAGGTGGCCGCAACGTGGCTCCAGAACTTCGGAGGCGTGGACCACTCGGCGCTGCTCACAGCGTGGTCTTTGCCCGCGACGGACCCGAGCTGGAACTGGACGCGCCCCCAGAAGATGCTGAGCCGCCAGCCGGGCGACGAGCCGCCCTTGGGCGGATCGGCCTTCTTGCACGCGATCATGCCCCGGCCTTGCTTCTGCGCGGGCCGGATCCATGCCATAACGGTGATGGCCGCCGGCGCATCGAAAGCGCTCGAGTTCGCGACCTCGAACGACGCGGTATGCTTGCGGGGCAGCTTCAGCGCCCGGCCGACCTGGTCCGCAACGATCTCGAGCTTGTCGCCGGCGGGATTGCGCAGCACAGCCATGTGCCCACGCCCCGACGCATCCTCAACCCGGCCGTCCGCGATCGAGTCGAACCGCCACTGCGCGAGCAGCGCATTGTCCGCGGCCGCGATGCCGGCCGATGCCAGGATCGCACTCAGCAGGACTGCTGCGCATGCCGTGAATGTTCGTGTTCTCATTTCGCATACACCTCGATTTCCGAAATCTCCGTCTGGTCCTTCCCTTTCCGGCCGGCGGTCACCCACACGCGCAGCGAATCCGTGCGTACAGGCGTGAACGCGGCCGTGAGCGGCGCATCCCTGTCGGCCGATTCCTTCGCGCGGAGCCGCCCGACCGTCTTCCATTGCCCGTTTGCCCGGGCCTCGATCTCCGCCGCGCCGATGCTCCGGCTGTACACGGCCACCCGCCCCGCGGTGACCGGTTCGGGCCAGGTCAGCGTAAGCCAGTCCGGATATTCATTGCGTGTCTTGTCTTTCCAGCCATACCCGCCGACAACGCCGTTCACCACGCGGTTGTGCCTTTCCCAGGAGCGGGACTTCTTGGAGGAGACCGCGACCTCCACACCGGAATCCTCGAAGGCGAGGTTCCCGGGTTTCTTGCGGGCCGCGTCCGCCTTCTCGATTTGCGCCTGGACCGAGCCGATCGTCGGCAGTCCGGTCCGGACCGGCCTCGACATGTAGATGTGCACGGCATACGGCGCGAACTCGTCACGGTATGTGCCGTCGGCGCCCGGGGTCAACTGCCTGGCCTCGGACACGACGTGAAGCGTGCCGGAGTCCGGACGCGATGCCCATTTGAACCGCACCTGTTGCGCTTTTGTCGCGGTGTTGACCATCACGATGGCGGCCGTGCCGCGCACGTTGCGCACGGACACGTGCACGTGGTCGGGTCGCCCGGCTTCGATCGTGAGCGCGCCGGGCACATCGGGCGCGAGAACGGCGTCTTTCAGAAAGGCGATCTCTCTGGCCAGAAACGGCATGCCAATGCTCAGAGACGGGTAGTTCGGGCGCCCACCGGCCGTGAACCACAGGAACCCCTTTGCCCCGTACGCGACCGCCTGGTACGTCATGTTGCGCAGTTCCGTGAAGTTTGGGATCCGTTGGTTCTTGTGGCCGTAATCGCTGTTGTTAAAGGCCTGTGGCGTGATCCAGACGCCCTTGCGCCCCTTGCCCGCATCGGCGCAGGCCTGGATGAACTGGCCGACCTTGGCGATGTCTTTGCCCGCCATGCCGCCCTTGATGAACTGCGGATACGGGTCCGGCATCAGAACATCGCCGCCGTCGACGTACCGGTAGATCCCCGCAATCGTGTCGTTCAGCATGATGCAGGGATGATAGGGGTCTTCCTCCGCGATGACCGCGCAGATCCGGCGCGTGCGCTCCGGCAGCGCGGGCCGGAGTTCCGGCTCGTCCGCGATGTACCAGCCCAACAGGCCGGGGTGGTCCTTCAGGGCCCGCACGCGCGCGCGCAACGCTTCCGCCTCCTTGTCCGAAAGCGGCTTTCCCCACACGCCTGACCCATGGTCCGTCATGGCTCTCGACGGGTACGGCCCCATCAGAACATAGGTCCCGGCCGCCGCCACCTTGTCGAGGTACTCGCGCATCTTCTCGTCGGAGAGCCATTCCGCCCCGTAACGCTGCATGGCCGTGTACGGACAGTCCGGCGCCGCCATCACGTGCAAACTTTCCGAGAACCAGCCGAACGGCAGGTACGGCTCGCCGTTGTGCAGCAACACGCCGCCCTCGACCAACCGCCATTCGTGCGCGACCGGGGCCAGCCGCCTGACCGTTTTCGACTTCTCATGCACAGCCGTGCCTGACGCATCCAGCAGTTGGACAGCGAGCTCGTACCGACCGACCGCCAACTCGGGCACGGGCAGAACCAGCGTGTTCGAAGCGCCCGGCCCGGCCTGTTCGGTACGGGCGATCGGCTTCGGGTCGCCTTCGCGCCGAAACACGGCCCGCAACGACATCCCGCGCAACCGATCCGGCGCGAGCCCCAGCGTAACGGTCATGGCCAGCGAGTCAAGCGACTCCGTGGCATAGATGTTGTCCCGGTACCAGGGCCGCGTGAGAATCACGTCGATCGGCTGGTACGACGCGTTGACGGGAACCTTCTTCACGGCGTGAGGCCGACCGTCGCGGCCGCGGTCCCGAACGCGAACCTCCAACATCTGGTCGCCCTCGGTCACGACCGGGATCCTTAACGCATACTCGCGGCGTTGCCCCGCGTCGAGCCCGTCCGGTATCGGTTCGCCGCGTGAGATCTCCGTTCCGTGGACAAGCGCCGGAACAAGATCGAAGAACCGGAACTCGCCCGTCTGGTTCTCCAGCACGGTCTTTGCCACATGGAACACGCACTCGTTCTCCCGGACCGTCCGGACGTCAAACGGGTCCTGGATCTTCCATAGATACCGGGCGAGGTCCACGCCCTCCAGACGCAGAGCGGCAAACAGCGTGGGTTGGTGGAACCCCCCGTTGAGCGGGACAAAGGAGGAGAGTTCTTTCTTCGCACCCTTGCGCTCCCGGGCCACGTTGAAGCCCCACGCGCCCAGCGATTCGCGGGTCAGGCCCAGCTCCGCAAGCGGGATCCGCGCCTCGACGGTCCAGGAGCCCGCTCCGATGCGGGTCGCCGCCTGCCACGCACAGTTCCACTCCTTCGTGGCCATCCCGCCGCCTTGCCGGACCTCCGCGTCACCCAACACGCCGGCCGCGTTCACCGCGAAGTGATAGTAGTCTGTCCGGTCACCTTGCGGATCCAGGAAGATCTCGAAGCAATCGTCCGAGTGCACCCGCCCGTCGCGTTTCGTTTCCTTGGCGCGGATATCGCCAACGCGGGGCTCGGCCAGCTCGGCCGCTACGTACAGGTCCGTCCCGTCGCTCACCACCTGGAACCGGGTCTGCGCCTCCGCCTGGCTCCCGGGCATGTTCAGCACGCTGAACCCGCTCACCCAGCCGTCTTTCGCCCACGCGGCATCCGCCAGTTCGCCGTCCAGAACCGGCGGCTTCCGAACGGCTCGACACACCACCTCTCCGCCCGCCGCCGCGCCGCACACGGCCCAGCACAGGACGAAGCACCACAACGACCTCTGATACAACTTGGATTTCACGACTCTCCTCCTTTTTCAGGTCTGCCCCAGCCGATCTCGCCTCGATGCAGCGCCTCGGTCCTTCGCTTCAATCTATCCAGTCCGGCTTCCAGCGCCAGTTCGCCCCGCAGTATCGCATCGGCCGTCGGCTCGTAGACGAGCATCATGTATTCGATCATGCCCGCGGCGCCCGGATCGAGTGGCTCGCCTTCCATGAGCAGCTCCCGCGTCAGGCGGATCCCCGGCATGTCCTCGTCCCGCGCGGCGTCGAGCGTCGGCAGATGCGCCGGCACGCCCGCCGCGCGATGCAGCATCGCCCGCTGCAACTGCGCAGCGCTGAACGCACGCGCCAGCCGCTCGGATTCGGCCGGGAATTCGCTGCGCGCCGTCACGGCCAGCACGCGCGGCAAGTACCGATGCCGGGCGCCCGGCAGGAGCGGGCTGGGGAAGCACCCCATCCGGAACCCGGCCGGCGCCCGAAGCGGGTCAAGCGCGTGCGCCGCAAAAGCGCCGAACAACACGTGGCCCTCATAGAACGCTTCCGGCCGGGGATGGCCCAGGGCGAGCCGATCGACGCCCAGTTCGAGAAACGCCTCGAGCACCGGTTTCACGCGCTCCGGGAATCGTGACTGGCCGTCCTTCGTCTCCAACACGCGGTTCCAGGCAATGCGCGCGGTGAGCGACACCCACGTCTGCAGCAAGGTCACACCGGGCAGCTTCTCCGACGCCCTGCGCAGAAGACCCAGAAACCCTTCGAAGTCGGCCGGCACCCCGGCGGGCTCCGAAACGCCCACGCGCTCCAGCAACTCAAGGTTCGCCACCAGCAAGGGCAGGCTCACCGATAAAGGCACGCCATGACCCGCCGTGTCGCGATAGCCGGGCAGATACGCGTCCGCGGGCAGCGGCTGACCAAGAGGCCGGAGCAAGCCACGTTGGACATGCTCCGGCACGCTCCAGCCGCAAAGCGTCATCAGATCGCACGCGTCCGGGCGCGGCCAGTGCGTTTCGCCGCGCGCCAGCTCCGGCGCCACGCCCGGATTCGCGCGGGCGTAGTCCGCGAAGCTCGCACGCCAGAACGCCGCCTGATGCGCCTGCCGGTCGTCCGTCTCGAGCACCAGCCTGACCGCACGCGCATGAAGAAACTCCGGCGCGCCGAACTCGTTGGCCGCCTCCTGCCTGCCGGGCGGATGGTCCGCTACGAACGTCCCGCGCCGGTGAACCCGTCTCAGCCACCCGTCCGAAACCAGGATGTCCAGTCCCTTCCGGACCGTCATCCGAGCCACTCCGAACCGCTTCGCAAGCGCCTCCTCCGAGTGGATCCTCTCGCCCGGCCTCAGTTCGCCGCCCGTAATCCGAGCCCGGATCTCCTCGGCAATCTCCCGATAACGCGGCTTCAAGACCTCATCCATCGCCATCTATCCCTCCCGGCTCACCTGTTAGTATAGCTCGTATATACTAAACGTCAAGAGGTGAATGCAAGATGGATCGGCATTTGTGGATGGCGAGCCGCGCCTTTTCGTCGAATCGCCGAGACCGGCGCGTGTTCAGTATTTGATTGCGTGTGTGCCGGCTATGTGCTAGCATAATGACGGTATCATGCGCTATCAGGAGGACACGTCAATGTCTGTGATCACACTGAGAGGACTGGCGCCTGAGGCCCGGAAGCGTATACGTCGCGACGCCCAGCGGTCGGGCAAGAGCATGAATCGCTTTCTCGTGGAGTTGATTGAGCGCCATGTTGTCGGACCTCGACGCGACAGGTTTCCGGAACACGACGACCTGGATGATCTGATCGGGTCCATGAGTCAAGGCGACGCCGACGCCATTGAATCGGCTGTAGCGGAGCAGCGGACCATCGAAGGGGATCTCTGGTCGTGAAGCGCGTTCTTCTTGATACAAGCGTGTACAGCAGGGGCATGGCGGGCGATGACTGGGCGACATCCGTCTTGAGGGATAGCGAGGATCTCTTGATCTGCCCGGTTGTGGTCGCCGAACTCCTGTCGGGTTTTCGTCGCGGCACTCGCGAAGCCCACAATCGCAGGATCCTGCGCAGATTCCTGGCCACGCCGCGCGTCAGCGCCGCGCCGATCAGCCTGGAGACCGCGGAGTTCCACTGCAGCGTCTACGAACAGCTCCGCAAAGCGGGCACCCCGATTCCCACCCAGGACATCTGGATTGCGGCCTGCGCGATGGAGCAGGGCGCACACCTTGCCACAACGGATGAGCATTTCCGCCGTGTTGCCGGATTGCTCACGGTATTCCCTGACGAGTGAGTGTGCAGCCGGCCCGAACCGGTTGTTGTATCGCCGCCGTTTCCACGAGGTCGCAAGAAGAACCCTTCACGTGATCCGTTCGAGTGCCTACGCGCTCATTCCCGCTTCTTGGGTGGGCGCGGGCCGGCGCGCTCGGGCGACAGGGGCCGGAACCCGAGCGGCAAGGCCGGTGAGCCGGACGCGAGCCGGAAGTCGCCCTTGGCCGGATCGCGGAAACGCGGGTCGGCGACGACCGAGTGCCGGTCCCGCCCGCCCTTGCGCCATGCCGTCCAGCTCACGCCGCGGCGGACCCGCCCCTTGTTCAGGCGGCCGACCCTGAAGCGCTGTTTTTCCGAGAGGTCCCAGAGCAGGTTCAGGTCCGAACGGTACTCCGGCCGGCCGGGATCGCTGCCGTATCCGCTGAGGAAAAACGGCTCGCCCTGCGAAAGCAGAATGTTGCGATCGAGCGTGAACGAGTTGTGCGCCTCGGCGCGGCTGAGCGAGACGACGGCCTGTCCCCCGAAGGCGAAGATGTTGTTGCGCACCACGTTCTCGCGCCCGTAATGCTGGTTGAACGGGTCGCAGCCGAGCTGCCGGCACACGTTGTCCTCGACCAGGATATGCGAGCTGCCCTCGTCGAGGTAGATGCCCCAGCCGCCATAGACGGCCTGCTCGATGTCGTGAATCACGTTGCCGCGCAGGACCGTGCCGGGCTGTACCCCAAGCGTGTAGATCCCGCCCATGTCGCTGAGCCAGCCGAACCCGAGATCGTGGATATGGTTGTACTCGATGCGGTTGTCTTTGGACACGTTGTCGGCGTAGCCCCAGACCCAGCCGCAGGAGATGCCGGAGTAGAAGAGATGGTGGATGTGGTTGTGCGCGATCGTGTTGCCGAACGCGTGCATGGCCAGGATGCCGACGGCGGAATGGAACACCTCGCCCCCGTCGTGGATGTGGTTGTCCGTGATGCGGTTCGCGCCCGTGCGCAGCGCGACCGGTCCTCGCGCATCGGCGCCGTTCAGCTTGATCCCGCCGCCGCCCAGGTCGGCCAGTTCGTTGCCGACCAGGCGATTGTCCGTACAGCCGTCGCTCAGTTCGATGCCGTACCAGCCCACGTGCCGCACGCGGCAGTCCTCGACGGCGCAGCAGCGCGCGCCGCGCAGGACGAGCGCGGCGGAAACGTCATGCGCCGCCTGGGCCGAGGAGGCGGGCGGCAAGTCGGGCGCCGCACCCTGCCGGCGCGGCCGGCCGGCCGGCTGTTCCCACTGCGTATGTCCGAAATCGAGCCCGACGAACCGCAGGTCGGTCACGAACCGGCCGTGTTCCGGGTCCCCTTCGATTCTGAGCAGGTGGCGCAGGCGCGGGGCGTAGGCTTCGATCCGGCCGATCCGTTCGCCGCGCCGCGGCACGTAGTAGACGCGGCCGGCGCGTCGGTCCAGATACCACTCGCCGGGCTCGCCGAGCGTCTCGAACACGTTGTCGAGGTAATACTTCGCCCAGCGCGGGGCGCGGTCGTCGAGCAGCGGCCGCGCGCTGCGTCGGGTCGAACGCAGCACGCGCGTGGCCGGGTCATAGTCGGCCACGGGCATGCGCTCCTCGATCCACAGGTGCAGCACGACCGCCTCGACATCGGTCGGGTTCTCGGCGTCCTTCATGTCGCCGCGCGCCAATTGGAAGGCGGCCTGGCCGCCACGCGTGCCGCGCGTTTCGTCAATCGTCAGGCCGGGCACGCCGGCGATGCGCAGGAAGTCGCGCTTGCCCGGCGCGCGGTCGACCTTGGGCCAACGCGAACGGCGCGCGCGGCGTCCGTTCACGAAGAGCTGCCGGAAATACCACGTCCCGTCTCGCACCGAGGGGATGTCCGCGATCCAGACTTCGCGCCCGCGCAGCCGGTCCTTGCGCCAGCCCTCGATCCGGCATCCGCCGTCGAGCACCGGGCGTTCGCCCGGATAGGCCGCATAGGTGACCGGCGCGGAATCCTCCGGGCCGAACACCAGCGGGCGGTCGAGGACATACCGTCCGCCGCGCAGCCAGACCGTGCAGGGCCCGCGCCACGTACCGCCGCGCCGCCGGCCCCGCAGCACGTCCCGTGCTTTCCCGATCGTGGCCAGCGGCCCGTCGGTGCGTGTCTTGTTCGGGTTCGGCAGCCGCCCGGACCACCGGTCGTTGCCCGTTGTCGCGACATACAGGTCGCGCCCGTCCGTGCTCATCTTCATGTTTCCTCCTTGAAGGCCTTCCCGTTCTGTCTGAGCTGAAGGCACATTTTCTTCTCACGAATCCTGTCACCCTGATCTCCCATCGTAACAGTCCGCAATCTCTTCACAGTCCCGGCCCACCGAACGGCGCCGGGCGCTCGCCTCCGAGGTTCAGCAAGTGGTCGATGAGCGCGCGGACATTGGCCGCCAGGTCGGGCCGCGCGACGACCGCGGGCTCGTGACCGGGCAGGAACCCGGCGATCGTTCCGCCCCACGGCGTTGCGCAGAGGCAGCACTGCGGAAACGTCCCTTCCTCGATCGTCGTCTCCATCAGGGTCACGGTCGGGCCGGTCTGTTCGAGCCCGATATAGATTTCGTCCGCCGGCAGGTCCATGTCGCGAAGCTCTGCGGCGAGAGGATGCCGGCACTTGGCGACCTTCACGGCATAGGGCTTCGTCGGGTGGCGCGACGGCGCCGCGCCGTCCGGATCGTTCGCGCGCACCCAGCGGAACCCGACAATCGGGCGCCACCAATCCCAATGCCAGAAGGCGGCACTCGAGCCGTGCAGCAGCAGCGCGTTGCGGCCGGCCTCGAACCAGGCCTTCAGGTTGGCCGACGCCCGCTCGCCCGGCAGTGGCGCGCGGCCCGTGCCCGCGATCATGTGCAGGACCAGCAGCTCGTACTTCCCGTTGAGCGGCCCGTTCTCCAGAGGCGTCCAGTCGCCTTCATGGAAGTCGAACGCATAGTGATCCTCGAGCTGCTCGCGCAGAACCCGGCCGGCGTGCGTGCCGTAGTGTTCATCCGCCAGGAAGAGAAGGGCCATCGGATCGCGCCTCCCGTCACTCGGGCACCCAGAACGTGGTCTGCTCCGTCACGGGTCGCGGGTCGCCCTCGACGTCGAGCGCGACAGTCGTGGCAATGGGGTCCGGCAGCGGGCAGGGCAGCCCCCTGAGGAAGAGGCGGTCGCCGGCCTGCTCGAAGGCGATCGGCTCGCCCGAATCGAGCCGGCGCGCGGCCAGGACCTTGTTCCCGATTTCGGCCAGGCAGAACTCCGTGCCCGGCGACTTGAGCAAGTGCACGTAGACCGTATTCCCGCGCGTGGTCACAATGCCGGAGTTGTTCCAGGAATACGGGCAACGGCCGGAGTCGGGCAGGAATTCGCCGTTGCGCGCCAGCCACGCGCCGACCGCTTCAAGAATCCGGCTGGATTCCGGTGGGACCGTCCCGTCAGGCATGGGGCCGACATTGAGCAGCAGATTCCCGCCCTTCCCGGCGACGGTCAGGAGCATCCGCACGACCTCGCGCGGGTTCTTCCAGAAATCGTCGCCCGCGTGATAGCCCCAGTTGTCGTTCAGCGTCATGCACGACTCCCACACCCCCTCTTTCGCTTTCAACGACTGCTCCTGGCAGGCAAAGTCGAACGGCGCGCCGTTGCGCTCGTTGATCAGGATGTCGGGCTGCAATTTCTTGACCCGCGCGTTCGTTTCCGCCCCGTCGAGCGGGCCGGGTATGCAGCCGTCGTACCAGAGGAGATCGATCTTGCCGTAGCCCGTCATCAGCTCTTCGAGCTGCGCGCGATAGTACGCGACGAACCGCTTGCGGCCGGCTTCGTCGGGCCACTCCTTCGGCCAGTCGCGGAAGTACGCGCCGGGATAGTCGGGATGCCGCCAGTCGGCGACCGAATAGTAAAACCCCACCTTCAGCCCCGCGGCACGCACCGCTTCGACATAGGGACGCAGCAGATCGCGCTTCGGCCCCATGCGGACCGCATTGAACTCCGAGGTCTTCGTGTCCCAGAGCGCGAACCCGTCATGATGCCGCGTGGTCAGCACCAGATACTTCATGCCCGCGCGCCGGGCCAGCGCCGCCCAGGCGGCGGGATCGTATTTCTCCGCGCGCCACGGCGCCACGTACTTCGCCGTGTACTCCGGATACGGAATGCGTTCGCGGTTCAGCACCCACTCGCCGCGGCCGGCGACCGCGTAGGCGCCCCAGTGAATGAACATCCCGTACCGCGCCTGCGTGAACCATGACGTGTCCGACATCCGATGCTTCCTCCCGTGTGCCGTCCCCGTCCCGACCCGGCGCATCCCGGTCATCCGAGCCCCAGGTGCCGGCACAGGAACTCGATACCCTCCTCGTCCCTGCTCAACTCGTGCGCGCGTTCGTGCTCCCTGTAGCGGAACGCGGCCTCGATGTCCAGTTTGCGATAGACGCGCGCGACCTTCTTCGCTTCGGGCCGCGCCCGGCGTACGTCGAAAAGCTCGTCCTTCCTGCCCACCTCGATGTACGCCGCGATCGAGGCGAAATCCGGCTGGAAGAAGGCCCTGCGGCAGACGTCCGCATGCCGTTGCCGTTCGCGAACCAGCGCGCGGACCTGCTCGAGCAGTTGAAGTGGATCAGGTCCCACCGTCCGTCGCCCAGCCAGGTCTCGATGTTGTCCAGCGCTTTTCTTGGAAAACGGCCGGGTTCATCCCGGATTTCCGCTTCGTGCGCCCCTCTACTGCTTCTTCCTGCTCTCCCATTTCGCGCGGCCGACGAGCATGTGCTCTTTCCAGACATCGCGCTCGTAGGCGGCCACGCGGCGCCGGGCCGATTCGGTGTCCGCCTTCGCCTTGGCCTCTTCGAGCCATTGCCCGAACTTCTCCATCCGCTCGGGCGTGCCGAGATAGCCCCACGCCGTGCTCTCCTCCTGCGCGCCCATGATGGAACCGTTCCGGAACCGTTCGGGGTAGTTGGCCTCCGTCATGTACGTCCGTTCGATCGCCAGGTACAACCGTTTCATGGGCTCGGCCGCGGCGCCGTAGTAGCGGGTAAAGAACTCGTCGAGCAATCGGTCGACATCGAGCGTGGGATCGTCCATCAGCTTGATCGTGATGTACCCGTCGATGTAACGGGCCGTCCCGTCCAGGAAGACGCCGCGCACGCCGTCGGCGGCGAACATCTTGATCTGGCGCGCGATCGTGTGCGCGTGCCATGACGGGAACACCTTGAAACCGCGCCGCTCACCGCGCCCCCACGGGAAGCATTGGTACATCCAGAGGCAGACGATGTTGCCCCGGTCCAGGCGCCTGACCCAGTCCTTGTAGAACCCGAGATCGATCTTTCGCGTTGCCGCTCGAGAAATGCTTCGACGGGTTCTTCGCGTAGCGCGCCTGACAGGTCTTGCACCGGCAGGTGGTGCTGACCGTGTCGCGCGGGACGATCGCGTAGTAGTCCGCGCCGGCTTCGGCACGGTATTTCAGGCCTTTGCCGTCGAAATACTCGCGTGCGTCCTTGACCACCTGTGCGACGAGCCCGGTGCTCGAGAAACACATCTGCCGGATCGTGCGCGTGCCGTCCTCGTTGAGCGCGAAGTAGTCGGGCCGTTTCTCCTCGAACACGTTTTCGCGGCCCCGTTCCGGCGCCCAGAACCGGGCCGGGAACCCTTCGAACGTGTGATTGACGAGCATGCGGCGCCCGCCGATCTTGAGCCGGTGCGTGTGGAGGTCCTTTTCCAGCTTGCCGTCTTCTTCCGCCATGGTCATGCCCCAGCCGGTCGGCATGGGACTGCCCGGATTGTGCCGGAACTCCAACGCGGGTCTCCGGCGAAGGTTGCGCCTGCGGACCCTGAGCGTATTCGTTTTCGGATAAACCATGCCTTCCTCGCCCGGCGCATACCAGCGCACCCCGCAGTATCGCTCGAGCAGGTCGTAGGTGGCATGCAGCGAGCCGACCGGCGTGTACCACCTCGGCAGTTTGCCAAGTTTCAGAGGGGCATTTTCCTTCGCCGCCTCGAGCCGCGCATCCCGGCCCACGAGCAGGAGGTTCCCGCGCAGGAACGAAATCGCGTATTCCTGCTCGCCGAAGTCGTCCCGCCCCAGGCCGGCCTCCGCGGCAAGCGCGGTCTCGCCGATGGCGATGAACGGGCCTTTGGCCTGCCCCGCATCCTTCTCCTTGACGACCGGCAGATCGGCGCCCGTGATGAGGCGCACATGGTAGCGCAGCTCGCCGGCGGCGAACCAGGCCGGGCCCGGCGCATTCGGCACGACGATCGTGCATTTCGGCGCGCCCTTCTCGACCAACACGAAATCCGCCGCGGCCGCGGCGTTGCTCAGGAGCATGCCCAGCACAAGGCTTGTGGTCAGCAGCTTGATCATCTTGTATCCCTCCCTGTATCCCAGAATACCCGATGCAGCAACCGCCACCATGCACGCGAGTGACATTCGTGATGGACGATTGTGACCGCCCGCGGGAAGGCCCGGCAAGAGAAATCCGTTTCGCACAATAAGGTCCTCGATACCGGCCACAGAAAGGACGCGGATGGAAACAGGGTCTACCACTCTTGAGCTTGTGCAGGTCCGCCGTGCGGCCCACGAGCGTCTGGCAGAGGGTCTTGACGAACGCGTCTTCGCTTATGTGTGCGCCCCTGAACGGCTTACCGGTGCAGGGCCATCGCCCCCACTGGTGCGGCCGGCTGGGGATGCCGGTGGAACTGGCGGGCGCGAAATCCCAGATCAGCTCGCGCCAGCGCTCGAGCGGAACGGAGCGTGGGGCTGTAGAAGACCACGCGCGAGAAGGGCACCGGCTCGGCAAACGTGATGACGCGTTGCGAACGGTCGCCCTACACGGGCAGCCATCAGAGGGCTGTCAGCCCTTGAAACAGCACGAAATCAGACTACTGCGTTTTTCGTGCAACCAACAACTCGATTACGCTTGACGCGTACAGATCTGAATGTCATTTTCGTGTCAGCAAAACAGGAGACATCCGTTGACACGGAATCGACAAGGGAAACGGGATCGACGATCACCGTTCGTCGGGCGCGAGGAGTATCTCGGCAAGTTGGCCGCCGTGTGGAAACGGAAACGGGCTGCCTTGGCCGTCTGCGTGGGACGCCGTCGTATTGGCAAGAGTCGGCTCATCCAGGAATTCAGCAGCAGACATGCCGAACACTTCCTTGAATTCCAGGGGTTGCCTCCGCGCAAGGGGCAGACAAACGAAGACCAGCTCAGGCATTTTGCCGAACGGCTGGCGGAGTACATGCATCTGGACGAGCCCGTGGCACTCAAGAACTGGACGCAGGCCTTTGCTCTGCTTGCGCAGCTGATACCATCCCGTGGCAGAACGGTAGTCTTGCTGGACGAGATATCATGGATGGGGCGTCATGATCGCGACTTCGCGGGACGAATCAAGGATGCATGGGATACCCGCTTCTCCACCCATCCCAATGTCCTGCTGGTGCTGTGTGGATCTGTGTCTGCCTGGATCGAACAGAACATACTGCACAGTACCGGGTTCCTGGACCGCCCCACTCTCCGCATCAACCTGCCGGAGCTTTCGCTCCTGGAGTCCAACACGCTGGTTTGGGCGGGCAAACAGCGCGTCAGTGTTCTGGAGAAGCTGCGGATGCTGGCCGTCACGGGTGGCGTGCCGCGCTATCTTGAGGAGTTGGACCCGAGGCAATCGGCAAGCGACAACATTCAACGACTGTGCTTCGACCCCACCGGCGCCCTCTTTCGAAACCGGGACGGGCTTTCGGAATTCGAGTTGATCTTCGCGGAAGTCTTCCAATCCCGGGCACGCGCTTATCGAGCCATCGTAGAGACGCTCGCATCAGGGCGACGAACGCTTGTGGAGATATGCCATACGATCGGCCGATCTCGCAGCGGCGTGCTCAACGCCTACTTCCAGGATCTCGAGCTGGCCGGCTATCTGCGGGAAGAACCGCATTTTTCCGTGGGTCGTGGCGAGCGAAAGGGTAGCCATTACCGCTTGCGTGACAACTATCTTCGGTTCTATCTCAAATACATCGAGCCACGCAGGAAGGCGATCGCGCAGGGGCGCTTCCGCGTTGCGTCGCTCGACAATCTTCCCGGCTGGAACGCAATACTCGGTCTTCAGTTCGAGAACCTGGTCCTGAACAGCCAAGGGCTGATCGAAGAAAAGCTCGGCATTGCCGGGAAGGTCATCCAGGGCGGACCGTATGTTCAGGCGGCCACGAAGAGACGGAGAGGGTGTCAGATAGACCTGTTGCTGGAAACGGAACACAGTCTGTATGTTTGTGAGGTCAAGTTGAAGAAGTCGATCGGCGCGGAAGTCATGGCGGAACTCACGGGGAAGATTGAGCGCCTGGTCATTCCCCGCTCCGGGCGGCACCTCAATGTGTTCCCCATCCTTATCTACGCGGGTGGTGTCGATCCGGCCGTCCGGAACACGGACTTCTTTCACTCGGTAGTCGACTTCGGCGGCACACTTTCCGCGAACGGGGGCAGCCCTTGAAACAGCAAGTAAGCGCTTGTTCGTGGCCACGTTGTTGAGCCGAATGTGCGGGGATGCGGCCCGGGTCGTCGAGAAAAGGCGACCGCATCTTGCCCGGCGTGCAGCCGCCCCAGGGCCGCGCGTCGCCGCGCCAACGGGACCACAGCGGCATGCCGAGCGCCTTCTCGACCGCGGCCGGGCATTTGCTCCAGCAACGCGCGGTCCGAGGGCTGGGCGTGGGCCGGGCGGGCGACCGCCGCGGTCGGGCCGCCAGACAGAAGAACAGCGGTCGCCACCGCCATCGCCTTCTTTCTCATGCCGTTCTCCCTGCCTCCTCCAGCTTGTCACTCGTTTCGCCTCTTGGGCAACGCAGCGTCACGGGCGCCCCCAATCCGCTTCGCAGCCGGGGAATAGGGCCACACCAGGTCCTTTCCTATCGTGTTATCGAACATATTGTACAGGAACCCGCCAACATTGCCGTAGCCATATTGGTATTCACATCTCTCCGTGCTCCACCAACCGTATCTGTCCCTGTGTCTGGCGGATGTCCAGGATGCGCTTGATGCCGCGCTCTCGGACGGCGCAACGAATGTGACGATCTATATCCCCGCAAGTTCTCCACACCCCTTCGTGTGGAGCAACGGCGCCTCCCTCTTCATACCCGACGGCACAACGAAGAATATCCGGCTCATCGGTTCCGGTCAGAGCACAACAGAGATTACCCACTTCCGAATCAGGCTCCCGGCAAATGGCGTATGCCACATCGTGGAGTTTGCACATATGACGGTCGACGGGAACGGAACGAGCGGCGCGATGATGAGCAACCGCATGAGAGCCGGCACCCCCGGCAAGGTGCTCTATTGGCACGATTTCACCATGAAGGACTACAACGCTGTCTACAACCTGCATCTTGAGGGCTGGTTGGGGGTCATCAGCGGCATCACCATGATCGGCGTCGACAAGGCCGGCCAGAGCGATTACGGAATCACCTTTCACGGGGACGGCCAATACTCCGATCACAAGGCCGATCTGGGCACCGCCAATGCGATGTTCGTGGAGGATTCGTCCTTCACGGATTATGGCCATTCCATATCGTTGTTCTGCGATGCGTTTGTCGTGTTTCGATATAACATCGTGGACAATGCCGACGCCTACGTCGATATTCACGGGCCCGGCTACAATGCCTGTTGTCCTTTCTATCCCGGCGTTTCGGTGCCCAACGACGAGCACGGCGGGGGCGGGTTCGAGGTGTACAACAACATCTTCAGGAACTACGAGGGCGCCTGGCACATAGCGCCGAGAGCCGGGACCGCCGGGATCATCACCAGCAATGTGATCGAGTCCGGCGGTTCCTACGCCGTCGCGCTTCAAGTGCAGGAGACATGCACCGCAAGCACGAATTGCGGCGGTGCATACCCGTGCGATCGCGTGTATACGGTCGGCAGCGATGGTTGTCTCCAGATGATCGAGAACTGGTGGGTCTGGGACAACACGGCAACGCGGGAGCTGTACGTCTATGAGAGACCCGACTGCGCCGACTGCAACAACGAAAACGAGCATTACTGGAACAGGGCGCCCCAGACGGGGGATCCGGTAGCGTCATGGACACCGTATGCGTATCCGCATCCGCTTCGAGATCCGGCGCCGGCGCCCGTTTCGCCACCCGGCCCACCGGCAGGCCTTCGGGTAACCGACGAGTAGGTCTCCCTGGGAAATGCCTAAGCCCGAATGACGAATCCGCCGCATCTCCACGGTTTTCGTCTGCGCTGGGCGATGCTCTCAAGCGCCGTGTTGAGATCCTCAGAAGGTCCGTTGCCGGGGTGCCCGATCACAGAATATGCAGCACCCCGTCGCGCGTACCGATCAGCAGGGCGCCGGGCGCGACACGGTGCTCGCCCGGCCGCAGCAGCGCCGTGATCTCGGCGCCCAGCTCGTCGCGGCCGAGCAGTCTGCCGTCCGCACTCACGACCAGGACGTTGCCCGACGGACACACGGCCAACACCGTCCCGTCCGCCCGCGGCCAGAGCATGCGCGGCTCGTCGCCGAGCCAGCAGAACCATTGCTGCTTGCCGTCCGCGCCGTTGAGCGCGTGCAGATAGCGGCCGCGCGAGCCGCAGAGGATCTGTGTCGTGCCGCGATAGCGCCGGATCGCCAGGGCGTCGGGACTGCCGCCTACGTCCGCTTTCCAGACGAGATCGCGGCGCCAGTTCTTTGAGGTGCCCTCGGGATAGACGAAGATCTGACCGGCCGGCGCATCGAATGCCGCGATGATCTCACGCTCGCCGTCGTTGTCCAGGTCGAACAGGCGCAGGTCGCGCAGCTGCTGACCGTGCGCCGTCGGGCCGCTGAGCTGAACCATGACCTTGCCCCACCGATTGTAGGCGTTCGCCCACGCCAGCAGGGTCGTGCCGCTCGCGCCGCCGAACAGAGCGAACTGGCCGGAGATGGTTGTGGGGGTCAGCGCGATGTTGACGCCGCGGCGCGCCTCCTTCTTCCAGATCTGCTCGCCCGTAGCCGTGAAGGCGTACAGGTAGCCGTCACCGTTCGAGAGCAGGATCTCGGGCGTGCCGTCCCCGTCCATGTCCGCCGCCGTGATCTCACGAATCCGGCTCGTGCGCTCGTTCCACTTGTCCGCCTTGCTCCGAACATACGGGATCGTCACGCTCCACATTTCTCTGCCGAGTTCGTCAAACCGGGAAATCGTCCCGTTCTCCTGGCCAACGAGCAGATCACCGCCAAGGAAATGCAGGGCGTGCACATGCCCGGCGACCTTGACCTGCCGGCGGTTCGCGCCGTTGCGAGCGACGACCACGATCAACCCGCTCTTGGTGGCGGCCGCGATGCGCTCTTCCTGAATGGCTACGGCCGTGATCTCCTCGCCGACCCGAACGCGTTGCCACGGCAGCGTCGTACGCGGGGGGCGGAGCGTCAGCGGCAGTGTCTTCGGCGGCGGTACGACCGAAGCGCCGGCGGCCGCCGGCGACAGGGCGAGCCGGCCGTCTCTCAGCGCAAGCCCGAGGGTCCGGTTCTGTTGCCGGTCCGTGATGCGCCAGCCCTTTGCCGTCTGCGCCAGGGCGTAGCGCGCCGCGTCCGGCTGGTCGTCCACGTAGAGCAGGCTCGCCATCTGCACAGGGCTGCCCGCCCGTGTCATGAGACGGACCGTTTCCGCGCGATGTGCGGTCCCGCTCACACCGTCAGGCGGCACACCAACACTCTCGAGATGCAGCGCCAGCGGGCCCTCTCGGCACACGACGCCGCCCTTCGCGCGAACGTATTCGCGGGCGCGCTTGCCGTAGCGTTGCTTCAAATGCCAATGCCGCGCGACAAGCAGCTCGCCCGGCTTCGCTGCAAGCACACGGTCCAGCACGAATGTCCACGCGTCTTTGCTGCGCAGCAGGTGCCGTTCCCACCCGACATCGCCGTAGCCGTCAAGGGCGCCACCCGCCACATCGAGAGTATCGCCCAGTTTGTCGACATACAACAGGCGCGCGAACCGCTGCGGCACTGCCGGGCCCTGTCCGTTGCGTGCGGCAAACACGCCGTTGTGCTGGCGCACGGTCGAGGCGGTCGGGCCCCTGTACTCGTACTCCACGCCCAGCCAGAGAACGCCGCGTTCCTGGTGGGAGACAATGCAATTCGCGTCCGGGAACGAATGGTCGCCGCCGTAGATGCCGTCCATCTTGAGCCAGAAACTGTCCGGCGCGTAGCTGTCACGGATGACCAGCTTGTCGAACGCGCCTGGCGGATGCGCTTTGCGCCGGCCCCAGCTCGGGTCCAACGGCGCCACAACAGCGCCCAGCAGCTCCTTCTTTTCTTGCGGCGTGGTGAACCCGCAGAACGAACGGAGATGTTCGCCGAGTATCACGGCCCCGCGCATACCGGCACAGTACTTGATGTAGGCGTCGCCGCCGGCATGGGACATCAGCGTCAGATAGGTCGGGTCGCCGGCGGCCACGGCGCGCGCGCCCAGGTAGGTCATCGGCGGGTGGCCGACGGAACACTCCATGATTGCGCGGTCGGTCGCTTCGCGCAAGGCGCGGCCGCCCAGGTACTCCCTGTTGTCGGTCGCCAGCGCGTACAGCAGCGTGCACAGCAGCGAGCAGCGGTATGCGTAGAAGATGCGGTCCTCCTTCGGCTTCGACGAGAGCATCTGGTGGCCAAAGAAGCGGTCGACGATGGAGAGCCACGCGTCGGCCTCCGGGATCCTGTAGCGCCGCTTGAAGTAGCGGGCGAGCCAGTAGGCGTCCATCGCCCGGCCCAGCTCGTGGTTGTTCTTCGGGCCGCGCCGTTCCGCATGCAGCGCGCGTGCCGCCTGCTGACTGCAGGCGAGCAGCAGGAACTTCTCGTCGATCTGACGGCGCTCCTCGGCCGAGAACAGCGGGTGATCCGCGAACAGGTCCCACGGCAGCAGATAGGTGTCGATCAGACTGTGCATGGGCAGCCACCGGTTGGTCTTTGCCTCGGGCAGCGCCCAGTCGAGAAGGTAGAGCAGCTCCTTCTTGTAGACGCGCAGGTACGCCTCGTCGCCCGTGCGCAGATAGCCCATGCCCGCCTTGCCGATCTGTTGCTGGTAGGCCCACTGCACGGAGACACCTTTGCTCGACCACTTCACGTCCTTCTTCAACAGTGCGCTTGTCCAGCCGCCGATGACGTCGGCGTGCTTCCCGAGCTTCACGTCGTTGATGTAGCCCAGGTTGGGGCCGCGCTCGGCGACGATCTCGGCGGCCCGCCCCGCGGCGCCGGCAACATCCTCCGGATAGCTGCCCCCGATCATCAGCACGTGCGCGCCCGTGCCGAACGGGTCGCGGATCGTGCGGACCACGTGCCCGCCTTTGCCGGGCCAGGCGTAGTCCGTGAAGTCGTAGCCCGTGAAGTACAGCTTCTTGCCGGCCGCGCTGAGCACGAGGTTGCCCAGTACGAGCAGCGGCCCGCGGCCCAACGTCTCGGGCGCGGCCGTGTCGCGCGCGATGCGCGGGCGGCGGCCCGTCTTGGCGCGGATCGTGTCCGCCAACTTGACGGCCGCCCCGCGCAGAGCGGCGTCGTCGGGGCAGAGAATCGCGCAATCTTTCGAGCCGAGCGCCAGGACCAAGGGCGCCAACTGCTGCAGTGGCAGGCTCTCTTCCGCACGGGGAACCGTCTGGTCGGCCGCCGCCTGCGCGGCGGCAACCGCAAGAACGAGCAGTGTGCGGATCGTGTGCATTGAAATGGACTTCCCGCGCCGCAAATCCGTTGTCCTAAGTACTCCTATTCGTAAATACGGTGCCTAAGCGCTGCTCTATCGACGGGCGCGCTCGCTCAACGGCTCAGCAGGAGCTTCGCCCTCCATTCCATGAGCGTTATCGACGCCTGTTTGGCTCTCGGAGGACGGGTTGGTGATTGAACAGGTCGAGCCGGTGCCGTGCCCGCAGGAATAATGGGCGAAGCGCAGCGCCGAATCAACCCTGTCGCGCGGTATATGTGCGCGGTACGGGCGAACCGGACGCCAGGCTGGCCAGTTGTGCCGTCGCGCGGGGTTGCGATGCGGTCGGCAGTTCCCGGTCGTCTTCCTCGAACGGTACCACGTCGGAGGTCTGGATGTACCAGTCCAGCATCCGCTGCTCGAGCGCGCGACGCGGGCGCCTGCAGGCCGGGTCTTCGAACCGATTCACGAGCTCCAGCGGATCCGATTTCAAGTCGTAGAGCTCGGACACGTCGTCCGGGCGTCGGATCAGCTTCCAGTCCAGCGTCCGAACCATGGTGCTGCGGCACACGCTGCGGGGCAGCTCCTGGTGCATGCGCGTCTGGATATAGTAGTAGCTCTCCGGCCGGCACGGCATCAAGCTGCGCTCCGCCGTGTACGGGGAGGCGTGGCCTGCGAAGCAGTGCGGCTCGTTTCGGCCGTAGCCGCCCTCGGCGAACACGGCCCGGTCGGGATCCCCGTGCGCGCCCCGGATCTGGGGCACGAGCGTGCGCGCGAAATGCGTGTGGGTCGGTTCGAGCCCGGCCAGTTCGAGCACCGTCGCCATCACGTCGAACAGCTCGACCGGCTCCAGCACCGTGTGGCCCGGCCTGCCGCCAGGCATTCGGACCAGCAGCGGCACACGCGTGAGTGGGTCGTTCAACGCGTTGTGCCATTTCTCGACCATGCCCCAATCCCCGCTGAAATCGCCGTGATCCGAAAACACGAACAGCGCCGTCTCCTCGGCCACGGCGCTCTGCTCCAGCGCCTCGAGCAGCTCGCCCAGCATCCAATCAACGTAGCTGACCATGCCCAGGTAGACCGCGTTCACTCGCCTGAACACGTCTTCCGGAAACCGATCGAGTCCGCGGCGGCGACGGACCTCAGAAAAGAAGAGCGGCTTGTCCGAGAATTCGCTGGAACGCAGAGGCGGAACGTCTGCCGGATCGTACATGTGATAGTACTCTTCCGGCACGGTATAGGGCGGATGCGGCAGCGTCAGCGGTAAGTACAACATGAACGGCCGGTCGCCGGGCCGGCGCGCGCGAAGAAAGTCGAGGCCTAACTGAAGCGTACGCATGTCGGCCGTCTCATGCCGCTCGTTCTGCATCGGCTTGTGCAGATATGTCTGGAAGAACGGATCGTCAAACGCACCGATACTCTCCGACGGATATCGCGCGCCGCGACGGGCAAACGTGTCGATCACGGAAAAAGAGTCCGGCGAAAACAGGTCGTTCTTCCCGTACCACGCAATCTCATAGCCCGCCTCGTGCAGATAGCCAAACAGGTTCGGCTCGTGCGGCCGCAACAGATGCCACAGGGAGCGATGCCCCGAAACGTGCGGGTACCAGCCCGTCATCAGACTGCAGCGCGACGGAGAACAAAGCGTGAACTGCATGTGGCACTGGTCAAAACGCACGCCCTGAGTGGCTACACGATCCAGGTTCGGCGTCGCAACCAACGGATGCCCGTAGCAGCCGATGCTCTCGGCACGTAACTGGTCCGGCATGAAGAAAATGAAGTTCATGCCGCTACCCTAGCGCCCCCGGTATCGGCCTCACAATGGCCCATCTTTCGATCTGTGGTATTATATTCTTGCCATATCCGGTATTTGCCTTTTCTGGTCGGGCTCTATCATGTATTATTTGACTATGCACGCTTTTCGACACGTGTTCGCGGATGTGCATCGGGTGGTGCAGTCCCCGTTTGCGGTAAACGTGGTGGGCCATCGTCAACCGTTGGATCACGTGTACCGGGCGCCGGCGGGCCGGCCGATCTGGCTGCAGGTGTTTTTTCATACGCGCGCGGCGGCGTTGCTGGCGGGTCGGACGGAGCATTTCGGGCCGAACACGCTGATCGTGTTTCCGCCGGGCGTTCCGCTACGTTACGAGAGCTGGGCCGGCTCGACGCACTCGTGGGTGAACTGCAGCGGGACGCGGGTTCCGAAGCTGCTGCGGGATGCGGGGCTCCCGGTCTGCCGTCCGCTTACGGTTCCGGATCCGGCATTATTCGAGCGTTATGCTTTGGCCCTGCAAGCGGAACTGGGCCAGGCGACTGGGCCCGACGAGCGGATACTGCTGAATCTGTTTGAGAACTGGACAATCGAGACGAAGCGCGCGTACGAGCGGCGGGGCGTGCACAGAATCGACCCGGTTTTTGTCGCGATCCGTGACACTCTGGCGGCGGACTATGCGCAGTCCACCACGCTTGCGGAGCTTGCGGCTCGGGCGGGGCTGTCCGTCTCGCATTTCTGTCTCAAGTTCAAGCGCTACTTCGGCGTTGCGCCGATCGAGTTCCTGATTCGGACTCGGCTTCGGCAGGCGGCGTCTCTGCTGCACGATCACGGGCTGAAGATCCACGAGGTGGCGCGTCGTGTCGGGATCGAAGATGTCTACTACTTCTCGAAGCTGTTCAAGAAGCGCTACGGCACGAGCCCGACCGGCTACCGCCTGCGAGCCACTGTGTAAGCGATCGTCTTTTTGGCCGCAGCCAAGAATGGCTGCGGTACAGCCAGAGCACGGGGCGCTCCCTCTTATTGGCGCCATTGCGTTGTAAGGTGTGCGGGCGCCTGGGGGACAACAGTCTATATGTGGGGGTCCGAAATCGGGCCTGAAACTACTTCCCAGCAGGCCGCCTATGTGATATTATGCCGAAGAGTCTTGCGGGGCGTGCAGGGCGGCCACGCGGACGTGACGGCAAATCAGATCGTATCGACGCAACTGGAGGCGACCCACCATGACAGGGACCCGAACGATGCCTGGGACTGTATTGTCCGGCCCCGGCACTGTCCGACACCGCGCCATCCCTTTTTCGGGATTCGCGTTCACACTGCTCGTTGCGGCAATGCTCGGCGTGTATCCGGCCGATGCGGCGGATTGGCCGCAGTTCCGGGGTCCGACCCGGGACGGGATTTCGACGGAGACCGGCTACTTGGACAACTGGGATCCGACGAATTTGTGGACCAAATCGATTGGGGTCGGCTATTCGGCGGCGAGCATAGCAAACGGCCGGGTCTACGCGATCGGCAATATTTCGGGCGAGGACATCGTCTACTGCCTGGACGCGAACACCGGTGCGACGATCTGGACGAACGGCTACGCGTGCACCGACGCGGACCCCTACAACGGGCCGCTGGCCACGCCGACGGTTGACGGCAGCGAGTTGTATACGTACAGCCGCGAAGGCGACCTGTACTGCTGGGACGCGGACACGGGCGCGGAGTTGTGGAGCAAGACGGTCAACTACGGGAAAGGCGGCTACGACATGAGCAGTTCCCCGTTGGTCGAGGGGAACCTGGTGATCGTAAGCACGGGCACGCGCGGTGCGGCGGTGGACAAGCGCGCGCCGCACACGAACGTGTGGGGGACCAGCAGCGCCTTTGCGTATTCCTCGCCGATCGCGTTCGACTGGAACGCTCAGCGTCACGTGGTTGTGTTCAACGACGACGGGGTCTACGGCATCAACCCGGCGAACGGCTCGACGCGCTGGTCGTACAACTGGAGCCAGACCTATCCGGCGTGCGATCCGATCAAGTACGGGGATCAGCTGTTCATCACGGCCGGCTACACGGCGGGCCGCGCGACGCTGATCAACCTGGGCAGCGGCACGTTGAGTCATGCGTGGCAGAACCAGAACCTGAAGAGCCATTTCAGCAGCTGCATTCTGCAGGGCCAGTACATGTACGGGTTCCACGGCCAGGAAGGCTCGGCCGATCTGGTCTGCATCGACCTCGAGGACAGCGGCGCGAACGAGTGGACGCACGGCATGAGCGGCGGCTCGCTGATCTGCGCCGACGGCCGCCTGATCGTGCTGCAGGAAGACGGCGAGCTCGGCTTGATCACCGTACAGTCCTCGGGCTACAACCGTGAGACGGACTGGCACGACGTGGGGTCCGGCTCGGATTGGTGGACGGCGCCCGCAATGGCGAACGGGAAGATCTACTGCCGCCGCCACAACGGGACTCTGGCCTGCGTCCGAATCACCGACAGCGTCTCGGCGCCGGCCTCGATCGCGGTCAGCACGACGAACGTAACGGTTACGTGCATGGAAGGCACGGACGCGGACGACGCGACGTTCCAGGTCTGGAACAGCGGCGAAACGAATCTGGTCTACGGCTGTGAGGAAGGCTCGAGCAGGATCGCCGTGAGCCCGACGAACGGCGTCTCGACCGGCGCGTCGGACAAGCAGACCCACACGATCACGTTCAACACCTCCGGCTTGCTTGCCTCGGGCAGTCCGCACACGCGCACGATTACGGTCCGGGACGACGACGCGGAGAACAGCCCGGTCACCGTCCAGGTCACGATCAACGTGCAGGACGAACAGCCGCCGACCGAGATCATCGCCATGGGCTCGGACTGGAAATACCGCAAGGGCACGGCGGAAGCGTCGGACCCGGTCGAGGACTGGCGGCAGCGCGACTACGACGACGGGAGCTGGCTGGCGGCGACCGCGCCGTTCGGATACGGGGACGGGCCGTACGGGAACAGCGCGCTCAGCGACATGGAGGACAACTACTGGTCGGTCTATTTCCGTAAGGAGTTCGTACTGGAGAGTCCGGCCACGGTCAGCGAGCTACAGCTCGAAGCGCTCTACGACGACGGGTTCATCCTGTGGATCAACGGCGAGGAAGTCGCGCGCGTGAACATGACGAACGCGCCCGGCGACTTCACGCCGCACAACGTGGGCGCCGCCAGCTCGGTGGGGAACGGCACGCCGTGGTCGAATGTGCTCGCGAACAACGCGCTGCCCGTGCTGGTGCCGGGCACGAACGTGCTGGCCGCGCACTGGTTCAACGGCACGTTCAGCAGCAGCGACCTGACCATGGATCTCGGGCTGACCGTCGTGCAGGGCACCGATTTCCCGCTCGCCGACGATGCGGACGAGGACGGCTTGCCCGACAACTGGGAGACCGGCGCATTCACGGACACGGACCAGACCGCCGACACCGATTTCGACGGCGACGGCGCGACCGACGGCGCCGAGTTCATCGCGGGCACGGACGCGGACAACAGCAACGAGTACTTCGCGGTGGATGTCACGCAGGATGGCGCGAACGTGCTGGTCTCGTTCGCCGCGCTGGACGCGACCGGGACCGGCTACGGCGACCACGAACGCTACTACGCGCTCGAGCAGATGACGAACATCAGCGCGAACGCTTGGCGCGGGGTGCCGGGCCACACGAACATCCAGGGCGCCGGCCAAACGGTCGTCTACACCAACACCTCCGGGCTCTGGTACTTCTACCGCGGCCGCGTCTGGCTCGAGAAACAGTAGCCCGGCCCGCGGCTCGGCAGGAGCCTCGCCCTCCAGTCCCGTTCTCGCCGGTGCATGGAGGGCGAGGCTCCCGCCGAGCCGCTCGTTGGCTTCGCACCATTATTCCGGGCTAGACCGGCTCGCAGAGCGCGAGCAACTCGTCGACGTGCGCGGTGGCCAGGCATTCGACCGTATCGGCCGCACCGTAATAGATCTTGACCTCGCCGTCGTCTTCCGGCACGGCGCCGCACGGGAAGATCACGTAATCGCGGTAGCCTTTCGACTCGTATTCGTATTGGGCTTCCGGGACGAGGACCGGGCTGCGCGAATAGCCGATCAGCTTGTACGGGTTCTCGAGGTCCAGCAGCATGAGCCCGGCCGAATAGCGTTCCTGCCAGTTCCCGCGCCAGCCCCAGCCTTCCCGTGTCTTGTCCGTATCCACGATGTGGATGATCGCCAACCAGCCCTTGTCCGTGCGGATCGGCGGGGGGCCCGGCCCGATCTTGTTGTTCAGGCCCGGGAACGTCGCGTCCGAGTTCCAGAGCACGATCTCGCTGTCGCCCCAGTACCGGCCGTCATCCGAGGCGGACAGCCAGATATGGCTGCGCGCGTTCAGGCCGGCGAACGGGCGTTCGAGCCGCAGGATCTTTCCGCCGACCCGTTCCGGGAACAGCGCAATGTTCCGGTTCTGCGGGAGCGTGGTGTGCACGAGCTCCCACTTCTCGAAATCCTCGGTCACCGCGATGCCGGTCACGACGCCGCCCTTGCCGAACCAGCCGGTCATGTAGACCTTGCCGTCCAGCACGGTCAGCCGCGCATCCATCGCCTTGTACATGCAGTGCTCGGGCTCGTCGTGGAACAGCGGCTGCGGCGCCACGTGCCAATGCACGCCGTCATCGCTGAGCGCGAGACCCTGGTTCCGACCGTCCAGGCGCTTGGCGTCCGCGTCGCCGTAGTCGTTGCGGAACACCATCACGTAGCGGCCCTGGTATTTGCACACACCGGCATTGAACACCAGTGTCGCGTGGTACGGCACATCGGCCGCGGTCAACACCGGATTGTCCGGATGCCGCGTGAACGCCGGCGCCGTCTGCCATGTCATCTTGCCTGGTTCGGTCATGGGTGTCCTCGGAATTGGCGATTGACGATTTGAAGGGATCTTGTCGCCAACCTTGTCGAAAGTTCTCGGGGATGTCAAGCCGCCCATCATCCTCCCCACAACGTTATCTGGAACATAATCTGGAACGAGGCCACCGGCCGCATTGCGAGGCCCGTGCGCCGTTCGAGATTATGTGCCAGACGACGTTTGGCGAGCACGCGCCTGTTTCGGTCTTGATTCCCCTGCAGCGCCTGGCCTATACGGTGGGGTCATGAGCGCAATCTTCGGGATCCTGAACCTGGACGGTCGCCCGCTCGAACCGGAGCGGCTCGAGCGTATGCGCGAACCCATGGCCTACTGGGGCCCGGACGACTCCGGCGTATGCTCGGCCGGTCCCGTCGGGCTTGGCCAGCTCATGCTGCGCGGCACGCCGGAATCGGAGCACGAGGCGCTGCCCCTCGAGAGCGGCTGCGGCCGCTACCTGCTCACGGCGGCCGCGCGGATCGATAACCGTGCCGAGCTACTCGATCTGTTCGGCGTCCCTGCTCGGGAGCATGCGACGACGCCGGACAGCGCGCTGATCCTGAACGCCTACGCGAAGTGGGCCGAGCAATGCCCCGCGCACTTGCTCGGGGATTGGGCGTTTGCCGTTTGGGAGCGGGGCCGGCAACGCCTGTTCATGGCACGCGACCATCACGGCAACACGGGTCTGTACTACTGCCGCACACCCCAATTCTTCGCCTTCTCGTCCTGTGTCAAGGGGCTGCTCGCTCTGTTGCCGGGCCGGCCGGCGCTCAACGAGTTTCGGCTCGCGCAGGTTCTGACGGCATGGCCCGCGCAGGGCCCGGACACGGTCTATGAAGGGATCCACAGGCTGCCGCCTGCGCACTGTATGAGCGTTCGCGCGGGCGCACCGTTCGTGCACCGCTACTGGTATGCCGAGCATGTCCCGCCGCTCCGGTTGCGTGCGGACGAAGAATATGTCGAGGCCTTCAAGGAAATCTATGGCGAAGCGGTACGGTGCAGGCTGCGCACACTGCGGCCGGCAGCCGTCACGCTGAGCGGCGGACTGGATTCCGGCTCGGTCACAGCAGTCGCGGCCCGGTTCCTGGGCGAGTCCGGAAAGCCGCTTCCGGCTCTGAGCTTCGTACCGCGCCATGACGTCCGCGAGTGTGTGGGCCCGGGCCGGCTCGGCGACGAAAGCGAGTTGATCGAAGCGACGGCGACACACGCGGGCAATGTCGACATGTCCTTCATTCGCGCCGAACACGTCACGCCGCTGCAGGGCGTCCGCCGCTCACTCGAGCTGCACGACGCGCCACAGCATGCGGCGGGCAACGCGTTCTGGATCACCGCGCTGATGGCCGAAGCGCAAGCGCGCGGATTCGGGACTCTGCTGACGGGCCAAGGCGGGAACGCGACGATCTCCTGGCACCGTCCGGGCTACCTGAGGGAGCTGGTGCGCACGGGACGCTGGCTCACGCTCTGGCGCGAGCTGCGCGCCTTGGCGCGTCACCGCGGCAAGCCGCTGTGGCGCATGGCCGCCGGCCGGCTCGCCTTGCCGCTGCTCGCGCCGCTGCTGCGCACGCCGTCGGCGCGGCGCCGGCCGTGGGCCGGGTATTCCGCGATTGCCGCGTCTTTCGCGGAGCGCCTTCAACTGCGCCAACGCATGGCACAGGCCGGGCACGACCCGTATTTCCTGGGCACCGGCAATCCGCGCGCCATGCGACTGGCTCTGCTGCAGCCGGGCCGCACAATTACCGGCGGGCTCTGGCTGGAGTCGGGCGCCGGCCATGCGCTCGACGTACGTGACCCAACGCTGGACAAGCGGGTCATCGAATTCTGTCTCGCGATCCCGGACACGCAGTTCGCGCGCCATGGTCAGGACCGGCTCCTGATCCGACGCGCCATGCAAGGCCTGCTGCCCGATACGGTCCGGCTGAACCAGCGCGTCGGGATCCAGGCCGCGGACATCGGGCCGCGCCTGCGCACATGCATGCCCGAAGTGTACGCAGCGCTCGACCAGCTCGCGCGCTGCCGGCGCGCGAGCGAGATGTTGGACCTTCACAAGATGCGCGAGGCCGCAGCAGCGCTCGAGCAACCCGGCGCGCCGATCCGGACCGACCGGCTCAACGCCATCCTGCTGCGCGGGCTCAGCGTCGGGCTGTTCGTCGCACGCCGCCCAAGAGGCTCTTGAACCACAGAGGGCACAGAGGTTCACAGAGGCGGGCATAGGAAGAGCTGGAAGAATCCTTCTTCTGTCTCCCCTATCGTACTCATCTCTCGTACTCCGCCATCGTTCCGGATCCGGATCGATGGGAGAGTGCGATGGGAGAGTCACCTTTCGCGTAATTTCGCGTTTGCCCTCCGTAGTACCGAGCGCGCAGGCGCCTCGGGACGAAGGAGGGTGTTTGGCGGGCGGCTCTTCTTGGTTCCTGCTAAGGGCCCG
>Ga0272441_10001845_pt1 | contig 44392 bp, 29 predicted proteins | sample SSMProp6N_FD_193582 | JGI IMG/M metagenome (GOLD analysis project Ga0272441, IMG submission 193582) | Marine sediment archaeal communities from Little Sippewissett salt marsh, Falmouth, MA, United States - SSM-Prop-6N | ecosystem: Environmental > Aquatic > Marine > Wetlands > Sediment ... | reverse complement strand
TGGCCGACGGGCTCGAGGACCTCAACCACAACGGCGTGGTGGACCCCGGTGAGAGCGATCCGCACAACGACGACACTGACGGCGACGGGGTCACCGACATGATCGAGGTGGCCGCCGGCACCGATCCCCAGAACCCCGCGGACAACCCCCAGGCCAACGGCGACTTCTACTTCGTGGTGCCCTACGAGGGGCCCACCTACCCGCTGGTGGACACCCTGGAGTTCCGCACCAGCGTGCAGTTCGCCGACGTGTACTTCCTCATGGACGAGACGGGCTCGATGATGACGGAGTTCACCACCCTGAGCAATCCCACCACGGGTCTCCCCTCCATCATGAACCAGCTCACCTGCGCCAACACCGGCAACCCCTGCGTGTTGGACTCAGACTGCGGCGTGGACGAGGTCTGCTTCGGTCTGAGCTGCATCCAAGACCCGCTGGTGGGCGTCGGCTGTGTGCCGGACCTGTGGACCGGCGTGGGCATGTTCAACAACTGCAACACCTACGACAACCTGGTGAACCTGCAGCCGGATCCCACGATCACCGCAAATGCCATGAACATCACGAGCTACCCTGGAGGCACCGAGAGCGTGCTTCAGTCCGCCAAGTGCGTGGCTGACCCCACCGATTGTACGAGCCCGCAGTGCGGCTCGGAGCCGTCGGTGGTCAACCCGGTGGGCTGCCCTGGCTACCGGCCCGACGCCGTGCGCATCCTGGTGCACATCACCGACGCCGGAGATCAGGCCTCCGACCCCTGCGGGGGCGTCTCCACCGCGGCCCAGGCCGGCGCGGCCCTTTCGGCGGTGGGCATCAAGTACGTGGGCATCTACGGCAACAGCGACGCCGGCGGCAGCCCCTGCGCCAGCGCCCAGGCCTGCACCACCGACATCGCCATCGCCTCGGGTACTCTGGACACGAACAGCCAGCCCTTCGTGTACGACGCCTTTGACGCCGCCGTGGCCACCGCCACCTCCCAGGCCATCCTGGAGCTGGTGCGCGGGGTGCCCCTGGACGTGATCATCGGCGCTGAGGACCTGCCCGACGACGACGGCGACGCCCTGCCCTTCATCGACTATCTCGAGGTGAACCTGTCGGGCGGCCCCTGCACCAACGTCTCGCCGGTTGCCGACACCGACGGCGACGGGCACGACGACTCCTTCCCGGCGCTGCTGGGCGGCACGCCGGTCTGCTGGGACGTACACCCGGTGCCCATCAACGACTTCCAGCCGGCCACCACCGAGCCCCAGGTGTTCCGCGCCCGCCTGACGGTCTACGGCGACGGCTCCCCCCTGGACGCTCGCAACGTGTACTTCCTCGTTACGCCGGTCATCGACGGAACGACCATCCCGCAGTAACCGTGACGTCAACGCGGGGCTGGCCGTGGCTGCCGCCGCGTCGGTCCGTGATCGACCCTGGCACTCGGCTGGATTCGTGAGTACAGTGCCTTTTGCTGGCGCGTCTTACCCGTGACGCGCCGAGAGGAGCTCCATGAGGAGGTACGTCACCCTGGTGGTCTGTCTGGTCTTCGGCGCGCTCGCCTTGTGGGCGGTGCTGCACTACCGCAGCGTCACGGGCAGGGGTGTGGATCGACCGAAGGGCGGGGGGCTCTCTGGAGAGCTGGTCGTCTTTCACGCCGGGAGCCTGTCGGTGCCCCTCCGTGAGGTCGGAGCGGCATTCCGCGAGAAGCACCCGGGCGTGGTCCTCAGGGCGGAGGCGGCGGGGAGCCGCCACTGCGCGCGTAAGATCAGCGACCTGAACCGACGGGCGGACGTCCTGGCCTCGGCAGACTACAAGGTTGTGCAGAACCTGCTCATGCCTGACCACGCGGACTTCAACATCCGCTTTGCAACCAACGAGATGGCCATCGCCTACACCGCGAGGTCGCGACGGGCGTCAACGGTGACCGAAAAGAACTGGCACGAGGTCCTGCTCGATCCCGCCGTGCGCTTCGGGCGTTCGGACCCCAACAGTGACCCGTGCGGGTATCGGTCGGAGATGGTCTTTCAGCTGGCCGAGAGGCACTACCGGGTGGAGGGGCTCGCCGCCAGGCTCACGGCCAAACATGGTCGCAGATTCATCCGCCCCAAGGAGACGGACCTGTTGTCCCTGCTCGAGGCCCAAGAGATCGACTACCTGTTCATCTACCGCAGCGTCGCCTCCCAGCACGGCCTGAAGGCGATACGGCTGCCCGATGCGGTGAACCTCAGGTCGCCCGCGCTCAGTGGGTTGTACCGGTCGGCCACCGTCAGGGTGACGGGCAAGCGACCAGGCAGCTACATTACGCGCAGAGGCGAGCCCATGGTCTACTCCGTCACCATTCCCAAGCGCGCGCCCAACCGCCGGGTGGCGGAGGCATTCGTGGCTTTTTTGTTATCGGCCCCGGGGCGTCGTATCATCGAGCGGAACGGACAGCCGTTTCTGTGGCCCGTGGTCGTAGACGGTCCAGACAACCTGCCGGCGTCGCTCCGCTCGCTGGTGGGCGGCGGGCACTGACGAGGCGATCCACGTGGCGGCGCGACGCTCCATAGGTCGGCAGTGGTGGTTCCACATCGTCCTGGCGGTGCTGGGCTCAGCCGTGGTGTTGTTCGTGGTGGCGCCCCTCATCGGCATGGTGGTGACCACGTCCCTGTCCGACCTTTCCGCCGCCGCCCGGGACCGCGTGGTGCTGGAGTCCATCCGGGTGACCCTCTTCGCCGCCGCCTGGGCCACCCTGGCTTGCACCGTGGTGGGCGTGCCGTTGGCCTACTTGTTGGCCCGCAAGCGCTTCGGTGGCCGGTCGTTTCTGCTGGCCATCATCGACCTGCCCATCGCCATCCCGCACACGGTGGCGGGCATCGCCCTGCTCACGGTCATCGGTCGGGGCTCCTGGCTCGGTCAGGCCTTCGGCGGCGGCCTCGTGGGCACCCAGGTTGGCATCTCGGTGGCCATGGCCTTCGTGTCGTTGCCCTTCCTGGTCAACGCAGCGCGGGAGGGTTTCGAGGCGGTGCCGCTACGGCTGGAGAAGGCGGCCCGCTCCCTGGGTGCATCGCCCCGCCAGGTCTTCTTCACGGTGTCCCTGCCGCTGGCCTGGCGGGGCATCGTCTCGGGCATGAGCCTCATGTGGGCGCGGGGCATCAGCGAGTTCGGCGCCGTGATCATCATCGCCTACTACCCCATGACCACCCCGGTGCTCGTCTACCAGCGTCTCAACGACTACGGGCTGAGCTACGCCCGGTCCGCCGCCCTGCTCCTGGTGGTGGTGTGCATCGCGGTCTTCGCTTTCCTGCGGTTTCTGGGCCGGCCGGTCGCCCAGAAGCGGGAGGATCCCGATGCTTGAGCTGCGCGATCTCCGCAAGCAGCTCGGCCAGTGGTCCCTGCCCGGGCTGGACCTGGCCCTGGAGCCGGGGGAGTACTTCGTGCTGCTGGGTCCCAGCGGCGTGGGCAAGTCGGTGACCCTGGAGCTCATCGCCGGGCTGCAGTCACCGGACCACGGACAGATCCTGTGGAAGGGCGAGGACCTCACGCTCAGCCCGCCGGAGGACCGCCCCTTTGCCCTGGTGTACCAGGACTGCGCCCTGTTTCCACACCTCCGCGTGCGCTCCAACATCGCCTACGGGCCCAGGGTGTCGGGCGTGGGATCGGGCGAGATTCGCCGCCGTGTGGACTCCCTCGCCGAGCTGTTGCGAATCACGGATCTGCTGGACCGAGAGGTGGGCAGCCTGTCGGGTGGCGAGGAGCAGCGCGTGGCCCTGGCGCGGGCCCTGGCCACCCGGCCGGAGCTGCTGTTGCTCGACGAGCCCCTCTCGTCCCTGGACGCGGCCATTCGGGAGTACCTGCGGGGCGAGCTCGCGCGGCTGCACGGCGAGGGCGAGGCCACCTTCCTGCACGTGACCCACGCCAAGGAGGAGGCGCGCCACCTGGCTGATCGTGTGGGGGTGATGCTGGACGGACGGCTGGTCCAGGTGGCACCTCCCCGGATTCTGTTCCGCGAGCCCACCAGCGTGGTGGTGTCGGAGTTTCTCGGGCTTCGGAACCTGCTGCCCCTGCGGTGCACGGAGGAGGGACGGGGTGAGATCCAGGGGATAGCCGTGGTGGGTGCGCCCCTGCGGCCGGGGTTCGAGCACCTGTGGATCCGCCCCGAGGAGGTGATCCTCGGTCGCGAGCCCCCCGGGTCCAGCGGAGAGCCTCCCGGGTCGGCGGTCAACGTGGTCGAGGGACGGATCCTGCGCGTACAGGACGCCGACACCCTCTGCTCGGTCCACGTGGCCTGCGGCGACCTGGTGCTCGAAGCGATGCTCACCGACGCGCGGCTCCAAGACCTTGGGTTGGGCCCGGGCGACCCGGTTCACGTCTCCTTCGGCGACGAGGCCCTCCACTGCCTGTGAGCCGAGAGGTCCAAAAATTGGCCCCAATTCGCCGACCGGCCTAGAGTCGGATCCTAGGAGACACTGGTCTCCCAAAGGAGTCGACCATGGTGCTAGGCACGGAAACGACCGCAGCAAAGAAGCCCGACCGACGGAACCTGCCGCGGATGAGCTTCGATTGTCCCATGACCTACCACGCGGTGGGGTCCTCCCGGCGGATCCCGGCCCATGCGCTGTGCCTGTCCGGGTCAGGCATGCTGTTCGAAGCCGAGGAGTCGCTGCGCCCGGGGACGCGGCTCGAGATCTTCGCGAAGCCGGACCTGCCCATCACCCCGCCGCTGTGGGCCGTAGTGGTCGTCAAGCGCTCCAAACCGGTCCACGGCGAGCCCTCCACCTTCCATGTCGCTGCCGAGATCGAGCAGATGCTCTAGACTTTCGCACTTTTACCCACTGCGAGCGGACGAAGTGGCGCCACAGCGAGCGATGCCCTCGCAAAGGAGGTTGTCCGTAGCCGATCCTGGCCGTGTCCGCGCGGTCAGATCGGCCTGGGTCAACCTCCGGAGCAGAGGCTTCGCGAGCGAAGCAAGGCTCAGGGGGGGAGTCGAGGCAGACTGCCGCGCCCTCGACATCTGTGGTGGGGCGGGGTAAGCCCGGGGTAGCCATGTCGCCCCGTCCCAGCCCCGACAGCCGCTCCGTCCAGCGCGCCGTGTTTTTCGTTGCCACGCTGTCTTCGTTCCTCGGCCCGTTCATGGGGTCGTCTGTCAACGTGGCCCTGCCCTCCATGGGACGCGACCTGGCCATGACCGCCATCCTGCTGGGTTGGGTCAACATGGCCTACCTGCTGGCCGGGGCCGCATTCGCCATCCCCTTCGGCCGCCTCGGCGACATCTACGGTCGCAAGAAGATCTTCGTTGCCGGGGTGGCGGTCTTCTCCCTCGCCTCGGTATCCGTCGCCACGGCCGGCACGGCCGTAGCCGTCATCCTGTCGCGGGTGGTGCAGGGCTTTGGCGCCGCCATGATCTTCTCGACGGGGATGGCAATCCTCATCTCCGTCTTCCCCGCGAACCAGCGGGGTCGGGTCCTGGGCATCAACGTCGCCGCCGTGTACCTCGGGCTCTCCTCGGGGCCCTTCGTGGGCGGCATCATCACCCAGCACCTCGGCTGGCGCTTCCTCTTCTGGCTGAACCTCCCCATTGGGCTGGTGCTCCTGCTGGTGGCCCTGATCATGATGAAAGGGGATTTCGCCGAGGACCAGGAGGCCCGGTTCGATTTCGTCGGCGCCCTCCTGATGGGACCGGCGCTGGTGGCGACAATGTACGGGTTCTCCCAGCTTCCGTCCGCGCGCGGGTTCGGGCTGGTGGGAGTCGGGGTGGCGCTTTTGGCGGGGTTTGCGCTCCATGAGCTCAGGACCCCCGAGCCGGTCATCGACGTTCGGCTGTTTCGCCAGAACACCGTGTTCGCGCTGTCGAGCCTGGCGGCGCTGATCAACTATGCGGCGACCTTCGCCGTGGCCTTTTTGCTGAGCCTCTATCTGCAGAAGGTCCGACACCTGTCTCCCCAGGAGGCGGGGCTCGTGCTGGTGAGCCAGCCCATCGTCCAGGCGGTGCTCTCACCGCTGGCCGGGCGCCTGTCTGACCGCGTGGAGTCGCGAATCGTGGCCACGGTTGGCATGGGCGTCGTCCTGGTGGGGCTGATCCTGCTCAACTTCGTCGGCCTCGACACCTCGCTCCCCTACGTCCTGGGCTGTCTGGGTCTCCTCGGCGTGGGCTTCGCGCTCTTTTCGTCCCCCAACACCAACGCCATCATGGGCTCGGTGGAGCGCCCCATCTACGGGGTCGCCAGCGCGGTGGTCAGCACCATGCGCCAGGTGGGAATGACGGTGTCCATGGGCATCGTGATGATGGTCTTCGCCGCCCACCTCGGCCAGGCAGAGATCAGCAGTCGCAACCTCGGCGCCTTCGTGGCGACCATGCGGACGGTCTTCACCGTCTGCGCGGTGCTGTGCTTCGCCGGCATCTTCGCCTCCCTGGCCCGGGGCAAGGCCAGGGACGAAGCGACCTCCGGAGGGATGTGATATCGTGGGAATTCGGAGGCAGTCACAGCGGAGCTACAAGTCGATGAGAAGACGTTTGATCTTGGTTCTGGCCGGCCTCTCGCTGGCCAATCTGGCCGTGGTTTCGTGTGGCGACGACTCGCAGACCGGGACGTGCGGCCCGGCGGAGTGCGCGGACGGATGCTGCGACGGAGACACCTGTGTGGTGCCGACGGTGACGCGGTGTGGCGTGGGGGGGGAGGTGTGCGTGGATTGCACGTCCGACCTCCGGGCGGACAGCTGCGTGGGTGGCGCGTGCCTGTGCGCGGCGGCCGGGGCGGTCTGCGCTGCCGGCGAGGTGTGCTCCACGGCCGGGTGCGGAACCTGCGAGCCCGACTGCGCGGGCCGGTGTGCCGGGGCGGACGATGGCTGCGGAGGCACGTGCGCGACCAGCGACTGTGCGGATGGGTGCTGTGACGGTGCCGGATTCTGCGTGCCGCCCGCTGGGCAGACGGCCGAGATCTGCGGGAGCGGCGGGGCGGCTTGCGTGGACTGTGGGGCGGATCCGCTGGGGGACAGCTGCGTTGGGGGGGTGTGCGTGTGCGCGGCCACGGGAGCGCCCTGTGCCACAGGAGAGTATTGCTCCGCGGCCGGGTGCGGGGCCTGCCAGCCCGACTGCGCGGGCAAGTGTGCCGGGGCGGACGACGGGTGCGGGGGGCCATGCGCGAGCAATGACTGCACGGGCGGGTGCTGCGACGCGGCGAGCGCCTGTGTGGCCTTCGGGGCGCAGAGCGACGCGGCCTGCGGCGCCGGCGGGGAGGCCTGTCGTGACTGCGGCCTCTGGGGGCACAGCTGTGATGGGGGAGCGCACGCCTGCCTGTCGCCCCTTTTGAACGACGCCCGGTTCGTGGACCAGACGGTGCCGTTCTCCATGAGTCCGGGTCAGGTCGTCAGCGTGACGGTGACGATGCAGAACATCGGGACGGCCACCTGGACAGAGGCGGCGGAGTATCGCCTGGGCGCCCAGAACCCGCAGGACAACGGCGCGTGGGGCTTCGGGCGCGTGTATCTGTCTGCCGCCGACGCCATCGCGCCTGGCCAGTCGAAGACGTTTGCGTTCGACGTGACCGCGCCCACTGCTCCAGGGCTCCACAACTTTCAGTGGCGGATGGTTCAGGAGGGCCAGGCGTGGTTTGGCGCGTACACCGTGTACATACCGGTGCTCGTGGCGGCGAGCGCTCCCTCCATCGTGGTGTGCGAGGCCGTTCGCAACCTGGCGGGGACCGCCACCGACGCGGCGCCGGGCATCCAGGCCTGCATAGACGCCGCTTCTGCGGGGGGAGTCGTCGAGGTCCCGGCGGGGGTGTACCACCTCGACGGTCACGTGAGCATCGCGTCCGCTCCCATCACCCTGCGGACGGAGGGTACGGACATGACCCAGCCCCGGTGCGCGCGGGTGAACCACAGCTGCGCCGAGCTGATGGCGTCGACGTCCTTTGGAGACACGGGCGGGATCCTGCAGGTGTCCGCTGCCGGGAGCGTGGTGGATCACATCGTGCTCAACGGCAACAAGACGGCCCGGGCGGCGACCGCCTCGGGCCTGCAGTGCGCGAGCTACAACAACGCCTATGGCCACAACATGCGGCTTTTGTGCAGCCAGTGCACCCTGTCGAACAGCGTGTCCCAAAACAGCCTGTGCGGCACGGGCTGCGAGGTCGCCGGGGTTGGGTCCCAGGTGCTGGTGTGGCGGAACATCATCGCCGACAACGGCGTGCACGACCAAGAGGGCATGTGGGCCGACGGGGTGACCGTGCACGACTACGCCGATTCCACCTTCACCGAGAACGAGTTCGTCGACAACACCGACGTGGACTTCATCTTTGGCGGGTGCCAGCGCTGCATCATCCAGGACAATGTCCTGTGGCACACCACCGCCTTTGCCGGCAGCTCCTTCGCCGCCCTGATGCTGCACGCCTGGCCCAGCACCAGCGGCAACTTCACGGGCAGTGACACCTCACGCAACCAAATCGACTGCGGCAGCGACTGGCGGTGCGGGATCGGCCTGTACCTGGGATCCGACGCCTGGTACATCACCGACGTGTTCGGCGGCGCGGTGCACCACAACGTCGTCATCAACGGCGCCCAGGGGCTTGCCATCGACGACGCCCACGACATGGCCGTCTTCACGAACCCCGTCTCGAATCCCGCCGCGTCCGTGGACTGCTCGTGCGGCACCCAGGCCACCACCGCCTACGGCCAGGGCACGACCACGGTCAGCATCGACACGTCGCGAGACACCCTGAGCAGCACCTACACCAACCAGGACTGGGACGGCTGTATTCCCAACTGGTGGCACTAGTCCTGCTTGGTCACTTACACGTCTACTGGGGTCACTGCTGCTGGATATCACGCGGCTTGGGGGCCGCGAATGAACAACTCGATCGATGCTGGCCGCCGAGGCGCCCGCTGGGCAAGGAGCGAAAAGGGCGCATAGTGGGGCCTATGGAACCGACGAGCGACGCCGCCCAGGGGGATGGATCGGCGGTCAGGACGACTGAGTTGTTCATTGGCGGCCCCTTACGTCCTCACTCCCTCGGTCGGCGACCGTCAGGTCGCCTCGGTCGGTTGCTGTGGGCGCGCTCGCGTGGTTCCACAGCAGCAGCGCTCTCGCGACGACGTGTGAGTGACCAAGCAGTACTAGCCTTCCCAGGCGATGTCTCCCATGGGGGTGACGTCGTAGCCGCCCAGGTCTTGCACGGCCTTTCTGAAGGCGGGGGACGAGAGGGTGTCGCGGAGAACCCGGATGCGTGGGTCGTCCCAGTGGTCGTGGGGGATGCACAGGTCGTACCGTTCGATCATCAGGGGAACGAAGTCCAGGTCCAGGCTTCGGGCGGCTGCGAGGATGCCGAGGCCCACGTCGGCGCCCCCGGCCAGGACCTGCACGGCCACGCCGGTGTGGGTGTACTCGTCGCTTTCGTAGCCGCGTAGCTGGCCGCGGTCGATGGACTCCTTGTCGAGGTAGAAGTCCAGCAGCACTCGCGTGCCCGATCCCGCCTGACGGTTGATCATGCGTACGTCATCGCGCGTAAGATCGGCGAAGGTCTGGATGGACTTGGGGTTGCCTTTCTTCAAGATGAGCCCCTGTTGTCGAAGCGCCAGCGTGACGAGCCGCGCGGGCGTGTTGGCGAGGTGCTGCTCGAGGTAGGACACGTTGTACTCCCCCGTGGCGGGGTCGAGCAGGTGCGTCCCGCCTACATGACACTGCCCGGCGGCAAGGGCCATGAGCCCGCCCAGTGAGCCCACGTTGGACGCCGAGACGCGGATCCAGTCGGCCTCGCGTTTCATGTGGTCGGCGAGGAGGTCGAGGGTCACGTCGTGGCTGCCGGTGATGACCAGGGTCTGGTGCACGGCGTTGTGTTTGGAGAGGAGCTCGGCGCGGATGGGGCGGTCCTGCTCGGCGCCCTCGCTCTGGACGGGGATGCGGAGGATCCCGTCGGCCCGGGTGAGGGAGGTCACGGTGCCGGCGCCGCGCTTCAGGGGCGTGGCCACCACGCGGTCACCCACCTGGCCCAGGTGTACGCGCAGGAACTCCTCCTGTCCCAACCGCGAGGCGAGCCCGCGGGTGGGGACCACATCCACGGTCTCTCGCGGCTGCGGGGGTTGGCCCTGCATGCGCTCGAGCGCGGGACGCACCAGTTGATCGAAGCAGACCCAGGCCGACACGGGGTAGCCCGGCGTGCCCACCACGGGTTTGCCCCCCGCCTCGCCGAGGATGGAGGGCTTGCCGGGCATGGCGGTGACCCCGTGGGTGAGCACGCGGCCCACCTTGCCCAGGATGTGCACGGTGAAGTCCTTGGATCCCGCCGAGGCGCCGGCGTTGAGCAGCACGAGGTGGGCGTCCGTGGCCAGGGCCTCGGTCAGGGCCGCCTGGATCCTCTCCGGATCGTCGGGCTGGCGGGGCCAGACCGTGGGGACGCCGCCGGCCTCGGTGACCAGTCCGGACAGCAGGACGGAGTTGAACTCGATGATGACCCCGGGTGCGGGCGGGGTCTGCCGGGCCTGGCGCCAGTCCACGAGCTCGCTGCCGGTGGGAATAATCGTGACCCGAGGGCGCCTGAGCACCTCGATGGAGAAGACCCCCGCGGCCAGGAGCGCGGCCACGTCCGTGGCGCCCAGGCGGTGGTGGTGAGGCAGGAGCATCTCCCCGGCTACCATGTCCTCGCCCACCCGGCGAACGTGCTGCCAGGGGAAGGCCGCCGCCCGGATCTCCACCTGCCCGGGGGAGGGCTGGTGGACCTGCTCGATCATCACCACCGCGTCGGTCCCCTCCGGCAGGACCTGCCCCGTGTTCACGAGCCACGCCTGGCGATCCACCTCCAGGGTGATGGGGGACTCGTCGCTGGCGCCGTAGGTGGACTGGGCGGCCACGGCGATGCCATCCATGGCTGCGCTCTGGTAGTAGGGCGACGACAGCGTCGCGAACACGGGCGCGGCCGTGACCCGGCCCAGGGCCTCGGCGGAGTCCACCGTCCGGGTGCCCACCAGTCCGATCCAGTCGAAGGCGCCCAGGAGCCCCTCCCGGGCGGTATCCAGGGATTTCATGCTCAGGTACTTGTTGCGCTTCATGGGGTGTTACCTCCGCGTGGGCGTCGGCGTGGGCCTCGGCCTCGGCCCCTGGGACATCCTCAGGGATAGAGCAGCACGGTGACCGGGCTGCCCTCGTCCAGCCCCTCGCTGTTGACCTCCACGCGCACCAGGCCGTGTCCCTGGGTCAGGGTGCGGATGAGGCCCGACTTGCCGAAGAGGGGCTCGGCGCGCCATTCGTCCGCCTCGCGCACCAGACGCACCCTTACGTACTCTTCCCGTCCGGGCACCGACGGCAAGTTGCGCGTCAGGGTGGCCGCCTGGCGGGCGAAGCGGACGAAGGCGCGGGCCGGACGACCCAGGAGCCGCTCCAGGATGGGCTCGGCGAACAGGTGGAAGGAGATCATGCACGAGGTGACCTGCCCTGGCAGCCCGAGGAGCTGTTTCCCTGTGGTTTGCACCCAGATGAAGGGCTTGCCCGGTGCCACGGAGACCCCGTGGACCAGCAGGTCGGCGCCGGGAAAGGACTCGAAGATCTCGATGGTCAGGTCCCGGGTGCCCATGGACGAGCCGCCCGACAGCAGCAGCAGGTCGCAGGGCTCGAGCCCCGCGGCGACGGCGGCTCTCAGGGAGTCTGCGTCGTCGGGGGCGAGGCCGAGGGGCAGGGGCGTTCCACCGGCCGCCAAGACCTGCGCCGCGAGGGTGTGCGAGTTCACGTCCCGCACCTGCCCTGGCAGCGGCGTCTGGTGGATCGGGATCACCTCATCGCCCGTGGAGAGGATGCCCACCCTGGGACGTCGCACCACGGCAACCTCGCCCATTCCCAGGGCTGCCAGCAGCCCCAGATCCTGGGCGCGCAGCCGCTGCCCTGCCGGCAGCAGCGAGTCACCCTCGGCCGCGTCATCGGTGGCGCCGAGCACATGGGCGCCGGGGGCCACGGGCCTGCACACCTCCACCGTGTCGGCTCGGGCAACGCGGGTGTGCTCCACCATCACGATGGCGTCCGCGCCGTCGGGGACCATCCCCCCGGTGCCGATGGCCGCGCAGTCCCCTGGGCCCACGGTCATGGTGGGCACCTCGCCCATGCGCACCTCGCCCACCTGACGGAGATAGCCCGGGGTCCCCTCGCTGGTGCCGAAGGTGTCTTTGCCGCGCACGGCGTAGCCGTCCATGGTGGCCCGGTGGAATCCAGGCAGGTCCGCGGGCGCCGTCAACTCCCCGGCCAGGGTGCGGCCCTGCGCCTCCGCCAGCGCGACGGTCTCAGCGGGCAGCGGCCCGATGGCCTCCGCGTAGCCGCGCACCTGCGCCACGGTCTGCACGTTGAAAAAGGGCTTCATGATCGTGGCAGCGCTGCGCAGTCCTGGGGGATGCCGGTGGCCATCTGCAGGGCGTGTGGCAGGGCGGGGGCGAGGGCCTCGAGCTGCTCTCGCACGGCCTTGGGGCTGCCCGACAGGTTCACGATAACCGACTGGCCGCGCTGTCCGCACACGGCCCGGGAGAGCATGGCGTGGGGTGTCTTGGTCAGACCGGCGGTGCGCATGGACTCCGCCATGCCCGGGATCTCTCGATCGATGACCGCAAGGGTTGCCTCCGGGGTGACGTCCCGGGGCGACAGGCCCGTCCCGCCGGTGGTCACGATGAGGTCGCAGATCTCCTCGTCGCACAGCCGCGTCAGCGTGGCCTCGAGGTCGGCGCGGTTGTCCGGCAGGGTCTCCTTCGTCACCACCTGATCGCCCAGGATGGACTCCAGCAGGTCCGCCGCCAGGGGCCCCGCCTCGTCGGGCCGGGCCCCCGCTGCGCTGCGGTCGCTCAGGGTGACGACGGCCATGCGGTAGCGGTCCAGAGCGTCGTCCGTGCGGAGGGTGTCGCCCCGGGACAGGTCGCCGCTGCGGATCACCCGGGCAAAGATGCCTCGCTTGGGCATGATGCAGTCGCCGGTCTGGAGGTAGATCTTGCAGTGGGTGTGGCACTCCTTGCCGATCTGGGTGATCTGTAGCACGGCCCGGTCGCCGGCGCGCAGCCGGCGGCCCACCGCGATGTCGGTGAGCACCAGTCCCCGGGTCACGATGTTCTCGCCGAAGTCGCCGGGTACGAGATCGAGACCCTTGGCGCGGACCCCGTCGATGTCCTCGTCTGCCAGCAGGCTGATCTGGCGGTGCCAGTTGCCGGCGTGACCGTCTCCCTCGATGCCGTGCCCACGCACCAGCGCCAGCTGGTCCACGGCTTGTTTCACACCGCCGGTCTTCTGGCTGACACAAACCGCGACCACAGTCCCCTTCATGGCGTCACCTCCCGGGTCGGATCCCGCTGGAAGTGACCGCTTCTGCCCCCGGACTTCTCCTCGAGTCGGATCCGGGTGACGGTCATCTCACGGTCCATGGCCTTGCACATGTCGTAGAGCGTGAGCGCCGCGACCGAGACGGCGGTCAGCGCCTCCATCTCCACGCCCGTGCGCCCCGTGGAGGCCACGGTGGCCATGATCCCGATGTGGTCGGGGTGCAGGACCAGGTCCACCGCGATGTGGTCGATGGCCAGCGGATGGCACAGCGGGAGCAGCTCGCTCGTGCGCTTGGCCCCCTGGATCCCTGCCACGCGGGCCACGGCGAGGACGTCGCCCTTCTTGATGGTCCCGTCACGGATGGCCCCGATGACGTCCTCTCGCGTGCGCACCTCGCCCGCTGCGACCGCGACGCGGCGGGTGGGGGGCTTGTCGCCAACGTCTACCATCCGTGCGCTGCCTGTATCGTCCACATGCGTCAACCCGCTCATGATGTGTCCTTCTCGTGGTCGTCCGTGGTTCGTCCGTGCCGTTGGGGCTAGCCCCCGATGAGCGCCATCTGTCGGCGGGGCCAGCTGGCTGTGGGGAGGCCCTTGCTTTGGAGCAGGGCCACGACTTGTCTGTCGAGCGTCTCCAGGCGATCCGCACGTAGCAGCGTCAGAAGATCCGCGCCGGACTGCCGTCGCAGGCACGAAAGCAGCCGTCCGCGGCTGTCGAGCCGGATGCGGTCGCACTGCGCGCAGAAAGGCTCGGAGATGGGCGTGATCAGGCCGACGGTGATCTCACCGCCGTCGACCTCGAAGCGATGTCGCTGGGAGGTGTCGCTCCTGGAGGTCGGGCCCAGATAGCGGAAATCGGCCTTCAAGGTGGCCATGGCCTCGCCGGCGGGCAGGTACTCCTGGTCGAAGATGCGCCTCGCTATGCCCATGGGCATCAGCTCGATGAGGCGGAGCTCGGCGCCCCGTGTGGCGGCGTACCGAACCATCCGAGGCAGGTCCGAGCCGTTGCCCGAGCGCAGGAGCACTGCGTTGAGCTTTCGTTTCGGGAAGCCGGCCTCCCGGATCGCGTCGATCCCTTGCAGCACCCGGTCCAGACGGTCCACCCCGGTGATCGCGGCGAACCGGGTGGGTGACAGGGAGTCCAGGCTCACGTTGATGCGATCCAGACCGGCCTCCCGTAAGGCCATCGCGCTGCCCGCGAGGCGGGAGCCGTTGGTGGTGAGGCAGAGCTCGGCGTCGGGTAGGTGCGCGCGCAGGGCCGACACCAGGCCCGGCAGGCGTGGGCGCATGAGCGGATCCCCACCCGTCAGCCGGATCTTGCGCAGGGGTACGATGCGGTGGATGCGGTCCACAAGGGTCAGGATCTCGTTGCTGGCGAGGTTTGGCCGTTGCTGCTGTCGCTCGGGCGTGGGGGGCCGGCAATAGCGGCAGAAGAAGTTGCAGCGGTCGGTGACCGACAGGCGCAGATACAGCGACATTCACGTCTCCAAGCTACGTGCAAGGGAGGGGTGCCGATGCGGCATGGCCGGGGCGACTCCTTTCCAAGCACGGGAGGCACGACGGTTTCCCAGCGCACCCTGTACGGTCACGAGCCCATAGCCTGTGGGTTGGCCGTAGGGCGCGGGACTCAGAGTCGACTACAGTTATATATCCTAAATTGCTGAGTCGTCTAGTGCGATATTCTCTCGGTGAGGCCAGTCGAGACTAGGGGTAGTTCACCGTGGCGTCGAAGGTGTAGGAGGACTCGAGGTCGAAGCAGGGGCCGCACTCCACGACGCTGGCGTCGCCGGTCTCCCAGTCGACCCGGATCTGCTTCCAGGAGATGCCGTCCAGGGTGCCCGCCAGGACGCCGTCGGGGGCCTGCTCCAGGGAGGTGAGCTGCAGCGTCCCCGCGTTGGGGAGGTAGAGCTTGAGGGGCGGTGTGCAGTCCTGGCCCAGGCAGCAGGTGGAGTCCATGCATTCCCACAGGAAGATCAGATGCGCGGTGTCCATCAGGTTGACCGACAGGTCGTCCTCGGTGAAGGTGACCGGATCGGTGCTGAGGCCCCCTGGCACGAAGTCGCCCCAGAGCTCTACCCGGATCTTCCAGGCGTGGTTGTCGCCCAGGTCCACGTCGCTCTCGTAGACGTAAGAGTACTCGGTGCCGTCCGGCAGGGTTCCACCGATGGCCGCCTCGCCAAGGAGGATCGGGTCGATGGTGTCGCACGGGATCTTCATTACGCAGTCGTCTGTGTTGATTGTGCAGTCGTCTTCGCAGGTGGTGTAGCCGCAGCGGAAGCCGTGGTCGGTACAGGCCGCCACGTCACCCATGTCGTAGCCGTCGCACTCCTCGTTTCCTTCGGCCCGGTCGTCGCCGCACACGGGCAGCTCGCAGTGCGCCACGTCGATCTCGCAGGTGGGCAGGCAGTACAGGTACCCCCCGACGAAGAGCGGGTTCTCGTCGGAGCAGAACCGACCGCCGAAGTCGTCTCCGTCGCACTCCTCGGTGCCCTCCATGATGCCGTCTCCACAGACCGGATCGTCCACAACGTCGCCCCCATCACCGCCGCACGCGAGGGGAACTCCAACCGCGAAAACCAGGGCGACCAAGGCAGCCAGATACGTGAGCCTACGTTGCATGTCTCTTCTCCTTAGACCATGCGCCGCATTGTAGCACGGTTGTCTGCCGATCCCCGAGCCTTGGATTGCGTCCCGGGTTGCGTCTTGGGGAGGCGGGGGGGGCTCAGGTGATCAGCCGCCGGCGGAGCAAGAACAGCCCCAGAGCGCACAGGAGCAGGACCAGTCCGGGGGGGGGCACGCCGTGGGGGCCTGTGGCGTCGCAGGAGCAGGCATTGCCCTTGCCTGGCGAGTCCGTGCCGCCGTCAGGGCCGGCGTCGGGGATGTCGGCGTCCGGATCCACGGTGATCTGGACCTCGTCGACGTCCGTGCCGTGTTCTGTACCCACGGTCAGTTCAAAGGTGAGGGTCGTGGACGTCGTGACGTCCGGAGCCGTGAAGATCGCGGTCTCGGCGTTCGAGGCGTCCACGGTGACGTCCGGCCCGCCCAGCTGAGCCCACCCGAAGGACATCGATCCGCCGCGCGGGTCCCGAGAGCCCGAGCCGTCCAGGGTCACCACCTGACCCGGCCTGACGGTCTGGTCGGGTCCCGCGTCGGCCACTGGACCCCAGCACAGGCGCTGGTCGGCCACCACCTCGGCGAAGGGCGTGTTGGTGATGCCTTCGAAGGCGATGTCGTCGATCTCCCACCCGTGGCCCCCGGCGGCCTGATCGGTGCCCACCCGGAAGCGGAGCAGCAGCGTGTCCCCCGCGAAGGTGGTGCCGAAGTCTAGGGTGACGGTGTCGGTGTCGGGCCAGGAGGGGTTCTCGTGGGCGTAGGCCCAGCGGTTGGACAGGGGGTTGCCCGAGACGTCGGTGAGCTGGGCGACGTACCCCGGGTCGGCGGTGATGTTCACGTCGTGCCAGGCGTTGCCGCCGTCCGTGCTGACCTCGATGACGCCGCCGTCCCAGTAGGTGGCGTCGGAGTACTCGAAGCTGAAGCGGTGAACGAAGGTCACCCGGAGGGGCTCGGTGTCCGACACCTCCAGCGGCGGGGAGACCAGCCGGGTGTCGGAGGGGCTCGCCGTGTCCGGGCAGTGGAACAGGTGGTTTGCCGGATTCAGCGGATCCTCCACCCGGTTCCAGATCCCGGACACGTAGCCCACGTAGTCCTCGGTCCATGCCACCTGGAGGCTCTCCACGGTGTCGGTGGCCGAGGCCGCGAGGTTCACGTCGTAGTTCACCCGGCGCACGTCCAGGTGGCTCAGGTGCGTCACGCAGGTTTCGGGGTGGCTCACCTCCACGTTCAGGCCGATGACGCCCATGGACTGCGGCGTCTCGTCCAGGGCCACCTGCAGGGTGACCGTACCGGTTTCGAACGGCGCGATGGTGCCGAAGGTGGCGGTGGCGCCGGCGGGGAAGGTCACCGATGCGTCGCCCGTGGACAGGACCAGCTCGGCCCCTGACAGCGAGGTGGTGCCGGTGTTCTGCAGGGTGATGGTGACGTTGCCGATCTCCGTGGCGTCCAGGAGCCCGTCGTTGTCGCAGGAGGCCACGGCGTCGTCCACGGCCACTTCCACGAGGCGCATGTTGGCGGCGTTTACGAAGCTCTCCTCCAGGCCGGTGAAGTCGTTCGACCAGCGGGACGGAGACTCGGCGCAGGTGCCAATGCCACGCCGGGCGAAGGCCTCGGCGGCGAGGTCGAAGTCACTGGCGTCGGCGGCGACGATGGCCGCCAACAGGGCGTCTCGCTGCTCGGTGTACGTCGCATCCGGCGGGGCCAGCGAGATGCCCGCGACGAGGTAGTCGGCCATTCGCCGTCGGGCCTGGTCGAAGTCGTAGCGCGGCGCGGCCGCGAGGGTCTGCTGGACCAGCGCCATGTAGACGTCATGCATCATGGTGCCCCAGATCTCCCCGGCGTTGTGCACCTCCGAGTTGGGAGCGCTGGTGGGATCCAGGGGGTGGGAGGTGGGCAGCGGCTCACCGTCGGAGATGTGCCGGAAGGTCAACGCGTTCTTGGTGAAGTCCGCCGAGTAGGGCACCCGCCGGATTCCGAAGTAGGCCGAGTTCTCGCGGTCGGCCAGCGAGTACAGGCCCGTGGCGTAGGTGCCCAGGGGATCGTCGCCTTCGTTGATGGTGGTGTGCCCGGCGACGAAGTCGGCGAAACCCTCGCTCATGGCGCCGCACTGCGGGTTGCCGCAGGCCACGAGGCGGTGGTGGAGGTAATGGCCCCACTCGTGGGCGGTCACGCCGTTGTCCAGGGCGCCCTGGAAGGCGTCGGCGCCCTTTGTCAGGTGCGCCAGCCCGGGGCCAGCGCTGACCATGGACTTGAGCAGAATCCCGTTGTCGTTGGACACCGAGACCGCCGGGATGGTGATGGTGAGGGGCGGGTCCTCGTTGGGCATGGCCATGGCGCCCTCGCCGGGGTTGTGGTTGGCGATGATCACGCCGATGGCGCCGGCCTGGTCGGCCCGCTGGGCCTTGGATGCGAAGGTGCAGGTGCCGCGATCGATGAGCGCGATCGCTCCTGCGACATTGTTGACGATGGGCTCGCAGGCGTCGTGGAGGTCGCCGACACCGTCGTCGGCAAGCACGATGAGGGCTGTGACGTCATAGCTGAAGGTGCCGAAGCTCGCGCCCCGGCATCCGATGTCCGAGCCGTCCACCGTCAGGGAGGGCGAGCCTGTCCACAGCCCGGTCATCATGAAGGGCGATTCGCCGTCGGCCGGGGTGGACATGCTGGCGTTGTTGTCGAACTCGTCGTCCCGGCCGGCCACCTGGGCCTCGATTGGATCTCCGTCCTCGCCGCCGCGGCCGTGGTTGTCCTGCTGGGCGTTGCCGGCGGCCTCGTCGAAGCCCGAGTCGTAGAAGTAGTCGTGCAGCCAGTTGATCGTGTAAAAGAGCATGACCGCAGCGGCGTCGTGCTGGTCGGAGTCGGCCCAGGGCAGGGCCCCGGTGTCGTAGGTGTAGTCGAATGTGTCGGGGCCGCTGGTCTGGCCGTATCGGTCACCGAAGTTGAAGCCGTCCGGGGCCACGGTCTCGATGTGAACCTCGGCGTTGTTGCCCCGGGTGACCGTCGTGCCGGCCGCGAGCCAGGGATCGGGATCGCCGCCCGGGTTGGTGTTGAATCCGTCCAGCGTCACGAGCGTCGGGAAAATGTAAGCCGGGAAGGACCCGTCCGGTGTGCCGGTGGGGTGGGGTGAGTAGTCGGCGATGGGGCCGTCCGTGGGTGGGTGTAGCCCGCCGGCCTCGGCCCAGACCCGGTACCCGAAGTCGTGCGACACCAGGCTGCGGCGGTGCAGCACACGGCCATCGTCCGCGGCGATCACGTAGGTGTAGAACGCTGGTGCGCGTGCGTCCCGGTCCACGGCCATCACCTCGAGCAGGTAGCTCGGGATCAGGCGGTCCGCGAGGGGGAAGAGCACGGGCTTGACCCGGGCGGGCCGGAGGAGCTGCAGCCCGGCCTGGAGCGCGGCCGCGGTCGGGGCCAGGCGGAAGTACCGATAGCCCGCCTTGCGCCGGCCCGTGTCGGGGAAACGGCTGGCGTCCATCCACACGCCGAACAGGTCCCCCACGGCCTCCGAGAGCGCCTCGGCGTGGGACAGCCGGAACGCCTGCAGAGCCGGTGCGTCGGGTCGCGCCGCCTCGTGGAGGTTGCCCGCGAGGGCCACGAGGGCCAGGTCCCGGGTGAGGAGCACCTTGAGCGCATTGTGGAACAGGTCCACGCCACCCACCCGCTGCCGGAGCACCACGAGTATTCCGCCGCGGCCCGTGTCGTGCACGCGCGCCACGTGGGCTGCGTCCAGCGCCCCGGCCGGCAGGCGATAGAAGGGAGCGTACTGCTCGGCGAAGAAGAGCGCCGCGTCCCCGGCCGTTGGATGCGCAGCGGCCGGCGAGGGCTGGTGGTGGCGGGAGGCCCACACAAAGGTGGGGACGTCCCGGATCTCGTCCCACGCGGTCACCACGCCCCAGGCCCGGGTGGCCGCCGGTAGCGCCGCCGGGGCTGTGGCCACGGGAGACACCTGCTGGTTTGCATCGAACAGCGGAGCCCGGGCCGCCTGCACCGTGGTGCCCGCCAGCACCATCCCCGCGAACGTCACCCAGGCGATGCGTTTCCTCATGGCGTCTCCTTTCTCATCGATCGTATTTTTGTCGACTATAGCAGACCTCGGGCGCGTGCGAACGCCAGGACCGTGCCCGTGGCGTCGTACCGCGGTCGCCAGCCGAGCCGCTCCCTGGCCCGGTCGGAGGTGGCGCAGATGGCGCCGCCCACCAGGGCCTTGGTCCACTCGATGTCGGACTGGGGCAGCAGGCCGAGCGCATACAACGTGCGGGCGATGAGCACGAAGAGCGCCTCGGGCACCGGCACCACGCGCTTGTTCACCAGGGCGGCGTACGCCTTGAGGGACCGCGGATCGGCGGCCGTGAGGTTGAAGATGTCCGAGCGGTCGTAGTGCAGGCCCAGCCGGAAGGCCTCCACCACGTCGGCGTCCCAGCACACGTCCACCACGTCATCGCCGCGCACCAGGAACATCAGGGGGGCAGTGAACATCCTGCCCATGGTGTTGTTGGTGGTGGGGCCGATGAAGATGCACGGCCGGAAGCGGATGACGACGAGGTGGGGATGTTGACGCTGGAGGGCGTCGAGCTGTCGCTCCACCAGCCCCTTGGTGCGGGAGTAGAACCAGTCCGGGTTGGAGCGCAGGGGGTGGTCCTCGGTGTGCGCTGTCGGGTTGTCCAGGTGAGCGCCGTACACGGCGATGGAGCTGGCGTAGACGATCTTCGGCACCTTCGCGGCGATGACCCCCTCGAAGACGCGGCGGCTGCCGCCGACGTTGATCTCATCCACCGTGGCGATGGACATGGATCGGGGGGCCTGGACGATGAAGGCAAGGTGGTACACCGCGTCGCAGCCCTCGAAGTGGCGTGGAAAGTCGGCGGTGCGGACGTCGGCGTACCGGTGGGTCAGCTTGGGGGACGTGAACTCCGATGGGTGGATGTCCAATCCGACGAGTGACTTCACGGCAGGGTCTGCGTCCAAGGCACGCAGCACCAGCTGGCCGAGGTAGCCCGCCGATCCGGTGACTGCGACTCTCATGAGGACTCCTGGGCCGATCGCGACGCTTCGGAGCGCCAGTCGGGGAATGAACGTCTTGAAGCGTCTTTTGGTGCTCAGAGTCTCTCACCCGGTGGCCGGCTGTCCATTCCTTTGTTCCTTGTCTGGTCCCTGTGTGCTTAATTGGCTGAATACAAAGGGCTATTCCGGTCACTGCTTCATGGTCGTTCTGTGACGGAACCATGACAAACCCCGGGGCGTTTTCGGGCGTCATACAGGGGCGGCGTCGCGGTGGCGACCCGGCAACGATTCGCGACAACCCAAGGAGGTCCGACATGCTGAAAAAGACGATCATCATCATTGGCGCGGTGGCTTTGGCTTCGAGCTGCGCGAAGAGCAAAGACGCAGACAGCCCGGAGGCCAAGTCCCAAACGAGGATGGCCTACGGCGACCAGTCCATGTCCGCCGGCGAGGCGGGTCGGAAGTCAGCCGACTACGCCGCCAGCCCGTCTCCCAAAAAACCTGCGCCTGCGACCTCGGGGCGTGTGCTCTACATGTCGGCCCGGCGCGTCCGGCGATCGGGGCTCCAGGGGTTGAGCACCCGAGGGGGGCCCGCCGGTCGACGCGGTAGCAGGGCCTATATCCGCCCCGGCAGGCGCCCGCCGGTCATCGTCAAGAAGAACACCGAGCAGTACACGAGCTACGGCATCAACCCCTTCGTCAGCAGCCTCGTCGACGCTCGGTCCACCTTCGCCATAGACGTGGACACGGCCTCCTACGCCATCTGCCGCCGCAAGCTGCGCAGCGGCCAGCGTCCGCCCACCTCCGCCGTGCGGGTGGAGGAGTTCGTCAACTACTTCAACTACGGCTACAAGGGACCGGCCAACCAGCCCTTCCTGGTGCACATCGACGGCGCGCCCTCGCCCTTCGAGCGCGGCCGCCACTTTCTGCGCATCGGGATCCAGGGCAAGCACCTCACGAAGGCCTCTCGCAAGCCCGTACACCTGACCTTCCTCGTGGACACGTCGGGCTCCATGCATTCAGCGGACAAGCTGCCGCTGGCCAAGCGATCCATGCGCATCCTGATCAACCAGCTCAAAAAGGGCGACACCGTGGCCATCGCCACCTACGCCGGCGACGTGCGCCAGGTCCTCGCCCCCACGGGCATCGAAGGGCGCGCCCGGATCGAGGACGCCATCTACGCGCTCACCTCTGGCGGTGGCACCGCCATGAACGACGGCATGAAGGTCGCCTATCAGATGGCTTCCAAGTCCTTCGTCAAGGGCCATGTCAACCGCGTGATCGTGCTGTCGGATGGCGACGCCAACATCGGCCGCACGGGCTGGCGTCCCATGCTCGCCCAGATCCGCAAGTACGCCGACCGGGGCATCACCCTGTCGACCATCGGCTTTGGCATGGGCAACTACAAGGACACCCGCATGGAGAAGCTGGCCAACAAGGGCAACGGAAACTACTACTACGTCGACGGTCTGAACGAGGCGCGGAAGATCTTCGGCAAGCAGGTGACGGGCACCCTCCAGGTCATCGCCAAGGACGTCAAGGTGCAGGTGGTGTTCAACCCCGCCCTGGTGGCCAAGCACCGGCTGGTGGGCTACGAGAACCGGAAGCTGGCTCACCGCGACTTCGCCAACGACAAGGTGGACGCCGGAGAGCTCGGCGCTGGCCACACCGTGACCGCCCTGTACGAGATCGTGCTGCGCAAATCCCCGCAGCGCATCCCGGCGGGCAAGGCCCAGGCGGCGGCCTTCCGCGGCAAGGCCGGCATGCTGGCCCTGGTGCGGCTGCGCCACAAGGCGCCCCAGACCGCAAAGGGTGCCAAGTCTCAGCTCATCGAGGGGTACTTCCCCAAGCGGCTGCTGGCCGACTCCGTCACCAAGGCCGACAAGTCCTTCCGGCTGGCCCTGGCCGTGGCCGCCTTCGGTGAGAAGCTGCGCGGCTCTCCCCATGCCAAGGAGTGGACCCTCATTGGCATCGCCCAGCTCGCCGAGAAGGGCATCGACAGCAAGGACCCGGCCCAGGCCGAGTTCCTCAAGCTCGTCCAGAAGGCCAAGACCATCGGGATCTGATTGTTCCTCACCGCGCGGCGCGGCCCCGACCCAATGGCCCGCCGTGCGCTCCCCGCCCACGCTCCCCCCCCTTCACCTCGGGCCCGGGCGCTGTCTAGCGCCCGGGTCGACCTTTTTGGCCGTTGGAAGCGAATCGGGCTCAGACGTACCGCTGGCAGGTGTCGCAGTAGTGGCGGTTGTGCTCGGGCACCCAGCGCGCGGCGGCGCCGCACGTCTGGCAGGCGGCAGGAGCAGGAGCCTGGGCTGCCGGGTCCATGGCAGGGGCCTGGGCTGCCGGGTCCATGGCAGGAGCCTGGGCTGCCGGGTCCATGGCAGGAGCCTGGGCTGCCGGGTCCATGGCAGGAGCCTGGGCTGCCGGGTCCATGGGGGCCGCGCCGGGCAAGGGCTGGCCGGGCATGGGCTGGCCGGGCATGGCTTGACCGGGCATGGGCTGGCCGGATCCGGGCTGGCCGGGCATGGGCTGGCCGGGCATGGGCTGGCCGGGCATTCCGCCCGCGGCTGTGGCTGCCACCTTCTTCCAGCCCATGGCGCTGCCGATGATCCCGGCGATGCAGCCGAGGTTGTGCAAGTAAAAGGAGAAGCCTGGGGTGACCATTGGCTTCCCCTTGACCGTGGCCATGATGAGCACCACGAAGATCGCACCCAACAGGAGGCTGAAGATCGCAGTGAACAGGCTGATGCGGGGCGGGATGTGGGACGCCGAGTGGCCCAGCCCCAGCAGCACCGCGCCCGCGATGAGCAGCAGCACGTTGATGATTCCCCAGGAGAAGACGGCCTTGCCGCCCAGGTACACCAGCTTGTCCTCGCCGCGCCGCATGCGGTCCGGATCGAATTTTTGAGTGCGGCACTCGCCGCGCCAGCAGGACTTGACCTCTGAGGTGCCCACGGAGATCTTGGCGCCTCGGCGGCTGCGGCTGGCCCAGCCGGTAGTGAAGATCCCGATCAGGATGAAGAGTGCCGCCGCTCCGCACAGAGCGATGGCGGGTACGTTCTTGCCTTGCATGTTTTTTTTCCTCCAGAGAAGGCATAATCACGTTCGTTGGGGCCTACGTCAAGCTTCATCGGCCATCGAGTGCGGTTCCCGCGGGGTGCCGCAACGCGGATCTCGGTTTCACAGGATTTCGCGTACTTGGGCTTTTGGGCGCATCCCGTCTGAGAATCGTGGCGCTAGATCTTCGTCCTTTTTCTCAGTGGACCGACACGCCCGAGGCATCTGGCGCGGGTCGGTGGCGTGCGCGTCAGCGAGACCGCCAGCGTTGGGGTGCGCCTTTTTTCCTAGGTTCAGAAAAGAAGAGGGGTACGCCCAAACGTCCGCGACATCGCCAGAGGTGCGCGCCAACCAGATGAGCCCCGCCCGGGGTTTCTTGGCTCAACAGCGATTGTCACTGTGCGGCAAGAACCCACTACCTTGTAAGCCAAGTCCATTGTGCTGACGCCGAAATTCTCACGGATCCAGTCATGGGGCTGGCGGCATTGGCATCCCGACGGGTGTGCGCCCGTCGGCGTCTGGAGATATCATCTAGTAGCCGTACCGTGATGCCACGGGCGCGGTGATCTCCTCGATGGCCCCGACCTCGGCGTCCGAGAAGCCGTGGCGGTAGTAGTCCGGCTCGGTGAGGGTCGCCGTGTAGTGCGCCCGGGTCTCGGTGAATGGCTCGGGGGCGAGGTCTGTGTGGCGCAGGATCCCATCGATGATCGGGCCCGAGTCGCGGCACAGGTCCTCGTAGCGAACCACCCGGGTGGCCGCGGCCAGCCCCGGATCCGCGGCCAGCACGTCGGCGACGTGGCCGTAGACGGAGGCCCAGTAGGTGGCCAAGGCCTCGGCGAACCGGTGCGATCGCCACAGCGCCCGGATTCGCTGCATGGCGTCGTCCTGGCCGACGTGGATGAACCGCTGGTGGGGGCCGAACTCGTAGTGCCCGACGATGTCGAGGTACCGCACCAGGGTCGGGTCGGCCGTACAAAGATCCATGAACAGTCGCTGCTGCTTGTGGAGCGACGCCACGTGGGCCACGGGGTGGCGCACGATCAGCACGAAGCGTGCGTCGGCGAACAGATGGTGCAGGTAGGGCAGGCGGGTTACCAGATTGTTGTTCTTGGCGGCATACCGGGGGCGGGCCTGGGCGAGGCAGACCTTGCGGATGTGGTCGGTGTAGGCGCCTTCGAACGGCGGGTTGCGCGTCCTCGCGTCCAGCACGTTGGTCTGGCGCTCGGTGTGAAGGTGCTCGAAGTAGGCCATCCAGATCCGCTCCTCCACCATCTCGGGGCTGTCCTTGGTGATCCGCAGGCGGTCGGCGTGGATCCGCTCGACGGGGGCCGCGGTCGCCAGGGGCAGCGCCGAGATGAGGCGGCCGGACCAGTGAGGCAGGAAGGGGATGGGCAGGTGGTAGTAGCGGTGGGTGGCCACTGCCGGGTGGTTGTGGAGCAGCTCCAGGGTGACGGTGGTGCCCGCCCGGGCGATGCCCACGACATAGATGGGTCGATCCACAGGCCAGCGGGCCAGCCGCCGGCGCAGCAGTCGGGACTCCAAGTGCCCCAGGCCCCGGAACACCGGCGCGAGCCCGTGGGCCAGCCGGGTGACGACCCTGGCGCCCGAAGGCACTGACCAGCGACCGGCGGCCTCGGGCAGCAGCAGCCTCGTGACCAATGTCGTGACCGGCCTGGTGAGCGGGTTGGATGGCACGGGGTGGGTTCGCCTCAGGGTTGTCGACACTGTACAGCAACCCTGGGCTCTCCTGTCAACCGAGGCCCGTCGGGGGGGCGCCTTGACGCCTTGCGTGACCGCGGCCCATAGTAAGGCAGGTGAGGAACCTCAGGTGAGACACATCCTGCAGATGGGACTGGTTGTGGTGCTCGCAGCCTGGACCACGCCCGCCGCATCGTGGGCGACGCCCATTCGTGTCCGGGCGCGCCCCGGCCCGGTGGAGGTGGCGCGGCCCGGCCCGGCAAGGACGGTGCAGCTTGGCAGCCCTGGTTGCCGCCCCAACTGCCGAGGGCGCACCTGCGGCCCAGACGGCTGCGGCGGGCGGTGCGGCACCTGCGCCAAGGGGCGCCACTGTGTCCGGAATCGATGTGTGAAGGGTTCCAAGGACCCCTGCATGCTCCTGGCCGGGAGGTGGAACGGGGCCATGGTCATCAACCCCGTCCACCGGCTGGCCGGCCGCATCCGGGGCAGCCGCAAGGCGTGCAAGGCGCGGTTCCGGATCACCTTCCAGTCCGGCGGGCGCTCCGACTGGGTGTTGCAGGACTTCGTCGTCACCTTCCGGGGCGCCACGGTGCGCTTCCGGGGGCACCGCCTCGTCGCCAACGGATCGGGCACGCCCTACAGCCTCGACACCTTCACCGGGCGGTTCAACGCCGTCCGCACCCGCTTCACCGGGACCCTGCGGGACACCCGCAACGTCACGGGGCCGGTCGTCCTCCGGCGGAAATAGCGTTGATGTCGTGAACGCGTGATCCGGGCGGGGTGTGAACGCAGGTTCACGGTGACCGGTCGAGGATCCTCGGATTTCGGGCTTTTCCCTGTGATCCAGGGGACCGGTGTTGCTGGCCGGTGTTGGCATGTCGCTTGCTTCGCCATGCCGCTCGTTTGGGTGGTCTCCCTGCTCGTGACAGAGGTGAATTGATGACTTTCATGAAAGTGTCCCTGGGCGCTGCCGTCTTGGCGACCGCGCTGTTGGGGGCGGGCTGCTTTGTTGGAGCCGGCGGTGGCGTGAATCACAGCGACGCGCAGGTGGGGGAGGATTCCCAGGTCCTCCAGGACGCGGACACTACCGACGACGCCTCCGCGCCGGCAGGCGGGACCATCTCCATCTATCTGGAGGGGGACCTGACGCCCAAGACCTTCACCGACGGGCTGGCCGGTCAGACGCCCACGAGCTACGTCGTCGCCCTCAGCGAGTACTGGGTGCAGACCTCACTGGACGATCCCTCTCCGGTTTTCTGCTTCGACACGGGCGCCACCCCCGTGGTGGCGGATTTGCAGGGTGACACCCTGATCGGCGTCTGTCGGACCCAGGACATCCCCACGGCCCTGTACACCTATGGTCGCGTGAAGGTCGAATGGGTCACCTACACGGTGACCGGGACACTGCACTACTCGGGGACGCCCTTCCCCGGGGAGTTCACCTTCTTTCGCGCCTACTCCGACACCACCTACGACGGGCAGAGCTACCTTGCAGGGGAGGGGACCATCGCCTACAGCGGGGCGACCCAGGTGGAGATTCCTGCCTCCTACGATCCGCCCCTGTCCTTGCCGGGGATGCGCCTCGAGACCATTGACGGCGAGTTCTGGATGACCTTCCCCTACTCGCAACCGCTGGCGGTGGACCAAGTCAACACCGACCACCACTGGGCCCGGGCGCACTGGGAGATCTTCGAGGGGTTCCGGTGGCAGGACGCCCCGGATGCGGGGAACACCGCCGGTGTCTGGGACGTCGGCGTGACCGTGGGCGAGACCGAAGAGGTGCTCTTCGCCGGCGTCACCGGCTATCACACCACCGCCTCGACGGATTGAGCCCTGTATGTGCTATTGGCTACCCCGTTGCGCGACCGTGACCTGACCATGGAGTGACGCGCCTCGCCGATCCGGCGGCGGTCGAGCCCCGTGCCACGCCAGGGATCTGAGGTCTCCGGACATCTCGGGCGGGCTCTGGTATGATCGTCTGGGATTTCGATGGGAGCGCACTCGATGAAGAGCCGACTTCGTAGCTGTGGGATCGCCTGGTTGTTTGGGCTGGCTTCGGTGCTGGCGGTCGCGTCTTGCCAGTCAGAGGTCCCCTCGGGCCCGCGCCTCGCCGCCGACGGCGTGGTTCAGGTGGCGATCGTGATCCCCAGCGGCAGTGCGACTGGCCTCCAGGCCGCTGCCCATGACTTGGCCGACGCCATGGCGACGATCACCCGAGCCACGGCCCCGGCCCAGGTGGTGATGGGCGCCCCTTCGGACACGTCGGCGCCGGTGGTGGTATGGGTGCGGATCGACCCCAGCGTTGCGGCCGCCGGGCCGGGTGGCGGCCAGTGCTTCGCCGTGCGCCCCGGTGAGCTCGACGGCCCGGCCGATCCCCGGGATGGGCTGGTGATCCGCGCGCCCAGCGAGGCCGGCGCTGCCTACGGCCTCTATCGTGTCGCGATGGACCTCGGTGTGATCTGGCTCCATCCCGAGGAGACCTACCATCCCGACGCGCCGCAGGCTCGCCTCCCGTGGCGCTACGACGACACGGTCGACTGCCCGCGGTTCGCCCGCCGCGGCTTCCACGAGCACACGCAGCACCCCATCGTCTCGAGCGACTTCCTCCTGCGGCCGGGGGACGCGGCCCTGAGGGACATGTTGAGCCGCTATGTCCGGTGGCTCGCCCGAAATCGACAGAACTTCTTCAGCTTCATGCTGCTCAAGACCGTAGACCTGGACGCCTGGGGGCCCTTCATGGCCGACGCCGTCTCCGAGGCCCATGACCACCATGTGGACGTGGGTGTGGTGGTCAGCTTCGTGGACCAGCAGCAGAACAGCTTCAAGCTCGTCAGCGAGGACGCCACCGGCATGAGCGACGAGGAGCAGATCGCCGACGGCCTCGACACCCTCCTGGCCGCCGACTTCGACCTGGTCATCTTCCAGATCGGCTCCAGCGAGTTCACCAAGCCGGCGGACGCCACGCAGCTCGCCCGCATGGACTACGCCACCGCCCACCTGCGCGACCACGGCGTGGATGCCGCGGCCTGGGTCCACACCACCTGCTCGCTGAAAGACGACCAGGGCGGCGCCTTCTTTCACCTCCCGCTGCAGGCCGACCCTGACCTCGAAGGGTGGGTGCACACCGTGATGTTCCACGACCTCGAGCACCCGGCGCCGGTCTACGACTGCGAGGACTTCTCCGGGCAGGTGGACTTTCTGGACCAGGCCGATGGCGTCCGCCGCCTCACCTACTTCCCCGAGACCGCCTGGTGGCTCGGCTTCGACAACAACCTGCCCCTGGTGCTCCCCATCACCAACTGGAGCCGCGCCCATGACATCCAGCAGATCCTGCCGGCCCATGACGTGTGGTCGCACGTCACCTTCACCTCGGGCCGGGAGTGGACCTACTGGCAGTATGACCACTTCCTCACGCGAATCACCTGGGACGACGACCTCTCCCCGCGGGACTACCTCGACTGGCTGGCGCCGCTGTACGCCGGTCGCGGCGGCCAGATCGCCGACGTGGTGCACCAGTGGACCGAGCTGCAGGTCGGGCATTTCTTCGAGACCAACCCGTTGATCTACTTCTATCTCGCCGGGGAGCTGCCCCAGGACGAGATCGGCGCCGCGGCTGGCATCCTCGCGCGTCGGCCCAAGCTCAGCTACAACGACCTGCTCCGGTACGACGACGAGGAGCTCGCCGCCTGGCAGACCACCGACTTCGACCTCCTCGAGCAGATGCGCCAGGACCACCAGCGGCTCCTCGATCAGCTCGCCCCCGACCCGCCGACGGGCGGGACGGACCAGCAGCAGCGGCTCTACCGTGAGGTGTACCGCGGCCTGTGGGTCTACGTCCGCCGCATCGAGCACGCCCGTGCGCTCTACGCCGGGGTGGTCGCCGCCCGCACCTGGGACCAGGAGGTGCGCCGAGCGCTCGCCGAGGGGGAGGAGCCGGACGACTCCATCCGCGCCCCGGCCCTAGCGGAGGCCGAGGCCCAGCTCGCCGCCGCGCGCACCCTCTCTGCGGCCGTGCTCGTGGAGCTCGGAGCCGCAGAGCAAGACTACCGCTATCCCGTCGACCTCCTCGCCCGGGACAAGCCCCAGAGCCCGACGTCGTACAAGTTCGGCTACCTCGCCCAGACGAGCACGGGGTTTTTCTGGATCCGGCGGGACGACCAGCTCGACACCCTCATCGCTCGCGTCTTCGGGACCGTGGAGGAATCCTGGACCACGGCGCCCGACTCTCTGTGGGTCACCCATGGTGACCTCATCGAGATGACCGAGCCGGACTCCGCGCTCGCCGCCGGCGCCATCGCCGGGTTCATCCCGCAGCTCCTCTTCGCGATCAACGACCTCGACGCCGCCGCCCAGACCGCCACGCTCGTCATCGCCCAGGACTACAACGAGAACCTGCTACCAGACCCGGGCAGCGAACAGGTCATCGACCTCGTGCCCACCACCGACGGCACCGCGTACAACTGGCGTGGCACCACGGACGTCTACGCCTTCGTCGTGCACGACTCCTCGGGCGCCGAGATGGGGGAGCTCACGCTCATCGCGCCCACGGTGAGCCTCTTGGTCGCCGCCACCGGGGACACGGTGGACGAGCTCGCGGGAGGGGACCTCTCCGGCGACATCGCCAGCCAGACCCTCGTGGACATGATCGTCTCCATCGGTGGCATCGACGAGGCCGGCGCCTCCGCTCTGGTCAAGGCCGTGTACGATCTGCCGCCCGGCGAGCCACTGCCGTCCACGCTCCCCTTCGCTTTCCGGATGACCTACGACCCGGCGCCGTGACCGGACGAGCGCCTTGCTGGACTTGGGGCTCTCGTGGTCGTCGCTGGGCTCAGCCGTTCTGCGCCATGAGGGAGTAGGTCTCACACAGGGGCGTGGAGGTCGGGTCGCGGTAGACGCGGATGTACAGCGTCATGGAGTGGTTGTCGCAGCTGAAGTCCTGGTTGCAGTTGGCGAAGACCTCCCCGAAGGCGTTGAAGGAGAACTCGGTGATGTTCTGGCTGTTGCCACCTGAGTCGCAGCCGAGGACCATGCCCCCGCAGGCGCTGTAGATGTCCATGCGGAAGTCCCCCGCGCCACCGTCGAACCACAGGTGCGCGTTGAACTGGTCCGAGCCGGTCTCGGGGAAGGTGTCGACGAAGGTGATCACGTACCAGTCTGATTGGCCAGTCACGATGTACCCGTTGATCTGGTCGATGCTGCTGTCCTCAGGCCTGTTTGGGCGTGGATCGGCCGCGCCGCAGGTGTTGTGGACCGAGGTGAAGCCGTTGTTGATCACGCCGTCGCAGTCGTTGTCCAGGTCGTCGCACAATTCGGCCTGGCCGCCCACCTGGCCCACGCAGGTCGAGTAGGTACCCAGGAAGCAGTCCCGCGTGCCTCCCTGGCAGATGCCCTTGCAGTTGGTCCCGTCCGGGTCGCAGCCGTTGTCGCCGACGGTGTAGCAGGTCTCGGTGAAGCCGTCGACGAACCCGTCGCAGTCGTTGTCCACGTTGTCGCAGATCTCCACCCCGCCGCTGGTGACCTGGCAGGGGTACTCGCAGCCGTCCGACGGATCCCCGTTTAGGTCCACCAGGCCCGGCGGGCAACCCTCCACGAGGCCTGTGATGGGCAGGTTGGTTTCGGCGTCGATGGGGTCATCGGTGTTGGTCGTCGTGACCACGAGGGAGTCTCCGTCCAGGATCTTGAACCCGTCGGTGTTCGCCGTGAAGGTGAGCCGCCCGTGCAACTCCGTCGGCGCGATGCCGCTGCCCAGGGGCGTGAGGAGGTAGGGGAGGGTCACCGGGCTCTCCTCGAAGTTGCCCGAGCCGGGCGGGTTCTCCACCAGCTCGAACAGCTCGATGGTGTACAGGGGATCGTGGCTCGCCTCGATGGTGTCCACGTGCACGTCCTCCACGGTGATGAGCTTGTTGCCATCGCCGGCGTTCCACACGTAGAAGGTGCGCGACGCCGCCGTGCCGTAGATCACCGTGCCGTAGGCCAGGTCGGGCGGGTTCTCGCACTCCATCCCCGTGGCGTTGCCCGTCTCCACGCACACGGCCAGGTCCACCGTCCCCTTCCAGGTGGACAGCAGCGAAATCGTCGCAGTGGGGTTCGCGGGATCGTTGCTGGTGATGAGCAGCTGGCCCACGTCGATCTCGTCGTCCGTGGGACGCAGGGCCACTGACATCTCCTCGCTGCCGCTGGGCCCGATGGTCATGTTCGGCGGCGGGTCGAAGCTGTACTCTGGCACGGCGTCGTTTTCGGTGATGTTGATGTCCACGATGTTCAGGGTGCCGGTGCCGGTGTTGAAGATGGTCACCGGCAGCACCACCTCGCTGCCCACCACCGGGCTGCCGAAGTCCAGCTGCGCGGGATCCACGACGATGATTGGATCTCCCACGGCCGCCTCGGGGCCCACGCCTGCGTCGTCGGGCACGCACACGTTGTGCTCACACGTCCACCCTGCCAGGCAGTCGTCTTCGTTTTCGCAGTACTGTCCGGCGTCCTCGCCGGGCTGGGTGCCGGTCTTGCCGCCACAGGCCAGAACCAGTGCGGCGCAGATCGCGGGCAATGCCCAGGCAGCGGCGCGGCGCGGAATTTTGTGTTGACTACGGCTCACTGAGGACCTCCCGGTTCGGACCGTGGGCGATTGGATGAAAGCGCGCTGTACCCCTCATATCGTAGCCCCCGTCCCGAGGCTCTGTCAAAGCCTCTGTCAATGGCGGAGGTTCCGGTCCTTGGAGCCACTGCTAGGGCAGGGATTCCTGCGGCCCTGGTGTGTAGAAGGCGTTGGGCGCCAACTGGTTGGCGTGACACGCGTTTCTCCAAGCCGGCGATCGGGCCACGGCGCTGATGCGCAGCTCGTCGTAGACCCCCTGGTGGTAGTCGCCCCGGGAGGCCGTCGCCTCGCCGCTGTGGCCGCCCACCCAGAAAGCGGGGGGCTTGATGGCGCGCCCGCCGGCGCAGACCTGGGCCCCGAAGGCCCCGTCCACCCACAGGGAGATCGTCTGTCCCTCGGCCACTGCGCAGACGTGGTGCCACAGGTCGTCGTTGATGGCGATGGTCGACATGTGCCGCTCGTCGCTGCCCGCGCAGAGCCCGCTGCGTAGCCCGATCATCCCGGCTTCGGTCAGGATGCCGAAGTCGCCGGACTCGAAGCCGTTGGAGATGTTGCCCGTCAGGGTGGGGTTCTGCCAGCCCGTGACATCGCTTCGGCTCTCGGTGGTCCTGATCCAGAAGCAGATGGTGAAGTCCTCCAGGTCGACGGTGGCGGCGGCGGGAAGGAGGAGGTGATCGTCTGTGCCGTCGAGGTGATCCGCGCCGTCGAGCCAACCCGGACCGCCCTCGTCGCCCTCGTAGCCCGCCGTGGAGGCGTGTAGAGCGTTGGCGGCGGAGTCCAGGCGGAGGGAGGTGCCGAGCTCCGACAGGTGCCACACCCCGCGGTAGCTCCCATCCCAGACCCCCGTGGGGTCCACGGACGCGCCGCATGCGGCGTCGCCGTAGTACATGTAGAACACCGTCGGCAGGGTGTCCGAGATCGTGTCCAGGCCGACCCAGGCCACCAGGGTCCCCGTGGTGGGGTCATAGGACTCCACCTCGTGGTCCAGCTGCAGCCCGCCAGGCTCGTCGGCGAAGCGGATGTCTCCAGCCGTGGGCAGGGCGAGGTCTCGCAGGTCTGCATCGATGAGCTTCACCAGCACGGGGAAGCTCGTCAGCGGGGCGTCCACCCAGGCCGGATCGATGGTGATGGTCTTGCGATAGGGGCAGGTCAGGTCGTACCAGTTGGCCGGGTAGTCGTGGCAGCCCGACTCGTCGAACCGGCAGTCGGCCGCGCAGACCAGGTCGCCCCACAGGTGCCCGAGCCCAGCGCAGTCCTGGCCGCCCAGGCTGGCGCCGTCACAGTGCTCCGGGCCGTCGATGGACCCGTCCCCGCAGGTGTGGCAGCCCGATGTGTCCAGCAGACAGCTGCCCTGGCAGGCCAGCAGCCCTTCGGTGTAGCTGGTCGCCGTGGCGCAGGTCGCCCCTCCGAGATCTGCACCGTCACACTCCTCGCCCAGGTCAATGACATTGTTCCCGCAATCCAGGGGTCTGTCGCACAGGGTCTCGTCCAGCGTGCAGGTGGCCGTGCAGGCCAGGGTCCCCCCGGTGTAGCCGAGCCCTTCGCAGGTCTGGCCTCCGAGGTCGCCGCCGTCGCACTCCTCGCCGTCGCCGTCGTCCAGGACGCCGTCGCCGCAGGAGGGCGACACCTCGACATCAACGGCGCCGTCTCCAGTTTCGTCCCGGCCCGTCTTGTCGAACCTGCAGCCTGTTCCGAGGCTCGCGTAGGCACCCACGCAGGCGCAAAAGATGACGATGTCTAGGAGACGGCTCATGGGTCGTTCCTTTTGAGGGGCGTTTATGGCTCCTCTCACATCCTAACCGCGACCGGCCGGGGACCTCAAGCTTGCGAATCCTCCGAAGCGTATTATTATTCTACTATGACAGTAGGAGATAAAGAAACACGAGCAGAGTGGCGCAACGGCGCCGGGAGGATCCCGACGGCCCTGGCGGGCGGCTCGACGGTTGCGATCGCCGCGGTGGTCCTCGCCGGCTGCGCCGGTCCACCGCCGGGGTCACCGGCTCCCAGCCCTGCAACCCGAGAGGCAGATGGCCGGTCCCCGCACAACACGAGGTTCCCCGTGACCAGAAGCGACGACTCATGGCGCACCAAGCTCACGCCGGAGCAGTACTACGTGCTCCGGCAGAAGGGCACCGAGCGCGCCTTCACCGGCGCCCTGTACCGAAACAAGGCCAAGGGCATCTACAAGTGCGCGGGCTGCGGCCAGGTGCTGTTCCGATCCGCGGACAAGTACGACTCGGGCTCCGGCTGGCCGAGCTTCACCCGGCCGGCGGGTCCCGCGCTCATCACCCGCAGCAGCGACCAGAGCGAAGGCATGGTCCGCGTCGAGGTGACCTGCTCGGGGTGTGGCGGGCATCTGGGCCATGTCTTTCCGGACGGGCCGGCGCCCACGGGGCAACGCTACTGCGTCAACTCTGCTTCGCTCGGATTCGAGCCCGCTCCGTAGCGGTCGTCGCCGAGCGCGTGGGACGGCGAGCCGCTTGGCCCGGAGACGATTCCCGATGAATTGGGTGTATCGGCGGTCGCGGGTCAGCAGTGCAGCTGGCGTCGGGCCGCCTTCGCCGCGCGCCAGAGGTGGGGCAGCGGCGAATGGCGGACGCTGCCCAGGCCCGGGGCATCTGGCAGCGCGAGAGAGGTCGTGACGGTGCCGTCGCTGCGGAGGCCCAACACCTCGCGTCCGGACGCGTGGGGACGAGCGCCCTGGCCCGGGCGGCCTTGCACCCTCAGGTAGGGATGGGCCTGTTGCAGCCGCGAGAGTCGGTCCATCAGGTTGGGCAGCGCGTCGAGGGGGAGCCAGCCCAGGCGACCCCGGCGGGGCGCGCCGAGCCAGATCTTCCACACCGCGGGGTCCCAGCGGCTCACCCAGGCCGCCAGGTCGTCGAGCTGCGCCGCGTTGTCCTGCGACACGGTGGTGAAAAAGCCCAGCGGCACGCCCGCATCCACCAGGCGCCCGGCCGCCCGTTCGACTTGCGCGAAGGCTCCGGGTCGGCGGCGGATCCGGTCGTGCGTCACGTCGCATCCGTCGACGCTCACCTGTACCCCCCCCACGCCGGCGGCCCGCGCGAGGCGGGCCTCGGTGCGGCCGAAGCGCTGGCCGTTGGTGACCAGGTGTACGATGACCCCCGACCGCGCGAGCACCTGCGCGATCTGCGGCCAGTCGGACCGCAGGGTGGGCTCGCCGCCGGACAGGGTCGCGACCCGGCAGCCGAGGCGCCCCAGCTCCGCGGCCACGGCCAGGGACTCCTCGGTGTCCAGCTCCCTCGGCCGTGGCTGGTGGGACCGGTTGAGGCAGTGGCGGCACTCGAGATCGCAGGCGCGCGTCACCTCCCATTCGAGTCGATCAGCGAATCTTGGTTCCATGGGACGTCTCCGGTTGAAGCTCTCGTCGCTAAGTACGAGGCCACTGATGCGGAAGGTCTGTCACGGTTTCGTCATGAAGGCGCAGCCGCCGCGAAGAGTGACTCGTTGAGCTCGTCGTTGTCGCCACCAGGCCCCGGAGCGCCCCGGGAAAGGCTCGAGAAGTGATCGGATCACGCAGGCCCTGATCATTTCGTACGTTGCGAGTGCCGGCCCGGCCGGGCGCGGGAATGGGGAGAGTCGCAGGTTGGCGTTGTGTTCCCGCGTCCCTGTGCCGACTTCCGGTTGTCCCGAAAATCCAGTGATCTCGCGCAGCCTGCCAGGCTTTGGCAGGCGGCGGTCGTGCCTTGACCTTGCCAGGTGATTTCTGTATCTTTTACAGGCTATTGCATCACCTGAAAGGTGGATCATGAACGGGACAACACGCCGCTGCATCGTCGCGCTATCTGTCTTTGCTTTCACGTTGGGGCTCGCGACCCCGGCCTTGGCAATAAAGAAGATCAGCTTGGGTGTAGGCCAGTCGACCAACCTCACTACCCCGCGTAAGGTGGTCCAAGTCCACGTCATCAACCCGCGGGTCACGGATGTGGTCCGCTACTTTGCCAAGGGCGCCACGATCGTGGGCATCTCCGGCGGCGTCACAGAGGTTCACTTCACCCTGTCCAACGGCAAGGTCTACAAGGTGCGCGTCACCGTCTCCAAGCAGCAGGTCAGCGAGCTGCTCCAGGCGGTGAAGGACTTTCTGGGGCCCGTGGAGGGGATCTTCCCGCGCATGTTCGGCAACATGGTGATCATCGACGGCCGGGCCCTCACCGCTCAGGACTACGGTCGGGTGGTCAAGGCCGTGAGGCTGTTTGGGAAGAAGAAGCTGAAGAACTTCGTCGGCTACCGTCCCAGCGCGGTCAAGGAGATCAACAGGACCCTCCAGGCGGCGGGGCTCTCCACGGTGAAGGCGAACCTATACGGCGGCATGGTGTACCTCGAGGGCGCCATCGGCTCGAAGACCGAGCAGAAGAAGGTCAACAAGCTCATCAACAACCTGGACCTGAAGGTCGTGGACCTCCTCTCGGTGGGAAAGGGGCGCCAGGTTCTCGTGGAGGTCAAGTTCATCGAGATGGTGCAGAACGCCGACCTCAAGTTCGGTCTGGAGCTTCCGGCCGCCATCACGGCGTCGGGCTCGATTCAGGGCCAAATCGGCATCGTCCCGGCGGCGAATCACAACATCACCCTGCAGCTGACCACGCCCGAGACGGCCATGACCGCGCAGTTCAAGATGCTCTTCAAGCGGGGCTTCGCGCGCACCCTGGCCAAGCCGAAGCTGGTGTGCGGGTCCGGCGGCAAGGCCAATTTCATGGTGGGTGGCGAGGTGCCCATCGTGAGCTGCACTCCCCTGGGCGCGTGCTCGGTGGAGTTCAAGCCCTACGGAGTCATCATGAAGGTGTCGCCCATCGCCGACTCCAGGGGCAACATCACGACGGACCTGGAGGCGGAGGTCTCGGAGGTAGACTGGTCAGTGGCGGTCAACAGCATCCCGGGCTTCATCACGCGCAAGGTCAAGACCACGGTGACCATGCGTGAGGGTTCCACCCTGGTGATCTCCGGCCTCTACCACAACAAGGGGGCCAAAACCACCAACAAGATCCCGATCCTGGGGCACATCCCGATTCTCGGGGAGCTGTTCAAGTCCCGGGAGTTCCAGCGCGGCAAGACCCAGCTGGCCATCTTCGTGACCCCGCGAATCATCAACCCGCAGCATCCCTGGGTGCGTCGGACCATCAAGACGTTCGAGCGGCGCTACGACCGCTTCAAGAAGAAAATCGAGTGGGAACTGTTCGACTAGATCAGGGTACCCCATAACCCCCCGAGCGGAGGCGAAATGTATGCTGTAGTTGTCACCGAAAAAGGTGGTGAGCAGCGTCGGCTGGAGTTCGAGAAGAACGAAGTGACCATCGGCCGCGTGCAGGGCAACGACGTGATTCTGCCCAAGGGCAATGTGTCCAAGCGTCACTCGCGGATCGTGGTGAAGGATGGCAAGTTCATCATCGTCGATCTGAAGAGCACCAACGGCACCTATGTCAATGGCCGCAAGATCACCAGCCCCCTGGTGATCAAGGCCTCGGACCGGGTCTACATCGGTGACTTCATCCTGCACATCGACGACGGCTCCGGCGCCGCCGCGGACGCGGGGATGGCCCCGCCACCGCCGCCCCAGGCCCAGGCCGGCCGCCGCTCGTCCCAGCCGCCCCCGCGTCGTCCCGCGCCCTCGGAGGCCCCGCCGCCCCCGCGTCGCGGCCCGCCGGAGGCGCCCCCGGAGCGCCCGGCCTACATGGACGAGGACGAGGGTCTCGGGCCCATGGAGGACTCCGAGGCCGTCACGCCGCCGCCCCAGCACTCGCCGCCGCCCGCGCCGCCGGCGGCCGAGCCGGAGCAGCCCGCCTATGCCGAGGAGGAGCCGCCCCAGCAGGCCGCGCCCGCGGCCCCGCCGCGGCAGAAGCGCCAGCGCCGGCGCCCCACCCGGGGAGGTCGTCCGGCCCAGCGTAAGCCCGCGCGTCGGGAGATCCCGCCACCCCAGCAGGCCGCGCCCTCGCCCGCGCCCGAGCCCGCGCCCGAAGACGATGGGTTCCAAGACGCCGCAACGCCCGTGCCCCAGGAGCGGCCCGCGGCCAAGCGCGCTCCCAAGCGCAAGAAGAAGGCCGCACCGCAGCAGGCCCAGGTCTCCGACGCCAAGCGCGGCAAGATCATCGAGCTGCAGAACGAGGTTCACGACCGGCTCATCGACCGTATGGACCTGCGGCGGCTGAACATGGACGAGCTGGACGACGAGGAGCTGCGTGAGAAGGCCGAGAACCACATCGCCGAGATCGTCGCGCAGATGGAGGGGCAGGGGACCATTCCGGCCTTCGTGAGCCAGGAGGCCCTCATCGAGGACGTGCTCAACGAGGCCCTGGGCCTCGGGCCGCTGGAGGAGTATCTGGACGACGACACCATCACGGAGATCATGGTCAACCGCGCCGACCAGATCTATCTGGAGATGGGAGGGCAGCTGCAGCTCGCCGACAAGGTCTTCAGCTCTGACAAGGCGGTCATGGGCATCATCGAGCGCATCGTGGCCCCCATCGGCCGGCGCATCGACGAGTCGTCACCGCTGGTGGACGCGCGCCTCAAGGACGGCTCCCGCGTCAACGCCATCATCCCGCCCCTGGCCCTCAAGGGTCCGTGCCTCACGATCCGTAAGTTCAAAAAGGAGATGCTGGGCCCCGAGGAGCTGACCCACTACGGCACGCTCACCCAGGGCATGGTCGACTTCATCAACATGTGCGTGGTGTCCCGGCGGAACATGGTCATCAGCGGCGGCACGGGGTCCGGAAAGACCACCACCCTGAACATCCTCTCCAACTTCATCCCGCCGGGGGAGCGGCTGGTCACGGTGGAGGACGCCGCTGAGCTGCAGATCAAGGCCGACCACTGGATTCAGCTGGAGAGCCGGCCGTCCAACGTCGAGGGCAAGGGTCAGATCACCATCCGTGACCTGGTGAAAAACTGCCTGCGCATGCGACCCGACCGCATCATCGTCGGTGAGTGTCGCTCGGGTGAGACGCTGGACATGCTCCAGGCCATGAACACGGGCCACGACGGCTCCCTGACCACAGTGCACGCCAACACCCCGCGGGACGCCCTGGCGCGGCTGGAGACCATGGTGCTCATGGCCGGCATGGATCTGCCCATCAAGGCCATTCGCGAGCAGATCGGCGCGGCCGTCCACATCATCCTGCAGCAGTCCCGTTTCGCGGACGGCTCCCGGAAGGTGACCCACATCTCCGAGATCACCGGCATGGAGGGTGAGGTCATCACCATGCAGGACATCTTCGTTTTCAAGCAAGAGGGCTTCGACGACGAGAACCGCATCGTCGGGCGGTTCATCCCCACCGGCTTCATCCCCAAGTTCTACGAGGACCTGCGGCGGAGAGGCGTCGAGGTGGACATGGGCATCTTCCGCGAGTAGGAGCTAGACTCTCAACGTGTGGCGCATCATCGCTAGAGACGCCCTCGGGGGTGTCGTTGGACAGTTCGACGTAGACGAACAAGCGGGGTCCATCGTGGTCGGCCGCAGCCCGGACGCGCACCTCGTGTTGGACAACTCCGGCGTGAGCCGGGAGCACGCCTACTTCTACGTGAGCGAGGGTGAGCTGGTGGTGGAGGACGCCGGGAGCGCGGCGGGCACCATCGTGGACGAGTACACCATTGACGAGCCGCTGTACGTGGGCCCGGACAACCTGGTGCAGATCGGCTCCTTCGACATCGAGATCCAGATCGCGAACGCGGACACGGGCGCATCGGTGGCGGTGGACTCGGCCTTCGTTGCGGACGCCGCGGCGGCCGGGACGCCGGCAATGATCGACGAAGAGGACTACCGGCCCGAGTCGGCCTTCGACCCGACGCTGCGTCCCCAGGGCGGGATGCTCAAGATGGCGGCCATCTCGGGGATCAACGCCGGCGTGGAGGTGCCCCTCAACTTCACCGAGGACTTCGACGTCGGCCGAGACGAGCACCTCGAGATCTCGGTGCTTGATCCCACGGTGAGCCGCCGCCACGCGCGGCTGCGCCAGACGGAGCATGGCGTGCTGATCATCGACCTGCGCTCCATGAACGGCACCTACGTCAATGGGGAGAGGATCAAGCGCCACGAGGCCGTGCAGGGGGACCGCCTGCGCTTCGGCGAGGTGGCCTACGAGCTGCAGCACGCCACGGTCAAGGACATGTCTTCAGCCACCAAGCCCAAGGTCAAGCTCACGCCCAAGCACATGATCCTCATTGGCGGTGGCTTCATGCTGGTGCTGGGCATGGTGGTTCTGGGGCTCATGTCCGGAAAGCCGCCCAAGAAAAAGCGGCGGCGCGGCACGCAGGTGACCACCTCCACCGACTCCAGGCTGCAGCTCAGGTTCCGCAAGTCGCTGGCCACGGCGCGGACCTTCATGGGCAAGCGGCAGTGGCTCAAGGCGAAAGAGGCTTTGGAGCCCACCAAGAACATCTTCGCCCGGCACGCCACCCGGGATGGGCTTCTCTTGCAGATCGAGGAAGAGCTCCAGCACCGGGAGATCCTCAAGAAGGCCAACGCGCTGTACGCCGGCGGCACCACCCTGGCGAACTTCGAGCGGGCGCGGACACAGTTCACGCTGATCAAACCCACGAGCGACTACTTCGGCGAGGCGCAGCTGAAGCTGGGCAAGGTGAACCTGTGGCTCGCCAAGTACTATCTGACCGAGGGGCTGACCTACCACAAGTCCCGGCGGCGCAAGAACCGGCTCAAGGCGGCGCGGTACCTGTGCAAGTACTTCACGCTCCTGCCCGAGTACGAGCGGGCCGGGGGCAACGAGGAGAAGCACCGGGAGTTCCTCACGCGGCTGGAGAGGAAGCTGAAGAGGGTCAAGAGCTACCGGAGCTGCGAGGCCCGGCGGTTCAAGACGCCGTCCATGGTGGCGTCGTCCACGGCGGGCAAGGTGGACGCCCTGTCGGAGATGAAGAGGCAGCACCAGATCGAGCCGCTGGTACAGGTCATGATGATGTACTACAAGGGCAACCTCGACTCGGCCATCACCCGGTTGCAGAAGGTGCAGCGGCTGCGCTCCATGCGCAAGCACCGGGTGACCCTGACCAACATCTTCAACAAGCTGACGGTGATCAAGGGCAAGTACAGCGCCGGCACCTCCGCCCTGCAGAGCGGCAACCTCAGGGAGGCCCAGGCGGCCTTCGACAACGCGCTGGCCGTGGACGCGGAGATCATCCCGCCGACCCTGCGCAGCTACACCAAGAACGAGATCGGGCGGCAGCTGGCCGAGTCGTACCTGGCGCTCGGCCAAAAGGAGTACAAGCGCTCGCGGTACGAGGACGCCTACATGTGGTGGTCCAAGGGCAAGGCGGCCAACCCGACGCACGTGGGCATTTTGAACGCGGTGCTCAAGCTCGAGTCCATCGCGCGGAACTGGGTGAGCGAGGCGACGTCCCTGGCCCAGGCCAAGAAGAAGGACGAGGCAAAGGCCAAGTACGAGTCCGTACGTCGCATCACCGAGCCGGGCTCCTTGTACTACACCAAGGCCACCGCCGCCCTCGCGAACCTGCAATGACGGCTGCACGCTTGTTGGGGGTCCTGGGGGTTGCGGCGTGGGTCGCCGGCTGCGGGTCCACCCAGCGCACCAAGGCCGACGAGCTCGTGATCCTCATCGAGGCGACCGTGGAGGATCTGGACCCGCGGTTCGCGGCGTCGGGGTACGCCATCAAGATCTCCCGGCTGGTGGCGGCGCCCCTGGTGAGCCTGAACACCAAGGACATGCGGCCCAAAATGGAGCTGGCTGAGTCGGTGGTCCAGCCCGACCCACGCTCCTATGTGGTGACCCTGCGACCCGAGGCGAGGTTTTCGGACGGCGCACCGGTGACCGCCGCGGACGTGAAGGCGACCCTGGACTCCATCCGCGCCAAGTCGTCGCTGAGCCCCTATCGTCGCGCCTTCGCGCGCATCGTCAAGATCGACGTGGTCGCCGAGCGCAAGGTGCGGTTCACCCTGAGAGCCCCCCACGCGCCCTTCGTGAGCGATCTGGACATGGGGATCCTCAAGGCGAGCCAGGTGAAGGCCTCGGCCCGGCGGCGGAGCGGGCGGGTCCCGGACGGACAGCTCCTGGGGGCCGGCCCGCTGCGGATCGTCAAGCGGTCCACCCAGCGCATCGTCCTCGCCCCGAACCCGCGGTACCACGGCCCGAAGCCGAAGCTGCGGCGCTACGTGATCAAGACGGTGGAGGACGACAACTCGCGGCTGCTGTGTCTGGTGTCGGGCGGTGGAGACATCACCCAGAACACCGTGGCGCCGCTCTTGCTGCCTGCCCTCCAGCGGTCTGACAAGCTGCGGGTGCAGAGCGGACCGAGCCTCATGACGACCTACCTGGCCTTCAACCTTCGGGACAAGCACCTGCGGGACCGGCGGGTGCGGTTGGCCATCGCCCACGCGCTGGATCGACGGCGCATCGTGCGTGCCAAGCTCAGGGGGCGGGCCCTGGTGGCGACGTCCATCCTGACTCCGCACCACTGGGCGCACAACGAGGCGCTCGAGCCGATCCCCTTCGACCTCGCCGAGGCCAGGCGGCTGCTGGACGCGGCGGGGCTCCGGCGCCCTGCCGGTGGCGGACCCCGGCTGAGGCTCACCTACAAGACGTCGTCGAACCGCTTTCGCCTGGCGTTGGCCCGGGTGCTGGCGCGGCAGCTCGGGCGGGTTGGAATAAGAGTGCAGGTGCGGTCCTACGAGTGGGGCGTGTTCTTCGCCGACCTCAAGAAGGGCAGCTTCCAGCTGGCGACCCTGCAGATGACCGAGCTGGCAGAGCCGGACTACCACTACTACTTCTTTCACTCCTCCAAGCGAACCAGCGCCGCGTCGCCCAACGCGGGGGGCAACCGGTTCGGATACGCCGACGCCGAGGTGGACCGACTCCTGGAGCGGGGGCGGGCCGAGCTCGACCGGTCCCGGCGCCGCCGGATCTACCGCCACGTGCAGGCGCGCCTCGCCCAGGACCTGCCCATCCTGCCGCTGTGGCACGAGGACAACCTGGTGGTCATGCGCAGCGACGTGCGCGGCTACCACATCCTCCCCAACGCGCGGTTCGACCCGCTGCTTGGGGTCGTGAAGCGACGATGACCCAACGCCAGCGAGTCCACCTCCCCCCGACCGTCCATCGGATCTCGCTTCCCACGCCCTATCCCGTGGGGCGGTCCAACGCCTACCTGGTCGAAGGGGATCCGCCGGTGCTGGTGGACTGCGGCGTGAAGACCTCCCTGGCCTCAGAGGAGCTGGAGGCGGGGCTGGGCGACCGCGGGGTGCGGCTCGAGGACCTGGGTGCGATCCTCCTGTCGCACCCGCACTACGACCACGCGGGGGCGGCGGTGGCCATAGCCCAGCGCACGGGCGTGAAGGTGTACGGCCACCGGTTCGGGCTGGACTACGAGTTCCGAGGGCGGGACGCGTTCTACCTGGTCATGGCCCGGTACGGCGCGCCGACGCATCTGGTCGACACGCTCAGGGCCATGAACGACTACGGTGAGCGGTACGGCGACCAGCTCACGGCCCTCGATCACCTCGAGCTGCTGGACCAGGGCGATCACTTCGCGCTGGGCGGCGCGACCCTGGAGGTGCTGTACACCCCTGGGCACAACGCGGCGCACCTGTGCTACCACGACCCTGCGAAGGCCGTGTTGTTTTGCGGGGACCTGCTGCTGGCGGGCATCACGCCCAACCCCTTGCCCCACTTCGACGAGCGGTCCGCCAATGGGCGGCTGTCGAGCTTGAATCTCTATCTGGACTCCCTGGATCGCGTGGAGGAGCTCGGGCCCCTGACAGGGCTGGCGGGGCACGGTCGACCGCTGGCCGACACGGCGGCGGCGGCCCGCAAGGCCCGGCGGCAGATCCACCTGCGCGCCGAGATCGTGCTGGACCTGTGTCACGACCACCTCGGCGAGACGCTCTTTCAACTCGCGGGGCGGCTGTTTGGCGAGGAGAATCCCTTGGGAGAGGCGCTGGCCTTCTCGGAGATGCTCGCGCACGCCGATCGGCTGGAGGCCGACGGGAGGATCGAGGTGGACCACGACCGGGGGACCGTGGTCTGGGCGGCGGAGCCGGACGCAGGTGGCACCGGAGACGCTGGGTAGGCGGGAGACGCTGGGTGGGCGGGAGACGCTGAGTAGGCGGGGCTCCGGGCGGCGGGCTCAGGCCCACTTCAGGAGGCGAATGGTGGTGCCCTTGCCGGTCCTGGACTCGATGTCGAACCGGTCCACTAGGCGTCTGGCGGCGCCGAGCCCGTCGCCGAG